>Ga0070730_10002799_pt1 | contig 15830 bp, 13 predicted proteins | sample Coa_R1_3_FD_66447 | JGI IMG/M metagenome (GOLD analysis project Ga0070730, IMG submission 66447) | Surface soil microbial communities from Centralia Pennsylvania, which are recovering from an underground coalmine fire - Coalmine... | ecosystem: Environmental > Terrestrial > Soil > Unclassified ...
GGCCGCGAAGCGGCCAGGGTGGGGAACCGCGGCGCCGAGCCCCACCCTGACTTCGCTTTCGCTCTGTCTATCCCTCCCCATGAAGGGGAGGGAGGATAGGCAATGCGCCTCTTCCACTTCAGCGACGATCCCGGCATCACACTGTTCACGCCGCGGCCAGTCCGGGTCCCCGTCGACCGCCCCGGCGGCCAGGACTGGCTGAACGGGCCGCTGGTGTGGGCCATCGATGAGGCCCACGACATCCTCTATCTCTTCCCCCGCGAGTGCCCGCGCATCCTGATCTGGCCGACGACGCGGACCACGGCTGAGGACCGGGCTCACTGGTTTGGCGACACGGGGCGCCGGGCGATCGCCTTCATCGAAGCGCGGTGGGCCCCGCGTCTGCGCTCGGCGGTCGTCCACCGCTACGAGCTCCCCGCCGCGACCTTCGAGGATCTGGGCGACGTCGGCATGTGGGTTTCACGCTCCGCGGTGCGGCCGCTAGGGGTGCAGGCCCTCAGGTCCCTGCCGCACGCCCTGGAGGCGCGGAAGGTGGAGCTCCGCGTCCTGCCGACGCTCACACCGCTGCGAGACATCTGGGCGACCACCGTGCACGCCAGCGGCCTCAGGCTCAGAAACGCGAAGGACTGGGGCGACCCCGGCTGGCCCCACTCTCCGGCGTAAGTGAAGAGCGGGCTGGAAGCCCGCGCTCCGGGCCATCACCGCCGCGCGTCGCTGGCCCTCTTTTTCGTCGGCTTTCGGGCGGGGCGACCCTGCTCCTGATGCGAACCCGGAGCTCGGGCTTCCAGCCCGCCCTGCGCTTTTGGTGATCCCGGGGCGCCGGCCGGTTCGATGCGGATCGGCTCGGCGGGGGCGGCGGCGAGGGCGGCCTTGAAGCGGTCGACGGCGTCGCGGGCGATCTCGAACTTGGTCTCGCGGTCGAAGATGCGGATCTGGCCGATGTCCTTCTTGGTCACATGACCGCGCCGACAGATCATCGGGATCAGCCACTTGGGATCGGCGTTGCTGTTGCGGCCGACGGGCAGGCGGAACCAAACTCCGTCGCTCTCGGCGTAGGCGTAGCGCTCGTGGGCCGGCTCGCGAGGGCCTCGCTCCGGCCGGGGGCGATCCTCCCGCCGATCGCGATCGCGGCCGACGCCGCCCGGCCTCGGCTCGCCCGGATCGAACAGGTCCTCCGGGGCCGGCAGCTTGGCGCGGTGCAGCCGGATCAGGGCGGCGGCCACCGCTTCGGGGTTGGCCTGGTCGAGCAGCAGCCGGCCGAGCGCCAGGTCCTCCTCGCTGGCCGCCTCGGTGAGGATCGGATCGGTGAGCAGCCGGGCCTGGTCGCCGGCGCGGATCACCTCGGCGCTCGGCGGACCGCTCCAGGCCGCCTCGACCCCAGCCGAGGCCAGCAGCTGCTCCACCCGCCGCCGCCGCGTGTAGGGGGCCAGCAGCACCGAGATCCCCTTGCGTCCGGCCCGCCCTGTGCGGCCGCTGCGATGGAGCAGGCCCTGGCGGTTGGCGGGAAGGTCGGCGTGGAGGACGAGGCCGAGGTCCGGCAGGTCGAGCCCCCGCGCGGCGACGTCGGTGGCGACGCAAACCCGGGCGCGGCCGTCGCGCAGCGCCTGCAGCGCGTCCGTCCGTTCGCGCTGGGTCATCTCGCCCGACAGGGCCACGGCGTCGAATCCGCGCTCGCGCAGGGCGGCGTGCAGGTGGCGCACCGCCTCGCGGGTAGCGCAGAACACAAGGGCTCCAGGCGCCTCGAAGAAGCGCAGGACATTGACCACGGCGTGCTCGATCTCGTTGGGCGCGACACGGATGGCGCGATATTCGATATCGCCGTGCGGCTCGTTGAGACGGGCGGTGTCGATCCGCACCGCCGCCTTCTGGTAGCTGCGGGCGAGGGCCGCGATCTCCTTGGCGATGGTGGCCGAGAAGAGCAGGGTGCGGCGCTCCGCGGGGGCCGCCTCGAGGATGAACTCGAGGTCCTCCTTGAAGCCGAGGTCGAGCATCTCGTCGGCCTCGTCCAACACCACCACCTCCAACGCGCCGAGGTCGAGGCGCCCCCGCTCCAGGTGGTCGCGCAGGCGCCCCGGCGTGCCGACCACGATGTTGACCCCAGCCTCCAGGGCCCGCCGCTCGCGCAGGGGATCCATGCCGCCCACGCAGGTCTCGACGCGTGCGCCCGCCTTGGCGTAGAGCCAGGCGAGCTCGCGGGCCACCTGCAGGGCCAGTTCGCGCGTAGGGGCGATCACCAGCGCCTGGGGCGGGCCGGCGGCGGGCACGCGCTCGGCGTCGCCCAGGAGGGTCGAGGCCATCGCGAGGCCATAGGCCACGGTCTTTCCCGAGCCGGTCTGGGCCGAGACCAGCAGGTCGCGGTCGGCCGCCGAGGGCTCCAGCACAGCGGCCTGCACGGGAGTCGGCTCCTCGTACCCCTGGTCGGTCAAGGCGCGCGCCAGGGCGGGGTTCGTCGGGGGGAAGGGCATGGGGGATTTGGACCTTTCGTCCTTCTACCGGCCCGCTATGCTGGCGGCAAACAGGGGACGGCGCGGCCATGGCTGACGGATATGCGGCAGTCGATCTTGCGGTGCGGCTCGAAGAGGCCCGCGAGCGCGCCTACGCCACGCCGCTGGAGGATTTCCATGTCGGCGACCCGGAGCTGTTCCGAAGCGACACCCACTGGCCCTGGTTCCAGCGCCTGCGGACCGAGGCGCCGGTCCACTGGTGCAGGGAAAGCGAGTTCGGCCCCTACTGGTCGGTGACCCGCTTCAGCGACATCATGGCGGTTGACACCAACCACGCGGTGTTCTCCTCCGACGCGGCGCTCGGCGGCATCACCATTCGCGACGCCCGCACGGACCTGCGCCGGCCCAGCTTCATCGCCATGGACCCGCCGCGGCACGACGCGCAGCGCAAGGTGGTCAGCCCGGTCGTTGCGCCGCACAACCTGGCGCTCATGGAGCCGATCATCCGCGAGCGGGCGGGCAAGATCCTGGACGAGCTCCCCATCGGCGAGACATTCGACTGGGTGGACCGGGTCTCCATCGAGCTCACCACCCAGATGCTCGCCACCCTGTTCGACTTTCCGTTCGAAGAGCGGCGCAAGCTCACCCACTGGTCGGACGTCGCCACCACCCTGCCGATCAAGGGCGGACTTGTGGAGACGGAGGAGGAGCGGCAGGCCGAACTGGCCGAATGCCTCGACACCTTCCTGGGCCTATGGAACGAGCGGGTGAACGCGCCGCCGCGCGGCGACCTCGTCTCGATGCTCGCCCATGGCGAATCGACGCGGACCATGACCCACGACGAGTATCTCGGGAACCTCATCCTGTTGATCGTCGGCGGCAACGACACCACCCGCAACTCGATCAGCGGCGGCCTCCTGGCCCTCAACCAGAACCCGGAGGAATACCGCAAGCTGCGCGAGAATCCGGAGCTGATCCCCAACATGGTCCCCGAGATCATTCGCTATCAGACTCCGCTCGCCCATATGCGCCGCACGGCGATCGCCGACTACGAGCTGGGCGGCAAGACCATCCGCAAGGGCGACAAGGTGATCATGTGGTACGTCTCGGGCAACCGCGACGAGGGCGCCATCGAGAACCCGGATGCCTTCATCATCGACCGCGCGCGGCCGCGCCAGCATCTGTCGTTCGGCTTCGGCATCCATCGCTGCGTCGGCAACCGCCTGGCCGAGATGCAGCTGCGCGTCGTCTGGGAGGAGATCCTGAAGCGCTGGGACGTCGTCGAGGTGGTCGGCGAACCTCGCCGGGTGCGCTCCAGCTTCGTGAAGGGCTACGAGACCTTGCCCGTGCGGATCGCGGGCTAGCTCGCCGATGGACAAGGCCCGCAAGCGGGAGATCGCCCGCGCCTACACCGAGCGCAAGCGCGTCCAGGGCGTGTTCGCGGTGCGCTGCGCGGCGAGCGGCGAGGTGTGGATCGCCTCGAGCCGCAACCTCGACACCCAGAAGAACAGCGTCTGGTTCGCCCTGCGCCTGGGCGGACACCCCAACAAGGCCGTGCAGGCCGCGTGGAACGCCCACGGCGAGGACGCCTTCGCTTATGAGATCGTCGAGGAGCTCTCGGACGAGGACCTGACGCCGATGGGCTTTCGCGACCTGATGAAGGCGCGCGAGCGCGACTGGCGCGAAGCGCTCGGAGCCGGGGCCCTGGTGGGCTGAACCGCCCCGGCGTCTATTCGCCGGGCCGCGCCACCGTGTAGCCCCGCGCCTGCAGCTGCTGCAGCACGCCGCCTTGCGCCAGCAGGGTGCGCAGGTTGACGACCGCCACGCTATGGCCGGGCGTGGCCAGAGCCCCGGCGATAGCCTGCGTGGTGACGCTCATCGACCGGGTGGCGATATCCAGGCCCTCGGGAAGGCTGTTGAGGCATTTCTCGTAGCCCCTCTGCGCCGCCAGGGCCGCCGCGACGTTTCCGTGCGCCCAGCCTTCGGCAGCGGACCTGACCTGGCCCGCGCCGGCGTCGATCTCGTCGAGGGCGTCGGCGAGGCAGGCGGGGCCCGACTGCCCCAGGCCCGTTTCCGCCGCCCGCACCAGCGACACCGCCCGGAAGCTTCCCGCCGGAACCACCTTGACCCCCATGCCGCGGGCCAGCCGGGTGACGGTTCCGGCCGGCTCGCGAGCCTGAAGACCGGCACGGCGGCGAAAGTCGGAGACCATCAGCAGGCCCGCCACCAGCGGCGTCCAGCCGGAGTAGGCGCGAGGGTCGCCGTTGACGCGCGGGCGTTCGGCCAGGAAGCGGGCGCGAAGATCGGCAGGCAGCGCGTTCTCCATCGGGCCTCTGGAGCGGAAATGCCTGCGGGCGTTCAACAGGGCGAAGAGGTCGCCGAGCCCGGCCGTGACCACGGGCGGCTCGATCAGCTCATGAGCGCCGGCCAGCCGGCGGCGCGTGAGCGTCATGTCCCATCTCAGGCCTCTCGGCAGAGCCTCCGGAACCCCCAGCACATAGACCGTGGCGGCGCCGCTGGACACGCGCCACCAAGCCGGTCCGCCGGCCTTGGCGGTGACGACCAGCTCCTGAACGACGGTGGCCTCGGGGTCCGCCGTCGGAGCGACTGCCGCCGCGCCGCCGGCCAGCGCCAGGAAGACGGCGACGAGCACAAGGCGCCAGATCCGGTTCATTCGGCCATCTGCCACCGGGCGCCCGGTCGTCCCAAGAAAAAACGCCGCCGGCTGTAGGCCGGCGGCGTTCAGCTTCAATGGCGATGCGGCTCAGGCCGCGGCAGTCGCCTTCCGCCCGGTGAGGCGCAGGGCGCCGCCCAGGCCGGCGAAGCCGACCAGCATCAACGCCCAAGTCGCAGGTTCCGGAATACCGCCCATCGGCGAACCGACGTAGATATTGGCGAGCGGGCCCGCTATCGAGCCGGCATGGGCGTCGTAAGCGGTTTCCGACAGGCCGGAGGGGTCGAGGCCCTCCCATCCGACGAAGCCGCCCGTGACGTTGTGGGTCGGAGAGAACACCGACGAGATTGGTGTTCCCCCGGGGCCATAGGCCGGGTTCTGCCACGTCGCCGTGAACGTTACCTGAAAATTCCCGGTAAATGCGCAGTAGAAGCTGCCGAGGATGCATCCTGGCTGAGGACCTGAACTGGCAGTTCCGCCGTACTCGTCATCGTAGTCGGTGGCGAAGAGGAAACCTGGCGCAAACGGGTCGGTACCCCAAATCACATTTTCAGTCGTCCCGGCGGCGACGTTGCCTAGAGAAACAGACTCGGAAATGCCATTGTTCAAACCCTGGTAACCCCGTAGCGTCATACTCACGCCCGTAAAGTCGAAAGCCGTGGTGTTGCTGATCGCCAAGCCTGGCGTGTCATAGGCCAAGCAGTCGTAGCAGCCGGCGATCGTCGAAACCAGGGTCAGCGGACCTCCTGCATGCGCCGCCGAGGCGGCGAGCATCAGGACCGCAGCGGTCGCGGACAAGTACAGTGCAGATCTGACCTTCATCTCAAAGCCTCCGATCCATTGTCCAAAGCAGCGTTCAGGCGCGCCCGGTGGACGAAGTCCGCCCGAATATTGCCGCGAACCTGCGCCGCTGCGAGCCAATCGTCAAGCAATTTCTGGCAAATTTTAGTCAAATAGCTTGATTTTGGACGCAATCGTCCGGCTTGCCAACCCGAGAGGGCCGCACGCAACGCCGGTTAATCGGTACCCGCCTGCGAAGCCGGATGATAGGATTTGGCTCGAGGCGATCGGTAAAGCTTGACGGCGGGGACCCGTTCGATGCCGGGACGCAATGAAGTCTGTCCATGTGGCAGCGGCCGGAAATACAAACACTGCTGCGCGCAGGATAATCGCTCCGCGGCGATCGAGAACTCGCGGGCTCAGGCGCAATTCAGGCGAGGTCTGAAGCTCGAACGGGACGGCCACATCGAAGAGGCCGTAAATGTCTACAAGGTGGCGGCGACCTTCACCGCCACCGCGTCGGAGGCCAACAGCAGATTGGGCCACATGCTCCTGGCCTCGGGTCGGGCGGGGGAGGCGGCAGACGCCCTTCGCTTGGCCGCCACGGCGGACCCGGACAGCGCCGAGCGACGCCTGGATCTGGCCAGGGCGCTTCTCATCGAGAAGAAAAACGTCGAAGCGGAGGTTGAGGTCCGTCGCGTCCTGCTCGCCGATCCCCGGAGCTCCGACGGATATTGGCTGCTTGGCAGGACATTGGCGGAAGGGGGCCGGTTCGCGGAAGCGCGGGCGGCCCTGGAACAGGCCGTCTCCCTCAACCCCAGGCAAGGGGGCGCCTATTTCGACCTGACGAACAGCTACACCTTGACCGAGGCCGACAGACCGCTGATCGCCCAGATGCTCGCGGCTAGCCGCTCCGTCGCCGAAACCGATCAACGCATCAGGGTCCATTTCGCTTTGGGAAAGGCGTTCGACGACCTCAAGGACTATGGCTCGGCGATGCAGCACTTCGCCACCGCGAACCGGCTGAAGAAGGCGATGTGCAAACTTGATCGGGAAGCGCTCGCAGGTCGGATCGATGGAGCGATCGAGAGATTCACGCCAGCTTACCTGGCTTCCCACAGCGAAGATGGCGACAACTCGAGGCTGCCCGTCCTGGTGCTGGGAATGCCGCGCACCGGCAGCACTCTCGTTGAGCAAATCATCTCGAGTCACGCGGACGTCGCCGGCGCTGGCGAGTTGCAATTCTGGCCGGAGTTGGAACGCGCGCTCGAGAGACTGTCGCCGATCGCGCGAATTGCAGACTTCCAGCGGGTGGCCGCGAAAGACTGCATCGCCGTGCTCCGATCCATCGCCCCCGCGGCGTCGCGGGTCGTGGACAAGAACCCCTTCAACTTTCTCCGCGTCGGTTTAATTCATCTCGTTTTTCCGCGATCCGTCATCATTCACTGTCGCCGCAATCCCATCGATACATGTCTCTCGATCCATTCTACATATTTTCGAACATCTCCTGAATTCTCTACCGATCAGGAGGATCTCGTATTCTACTACAATCAATATCTGAGACTGATGGGCCATTGGCGCGCCGCGCTACCGGCAGGGCGCATGATCGACGTCGACTACGAGGAACTGGTCGCCAACCCCGAAGCCATGAGCCGCCGGCTGGTCGCCGCCTGCGGTCTGCCTTGGGACGACGCCTGCCTGCGACCAGAGCGCAACGAGCGCGTGGTGAGGACCGCCAGCAAGTGGCAGGCGCGCCAGACGATCACCCAGGCCTCGGCCGGCCGGTGGCGGCGCTACGAGCCCTGGATCGGACCGCTTCTGGAACTGGAACGCGCCGCCGGCCCCGGCCTATAGCCGCGCGGTCCACCCGTCGATGACTGTATCGAGCACCTCCAGCGGCACACGCCCGCATCCGAGGCCCGCCTCGTGGAAGTCCTTGATGTCGAAGCGAGGGCCGAGGGCCTTCTCGGCCCGGGCCCGGGCGCGGATCCAGGTGGTGTGGCCGAGCTTGTAGCTGCAGGCCTGGCCCGGCGTGGCGCAGTAGCGCTCGACCTCCCGGGTGGCGAAGCCCCGGGCGTCGCCGTCGAGGGCGACGAAGTAGTCGATGGCCTTCTCCCGGCTCCAGCCCAGGTGGTGGATGCCGGTGTCGACCACGCAGCGGCCGGCGCGGAACAGCTGGAACTTCAGGTAGCCGATCCGCCCCAGGGGGTCGTCGTCGTACATCCCCATCTCGTCGGCCAGCTGCTCGGCGTAGAGCGCCCAGCCCTCGGCGTAGCCCGAGAAGCCCAGGGTCTTGCGGATCAGCGGCAGGGACTTGTTGGAGAGAGCGAGGCCGCCCTCGAGCTGGTGGCCGGGAAGGCCTTCGTGGAACACCGTCGTCGAGAGGGTCCATTTCGGCCACTCGGCTGTGTCGTGCAGGTTGAAATAGACCAGGCCCGGGCGCGAGCCGTCCAGCGCGGGGCCTTGGGAGAAGGCCGAGGCCGCGCCGGCCTCCAGGTCCGGCGGCACGCGGCGCACCTCGAAGGCGTAGGGCGGCAGGCGCTTGAAGCGGCTGGGCAGGCGCGGCCGGATGGCGGCCAGGCGGTCGTTGCAATAGGCGATGGCGGCGGCCCTGCCCTCGTCCGTATTGGGGAAGAGCACCGAGGGGTCCTTGTAGAGGCTGGCGATGCGCTCGCCGACCGCGCCCTGGGTGAGGCCTCGCGCCTTCAGCAGCCCGTCGAGCCGCGCCGAGATCTCCGCGCCCTGATCCAGGCCGATCCTGTGCACCTCGTCCGGGCTGAGCGCGGTGGTGGTCGTGGCCTTCAGGGCGGCGGCGTAGAAGGCCGGACCGTCCTTGAACTGCCCCAGCCCCGCGTCGTGTCGGGCGCCCTGGCGCTGGCGCCTCGCCTCGGCGATCTGGCGATCGAGCGCCGGGCCGACCTTGTCCTGGTAGATCTTCTCCGACTGCGCGGCGTAGCGGGGGGAGAGGCTCCTGGCGGCGGCGCGGCGGGCGAGGGAGAGCACCATCGGATTGTCGCGGACGCCGGTGCGGCTGGCGGTCATCTGCACGAGGGCGGTGTCGAGCAGGAAGTCCGGCGGGACGACACCCAGGGCCGCGTCGTGGGCCATCCGGTCGGTGTCCTGGTCCAGCTGGTCGCCGTAGGCGGCCAGGCGCTCCACGAAAGCCTCCGCGTCGGCGTCGGTCTCGATCGGATGCTTGGTGATCAGGAACTGCGGCGTCGACTGGTAGGCGCCGGTCAGCTGACTGACCACGTAGGGCGAGGGGCCGAAGCCGGATCCGCCGAAGTCGAACGCCTGCACCGCCCCCGCCGAGCGCCGCGTGTAGACCACCGTGTCGAGATTGACCTTGCCGGCGGCGGAGAGGGCGCCGCGGTCGATGCCGGAGAGGCGGCGCAGCTGGTCGGCGTTCAGAGCCTTGGCGGCGGCGAGGGCCGCGGCCGAGCCGTCGGTGAGCCTGCCGCGCAGATCGGCGTTGGCCCCGGTGTCGAGCCCCAGCAGCGTGGCGCCCTCCGGCCGCCGACGCAGGTCCTCCTGCAGCAAGGCGTCGAGCAGGGCGGTGAGGCGGGTGTCCTCCGACGTCTGGGCGCCCGCCGCGAGCGGCGCGAGGGCGGCGGTCGCGGCGCCGGTGAGGATCAGGTCGCGGCGGTTGAGCATGCATGGGCCTTGTGCGGGGAGGGCGGTCAGCCGCCGCCGATCTTGGGGATCAGGAAGACCTCGCTGGCGGGGGCGAGGGGTGCGAAGAGGGCGTCCTGGTGGATCTCGCCGTCGATGGCGATGGCCATCTTCCGCTCGATGTGCTCGCCGAACCCGGGGTAGCGGCGGTCGAGCTCACGGATCGCCTCGCGCACCGTGCGGGCGTCGACCTCGAACTCGGTGACATCACCGGTGAAGTCACGGCACGAGGAATCGGTGGCGACGATGCGCGTCATGGTGCGCGGCCCCCCCTCCGTCACGCCGCCTTGCGGCGCGCCACCTCCCCCACGAGGGGAGAGGAGGACGTTGATCTCCTCCCCCCTCGTGGGGGAGGTGGCCGGCCGCAGGCCGGACGGAGGGGGCGCTCCACGCGCAGACGGGCCGTCCTCACCCCGCGTCGATGGCGGCGCGGATCTTCGGAGGGGAGAGGGGGAGGTCGACGAGGCGCTTGCCGATGGCGCCGCGGACCGCGTTGGCCACCGCCGCCAGGGGCGGCACGATCGGCACCTCGCCGACGCCCTTGGCCCCGAAGGGATGGCGCGGGTTGGCCACCTCCACCAGCACCGCGTCGATCATCGGCAGGTCCGAGGCCACCGGCACCCGGTAGTCGAGGAAGCCGGGATTCTCCATCCGCCCGGAGCGGTCGAAGATGTATTCCTCGTTCAGCGCCCAGCCGACGCCCTGGGCGACGCCCCCCTGCACCTGGCCCTCGACGTAGGACGGGTGGATCGCCTTGCCGACGTCCTGCGCCGCCGTATAGCGCAGCACCGTGACGTGGCCGGTCTCCGGGTCGACCTCGACGTCGCAGACGTGGACGCCGAAGCCCGGTCCCGCGCCCTGGGCGTTGAGCGACACCTGGGCGCCGATCGGTCCGCCGGTCTGGGCCGCCTTGGCCGCCAGCTCGGCGACGGTAAGATCGGCCTTGCCCTTGCCCGGGTCGCGGCACACCGCCGCGCCGTTCAAGAACTCGACCTCTTCGACCGGGACGTCCATCAGCAGGGCCGCGCGGTGCTTCAGGTCCTCGACGACCTTCTGCGCCGCCTGGGTGACCGCCATGCCGGTGGCGAAGGTGGTGCGGCTGCCGCCGGTCAGCATCGAAAAGCCGATCGACGCGGTGTCGGCGACGATCGGGCGCACCTTCTCCACCGGCAGGCCCAACACCTCGGCGGCCATCATGGCCATCGAGGCGCGCGAGCCGCCGATGTCGGGGTTGCCGCTGATCACCACCGCGGTGCCGTCCTCGTTGAGGTTCACCGCCGCGGTGGACTCGCCGCCGACGTTGAACCAGAAGCCCACGGCGACGCCCCGGCCCTGGTTTGGACCGAGCGGCGCGGCGTAGTGGGGGTGGTTCTTGATCGCCTCCAGCGTCTCGACGTACCCGATGTTGCGGAAGGTCGGGCCGTAGGCGGCCTTGACCCCGTCGCGCACGGCGTTCTTTTCGCGCAGCGCGATCGGGTCCATGCCGAGCTTCAGGGCCAGGTCGTCGATGGCGCTCTCGACGCCGAAGGCCGAGATCGGCGCGCCCGGCGCGCGATAGGCCGCCACCTTGGGGGTGTTGGTCACCACGTCGTAGCCGACGATCGAGAAGTTGGGGACGTCGTAGCAGGCCAGCGCCGTCATCGAGCCGGCGCCCACCGGCGATCCCGGGAAGGCGCCGGCCTGGTACTTCAGCACCACGTCGGCGGCGACCAGCGTCCCGTCGGCCTTGGCCCCGAGCCTGACCTCGACCACCGCGCCGGAGGTCGGGCCGGTGGCGCGGAACACCTCGTCGCGCGTCATCACCATCTTCACCGGATTTCCGCACTGGCGCGAGAGGGCGAGGGCCACCGGTTCGAGGTAGACGGTGGTCTTGCCGCCGAAGCCGCCGCCGATCTCGGCCGGGGTGACGCGGATGTCGGAGGAATCGAGGCCCAGCACCTTAGCGCAATAGGTGCGGATCATGAACTGGCCCTGGCTCGAGGCCCACACCTGGCACTGGCCGTCGGCGCCGAAGCTGGCGACGCAGGCGTGCGGCTCGATGTAGCCCTGGTGAACCGCCGCGGTGGTGTAGCGGCCCTCGACGACGACGTCGGCCCCGGCGAAGCCGGCCGCCAGGTCGCCGCGCTTGATCTCGTTGACCTTGGCGATATTGGAGGGGCCCGATGGCCGCTCGGCGAGGCCGGCGGTGAACAGGTGCTCGTGCAGCACCGGCGCGTCCGCGGCCATGGCCGCCTCCACGTCGGTGACGTGGGCCAGGATCTCGTATTCCACCGAGATCAGCTCGAGGGCCTCGTCGGCGATCGCCGACGAGGTGGCCGCCACCGCCGCCACCGCGTGGCCGTCATAGAGCGCCTTGTCGCGGGCCATGACGTTCAGCGACAGGTCGCGCAGGTTGGAGGCGCTCTCGCCGGCTTCGTACTCCTCGTTGGCGAGGTCCGGGAAGTCGGCCGCCGTCACCACCGCCTTGACGCCGGGGAGCGCCCGGGCCTTGCGGGTGTCGATGGAAACGATCCTCGCGTGCGGGTGGGGGCTGCGCTTGATCTTGCCGACCAGCTGGCCGGGCATGGCCAGGTCGGCGCCGTACATCGCCTTGCCGGTGACCTTGTCGGCGCCGTCGGGACGGACCGGGCGGGTGCCGACGACCTTCAGGTGGCCGTCATCCAGAGGCGCGGCGGCCGGCCGCTCGAGAACATCGCTCATCAGACCCTCACTTGCCGAAGTTCAGCCGCCGCATCCATCACGGCGCGGATGACCTTGTCGTAGCCGGTGCACCGGCACAGGTTTCCCGCCAGCCAGTAGCGCGCCTCGCTCTCGGTCGGATCGGGATTGACGTCCAGCAGCGCCTTGGCCGCCACCAGCAGGCCGGGCGTGCAGAAGCCGCATTGCAGGGCGGCGTGCTCGAGGAATTTCTGCTGCAGCGGGTGCAGCGTGGAGCCGTCGGCCATGCCCTCGATGGTCTCGACCCGCCGGCCCTCGGCCTCGACGGCCAGCACCAGGCAGGAGCAGACCAGGCGCCCGTCGAGGATCACGCTGCAGGCCCCGCAGTCGCCCGAGCCGCAGCCTTCCTTCGAGCCGGTGAGGCCGAGGTCGTCGCGCAGGGCGTCGAGCAGGGTCGCGCCCGGGTCGGTGAGGAAGTCCACCGGATCGCCGTTCACCACGGCCGAGATGTGTTGACGCTTCATCATGCTCTCTTCTCTGCCCGGCCATAGGCGATCGTCGCCGCGCGCCTCGCCAGCACGCCGGCGATCTTGGTGCGATATTCGATTGTGCCGCGCTTGTCGCTGATGGGATTGCAGGCGGTCCGCGCCGCCGCGTCGAGCGCGTTCAGCGCCGCCTCGTCGACCTTGGTCCCGATGAGGGCCGCGCCGGCGTCGGCCACCAGCAACACCGTGGGCGCCACCGCGCCCAGGGCGACGTGGGCCTCGGTGACCACGCCCGCGGCGTCCAGGGTCAGGCTCACACCGGCCCCGACGACGGCGATGTCCATCTCGGTGCGCGGGATCAGGCGCAGATAGGCGTCGCCCGAGCGCGGCGGACGCGGGGGAAGGTGGATCTCCAGCACGAATTCGCCGGGCGCGAGCGAGGTGCGGCCGGGGCTGACGCCGATGGCTTCCACCGGGGCCGTGCGCCGGCCTCCCGGCCCGACGATGACGCAGGTCGCCCGCGCCGCCACCAGGGCGGGCACGCTGTCGGCGGCCGGCGAGGCGTTGCAGAGGTTGCCGGCCATCGACGCGCGGCCCTGGACCTGGGTCGAGCCGATCAGGTTGGCCGCTTCGACGACGCCTGGCCAGGCCAAGCCCAGCGCCTTGTGTTCGCTGAGCGCGGCGCCGGGCGTCGCCGCCCCGATCACGAAGGCGCCGCCTTCCTGGCGGATGCCGATGGCTTCGGGGATGCGCTTGAGATCGACGATCAGGCCCGCGGGCAGACGCCCGGAGCGAAGCTGGACCAGCAGATCGGTGCCGCCGCCCAGAGGCCGCGCGTGGGCGCCGCCGGCCAGCAGCGCCGCGGCGGCCTGCTCGGCGCTGGTGGGGGCGATGAATTCGACGTGAGACAAGGGACCTCCGGGGGCGGACAACGCCTCTCTCCCTAAACTAGCAAGCCATCGGGCGGCATGGCGAGGGCCTTTCCTTAACCGCGATCACAAATCTGGCCGTTGCGGCGGACCGCAAAATGCTTCTCTTTTGCGACAGCGGACGCCGTGCCAGGTGGCGCGGCGCCGATCCAGGGAGTCTCGCCAGGTGACAGCATCGACGGAGTCGGCCAACCGCGGCGTGCGCCAGACCTACGTCTACTTCGGCTTCCTGACCCTGCTGGTCTATCTGCTCGCGCCCAGCAGCTATCTCGTCGACATCACCACCAGCTACATGTTGAAGAACAATCTGCACGCCTCGGCGACCCAGGTGTCGATGTTCCGGCTGCTGACGGCCATCCCGATCTACGTCGCCTTCATCTTCGGCTTTATTCGCGACAGCTGGAATCCCTTCGGCCTGCGCGACCGGGGTTACTTCCTGATCTTCGCGCCGGTGGTGGGGGCGGTGTTCGTGTGGATGGCGTTCTCGCGCATCAGCTACCAGGGTCTGTTCATCGGCATGTTCCTGGTGATGCTGTCCTCGCGGTTCGTCTCGGCCGCCTACCAGGGGCTGATGGCCCTGGTCGGCCAGGAGCGGCTGATGTCGGGGCGCCTCAGCGCCCTGTGGCAAATCGTCAGCGGCCTGCCGATCCTGGCCGGCGCCTTCGCCTCGGGCTGGATGGCCGAGCACCTGCGACCGTCCCAGACCTTCCTGCTGCTGGCGGCCCTCGCCTTCCTGATCGGCGTGTTCAGCCTGTGGAAGCCGGCGGCGGTGTTCGCCAACACCTACGAGGCGCCGCAGGCCCGCGGGTCCGACCTCGTCGGCGACATCAAGCGCCTCTTCAGGCACAAGGCGATCTACCCGGCCGTCCTGCTCATCTTCATGTTCCAGTTCGCGCCGGGCTCGAACACGCCGCTGCAGTACTACCTGACCAACCATCTGCACGCTTCGGACGCCATCTACGGCGACTTCCAGGGCATCTTCGCCGCCGCGTTCATCCCGGTGTTCCTGCTGTACGGATGGCTGTGCAAGCGGGTGTCGCTCGGCAAGCTGCTGTTCTGGGGGATTGTGATCTCCGTTCCCCAGATGGTCCCCCTCGCCTTCATCCATTCGGCCAGCGACGCCCTGTGGGCGGCGGCGCCGATCGGGGCCATGGGCGGTATCGCGGCGGCGGCCCTTTTCGACCTTGCCATGCGCTCCTGCCCGCCCGGGATGCAGGGGACGCTGATGATGATGGTGGAGGCCGGCAACCTGCTCTCCACCCGCGGCGGCGACCTGCTGGGCTCGTGGATCTACGGCTTGAGCCCCACCAACGGGTTCCTCTACTGCGTGATCGCCATCACCGTGGTCTACGCCCTCATGCTGCCGGTGCTGCGCCTGATCCCGCCCGAGCTCCTGGCCACCGCCGACGGCGAGCACAACCCGGTCGTCGAGGCGGAACTTCTCGCGGAGATCGCCGAGACGGCGCCGTCGCGGGCGTAGCCCGGGCAAGGGCCGGCGTCTCATGGTGCGGTGCAACGCCAATTCTCACCCCAGATGACCGTTGATGCGGTGCAGCCGCGCCCGGCGGCGCCGCAACCGCACAGTGCGCCTGACCAAGCCGAGGCGCTGGAGCGGCGAGGCGGTTTCGGGCGGTATTTGGCGGTTTTGGGCGCGGCGCGGGCGTGGATTCGCGGATTTCGAAGAGTCTCGAGTTCAAGAAGTCGGGCGCTATTCGGGCGTCCGGGGGGAGGGTCGAGGGAGCTTGCTGGGAGTTTCCGGGGCGCTGGCGGGGCGCTTTCGGGGATCTGGCGGGGCGTCCGTCGGGCGTCCTTCGGGCGGCTTTGGTGGTCGGTCAGGGCGCTGACAGCGTAATACGTCGTTGAAATCACGTCAGTTTTGGTGGAGAACGCGCTTGCATGGGCCTCGAGGCCTTCCGGACGGGGGTCGACGCCCCGGCGGCGGCGCAGCCGAACGCGACACGCCGCCGCTCGGGCGGCGTCGCTGCAATTGGGGATTCACGATGGCAAAGAGCAAACTCACCCATAGTTTGCATTATGAAGAGTCCAGTGTCAAGGGACGCTCTCGACAGTGTAGGTAGCACACGATATGTCCGCTTTTCGTAGCAGACGATTTGTCCGGTTTCGGCCGGGGGGATCGCATGCTTGCGGAGGTTCGGATGGCGCGGATCGTGGAAGCGATCGGGCGATA
>Ga0070730_10002801_pt1 | contig 15827 bp, 15 predicted proteins | sample Coa_R1_3_FD_66447 | JGI IMG/M metagenome (GOLD analysis project Ga0070730, IMG submission 66447) | Surface soil microbial communities from Centralia Pennsylvania, which are recovering from an underground coalmine fire - Coalmine... | ecosystem: Environmental > Terrestrial > Soil > Unclassified ...
TTTCCGAAAGAAGTGATGCACGGCGCGATGGATGATTACGCCTACGACCATCATGGCTGGTTTAGTTTCACTCCCGAACTCTGGGACCTACCAACGACGGCTGGCGTGGCGCCCCGCGACTTCATACCCTGGATCCGCTGGCATCCCGAAGAGGATGATCTCAAAATTATGCAATGGAACGACGAGGAAATGAACGGCGAGGCTTTTGTCAACTGGCAACAGTTCGAACACCCTCAGCTTGGTCCGGTTGAAATTGGCGGATGGAAATCCAAGCTCTATATGCAGAACGTGCCATTGAAATACCTCAAGGAGATGTGTGAGAAACACAGCCAATGGACGCTCTCCAACGCCTCTCTCAGCCCATTTCTGACGGCCGCGCGCACTACCATCGAGCCGATCGGGGAGCAGGTCTACCACATCACGGTCGTCCTCGAAAATGGCGGTTTTCTGCCGACTTACACGAGCAAGAAGACCCTGGAACGCAAAGCTGTGCGCCCTCTCGAGGCCGAACTCAGTTTGCCAGACGGCGCAAAGCTGATCAGCGGCAAAGCCAGACAGGAGATGGGGCACCTGGAAGGCCGGTCCAACAAACTCTGGAATTGGTTCGTCGGCAGTTCGCCTACCGATAATCGCTGCAAGCTCGATTGGGTCGTTACAGGCCCGGCTGGCGCACAACTCACGCTCACCGTAAGCTCCCAACGAGCGGGAACGTTGCGCCAGGAGATCGTGCTGAAGGAGCAGTAGAGGCTGATCCATGCCTGGTTACTGCACTGACTTGTCCAAAAGGTGACAGCAGGGAGCACAGTCAGGTAACTACGCTGACTAATTCAAAAGGTGACAGGGGAGCGAGCCAGTGATGTTCCACTTTTCTCAGGTGGAACATCACTGACGGGTTCAAGATGTTACAGGGGAACGAACACAGCCCGGTCACCATTTGAACCAGTCAGAGCTGTTACCCTGCTGTAGCCTGGCATCCGCGGCAATACTTCAGAATTTGCAGTGTTAACTTTGAGGGGATATAATGGCAAACGAGGAGGCTACATGAGCACCGAATTACACATTATACCCGTGAGAGGCATCGGCGATATTTCCCCAGGAACCGACCTGGGGGTTCTTATCTTTGAGGCCCTCCACCAACAACAGCTGACCCTGCAACAGGGTGATATACTCGTTGTAACGCAGAAAATTGTTTCGAAGGCCGAGGGGCGCGCCGTCAATCTTGAAGAGATAGAACCATCGGAGTTCGCGCGCCGCATCGCTGAGCAAGGCGACAAGGATGCTCGCCACGTCGAAGTTGTGCTACGCGAGAGCAAACGCATCGTCCGCATGAGCCACGGCGTGCTGATCAGCGAGACGCAGCATGGCTTTATCTGCGCTAACGCCGGAGTCGATGAGTCCAACGTCAATGGAGCCCAACAACTAACCCTGCTCCCCGATGATTCTGATCGCTCAGCCCAAACGTTGCGCAACACCCTCCAGAAACTGGGCGGCGAAGGTACGCCACTTGAGATAGCTGTGATTATCTCGGATACCTGGGGCCGGGCCTGGCGCACTGGACAGGTCAATATGGCCATCGGCATCGCGGGCATGGAAGCGCTGACAGACTATCGCGGTCAATATGACCCATATGGGTATGAGCTGCATGCCAGCGTTATCGCGGTAGCAGATGAACTGGCATCGGCAGCAGAGTTAGTAATGGGCAAAATAGATCGCGTCCCGGTCGCGCTCATTCGCGGCTACCAGTATACACCGGCGGAAGGCAATGTTCGCGTCCTGTTACGTGATAGTGCCACGGATATGTTCCGCTGATGAACACGCCAGGAGACATCGTGACTACACATACGGGCATACACACGGGCCCCCTCAAGGGGGGCGGCCCTACAGGAGGCGGCCCCACAGCGGGCGTCCCCACGACAGACGTCCCAGCAGGAGGCGTCCCCACGACAGGCGACCCAGCAGGCCAGGCAAATCCCACAGAGCGAGCAGTCACCAGGCCGGAACGGGTTAGCGATCTCGCCACATTACTGCGTAGTCGTCGCAGTGTGCGCAAGTATCAGGATCGTCCTGTGGCGCGCCAATTGCTGGAACAGATATTGGAGGCCGCACGCTGGGCCCCTTCGCCTCATGGAAGGCAGCCGTGGCGCTTTGTCGTGTTGACAAACCAGGAGCCAAAATTAGCCCTTGCTAAAGGGATGGGAAAAACCTGGCAAGAGAATCTCCAGATGGACGGGCAGAGCGAAGAGATTGTCAACACGCGCCTGGAGAAATCGCGCCAGCGCATCCTCAGCGCACCAGCACTCATCATTCCCTGCCTCTACCTGGAGGATCTGGACCGTTATCCAGACGCCAAACGCCAGGCCGACGAGACCACCATGGCGATCCAGAGCCTGGGCGCAGCCATTCAAAATATGCTGCTGATGGCCTATGATCTGGGGCTAGATAGCGGATGGATGTGCGCCCCCCTCTTCTGTCCAGAGATCGTTTGTGATACACTCGCGCTGGATACACGTCTCATCCCCCACGCGCTCATCACCGTAGGCTATATTGCCGCCGAACCACAGCGGCGCGAACGCCTTCCCCTGGATGAGCTAGTTTTGTGGGTCGATTGATAGCCGTCGAATCCTGGTCGATGAAAGCACGTCAAATGAACTGGAAAACATGCATACATAACAAGGAAAATCCATGATAGTAGTTCTCGCCGGAGGGGTTGGCGCGGCACGTTTTTTGCAGGGAGTAATCCAGCTTGTGCCGCAGAACGACCTCACCGTTATCGTTAATACGGGCGATGACCGCGACTTTTACGGGCTGCACGTCTCGCCAGACAGTGACATCGTGACCTATACACTGGCCGGTGTGGTCGACGAAAAGCAGGGTTGGGGCATCAGCAACGACACCTACAACACCATGCCACAGTTGACTCACTACGGCAACGAGGACTGGTTCCAGCTAGGCGACCGCGACCTGGCAACCCACATCCATCGCACCAATCTGCTGCGCCAGGGGAAAACACTGAGTGAGGTGATTGATAACCTGCGCGCCAGCTTTGGTCTGGAACTGCGCCTGCTGCCCATGAGCGACCAGCCGATCGCCACACATATCCAGACGGATGCCGGGCTGCTGCATTTTCAGGAATATATGGTCAAACGCCACTGCGCCGATGAAGTACGAGGCGTGGAATTTGTGGGCGCTCGTGAAGCTAAAGCGGCCCCTGGAGTGCTGGACGCCATCAAAGCGGCCGAAGCCATCCTGATCGCGCCCAGCAACCCGATCGTCAGCATTGGCAGCATCCTGGCTGTTCCCGGCATTCATGACGCGCTCCACGAGACCAGCGGCATGATTGTCGCCGTCAGCCCAATCATTGGAGGGGCGCCTATTAAGGGGCCCGCAGATAAACTGATGCGCGGCCTGGGCATAGAAGTTTCTGCGGTAGGAGTCACACGCTGCTACCGTGACTTTCTCGACGTCATGGTGATTGATGAGCAGGATGCCCACCTGGCCAGTCAGATTGAAGACCTGGGCATTCCCGTCGTCGTCACCAACACCATTATGCGCGACACCGCCGCCAAGGCCGCTCTGGCCCGTAGCGTCCTGCACGCTGCTGGTTTAGCCTTTTAGAGTATCCAGACGATTATGAGATATAGAGCACTCATTCCGGTCAAATCACTTGATCAGGTAAAAAGTCGGCTCGCGGACCATCTGACAAGAGATGAGCGAGCAACGCTGGTACTTGATATGCTTCATCATGTTATCCAGGTATTACATGAAAGCAAGGTCTTCGAGCATATCACAGTGGTCAGCGCCGATCCGCGTGTCCTGGAGAAGGCGCGGATCTGGGGAGCATGGCCGCAGCCAGAGGAGCAAGCAGGCCACAACCCGGCGCTCCACGCAGCAGCATTGCGGGAGCTGGCCACCGGCGCCGAAGCGCTGCTCACCATCTCCGCCGACCTTCCCTTGCTCCAGGTTAGCGATATAGATGGCATGATCGAGCAGGCACAACAGTATGATGTCGTGCTCGCCCCATCGCGCGAGGGCACAGGAACAAATGCGCTGTTGGTTCATCCACCACTGGCGATCCCCTATGTCTTCGGCGTTGGGAGCCTGCAGCGCTACCTCGTCGAGAGTCGGCAGCGGCAACTCAGCTCAATATTGCACACCGCTACCGGACTCGCATTGGATATTGATACTGTCGAAGATCTGGACCGGCTCCGACAATATGAAATGGAAGATAAAGCTCGCTACATGTCCTACCTGGTATGGCATGTGCAATAACGAGGGACTGTGGCGTGTTCTAAAGGGAAGAAGGTTTTCCCTCTTTGAAAGCAGGCATGGGAAACGCTTCCTACGCGTACTACAAAAAACATTCGAGGAAAATTATCTACAATGAGCAAAGTACTCTCTGACCAGGCGCGTGCCTTTCTGCAAGAGCGCCGTTTCGCCGTTTTAGCCACCATTAACCGTGATGGCTCGCCACAACTGAGTGCAATGTGGTATCAACTGCTCGATGATGGCACTATAATGATGAACACCAAAGTTGGGCGCCTCAAAGAACGCAATCTGCGGCGCGACCCACGCGTCTCAGTCTGCTGGGAGGATGGGGGCTACCTGACCATCACAGGCAAGGCCGTCCTGATCGACGATCCTGAGTTGGGCCAGCAGAACATCCATCGTTTAGCCGTCCGCTACAATGGGGAAGAGGCAGCTCGCAAACAGGTAGAGGATCAGTTCTCTAAAGAAGAGCGCGTTACCATCCATATTAAACCCGACAACATTATTGAAGCGATGTGGTAATCCTGAGCACTGAAGAGTCGGGCTAATGGTAAGCCGCCCTCTAAAACCAGGGCGGCTCATGGCTTATACAGTCGTGGAGTTGGCAAGACGCTCAATCTCCGTCACCACGCGCTGCAGTTCCTCAAGTAGAGGCGAAGAGCCCCTGGCGCATAACGCATTGGTCATGGCGCGGTAATACCACAAGGTGCCATCCTTCCCACCTACGAAGCGGCGCCATAGAGCATCCCCCAGCACACGATAATCGGAGAGCACCGCACGTGCATTATGCAACTTATCTGCGGCAACCACCAGACGTACCGATGGGGAGGCATGGGCGATATGCGCGATATGGTCCTCTTTGCGGGCACGCCAGGGCGGCTTGGGATACTCATCAGCATCGGTACATCCATCCACAATCTCGACCACATTCTCCCCGAAGCGACGACGTATCTCTACGCGTGTCACCTCTCCTCCCTGATCTTCAATCGCATCGTGCAACAACGCCGCAATGGCCTCATCCTCATTGCCGCCGTTTTCGAGCACAATGCTGGCAACCGCCAACAGGTGCGCGGCATAAGGAGTATCACCCCCTTTGCGCCACTGCGCCCGATGCAGGCGGAGCGCAAAAACACAGGCTTCCTCAAAACGTGCTGAAAGCTGCATACTATCCCTCTTTAATCTGCTTAGTAGTTATGTATGGATTATAGCATGAGCAAGCTGCGTTGTCAGGCCGTTGGGGTCGCGGAATAGGTGACAAAGAGGCCTTCCGGGACAGCGCGTACCCCCGTCATACAATAGGTGAAACCTTGAGGAAGTTGTGATGGGCTGACCTGCATTTGCTGATTAATTTGTGTTTCCAGCTCAGCATAGAAGGTTGCTGGAGAGATTGGCATAGGGATGCCATCCAGATCAGCATGCAGCACATGCATTTGCAGTTGGCAGGCATTCACATAGGGACGCAGGCGCAATTGAACATGCCTCGTCGTCGTAACGCCCAGGAACAACGTCAATTGGTCATCGCCAGTCACCGTGATCGTGCCATCGCTCTCTATCTTCGCCCGAATATTTTTGATCTCGCCAGGCACTCCTGGCAGCTTGACCTGCTTCTGCAACACCTGTGTGAGATAGGTCGGGCTGATTTCAAGCGTGATGGCAGCATTCGTGGGGAGGGGAGATGTAGCAGGCGCCTGCCGATCAGCGGCATTTGCTGAGACATAGAAGAGCGCGCCCACCACTCCGACCAATATGCCTGACAACACCAGCAAAACACTCAGGCAACCTGTCAGCAAGCGATTACGCGAGCGATCATTGGTCGGAAGAGGCTGAGGAACAGGTGCAGGCTGCCCCAACTGCATCGCCGATGGTTCGGCTCTCCCTAAACGAATTGTGGATTGTTCGGCTCCCTCCAAATGTATTGTTGGTTGTTCAGGCAAATCCATGCGGCGCTCACTCCTCGCAATTTTTCTCCATCTTACTCTTATTCAGATCAAGAATGCAAGCAAATATCTTCATTCGCGTGAGCTCGACTCCCCCACGGACCTGGGCAGAGTTATTAGAGGTCCATAGAGAAGAGCTGAGATCAACAGATAAACGAGCGAGAAATACGCCTCTTGCAGGTGACCAATCGGCGATCTTTCCCCTATACAGGTGCAAAAAAGCCCCGATCCGGCACTCTGTATTGTGCAGTTTGCACAATACAAAACGGGTGAGTTTCGGTCAATCTGTCTGTAGTTTCGCCCATCTTGCCGATTTATTATAAAGACAGAAAAACTTACCCGGCATATGGCTGAGGTAGGCATATTTCGATATTATGCAGAATAGCTAAGTATTCATAAAAGGCAATGCATGCCACCAATTCCTGCAACGGCGACAGGATAATGTGAAGAGGAGAAGAGAACGCATGACCCCAGAGGAAGTCTTACAATTCGCAAAAGAAAATGGTGTCAAGATGGTAGACATCAAGTTCTGCGATCTACCTGGTACCTGGCAGCATTTTACCGTACCTTTACATACGATAAGCGAAGAGTCCTTCGTCGAAGGCATTCCTTTCGATGGCTCCAGTATCCGTGGCTTCCAGCACATCAATGAAAGTGATATGCTCGTCGTCCCCGATGCTAACACAGCCATCCTGGATCCCTTCACCGCGGTCCCAACATTAAGCCTGGTCTGCAATATCGCCCACCCCGGCCCCGCAGGAGCCAAAGCCCCCTACTCACGCGATCCCCGCTATATCGCCCAGAAAGCGGAAGCCTACTTGCAAGCCAGTGGAGTCGCCGACACCTGCTTCTTTGGTCCCGAGGCCGAATTCTACATCTTCGACAATGTACGCTTCGAATCCAAAGATAATGTGCAGTACGTCGAAGTCGATTCAGATGAGGCTTATTGGAACAGTGGACGCAATGGAACTCCCAATCTGGGTCATCGTAACCGTGTTAAAGAAGGTTATTTCCCTGTCGCACCAAACGATACCTTGAATGATCTACGTACTGAGATGGTCCTCACGCTCGAAGATCACGGCATTCCAGTTGAGGCGCAGCACCACGAGGTAGGAAACGCGGGTCAGGCCGAGATCGACTTCCGCTTCAACACCCTGCTGAAGACGGCCGACAATGTCCTGCTCTACAAATATATCGTGAAAAACACTGCGCGTAAGCATGGGAAGACCGTCACCTTCATGCCCAAGCCCATCTACGGCGACAACGGTTCCGGTATGCATGTCCACCAGAGCCTCTGGAAAGATGAGAAGCCCCTCTTCTTTGACGGGGATGGCTATGCTGGCATCTCTCAGCTCGCTCGCTACTATATCGGTGGAGTCTTGACTCACGCCGCCGCCATCCTGGCCTTTGCCGCTCCAACCACCAACAGCTACAAGCGCCTGGTGCCCGGCTTCGAGGCCCCGGTCAATCTGGTCTTCTCAAAAGGCAATCGTAGCGCGGCTGTGCGTATCCCCTTGACCGACAATGCCAAGGCCAAGCGCATCGAGTTCCGCTCGCCTGATCCGACCGCCAATCCATACCTGCTCTTCTCCGCTCTGTTGATGGCTGGCCTGGATGGCATTCGCCGCGAGATTGATCCCAGCGACTACGGCTTTGGCCCGGTCGATCGCGACCTGTACAGCATGACCGCTGAGGAACTGCGTGAGATCTGCTCAGTCCCAGGTTCGCTGGAAGAGTCCCTCAAGGCCCTGGAAAATGATCATGCCTTCCTGCTCGAAGGGGATGTCTTCACCAGCGATCTGATCGAGAAATACATCGATCTGAAGCGCGACCAGGCCGATATTGTTCGCATGCGCCCGGTGCCCGTCGAGTTCTCTCTCTACTACGATGCATAAATCATAGCAAGCCCCGGATAGAGGCTTCCCTTGTGGGCCTCTACTGGGGATTAGCCAGAATTGAGAAGAACGAGAGCTATCTCTCTGCATGAAGCAGGCAAGAAGCGCTCTCGTTCTTCTTTTTTGCTCACCAGAAGATACTTCCTCACGCTCCGAGAGAAGTGCTGTGGCTGCTTACTCCATAAGAAATCTCGTGAACTGAGGTCCGTACCAACCAGCCGCTGGTTCGCAAGTACCTGGATATCGTAACAAGTTCACCGAGTAGTCTCTGTGACAAACATCCAGGCTTACAAAACAAGACAAAAGTTGTTAAATATGTTATAGTAAAGAAACGCACACGATAACATCCAGGTATACGAACAAAGAGGCGAATGTATTATGGAACCGCTTGTAGACAGCTATGGACGACGCATCAAAAGCATGCGCATCTCTATCACCGATAAGTGTAATTTCCGCTGCACCTATTGTATGCCCGCGGAAGGCCTCCCCTGGCTCAAGAAGGCAGAGATCCTTTCCTATGAGGAGATAGAGCGTGTCAGCCGCGTAGCAGTGAGCATGGGGATTGAACAGATTCGCCTCACAGGTGGTGAGCCTCTTGTCAGACGTGATGTACCAGAACTTGTTCGCCAACTTCACAAACTCGAAGGACTACGCAGCCTGAGTTTGACCACCAATGGCATTCTCTTGAAACAGCAGGCCAGAGCGCTGGCTGAAGCAGGGCTCACGCGCATTAACGTCAGCCTCGACTCTCTCATGCGCGAAAAGTTCGCCCAACTGACACGCCGCGATCAACTTGACCGCGTTCTAGAAGGCCTGGCGGAGCTGGAGAACCACCCTTCTATCCATCCCATCAAAGTGAATGCCGTGGCTATACGCGGCTATAGCGAAGAGGAAGTCCTTGATTTCGCCCGCCTGGCACGCAACAAAGCCTACGTGATCCGCTGGATTGAGTTCATGCCCCTCGACGCCGATCAAGCCTGGCGCAAAGAAGATATCCTGACCGGCGGCGAAATTAAAGCCATTATCGAAGCCGCCTACGGCCCCCTGGTACAGATTACCACCGGCGATCCATCTGAGACAGCGCGCCGCTATACCTTTAGCGACGGAATAGGCGAAGTCGGCTTTATCAACCCTGTAAGTGAACCCTTCTGCTCGACCTGTGATCGCATCCGCCTCACCGCTGACGGACAACTCCGCACCTGCCTGTTCGCCACCGAAGAAACTGACCTTCGCGCCATCATCCGCTCGACTGATGACGATGAAGCGCTTGCCACCGCAATCCGCCAGGCCGTCTGGCACAAAGAACTGAAACACTACATCGGAGATAAACGTTTCAAGAGGGCAAACCGCAGCATGTCAATGATAGGTGGATAATCATTACACAAAAGATGCTGCCTTCTCTTTTTACGTTATGCATATTAAAGTTCAATGTAGGGTTCGACTGATCGAGTCTGCGTAAGAACAACCCACAAGGAAACTACAATCGGCACTTCAACTGCTGTTACTTAAACACGTAGTGTTCGTCTATATAGGTAGTTTAATGGCTAAAGATAGCTCTTAAAAAATCTAGTGTTTTCGTGCGCCAGGGTTTCTAGCAGTGCCACCGCCAGGTGGTAAAAGACCAGAAAGAGGACGCTGTGGTATACGACGAAGCAGAGCTACTCACTGTTCGTGAAGTTGCAGAACAATTACGAGTGGATGACACGACTGTTCGGCGCTGGATTAAAAATGGTGTTTTGGAGGCGATCACATTACCACATCGTGGCGCGCGCCAGGCCTACCGCGTCCGCCGCGCTACATTGGAAGCGCTTCTAGCACCCCCACAACAGCAGCCCGTCGGTCAGTAGCCAAACAGACTCCAACCTGCTAGACTAGAGAGTAAATGTTGCAAGGCTAGTAGCAGTAAGGAGGCTTCTTTTGACCACCATCGATGCTCAAACACTCTTCGACGAACTGAATGGAAGTGAAAACGCAGGGTTTGCCGCTATTCATTCCCCTGTTCTTCACTCCCCCGCAGGAGTACCATACTTACAAGCCCCCGGCGTGATCGTGCTGGCTCGTCCAAACACGAATACGGCCGGGTTAGCTGGTTTTCTGGGCGGATTTGATCCGGCGCTGCATTTCCCTGACTACCTGGATGATCCAACTTCGCTGCCTGACGGAGCACAGTTATGTAAAGTGGCCGGGCAGCTCTGTTATATGAGTTTTGGCCCCAAACGCAGCATGAATGCCCAGGCCAAACGCTATTTCGACAACCTGAAATCGTCAGGTCACGGCTCCGTCTTCGAGCATGCCAACTTCAGCCTGCTCTTCTACGGCATCTCGCGCAGCGTCACCCACGAGCTGATCCGACACAGGCCCGGCATGAGTTTTTCCCAGACGAGTCAGAGGTTTGTCTCAGGGCGCGTTCTACGCTTTGTCGAGCGTCCCGAATATCCTTCGGACGAACAACTGCATACCCAGTTCCTTGAGCGCATCGAGCGATCCGCCGAGGAGTATGCGACCCTGACGAATCGCCTCCTAGAGATGCAGAAGGCCGGTGCTGATATCCTGAGCGGCGAGGCGCGCACAGATCTACGCAAAAAAGTGCAGCAAGCAGCACGCTCCGTTCTGCCCAATGAAACAGAGGCGCCAATTGTGGTCACTGGTAATGGTCGCTCCTGGCGGCATGTCATCGAGCAGCGCGCCAGTGCACACGCCGAAACTGAGATACGAGCGCTGGCCGTGCGCATCTTCCTCTGCCTGCGCCTGACCGATCCTGTTCTCTTCGAGGATTACAGCCTGATCCACCTGCCCGATGGCACCCATGCCGTAGACACGGATTTCAGGAAGGTCTAAGCAGAGCTACAACTTCATAGTATGATCTAAATACAGCCAGAAAGAGTGCGCTCATCTGGCTGTGTTTTCTTCGAAGAAGGTGGGTTTGCGTTAGAGTCACAACTCGCGCCTGTATAAGATCAGCCCCTCTGGCGCCACTTCAGTAGTTGCCTGCAACTCACACCTGGCGGCCAGACGCGCCGACGCCGGATCATTGTTGGGGAGCAAGGCTTCAAAATAGATGGACAGCCCTGCTTCTTCCGCCTCAAACTCGAATTCCTCGGCCAGGACACGCGCGCGATTGAGCGCCCCAACTAACAGGACACGCCCCCCATGCTGTCGCCGATACTGAGGATGGACGGCGCCCTGGCAGAGGAAATGATACCCCTGTTCGCCTTTGTGCAGTTGCAAGATGGTGTAGCCAACTACCTCGCCTTCGAGCCCATCCAGCGTCCCGGCCTGCCCCCACGGATTTACTTCATCGTCATCATCGGTAATCACAAAGACGTTCGCCAGGTCATCCTCTTCCGGGTCCGTCAGCCTCTCCTCTAGAGCCAGCGCGCCTCGCCCATCGCTCTGTGCCGCCTGGTGTTCGATCTGCACCAGTGTCTCCAGATACTCTGGTCGATAGTGTCTTATACGCATAGATGCTCCCTGAGGAGGAATATCAGTAGTTCAGGTCTCATCCATATATCTTTCATTATGATGAAAATAGTTGAACAATCGATGATGCACGCCACGCATCGTTACCAGGATACGTTATCCCTGCTCAAAATGCAATCCCGTCACATTTTCGCTGGTTGAAACAACTTATATAGTGAGACTATAAATGTGGAGGAATATATGCATCAGCAGCCAACCAATACAGGTAGCGCTAAAAAGCGACTCTATCTCTCTGCCCTTGCCGCCGCGCTCGTAGGAAGCCTGCTACTAGGAGGATATCTCTGGCTCATGAATACGAAACCTTCTCAGCCACATCCGACCTCCACGCCAGTTGTAGCTCCATCTCCACCGGAAAACGTCTACATGGCACGCAACAACCATGTGGTCAAACTGGATGGACGGACCGGCGCGATTATCTGGCAACAAACCCTGAAGCCACCAGGGGTCAACTCTCCGGCTACCTGCCTGCAGATCGTTGATGGCATGGTATATGCCATTCTCGATTATGATTCCTACGCGTTTCGCACCAGCGACGGCAAGCAACTCTGGCATATCAGCCTGCCCAGCACACACTCCAAAAATCTCTCGTGCCAGGTCGTTGGTGACCGCATCTACGTCCTTCATAGAGATGGCACGTACTCAGCACTGGACGCGAAGAATGGCGCAGAGATCTGGCGAAGCGCTGTAGTGCTTACCGATAGTATGATCTTTCAAGTACTACATGGAGCTATCTATTCGGAGCAGAATGTTGGATCTACCCCTCGCCTCAGTGCGCTGGACACGCTGACAGGCAAGGAGCGCTGGCATGCGGACCTGCAGGAGGGCAATAGTATGTCGCCTACACTGGTAGCAGATGGCATTGTCTACCACACCACCAGCAACATCATCTATGCACTTGACGAGGCTACCGGTCAGATCCTCTGGCAACAACACACAGATGAGCAGGGCATTTCCTTTGATCTAGCATCAATTGCCAATGGCGTGCTCTATGCGGATACAAGTACATATGATCTGCTGATGGGATGCAGAGGGGAACCTCCACCGCTCGTCTGCCAGGACAACACCTATCATGTCTATGCCTTTGATGCCAGGAAAGGGACGCTGTTATGGAAAAGTAATCCTGGTCTTCACCTGTATTACAACAACTATAGCGACGATGCCAGTCAACCAGACCAGCCCAGTCTCCCGGTAGTCAACGGTACAGTGCTTGCCTACCAACTTCATAAAACAACGAATACCTTTAATCCCAGGGATCTCAGTCTTACACTTTACGCCCTTGACGCCAGAGATGGAGCTATACGCTGGAAAATTACTCTAAAGTGCGATGATAATAACTGTGGCATGCTTCCTGCTACCCTTGATGGAAACAAAATCACCTTGATCGAAAGCAATAGCCAGAGGAATACCATCCATGTGTTGACCATCGATCTATCCAGCGGACGACCGCTAGCAGAGCATACCGTGCCATTCCAGAACCAGGGCAGACCTGTAGAATTCGTCAGCATGGACAACGACAGAATTTATCTGCTGGCAAAGGGAAATGAGTATACGTTGGATGTGATCCATGGCTTGAACCTTGCGGATGGCGCGGACCTCTGGCACTACAAAGTAGATGATTACGCCTCAGGCTCAATTGAAATGCCTATTGCCGCTCCATAGCGCAGAAGAAGAGAGCAGGCCACTTCTGCAAAACCTGCTCTCTTCCTGTTTAGATAAGTGAGAACTCTGCCTAGCGGATGCTCAACAGGGGGACATTTTGCAAGGTTGCATTCAACATGTTCAACATCTCGGATGCGCTCGGCATACTTGGCATATACGGACCAGCGCCGCCGGCGACGCTCTCCAACTCGGTATCGGTCAATTCAATCCCTTCAAAAGCCAGTTCACCTGAAACTGCATGATTCGTCTGATCTTGCCTGGTAAACATTGTGTTTGTAAACATATACTTCCACCTTTCCTCATGAAAATGCTTTTTATAAGAAACGATCAACTCTGCATATACGCTACCAACGCTGGCTCACGTACCATTCCTATTCAAGATAGAGCAGAATATACAGCCAGGCAACCTCGTAGCGTGCGATACGCACAGATAGATATTTCTATTTCTCATTATACTGAGCCTGCCAAATTGCTCACGAGATGTGATCTAGACACATCTAATCTAGCCAATCTTATTCATGGCGCCTGGAAAGAGGGAGAGATCTCATTCCCCACAGCCATTAACGACTCCTTATCGAAAAAGTGGAATATATCTCCCTCGCATGCTTGTTAGCTGAAGTAGTAGCACTGTTACTTTATTTGCTATACCCATACCAGGCTTTTTTCCGAAAGTCTCTTCCTAAGGAGTTCTATTTTGTCTGACCTTACCCATCTCCAGCACATCCGCCAGGAATTGCCCGCGACGATCTCACATCTCTATCTCAACGCTGGCACATTTGGTCCTCTCCCAACAGGAGTAATCCAGGCTATGCAAGAGCGCAAGCAGAATGAGTTGCGCAATGGTCGCCTGGGAATGCAGGCCTTTGAGGGCATATTCGAGGCCTATACCCGGGCACGCAACGGGGTTGCCCGCCTGCTTCACGCCAGCGAAGAAGAGATCGCTTTAACCAGCAGCACAGGCGAAGGAATGAATATCATCAGTTACAGCCTGAACTGGCAGGCGGGCGATGAGGTCATTACCACCAACCACGAGCATCCCAGCGCGCTCGGACCCCTCTATCAGATCCGCAACCGCTATGGTGTGGTGCTACGCGTGGCTGACCTCGGTCCACAGGCTGATCGTCCTATTTTGGAGGCAGTGAGTGAACTGATCACCGCTCGCACCCGCCTGATCTCCATCTCGCACGTCGCCTGGACCACCGGGGCCACGCTCGATATTGCAGCAATTGGACGCCTGGGACGCGAGCGTGATATTCTTGTGCTCGTTGATGGTGCGCAGTCAGCCGGAGCCATTCCGATCGATGTCAAAGCGCTGGACGTGGACGCCTACGCTATTCCCGCACAAAAATGGCTCTGTGGGCCAGATGGAGCGGGCGCGCTCTATGTCCGCAAAGAGACCATTCCCGCCCTTCATCCAACCCATGTTGGCTACAGTTCAGCCAAACACGAGCAAGATGGTGAATGGGAATTGGTAGCAAGCGCCCAGCGTTTTGAGGCAGGAACTCGCCACACCACCGCAGTCATCGGCCAGGAGGTTGCGCTGAACTGGCTGGAGCAGGTAGTTGGTTATCCCTGGATTTTTGAACGGATCGCCACACTGCATACGTATGCCTATTATCAGCTTCAAAAAGTGCCAGGACTCACCATGCTGACCCCACAACCAGGAGCCAGTGGCCTTATTGCCTTCCAATTGGCAGGGCAGGATGAGGCGGAGGTAGTGAAACATTTACAGGAAGCGCACAACATTTACATCCGCAGTATTCCATCCACCCATGCGCTCCGTGTCTCCACTGGCTTTTATAATACTGAAGAAGAGATTGATACACTGGTACAAGCATTGGATACCCTCCAAAGGAGCTGATGCCTATGAAAGTACTGATAACTGGTTTTGAGCCGTTTGGGTCCTGGCAGCGTAACCCCAGCGGCGAGACCGCACGTTCCCTGGATGGCATCACCATTGCCAGTCCTGCCAATCTTTCTCCCATAACCATTACCGGAATAGTACTTCCTGTCTCATACCAGCATGTAACCCGTCCATTGCTTACTGCCATTGACGAGTTACAGCCTGATGTTGTGCTCAGCCTTGGTCAGGCAACAACCGACTGGATACGGGTTGAGCGCGTGGCAGTTAACCACTGCGAAGGCAGCGATAATGACGGGTTCGACCCACAAGGAAAAGCGATTATTCAGGGTGGGCCTGAGACATATTATTCGCTATTACCAGTAGATGAAATTGTGCAGAGCCTTTCCCATGACAATTTCAATGTCCAGACATCAGATTCTGCCGGAACCTACCTCTGTAACTACATCATGTACACAGTTCTGCATCATATCGCCTTGCACCAGTTGAAGATCCGTGCAGGTTTTATTCATGCTGCCCCTCTGCGCCAGGAAGACGCTGATACTTCTGGCGGTAAGGGGATGGACCTGAAAGAATGGATTGAGTTTACCACGAAGATAGTTGAAGTATTAGATAAGGAAAAGCCTGCCCAATAGTAGCAGCCAACTCCTGTCATCTTATGTCAGGATTGCAGCAATTTTGGTTTTTCCGGCCGAAAAGGAGCGTCTGAACAAATCAGGGCCAGGGATG
>Ga0070730_10002802_pt1 | contig 15827 bp, 16 predicted proteins | sample Coa_R1_3_FD_66447 | JGI IMG/M metagenome (GOLD analysis project Ga0070730, IMG submission 66447) | Surface soil microbial communities from Centralia Pennsylvania, which are recovering from an underground coalmine fire - Coalmine... | ecosystem: Environmental > Terrestrial > Soil > Unclassified ...
GCGCGTTGCATCGGCCTTTGTGCAAAAAGACAAAAATGGCAAGCTCACTCCAGTCAATGTGACCTCAGACAAGCTCTCCTACCTCGATTCTGACCGCAAAGCGGTCTTCAGCGGCAAGGTTCTGGTCAAGTCCCAGGACACCACGATCACCGCTGACACCGTGGATGTCATCCTTCTTCCTAAGGGAAATCAGACCGATAGTCAGAGCGCAGGACAACTGGAACGCATTGTTGCACAAGGAGATATACAGATCCAGCAGGCGGCAATGAAGGCGCAGGGGAATCAGCTGGTTTATACGGCGGCAGATGAAAAGATGGTGCTGAAGGGGACTCCAACCAAACGTCCTAGCATTTTTGATGCCGAACGCGGTGAAATCTCGGGTGATTCGTTGACTTTTTTTACTCACGATGGTAGGGTGCTCGTAGGTAGCGGAGAAACTTCCCAAACCCAAACTCCAAAAAGGACTCCCGACGCGAGCAAGAAGTAATGCAGACTCTGGCCACGGACGACATTGCGAAATCGTACCGCGGGCGAAGGGTGGTCAACGGCGTCAGTCTCCATATCAACCAGGCTGAAGTAGTAGGTTTACTCGGGCCAAATGGCGCGGGTAAGACGACCAGTTTCTACATGATCGTGGGTCTTGTCCCTCCGGACAGTGGCCGCATCCTGGTCGACGGCCAGGAAATCACCGATGTTCCCATGTATCTGCGGGCGCGGAACTACGGCATCAGCTACCTTCCGCAGGAGCCCTCGGTTTTTCGCAAGCTGACGGTGGAAGAGAACATCATGGCCGTGCTGGAAGTGCAGCCGATCTCCTGGCAGGAGCGGCGGCGCAAGCGTGACCAGCTGATTGACGAACTGGGACTCGGCCACATTCGCAACAACATGGGTTACGCGCTCTCCGGCGGTGAGCGGCGGCGTGTGGAGATCGCGCGCGCTCTTTGCATCGCGCCCAAATTCATCCTGCTGGACGAGCCTTTTTCGGGAATCGATCCCATCGCTGTGCTCGATTTGCAGAAAATTATTTTCGATCTGAAGGGAAGCGGCATCGGCGTGCTGATTACCGATCACAACGTGCGCGAAACCCTTTCCGTCACCGATCGCGCTTACATCATCAATGAAGGGCGCATCTTCCGCACCGGGACCCCGGAGCAACTGGGGAACGATCCTGAGGTGAAGCGAGTTTATCTGGGAGAAAGTTTTTCGTTTGTGTAAGGAAAAGTTGTGATCCGTAGATGCGAAGATCGGTTGGGGAAAAACGTCAACGTAGAAGACGTGGCATGCCACGGCTTTACTAAGACAAAATTTGTTGGATTCGGGGACCACCCGGAGCCGCGGATTTTGATAAGGTGATTATTAGCAGATCAGGAAAGCTCAAGTTACCAGCGTACTGTTTCAGGGCGCGGCCTGAGATGGGATAGTGGAAGAAAAAGAAGAAGAAGAAAAAGAAACAGGGAATGGTTTTACTCCAGAACAAACTCAATCTGAGGGTCTCTCAGAAGCAAATCCTCACACCGGGCCTGGTCCAGATGGTGAGCGTGCTCGCGCTCAACAAGCTGGAACTCCGCGAGATGATCAACACGGAGATGATCGAAAACCCGGTACTGGAGGAGCTGGATTCGTCCGTTCCGCTGCTGGATGAAGTTGCCGGCCGGGAAGAAGCCCAGGACCGCCAGGACGCTCAGGAGATCAAGGACAAAGACAACGAGCCCGCGGCAGAGACCGACAAAAAAGATCCCTTCGACGAAATCGATTTTGGTACCTTCTTCAAGGACTATCTCGATCCCGGTTACCGCAACTCGGCTGATCTGGAAGAGATCGAGCGTCCCTCCTTCGAGAATTTTCTCTCCAAGCCAGCCACGCTGACCGACCATCTGCTTTGGCAGCTGGGATCGGTAACTGTACGGCCCGCTGTGGGCGCCGCAGCCGAGCTGGTGATCGGCAATTTGAATGAAGATGGGTACCTGACTGCCTCGGAAGACGAGTTGATGGGTGTGGCCCAGGCGGAACCGGGCGAAGAGGTAACGCCAACGGAAGAGAGCGCAACCCCAGGCCAGACGCCCGCAGAGCCGTCGCATCTTGAGCTGGTGGTTTCGCACGAGCCCTTGCCTGAAGCGGTGGCTGCGGAAAGACGCAACGGGCTGGCGCCGGTGCTGCAATTCACGCGGGAAGATCTGCGCGAGGCCATTGGGCTGGTACAGCAGTTTGATCCGGCCGGCGTGGCAGCGCGTGACCTGCGTGAGTGCCTCCTGGCGCAGCTCCAGCACCTGCTGAAGACACGCGAGATGGATGGCTCCGACGATCCGGAAAACGATCAGGTGGTGGAAGACGCTCTGAAGATCGTCGACAAGCAACTCCACTTTCTACAGAACAAGCAATACAAGGAGATTGCCCGCGCCATCACCCGGCCCATGGAGGCCGTGATCCAGGCGCATGAGTTCATCCGCACGCTCGATCCCAAGCCCGGTCTGCGCTACAACAAGAGCGAAGCCAAACTGATCGAGCCGGACGTGGCCTTCGTGAAGCACGGCGACGAATACCTGGTGCTGATGAACGATGAAGACCTGCCGCAGCTTCGCGTCAGTCCCACCTACCGCCGCATGCTCAACCAGGACAACGGCGCGGTGGAGCGCGAGGTCAAGACCTACGTCAAAGAGCGCTACAAGTCGGCAGTCCAGTTGATCAAGAACATCGAGCAGCGCCGCCAGACGATCCTGAAAGTTTGCTACGCGATCATCGGCCGGCAGGGCGACTTTTTGGACCGCGGCATCGACCAGCTCAAGCCGATGATGATCAAGGAAGTGGCTGAGGAGATTGGAGTCCATCCCTCGACGGTAAGCCGCGCTGTGGCCAACAAGTATGTTCACACGTCGCAAGGCGTGTTTGAGCTGCGTTACTTTTTCTCTGAAAGCGTGCAGGGGCCGGAAGGCGCCGGGACATCGCTGCTGATCCTGAAGCGGCGGGTGAAAAAGCTGATCGAAGAGGAAGATCCGGCGCATCCGCTTACCGACGACCAGATTACGCGCATCTTACAATCGCAGGGAATTCAGGTTACGCGCCGCACCGTGGCCAAATACCGCGAGGACATGAAGATCCCGAGCACCCATCAAAGGAGGGTCAAGAGCTAGACCGGAGCCGCGGCCCCATCCGCGCCGGCGTTCCGGAAATGGCGTTGCAGCCGCCTGTACCCGTGCCGTACCCTTCCAGGCACTCTTGCAGACGACTCTTGAGTGGCAAACATTTCAGGAGGGAGTCAATGAACGTCGAATACACTGGCCGTCAGTTTGAAATCACTCCTCTCGCCCGCAAGCAGGTCGAAGGCGGGCTCGAAAAAATCCAGAAAATTCTAGGCAGCCATTTTGAGACGCATGTGGTGCTGTCCACGGAGAAGCGCCGCCACATCGCGGAGATCACCATCAGCGTGCGCAATCATCCTCCGATCGTCGGCCTCTCCGAGGCCATGGACATGACGTCCGCCATTGGCGAGGCCCTGGACCGCATTGAGCGCCAGGCGGTGAAGTACAAGACGCGATGGAAGAGCAAAAAGCGCCAGGCGCGCAAAAAGCTGGAGCAAATCAACGCGCAGGAGGAGCAGGTCACCGTGTCGGTTGCAGTGGGTGGCGATCTGACGACTGCCGTGCCGGTCAAGGTGCACACCTTCCCCAGCGTGGTAAGGATCACGGAAGCGCATGTGACCAGGAGCTCCGATTCGGTGTCATACAAGCCCCTCACGCTGGAAGAGGCGGTGAAAGAAGCCGAATTCCGCGATCGCGAAGTGTTCGTCTTCCGCGATCCCGAGGGGCGGGTCAAGGTGCTGCATCGGAAGAAGGACGGCAAGCTGGAGCTGATTGAGGCGCCGTAATTGAGAATGGAGCATAAGAAGGGGCGCTACAGCGCCCCTCTTTATTTTGCTCGTTGTTGGCAGGTCAGGCAGCCGGCCGCTTCTGCTTGGATTTGCTGAACAACTCGATCATTGCGCGGTTGAAAGCCGGGATGTCGTCAAGTTTGCGCGCGGAAACCAGGTTGCCGTCGACCACCGCTTCCTGGTCCACCCACTCACCTCCGGCGTTGCGGATATCTGTCTTCAATGATGGCCAGGATGCGATTCTGCGGCCGCGGGCCGCACCGGCTTCAATGACGGACCATGGGCCGTGACAAATCGCCGCGACAGGTTTGCCCGCGTCGAAGAAAGCTTTGACGAACGCGACGGCCTTCGGCTCCATGCGCAGCTTGTCAGGATTAGTCACCCCGCCGGGCAGCAGCAGCCCGTCGAAATCGTTAGCGCGCGCTTGGTTGAGTGGAAGGTCGACGGAGATTTCATCGCCCCAATCGGTCATATCCCAGCCCTTGATGCGGTCGTCTTTGGGAGAAACGACTTTCGTCTCAGCGCCGGCCTGTTGCAGAGCTTCACGCGGTTTCAGGAGCTCCACTTGCTCAAAGCCGTCCGTCGCCAGGATTGCTACTTTAATACCTTGCAAGTTCTGAGTCGCCATTATGTCCTCTTGATCTTTGTTGGAATAGACGGTGAGATGCGATGGGGAATCAGCGGGTGCCCTTGCGCCGGAGTTTTTCGCACAACTCGCAAAAGGTCAGATTGAAGCGATGAGTTGTTGAAAAAGTGTGCGCGTGCGAAGGGTATAATCAAAGTTTCAGCATGAGTTATCAGGTTCTGGCGCGTAAATACCGGCCGCAGCGCTTTTCTGAGGTCATCGGGCAGGAGCATGTCACCCGCACGCTCAGGAACGCCATCGAGCAGCAGCGAATCGCGCACGGTTATATCTTCAGCGGGCATCGCGGGATCGGCAAAACCACGATCGCGCGTATTCTGGCCATGGCGTTGAACTGCCGCGGCGTCGATGGCAAGCTGGACAAGCCGACGCCGGAGCCTTGTGGTGTGTGCCCATCCTGCACGGAAACCCGCGCCGGCAGCTCGGTGGACGTGATCGAGATCGACGCGGCGACCAATCGCGGGATCGACGAGATTCGCGAGCTGCGCGACGCCGCGCGCTATCGTCCGGCGCGCGACCGCTACAAGATTTACATACTGGACGAAGCGCACCAGATTACGGACGCGGCTTTCAATGCGCTGCTGAAGACGCTGGAAGAGCCGCCGCCGCACATCATCTTCATGATGGCGACCACGCAGGCCGAAGACATTCCCCAGACGATCCGCTCGCGCTGCCAGCATTTCAGCTTTCACGCGGTGAAGTTTGACGAGATTGTCGGCCAGCTGCGCGACATCGCGGGCAAAGAAAACATCAAGGCCGATGACGAGGCCCTCGCCGTCCTGGCCGAGGCCGGCGACGGCTCCATGCGCGACGCGCTTTCCATCATGGACCAGGCGATCGCCTGCTGCGGAGCAACACTCAGTGGCGAGCTGGTGCGCGGGCTGGTGGGGAACGTCGGTTCGGAAGTTCTGGAAGAGCTGATGCGGACAGTGGCGCGCAGCTCGAGCGAAGAGGCACTCCGGCTGCTCGACCGTCTGATGATGGAAGGGCATAACCCGGCGCATTTCGCCAAACAACTGGTGCGCTTCCTGCGCAACGCCGTTGTTGCCAAAGTCGCAGGCAAAGATTCGGCGCTGTTGCAGATTTCCTCCGATGAGCGGGCCCGGGTTGCGCGGGTCGCCGAACAGTTTTCAGAAGAAGATCTGGCGCGCTTCCTTCAGATCATGCTGCGGACCTTCGACGAGCTGGGCTATCGGCAGGAGCAGCGCTTTCACCTCGAACTTGGCGTGCTGAAGCTGGTGCACGCACAGCGCATGCTTCCTCTGGAGCAAATTCTGAGCCAGGTTGCAGGCGAGACGCCGCGAGTTGCCGGTTCGCAGCCGGCGACGCTTTCAAGATCTTCTGCCGGCACTTCACCGGCTCCGGCTGCGGGCGGCCCTTCCGCGCCGCGACAGAACGTGGTCTCGCCATTTGAAGCCGATCGCGCACGCAAAGGCCGCAGCTTTGAGCCGGAGATGTCCGCGGCGCCCCAGCCGCAGATGCAGGCCGAAGCCGCAACCGCTGCTGCCACCGCCGTGGCCGAAGCTGAACCGCTGAGCGATCCGGGGCCGATCCTTGGCCAGGTCCTTGTCGAGTTGGAGAAAGCGGGGCACAAGATGCTCGCATCGACGCTTGAAGGCGGCAGCGTGACGGTGGAAGGAAACGAACTGAACGTCACCATCGCGCGCCCGGCTTCGGTGATCGAGCTGATGATGGGGCCGGAACCGAAGCGGGTCGCCAACGCTGCAGCCAGCGCGGCTGCCGGCAGGCCGCTGAAGGTGAATGTGGTGAGCGGCACGCCGGCAACGAACGGCTCGGCGGCACAGGTTTCACGTCCGCGGGACGGCACAAGCGCGCGCAGCCGCGCGGCTGAAGACCCGGTGGTGCGGCGCATGCAGGAAAAATTCGGCGCGGAGATCCGCACAGTGATCGACCATCGCGCAAAGAACTAGGAGAAAGATATGGGCGGATTCAATTCGCGCCAGTTTCAGGAGCTGCTGGAGAATGCGCAAAAGCAGGCCCAGAGCCTGCAAGAGAAGATGAAGCAGACCATCGTTGAGGCCTCCTCCGGCGGCGGCACCGTCACGGTCAAGATGAACGGGCAAAAGCAGGTGGTGCAGACCAGGATCGATCCTGAGGTGGTCAAGAGCGGCGACGTGGAGATGCTTCAGGACTTGGTGACGGCGGCATTCAATGCCGCGGCGCAGAAGGTGGATGAGGCCATGCAATCGACCGTGGGCGGCATGATGGGCGGCATGGGACTGCCGGGTATCTAGAGGAGCTTGTGTCTAAATTCGCCGAGCCGATGGCTCGACTCATTGATGAGCTGAAGAAGCTTCCCGGCGTGGGCGGCAAGAGCGCGCAGCGCATGGCTTTCCACATTCTGCGCTCCAGCGGAGAAGACGCTGAGGCGCTCGCCACGGCCATCCGCAACCTTAAAGAAACACTTCATCTTTGTTCCATATGTAACAACATCACGGATGTTGATCCGTGCAGCTACTGCTCGAATGCGACCCGCAACCAGCGCCTGGTTTGCGTGGTTGAAGAACCAACTAATATCGCTTCCATCGAGAAAGCGCGCTTTTACAACGGCGTCTATCACGTGCTGCACGGCGCCATCTCGCCTCTGCAAGGCGTTGGACCGGAGCAGTTGCGGATTCCCTCGCTGCTCAAACGCATTGACGGCGGGAGCGTGGACGAAGTGATCATCGCGACGAACCCGACCATCGAAGGCGAAGCCACCGCTATTCATCTCAGCGGATTGCTGAAGCGTCCTGGATTAAGAGTTACGCGCATTGCCACGGGCATCCCCGCCGGTAGCGACATTGAGTATGCCGATGAGGTGACGATGCTGAAGGCGATGGAAGGGCGGCGGGAGCTATGACCTTCAGTTCCGCAGTTTAGCCAGCAAATCCTGGGGGTGGACTGGCTTGGCCAGGATTTCAAACTCGTGGCCCTGAGCGCGGGCTTTCTCCAGGAGATCTGCCGTGGCGGCCTGGCCGGAGAAGAGCAGGATCTTGCATCCGGGAAGGATCTTGCGGATGCGAATCGCCGCCTCGATGCCGTTCATGTCAGGCATGATGACATCGCTGATGATCAGGTCGGGACGGGTGTCGCGGGCGCGATCGACCGCCGCGGTCCCGGTGTAAACGGCCGAGGCGTCAAATCCGTTCTGATTCAGGATGATGGCGAGGGTATCGGCGATTACACGCTCGTCGTCTACGACCAAAACTCGGGGCTTGGCAGGCTGGCCGTTCACTGTCAAAAGTAAGGCTCCTTACAAAACTTCCCAAAAGCGATTATACGCGAGGCACTCTCATTAACAGAGATGCTGAATTGGAAAAAAAGTGTGCCACGGCGGGCCACTTAACCTTATAAAACAGCTTCTCACCTGTGAAGATCCTCGGAGGGACCCCTGTATGCGCGGAACAGCAGTTATGATTGCGTCGGCGCTGCTTCAAGCGGCGATGATTGCGCAAACGCCCGCGGGAACATCGGCGCCATCACCAACACAGAGCCAGCCGAGCGCTCCAGCTTCGCAACCGACGGTGACAGGTGAGGACACGCGGCACGCAGCGCCGGGCACGAATGCGAATCCGTCAGCGAACCAGGCCCAGCAGGCGAGTCCATCCGCCCCGCAAAATGGCGCTGCGCCTGCGGCAAGCCAACCCGCAGTGAATGACCAGGTGACGGCCGGGACGGAGATCCGCGCCACACTGGATACGCCGCTCTCGACCAAAACTTCCAAGGCGGGCGACCGGTTTACCGCGACAATCGCGGAGCCTGTGCGCGGCGCGAACGGAGGCACGGTGATTCCCGCAGGCACGCGCGTGGAAGGCGAAGTGGCCGAGATGGAAGAAGGGAAGACCCTGCCCGCGCTGCGGGGTAAAGGCGAGCTGAGCCTTCGGTTTCGCGATCTTGTGCTGCCTACCGGACAAACGCTTCCGCTGACTGCAACTCTGGTTTCAGTGAACGGCACCAACGGCAAGAACACCAAGAAGGCCGACGAGGAAGGCCAGATTCAGTCCGGCACGCGCAGCAAAGATGTCGCCAAAGACGTGGGCGTCGGCGCCGGCATCGGCACGATGGCCGGACTGGTCTTCGGCGCGCCGTTGAAAGGTCTGGCGATCGGCGCGATGGCGGGCGGCGGGTATGTTCTGGCGACGAAAGGCAAAGAAGTGAACCTGCCGGCGCAGACGGGCATGGTGATCAGGCTGGACCAACCTGTGAGTTCAAGCGCGGCTTCGACGGCGCCGCCGCGGTGATGGGTTCCGCGGAGTGTTGCTATCTCAGCGGCTTAAAGCCGCGCTTTGAATCCCCTTAACGCAGGCTTGAAGGACTGCCCATCCTGCAGGGCTAAGGTAGGCTCAAGCTGTCTCTGGCGTCAGCGTCTGCGCGGCTTGGAGGCGGAGCGGCGCTTGAGGGCGCGGCGGTGAAAACGCTTCTGCCGCGCGATCTCCTCTTCTGAATACATGGTTCCGCGACATTCGGGCGAGCCGCAGTAGCATGGCGCCAGTTCTCCCGGATCGGCGTCGAAGAGGTTGTAATCATAGGTAAGTTCCTCACCGGGCGCGATGTTGCGCACAGCGATGATCCAAATGCGATTGTTGATCTGGTCAGTCTCGCAGTTCGGATCGCAATGATGATTGACGAAGGCCGCCATGCCGAAGCCATCGATGATGATCTTGGGATCGTCCATGGCGAACAGATATGTGACTTCCGTATCGGCGTAGAGTCCTTCGCATTCTTTGGCGCTGAGGCGCGGGCCGGTGTACTCGAGAACTCGCGTGCCTTTCCTGATCGGCGCTGTCGTATAAACTCCCGCGCCGTGAAGGTAAGAGGATTTGACGATGAGGGCCATCTGAAGGTTTGTGATGGCGTGAGATTCCAGGGGAGCTGAAACCCACGCTGGCTTTTGATGCGATCTTCCCCGAGTGTAAGCCAGACTGCCAGGCCGGGGTGTTCACAATCTTGTATTTACCTACTTTGCAGTTTGCCTCTGTACGGCGCGTTGCAGTGTCTTGTCGAGCGCCTCTTTGGTGCTTTGATATTCCTGGGGCGAAACTCTACCTTGCAAACGGTCGGCTTCCAGCTGGAAAATCTCTTCCTTCAGAGCGTCCATCAGCCTGGTGGAGCGGTCCTGCGAGCCCCCCGGAAGAGCCACGACGGCGTGCCGGTTCGAGGTGTAAACGAAAACCGCTCCCGCAGCCAGAAAGAGCGAGAGCACGATGAGGAAGAGCCACTGTCCCGACTGGAGCGGATCAGGCATCTGGTTGGGGACTCCGAGTCCGCCACCGGGGCGACCGGTTTCCGGCTGTCCATCCGCGCCGGCCGGGGCTTCCGATTGTCGCGGCATCTCTCCAGTTCCCGCGAGTTCAAAGCCCACCTGTTTCTGCGGGGTCACGCCCTTGGCAACGTAGAACGCCACGCCCTTGAACTGCGGGTTATCACGGCGTTGGTAGGAAGAGTTGTCAGCGAAGGAGAACTTCATGGATTCCGGAGCAGCCACCACCAGCGTCTGTACCGCCAAATCGGATCTAGGATCGATTTTCAACGTTCCCGTGTACGGCAAAGTGTAAATAAGGTGGAACTGCGTTTCTCCCGGACGGATGGGAAAGTTGAAGCCGTACTTATTGTTGCCCTCCGCGATGACGTCGGTCTTGAGATCGGTGCCGGCGCTGGTCCGCACGTTCGACTCGCCGACCTTCGCGCCTTCAGGCAGGTAAAATTCCAGCGTCTGTTTCTTCAGCAGCGTGCGTGGAGGATTGGAAACATTGTTGACCGTGAAAAGTTCCTCGCCACTCAGCGTATTGGGCGCATCCCCGGTGTGGTACACAATGGCGTGTTCGATCATGTTGATGCCCTGAACTTCCGGCGCCGCATCGAAGACACGGGCAACGATGGGAGGCCCGCCTGGCATGGCGCGCTGCGTGTAGGTCACTCCCTGGTGATCGATCCAGACGATGTAGGGTTGCTGGGCCGGCGGAGCGTTGAAGCTGAATTCGCCCTTGGCATTGGTCTTGGTGTGCGCGACTTCATCCATGCCCTGGCCAATCTTCATCAGCGTGACTTTATCGCCGACGGAAGGCTTGTTGGTGGTATTGTTCCGGACAACGCCCTTAAGAGTCTCCGCGTTGGCAGCGAGGGAACAGGCGAGGAAGAAAATCAGAATTGCAGTGCGTTTCAAATGAATAGGCTCCTTCAGACTACGGCCGCCTCGAGCATCTCGATCTCAGCCAGGATTCGCGCAGCTTCAGCCTCCATGCCGACGCGCATGGCGTCATAGTCGGCCTGGGTGAACTTGCCGGCCTTGAACTCGAAATTCAGGTCGCGCAGGTTCTCATAGACAACTTCCTTGCGCTCGTAAAGATAGGCGACGCGGGTCTTGTCAGTACCGGTGTCGAGATCACGACTGGGCAAAAAAATGTAAATCAGCACCCCGGCAGCGAAAAGGCAGCAGAAAATCTGGGTAAAAAAGAGAAATGTCTGCGGACTCATATCTCAGTCTCCCGCTGGGCGCGCGCGCGCAGGCTTTCCAGGTGCGGATCGAGGACGGCATCGGCCGCAGCGACCGGCGCGGTGCGCAGCTTCCAGCTGCGAACTACGAAGAGGACCAGCAGCAGTCCAAAACCCAGCCCGGCCACGGGAAGGATCCATGCCAGCAGCTCAAATCCGTGGCGCGAGGGCTCGACCACGGCAGTCACGCCCCAGTTCTTGCGAAACCAGTTGAGGACCTCTTCATCACTGCTGATGGTCTGCACGTTGGCGCGCAGTTCTTTGATCATGCGCGCGGAATTGGGGCAGCCCACGTGGTTGCACTTAAGCAACATCTGGTCACAACTGCAGGTGCACATGATCTTGCCGCCGAGGTTTTGAAAACGGGCTTCCTGATTGTCGGCGCCCATGAGCAGCACCAGCGCGCAGGGAAGCAGTAGGATGCGCAGTAATCGCTTCATTTCCCCACTCCCGCAGGTTGCATGGCCTGCTTTTCCACGGCGGCGACGGTAGCGGTTTGAGGCGCCTTTACCGCGATTTGTGCTGCGTTGGGAACAAGCGACAATCCAGTGCCAAATGCGATGATCAGGACCCCGATCCAGACCCAGTTCACCAGAGGGTTCACGAAAGCCTTGATGATCGGGTGTCCGGTGTCAGGGTTCAAGCCTGCGTAAATCACGTAAAGATCTTCGCGCAATGTGGACCACTTGGCGGGGATGGTGTTCGGCTGGCCGCCATTGGCTTTATAAACGCGACGCTCCGGGTTGAGGCGGGTCAGGAACTTGCCATCTTTGTAAACGTCGAGGAGCGCGGCTTCGGAACGGTAGTTGGCGTTGTCGTCCTGCGTGTACTCCTGGCCGACGAGCATATAGTGGCCGATCTGGAGCTTGTCGCCGACCGCCATTTCCTGTTCCTGCTCCTGGTTGAACGCCAACCCGGCGACTCCGACCACCAGCACCACGATTCCGAAATGGACAATGTAGCCGCCGTAGCGCCGCATGTTGCGCCGCGTAAGGTGATACATGGCGAACACGAGGTTGGTGTTCAGCTTGTTCTTCAGCACGCGGCCACCGCGTATGAATTCAGAGGCGATCGTCGCCGTCACCAGTGTGCTCAAGCAGAAGGCGAGGAGCGAGTAGATCTGGCTGATATCGCGCCAGAATTTGATGCCGCTCCTGATCCAGACAACGATCAGGGTGACTTCGACGATCAACGAGATCAAGGCCGGGACCGCGAAAGCGCGCTTCACGCTGGCGAATGAGGTGCTGCGCCAGGCGAGCAGAGGACCGACCGCGGTAAGAAAGACCAGGAACAGCCCAATCGGCACCATGATGGTGTTGAAGAAGGGCGCGCCGACGGTGATTTTGTATCCGCGAACCCACTCAGAGAGTATCGGGAAGAGGGTTCCGCAGAGCACCGCGAAGCAGGCGCCGAGAAGAACCAGGTTATTGAAGAGAAAGCTCGATTCGCGTGAAACCAGCGATTCCAGATTGTTTTCTGACTTGAGATGGTCCTTGTTCTTTAGGTAGAAGAACAGGCATACGGCGAAGATCAGTTCCAGAAATCCGGGATAAGCATACGGGAGAGAGCGCCAGGGAGTGCCGGTCCACCCGTAGTCGCCGGCAAACCAGGGCCCGATGCCGGACTGCGCGAAGGCGTGCACCGAGTTCACCATGCCGGAACGCGTAAGCATGGTTCCCAGAATGGACAACATGAAGCCGAAGAAAACCAGCCAGGCGTTCCACACCTTCATCATGCCGCGCTTCTCCTGCATCATCACGGAGTGCAGAAACGCGGTGGTGGAAAGCCAGGGCAGGAGCGAAGCGTTTTCAACAGGATCCCACCCCCAGTATCCGCCCCAGCCAAGGACGTTATAAGCCCAGTGCCCTCCAAGGGCTATGCCTATGCTGAGGAAGAGCCAGGCTACCATCGTCCAGCGCCGGGTGATCTGAATCCACTTCTCACCGGGATAGCGCATGATGAGCGCTGCCAGACCAAAAGCGAAGGGCACAGCCAATCCGACATAGCCTAAATAGAGCAGCGGAGGATGAATCACCATCTCCGGATACTGCAACAGTGGATTCAGCCCGTTTCCGTCGGCCGCCGCGACCGGCATGACATTAAACGGCCGCGCCACAAAGGTCACCAGGATCAAGAAGAACACCTGGATGGCCGCCAGGATCACTGAGGCCATCGCCACCAGGCGCTGGTCCACTTTATGCCGCAGGCGCAGCACAAACCCATACGCGGAAAGGAGGAGACACCAGAAGAGGATTGACCCTTCCTGTCCTGACCACAGCGCGGCAAATTTGTAGGCCGCGGGCAGTGCGACGTTGGAGTGTTCCTTGACGTACGCGACCGAGAAATCGTTCGTCATCGCCGCGTACACCAGCGCGCCTGCAGCGAAGAGCACGGCCACAAAGCTGGCCATGCCGGCGCGCCGTGCCGTCTCCGCCAGACGAAAACCGAACGCATCCTTGCGCACCGCAGCAATGATGCCTGCCACAAAGGTATAGACAGACAGCACCAAGGCGAAATTTAAACAAAAGGAACCTAAAAGTGGCATGGCTTCGAGCTTAATATGCTTTCACGCCCCCTGCAATCATTCAATTAGGCTGACGCCCTACATTTTGGATCGCTCAGGGCCTTTCTGACTAAGCATATTAACTCTTCCGGGTCGCAGGGTTTTGTGCGGAATATCACACTTAAATCGGCGTATTCGTGCTCCGCGTCCGGCAGCCCGCTAATCACGATCACCGGCACCTCCGGGTTGAAGGTTCTCAGTTCGCGCACAAAGGCCACTCCGTCCATGTCCGGCATGAAGTGGTCGGTGATTACCACCCCGATCTTTTCTTTGCCCGGCGCGCTACGCAGGAACGCCAGCGCGCTCTGGGCCCTGGTGGCCACGTGGGTCTCCACCTGGGCCAGCCGCAGCACCAGTTCGCGGACCGTCAACTGCGCAGTGTCGTCGTCGAGCAACAGGGCCTGTTTCACGTGGTCTATGCGCTCTTTTCTCTCTCGAATTCGGCCAGCACCTCGGCTTCCGCCTGTGCCCAGTCTTCCTGATCCAAGCCTTCTCTGCGGCCGCGCTGTTCAAACAGCTCATAGGCGCGCGCCCTGATCCGCTCGTGTAACTCCTGCCCGCTCGGCCTCATTCCCTGCGCATGCCGCCCTTCCTGCACTGATCCACCTGGGTTCAGCACGCTTGGGCTCGAGCCGATATTTTTTGCGATCGGGCTTGGCGCCTTGGCCACTCCACTCTGGTCCGCGCTGGGATGGGCTCCGGTCTGGCTGGAACTCTGGCTGCTTTGGCTGAATGCGCTCCGCGGCGAACTCTCGCTCGGTCCGCTATTGGCCGAGCTCTCATTGCTCCGGCTCTGGCTCGGACCTTGGCTCTGCCTGCCCTGGGTCTGGCTCTGGCCCACGCCTGCCTGGTCGATCGGCGTGACCGTCGAGGCCTTCTGCGATGATTTCTGCTCGGTTTCCTTCTTGCGCGACGTGTTCTTGGGGATCTTTCCGGAGGTTTTGTCTGCCATACTGCTTACCATCTCTCTCTCTGAGCTGGACGAATGGCTCGTCATGGTTGTTGCGTGTAGTCGCAACCGTACTCGCCTTTCCAGTTTGTACTCCGAGCGCAGCCGAGGAATCTCTTTTGCCGCTCGAACCAACTGAATGACCACCGCAGGTCCCTGGACGAGTGGCGCGTCCTGTTTTGACGAGTACGGCGCTAGCTAGATTATAAAAAATCTTGCAGCGCTATGGGGCCTTCGCCGTGAAAAACTGTGCAAATTCTTTCGCGCTTCGAGTGCTTCAATTTGACAATTTGCGCAATGTGGGCAATTCTGCTGCCCGAGCAGGCGCTTAGGCCGCTCCAAAGCTCTCTGTTATACTTGAGCAGTCCCTCTGAACGTGTGGCGCTATCGTCTAGGGGTTAGGACGGAAGATTCTCAATCTTCAAACCCGGGTTCGATTCCCGGTAGCGCTACCAGCCTTCGTTTTTGATCGCGTTTCTTTCTCAAGAAAATCTGGCCTATCGGCGGCTTCTGTTATTGCGATCAGATTTGTATTGACAGCTACCTATCCAGAATGTCCCGGTAGGCATTGATCGCGACTTTTTTCGGCGCTGCGGGCAAGGGAACATCCACGCTGCGGGTGGAATTGCCCTTCATCCCCAACTGCCCGATGCGCACCATGCCCCCTTTACCGAAGTCGGCGAAGACCGGAACGAGCATCAGGAAGTTGTCGTCCACGTCGCTTTGCGTGATGGTCAAGTGCAGGTTAGCCTTGCCGCCGTCCGCCGGCGTGACCTGATAGTCGAGGTGGTATTTCGGAATCTGAGTACCGTACACCCACTCATTGAAGAACCAGTCGATGCGGCCATTGCCCGCCAGATCCATAGTTTTCGACATGTGCTTCTGAACGATCGCCTTGAATGACTCCGTTGAAGCCGGCCGGTCGCGATGGCTTTCCACGAAATCGTGCATCATGGCGATGAACGGCTTGTCTCCGTCCTGCGGGCTGTACATGATCGAGCGCAGCATTTGCAGAACGTAGGCGCCTTTAGGATACGTCACATTCTGGTACGCGTTGGCCGTGCGCGGCGAAATCAGCCGCAATCCCATCCAGAGCGGCCCCGCATCATTGGGCGCGATGCCCCAGTTGTTTTTTTCCAGAATGCGCCTCTTCAGCCGGTCCCAGAATTCGATGTAGTCGCCGCGCCAGTCGCCCGCCACGGCCTGTTGCAGGAACAGGCCCGCAGAGAATTCCGCGAATCCTTCCGAAAGCCACTGATCATGATACGAAGCCCAGCCTACGGCATGGCCCCACCACTGGTGCGCCACTTCG
>Ga0070730_10002803_pt1 | contig 15826 bp, 8 predicted proteins | sample Coa_R1_3_FD_66447 | JGI IMG/M metagenome (GOLD analysis project Ga0070730, IMG submission 66447) | Surface soil microbial communities from Centralia Pennsylvania, which are recovering from an underground coalmine fire - Coalmine... | ecosystem: Environmental > Terrestrial > Soil > Unclassified ...
GCACTCTTGCGCTTGCGCACTTGATTCACGATTCGGCGGCGAGCGCGAAACAGACGAACCTTGACGGTGTTAGCATTCAAATCCAAGATTTCGGCGATCTCCTCGATGGCAAAACCTTCGACCTCTTTCAGGATCAGCATCATACGGTCGCGTTGGTCCAAGCCTTGCAGCAGGAGGTCGACCTGCTGTTGGGCCTCCAGTTTGTCGGAAACATCCTGCGCGCCGCTATCCCGCCGCTCCGTGCCGGTGAACTGCTGGGCTTGCTCTTCGGTGAGGTCGGATTCATAGAGCAGCGGCCTAACCTTTTTCTTTCTAAGCAGATCCCAGCACTCGTTGACGGTGATCTTGTACAGCCAGGTGCTGAAGGCGGCCCGCTGGTCAAAGCGTTTGAGCGAGAAATAGGCCTTCACAAAAACCTGCTGGGCGATGTCCTCAACATCTTCGCGGCGGCGCAGAATTCCGGCAGCGACGGCGAAAACGCGATGCTGGTGACGGCGCACCAACTCTTCGAACGCCTCCTTGTCCCCGCCTTGGGCGCGGCGTACCAGGTCCCGGTCGTCCGGTCCCCCCGCCAGTTTGCCGGCTGAGGGCTTCAAAACCGCCGCGGTGGCAGTAGCCATAGGCTCTGCTTTTGGGACGCGTGCCATGACTCTCAGGTTACGCTCATTTTCCGGGGATGGCGCATGGGTCGCACCATCTGTTTCAATTTCCGGGCCGGTAACTTTGTACTTGCAGGGCCCTTAACTACATGCAATAATACCTGCATGATTATTGGTGACCGCCTCCGCGCATTGCGTGAGGAAAAGAAACTCTCCCAGGGCGATATCGAGAAGCGTACGGGTTTGCTTCGCTGCTACATTTCCAGAGTCGAAAATGGCCATACGGTACCGGCCATTGAAACGCTGGAGAAGATGGCCCGCGCTCTCGAATGCCCACTCTATCAACTCTTCTACGACGGCGAAGAGCCGCCCGTACTGCCGAACCTGCCCAAGCGAAAGTCTTCGGACGATATCGCCTGGGGAACGAGCGGCAAAGAAGCACGCTTCCTCAATAAGCTTCGCCGGCTATTAGGCAAAGCGGATGAAGAAGACCGCAAGCTGATTCTATACATGGCGCAGAAAATGGCCAACCGCTAGTTCCGGGAACCGCAGCTTCGCTGGACTGGTGGAGTGAACGTAGTCAGCAGGGGCCGCGCTACCCCCGCAAGGCGCGGCCTAGTGTATAGTGTATTGTCTGGTGCGTTTTCCCGCATACGCCAAGCTAGCGCGCTCGAACAGCTTCCGCGATTCCCTGAAAGATCCTTACTTCTTCTATTCCCACTCAATGGTACCTGGCGGCTTGGAACTGATGTCGTAGACAACACGGGTAACGCCGGGAACCTCGTTCACGATGCGAGTGGAGATGCGTTCGAGAACATCTCCGGGCAAGCGTACCCAGTCGGCGGTCATGGCGTCTTCGGATTCAACGACGCGGACGGCGATGGTCAGGCCGTAGGTTCGATAATCGCCCATCACCCCGACGCTGCGCACCGGAAGCAAAACCGCGAAGGCTTGCCAAACTTTTTCGTAGAGGCCGGCGCGGCGAATTTCCTCGACCACGATGGCATCGGCCTCCCGAAGAGTTACCAGAGCTTCAACCGTTACCTCGCCAAGTAGCCGCACGGCCAAACCTGGACCGGGAAACGGATGTTTCATTAAAAGTTCGGCGGGAAGACCCAGATCTTTGCCAATACGGCGCACTTCGTCCTTAAACAGGTCACGCAGCGGTTCGATGAGGGCGAAAGGCATTTTCTCCGGAAGGCCGCCCACATTGTGATGGGTCTTGATGGTGGCGGAGGGACCTTTGACGGAGACAGACTCGATTACATCGGGATACAGGGTGCCTTGGACCAAGTAAGCGATCTCGCCGTGAGCTTCATTTTTTTGCAACTCCATGGCTTTGTCGGCGAAGACGGAAATGAATTCGGCGCCGATCCGCTTGCGCTTGCGTTCGGGGTCAGTCACCCCCTGGAGTTGAGCGAGAAAGCGTTGCGAGGCATCCACCCCGATAACGCGAAGACCGAGGCGATCGCGGAGCATTTCCAGGGTGTGTTCGAACTCGTTTTTGCGCAGCAAGCCGGTATTGACGAAAACGTTGGTGAGGCGGTCACCGATGGCGCGATGCACCAGCACGGCGGCAACGGTGGAATCGACCCCACCGCTGAGCGCGCAAATCACCCGGCTGTTCCCTACCCTGGTTCGAATGGCTTCGGTGGTTTCTTCAATGAAGGCTGCGCCGCTCCACTTGGTTTCCGCTTTGCAAACGCGGAACAGAAAATTGCGGAGAATTTCGGTTCCGCGATCGGTGTGGCGCACCTCGGGATGAAACTCGACGGCGTAGATCTTGCGCTGAGAATCTTCGACGGCGGCGACAGCGTTCTGCGTACGGCCCACGGTGCGAAAACCGGGAGGCAGGCCGACGACGTGGTCACCGTGGCTATTCCAGATGCGGAGGGAGTTGGGAAATTCGGCGAAGAGCTCGGATGGGTGATGGGAGCTATCGATATTGAGAACGGCGCTGCCGTATTCGCGGCGGCCGGCCGGCTCCACTTTGCCACCCAGATGATGGGTGAGCCATTGCATGCCGTAGCAGATTCCGAGGACCGGGATGCCGAGCGCCAAGACGGCAGGGTCGCACTTAGGGGCTTGCGGGTCGTAGACGGAGCTGGGGCCGCCGGAGAGAACGATGCCGGCAGGCTCGAGTTTGCGGATTTCTTCCAATGTGGTGGTACAGGGGAGAACGGAGGAGAAGACTTGTTGTTCGCGAATGCGGCGGGCGATGAGTTGCGTGTATTGGCCGCCGAAATCGAGCACGACGATGCCGCCACGTTCGGAGTTGGGGCGCTCGTGGTGTGGTTGCATTTGGGTTCCGCTGGACATTGTCCCCCCGAGGTTACAGTCACGTCTACGATTCAAGCACGAAAGTCGTGGTTCGGTCCGCAGGCGGACCTGAGTCCAGGGTTACCCGGCAAAAATCAAAACCCTTGAAGCTACGACCGCGCCATGCTGGGACGCAGCCATGTTGCGCCCCTAGGATGAAACGGCGTCACGCCACCACCAGGTTTACCAGCTTGTCTGGCACCACAATTTGTTTTACTACGCGTTTGCCGTTGATGTGCTGGGCTACGGCGGGCTCGGCCAGCGCTTTCGGTACAAGATCGGCTTCGCCCAGACCGGCAGCCACTTTCAATCTTGCGCGGACACGACCGTTTACCTGCACCACGACTTCTACTTCTTCCACGCGCGCGAGATCTTTTTGCGCCGCCGCCAAAACCGGCCAACTGGCCTTCCACAAACCATCGGGGTGCCCCAGCATTTCCCAGAGCTCTTCGGCGAGATGCGGGGTCATGGGCGCGAGCATCAGCGTAAGCATCTCCAAAACTTCCTTGCGAATCTCCGGGCGAACTCCTTCTTCGAGGGGTTCGGCGGCGTAGATTTCGTTGGTGAGCTCCATGATCAGGGCAATGGCCGAATTGAAATGCCAGCGCGACTCAAAATCCTGGGTCACGCGCCGCAAAGTTTCGTAAGTTACGCGGACCAGTTCCCTTTCCTTCCCGGACAGGCCTTGCGGGCTAACATTCCAGCGCGCGGCGTCTTTTACGGTAGGAGCGTGGCGGTCAACCAGGCGGAAGACGCGATTGATGAAGCGCCAGGCGCCTTCTATGCTTTCTTCGCTCCATTCCAAGTCTTTTTCGGGGGGCGCGGCAAACAGCGTATAGAGCCGTCCGGTATCGGCGCCATATTTATCCGCCATTTCCATCGCACCGACCACATTGCCTCTGGACTTGGACATGGCCATGCCGCCCTTTTGCACCATGCCCTGGGTGAAGAGCCGGGTGATCGGTTCGTTGTGCTTCACCAGACCAATGTCGCGCATGACCTTGCACCAAAAGCGGGAATAGAGCAGGTGCAGGATGGCGTGGGTGATGCCGCCGATGTACTGATCGATAGGAAACCAGTAAGCCACCTTGGCGGAGTCGAAGGGGGCCTGGTCGTTGAGCGGGTCGCAGTAGCGATAGAAATACCAGGAGGAGTCGACGAAGGTATCCATGGTGTCGGTTTCGCGGCGCGCGGGACCACCGCATTTCGGGCAAGTGGTGTTCACGAATTCGTGAGTCGCGGCGAGCGGCGAGCCGCCTTCGCCGGTGAGCTTGGCATTTTCGGGCAGGACCACCGGGAGGTCCTTGTCCGGGACCGGGACGATGCCGTCGTTTTCGCAATAGACCACGGGAATGGGAGTGCCCCAATAGCGCTGACGCGAGATGCCCCAATCGCGGAGTCGAAACGTGATTTCGCGCTGGCCGAAGCCTTGAGCCTGGGCGTGAGCGGACATGGCCAGGATGGCGTCGTCTACCGAGAGGCCGTTATAGGGGCCAGAGTTCACCAGCTTGCCATCCTCGTGCTCCTCGAAGGGAGCGGTCATCTTCTCCGCGTCGAGCGGCTCGACACCGTCGGGCTGCACCACAACGCGAAGGGGCAAGCCGTACTTGCGGCAGAATTCGAAATCGCGCTGATCGTGTGCGGGCACGGCCATGATGGCGCCAGTGCCGTATTCCATCAGGACAAAGTTGGCGACCCAGATGGGAAGTTCTTCCTTGTTGAACGGATTGATGGCATGGCGGCCGGTGAAGAAGCCGACTTTTTCGGCGGTGGCAAGATCTTCCGTCTTTACCGAGGTTTGCCGCATGTGCGCGAGCTGGGGCTCCGCTTCTTTTTGCCGCGGAGACCCGGCGAGCAACGGGTGTACCAAAGGATGGGTGGGAGCGAGGATGATGGCGCTGGCGCCGTAGATGGTGTCGATGCGGGTGGTGAAAATTTCGATGGGCTCGAGGCCGGCAACATCGGACACCGCGACCTTGACGCGCGCACCGATGGATTTGCCGATCCAGTTGCGCTGCATGGTGATGACGCGCTCGGGCCAGCCGCCTTCGAGTTCCTTCAGATCGTCGATTAGCTGCTCGGCGTAGTGGGTGGTCTTGAGGAACCACTGCTCAATTTCGCGGGATTCGACCAGGGTGTCTTCATGCCGCCAGCAATAGCCGCCGTTCACGACCTGCTCGTTGGCCAGCACGGTGCAGCATTTGGGGCACCAGTTGACGCGGCTTTTTTTGCGATAGGCCAGGCCGCGCTCGAACATGCGCAGGAAAAACCACTGATTCCAGCGATAGTACCGCGGATCGCAGGTGGAGATTTCGCGGCGCCAATCGTAACTGAAACCGAAGCGGCGCAGGACGCGCTGGAATTCGGCGATGTTATTGTTGGTCCAGGCGCGCGGGTGGGTCTTGTTCTGGATGGCGGCATTTTCGGCGGGCAAACCGAAGGCGTCCCAACCCATGGGATGGAGGACGTCGAAGCCGCGCATGCGTTTGACGCGGGCCACCACGTCGCCGATGGTGTAATTGCGCATGTGGCCCATGTGCATGGTACCGGAGGGATAGGGGAGCATTTCCAGGGCGTAGTATTTCGGCTTGGAGGGTTCGGCCTCGGTTTCGAAGACCCGCGCTTCGTCCCAGCGCTGTTGCCATTTGGCCTCGATTTGTTGGGGATGGTATTCGGCCACGGCAGTTATCTCTTTTTGCGCCGGGGGTTCGGTTTCGCGGGAGATTTTTTTGCGGGCTGCGAAAGTCGCCCGCGACGGTCATGGGCCGCTACATTTGCACGAATTTTACGGCTTGCCGATTGATTCGATTTTATTTGCTGGGCCATTTTCTTTTTTGCGGCGGCGGTCAGCATGGAAAAACCCTTCTCGGGTTGAGGGGCCTGGTCTTTCAGACCGGCAAAATCCCAGAGGGCGGCAACGTTGCGGCGATCGTCGCCGGGATTGTCGATCGGAGTTTCCGCAATGAAGGCGCGGCCGGGCAGGCCTTCGGGTGCGCGGGCGCTGAGGCGTGGATGGGTGAGAAAGCGGCGAAACGCATCGGCGCCCATTTTGCCCTGGCCGATATGCTGGTGGCGATCGACGCGGCCGCCGAGCGCGATTTTGGAATCATTGACATGGAAAACTGGAACGCGCTGGAGGCCGATGACGCGGTCGGCGAGTTCGAGCGTGGAGGCCAGGCCGGATTCGCTCTTGATGTCGTAGCCGGCGGCGAAGAGGTGTGCCGTGTCCAGACATGCTCCGACTTCCAGGCTTTGCAATGCGTAGAGCATTTCGCCGAGCTCTTCCAGGCGAGCGCCCAGCGCGGTGCCCATGCCCGCAGTGTTTTCCAGCAGGATGCGCAGCGAGGCAGGGGGTAAGTTTTTGGAGGCTTGCTTGACCGATTCGACCGCCAAGCGCGCGGCTTGATCGGGGCGGCAGTCGCCGCACGAGCCGGGATGCACCACTACGAATTCGGCGCCGAGCGAAATACCGCGGACGAGCTCGTCATGGAAAGCCTGGATCGAGCGGGTGCGCAGCATGGGTTCCTGGGAGGCGAGATTGACCAGATAGTTGGCGTGAATGACCAGCGGACCGAGGCCGAGCTGCTGGCGGCGGGCGCGGAAAGCCTTGGCGTCAACTTCGGGGATGCGCGATGGACCAGCGGCCCACATGCGCGGGCTGGCCGAAAAAATTTGCAGGGCGTTGCAGCCAAGCTTGTGGGCGGATTCCAGGGCATGGAGGTAACCGCCGGCGATAGAAGTGTGGATGCCGATGCGCCGGCTTCCGTCCATCCACGCCGGCAGCGTAGGTTCGGGCTCAGGTTCAGGGCGGTATTCGTCTTCCGGGTCGAATTCGATGACGCGCGTAAGCGGCTGTTCAGGCATTCCCAATGAGGATTTCTGCTCCGTGTTTAACTGACTATTCTAGCACAGGCGGGAAATGGGCGGGTTCGATGCGCGGGCGAAAAAACCTCAGGGCGAAAGGCGGCCCCGCTGCACGTTTGATCGCTGACAATGGTTGGTTGGCGGACGGCGTAAAGGCGGTAATCCCGCGCTGCAAAATTTGCGGCGGTGGTTGGGTTGGCTTAGAGTAGAGGGTTACCGGGCCGGATTGGGAGTTCACGGATGCTGATTGTGATGCAGTCGCATGCTTCGGAGGAACAGGTGCGCGCAGTGTGCCAGCGCATCGAGAGCCTGGGGCTGAAGGCGCATCCGATTCCGGGAACGATTCGCACGGCGATCGGAATCACCGGGAACAAAGGGGCGATTGACCTGGGAGTGCTGGAATCGTTGCCTGGAGTGGTGGAATGCATTCCGGTCAGCAAGCCATACAAGTTGGTGAGTCGGGACGCGAAGGAAGAGGACAGCGTTTTACGGATAGCAACGCCGTTAGGGGACGTGATTGTCGGCGGGAATAAAGTGGCGCTGGTGGCCGGGCCTTGCGCGGTGGAGAGCGAAGAGCAGGTGTTTGCAATCGCCGAGCGGGTGGTGAAGAGCGGGGTGCGGCTGTTCCGGGGCGGAGCCTATAAGCCGCGTACTTCCCCGTACAGCTTTCAAGGACTGGGCGAGCCGGGGCTGAAGATTTTGGCCAAGGTGCGGAAGAAATTTGGATTTGGAATTGTCACCGAGGCCATCGACAACGAGAGTTTGGACCTGGTTGAGGAATACGCGGACGTGATTCAGATAGGCGCGCGGAACATGCAGAATTTTTCGCTGCTGAAGCGCGCGGGCCGGGCCAAGAAGCCGGTGCTGCTGAAGCGCGGGATGTCCGCGACGCTGGATGAATTTCTGATGGCGGCGGAATACGTGCTGTCCGAGGGCAATTACAACGTGATGCTGTGCGAGCGGGGGGTGCGCACGTTCGCGGACCATTCGCGGAACACGCTGGACTTGACCATTGTGCCGGCGGTGAAGAAGCGCAGCCATTTGCCGATCTTGGTCGATCCATCGCACGGGACCGGAAAGCGGCACAAGGTGCTGCCGCTTTCGCGGGCGGCGATCGCGGTGGGCGCGGATGGTTTGCTGGTGGAAGTGCATCATGAGCCGGATAAGGCGCTGTCCGACGGGATGCAATCGATTTTGCCGGAGGAATTTGCGGAGCTGACCGAGGAAGTGCGGCAGATCGCGGCGGTGCTGCACCGGGAAGTGAATTGATTTGATTCACGGAAAATGAGGACAGCCAAAAATGGCGGTCCCACTGTGTCCCTTTTGAAAAATCCATTTCGCAATGTGCGGGTGCTGCTGCTCACAATGGTGTTGCTGGTAGGCGCGGCAGCCTTACTTTTGGGCGAGCAGCGGGCCTCATTCCTGCGGCCAGGGCTGCGGCTGAATGCGTATGTGAGCGGGAGCGACGGCAGCGTGGCGGTGGTGGATTTGGTGCGGCTGCGCGCGGTGGCGCGGGTAGCGATAGGGCCGGGGTTGTCTGGAATGCGCGAACATCCGACGCGCGCGGAGGTGTGGGGCGTCAGCTCGCAGGGCGGATACGTGTGGGTGCTGAGCGCGCGGGTGAATCAGGTAGCGGCACGCATTCCCGTTGGAGCGATGCCGTATGCGCTGGATTTTTCCGCGGATGGTGCGCGGGTGTACACCACGGCCTCGGGCAGCGACGCGGTAATGGCGATCGATTGCCAATCGCGGGCCATTGTGGCGCATGGACGCACAGGTCACGAACCCGTGCTGGCGCGCGCCAGCCCCGATGGAAAAAGCGTGCTGGTGGTAAACCGGAGGGACGCGACGCTGGGGATTCACGACGCGGCAACGCTGGCACTGCGCTGGACGGTGCCGGTGGTGGCGCTGCCGGAGGACGTGGCCGTGATGGCGGACAGTTCGCTGGCGTTTGTACTGAGCCGGACGGAGCCGCGCTTGTCGGTAGTGGATTTACGGCGCGGGGTGCTGCTGACCAACCTGCAACTGGCCGGCAAGCCATCGGAAATGCTGCTGAAACCGGACGGCGGCGAGCTCTACGTGATTTCGCCGGAGTCACATGGTCTGCAGGCCATCAATACGTGGACGCATGAGGTGGGCGACTATGTTGTGCTGGGCTCGGCGCCTACACATGGGATATTGCTTCCCGATGCCAGCGAAATGTTTGTTACCGATGCGGAGGCGGGACGTGTGGCGCCCGTCGATATCAATAATCGGCGGGTGGGCCGGCCGATCTCCGCGGGACAGATGCCCGAGGCGTTGCGATTTGATTCCAACGATCCGGATGTGAAACCGAACTTGCTGCTGGTAGTGAATGAAGGGTCGGGTGACCTGGCGGTGATTGGTTTGCGTGCGGGGAGCGAAAGTTTGTTGACCATGATCCCGGTAGGACCGCAGCCGCGGGACCTGGCGGTGAAGCTTTTTTAACCCGGGCTGCGGACAGAGAAGTGCAACTGCTGGAAAATTAATCTTCGATGGGCCAGGAATGCTGCTCGTCGCCCAGCGGGATTTCCAGGAAACCTTCGACGGGAAGAACGTCGACCGGCAAGCCGCCATGCCACAGAGCGACGCCCAAGCGCAGGCTCTTCTGCCCTTTCCGATTGATCTCGCTACGATCAACCGAGACTTCCAGGGTGCGGTCGAAAGCGGCCTGCGCCACGTTCCTGGGATTCAGCAGGCAAACGCGGCCTTTTTCGACGGCGAATTCGTGCAATCGGCCGCGGGCCAGTTTCACCACCACAGTGACTTCCTCCGCCGCGGCGATGGTGACGCGAAATTCCGGATCCTCCAATTCGGTGAGCGCTTCCGGGAAAAGATCGACACGCACGCTGAAACGATCCTGCTCAAAGCCGTATCGCAGCTCATGCAGATGGAAAATGCGGCCGTGCATGGAGCCGCCCCGGCGTTCGGGCGAATAGAGGCCGGAGCCCAGCCACTCGAAATAGGAAGTGTCGCGGCCATCCACCTTGATGGTAAGAAAACTGGTCGGCGGAACCTGCAAGGCATGCTCGGGGCGATGCTTGATGGGCTTGGCCAGTTCTTCCGGCGCGACCTGGCCGAGCGCGAGGTACACGCCGGTGAGATGCTTGCGATATAGCGCGTCGAATTCGGCATCGTTGGCGGTACTGTGCTCCGGACCGAACCACCAGCACCAGTCGCTGCCTTCCGCCGCCAGGAGCGACTCATAGGCTTCCTTCAAGGCGGTGTCCGTAGGCGCATCTTGGCGCTCTTGTATGCGCGCCTCAAGCCCGCGGGCATAGGCCTGGCGGGCGTCCCACAGCAATTCCCAGGCGGCGACATCTTCACTGTTGCCGATCCAGACATCGAAATTGGCGTTGATCCAGGACGCCGGGAAAATGCCGTTGGTGGAGGGGATTTCCCTGGTGGCGGCAATGGCTTCGCTGGCGGACAAGGCGCGGAAATCCTGGTCACTCTGAACGCGCTTATAGAATTCACGCAGGAAGTCGCGGCCGTTGCCGGGGTAATATTCCCAGGCATTTTCGCCATCGAGGAACAGGCAAACGGTCAGGGGTTGCTGGCTGGGCACGCGTTCGCCGATGGAGCGTAAACGGCCGTGCAGATCGGCAGCCGCAGCTTTGCCGTCCATGCGGCTGTAGACGAAACCGATCAGGTCCGAAAGATGGTGATCGCGGAACAAGCCGCAGATCGAACTGCCGGCCAGTTGCACGCGATACGGCCTGTAAAGGCGATCGGAGTTAGCGGGTAAGCTGTTGGCGTCGCGAAAAAATCCGACGTTGAGCGTGCGGCCAAGCACGCCTTCGTCGGCGCCGAACCACTGGAAGCCCTCCTCCATCGCGATGGTAAGCGCTTGATCGGAAACGGAGCCTTCCGAAGGCCATAGGCCGGCGGGTTTGATACCGAATACGCGCTGGTGATACGCGCAGGCGCGGCGCAGTTGTTCGCGCGCATCATCCGGTTGGCGAAACGCGCGGCGCGGCAACGGAGTGCCGGGATTAGCCACCCGAGCGATATCCGAATCGCAAAGCAGCGGCAAGATCGGATGATAGAAAGGCGTGGTGCTGATTTCGATCTGGCCGTTTTGGGCGGCTTCGCGGTACGCGGGAAGAACCAAGGCCAGGAATTCGAGCTGTTTGGCTTTCAGGTTGGTCTTGTCCCGTTCGGTGAAATCCTTGCCTTTGTTGGCCAGCCGGCTGACCACATCATCTTTGGCCAGCCAGATTTCGTCCATCCAAGCCAACTGCGAGAGGACCTGCAGATCACGCCAGTCGCGAGCGGTAAATGTAACTTGCGCCTGGGCGCCGCCGGCCGGACGCGACCATTCAAAGAGTTCGACAAAACGAGGCCAGCGCGACATCAGGCGCTCGTGATTGAGTTGAAAGGCGCGGGCGAGAATTTCCGCTTTGTCCTCGCGAGTCAGTTCTTCACCGGGCTTGAACGCCAGCGCAAACCACGGCTCGCTGAACTTTCCGCTGGCATATTCCTCAAGCTGCATGCCCAAAGCCGGCACCACATTGAAGGTGGCGTGGAATCCCGGAGCGTCGTTCAGCAGTTGGACCATGCCCCAGTAATCCTTGAGGGCGTGCAGCCGCGTCCAGGGCAAGACGTACTGCCCGGTTTCCGGGTCGCGATACTGCGGCTGGTGCATGTGCCACAAAAGCACCAAGTTGACCCGATTCATCGGCGACCTCTCCGTGGCCAATCGGCGCTCGTGTTACACTCACCGTTCTTGACATGCGCATCCTGGACCGCTACATCGTCCGCGAAGTTTTCCGTCATGCGTTCCTTGGACTCGTGGTTTTCACGTTCGTTTTTTTCGTGCCCCAACTCGTGCGTCTGATGTCGTTGTTCGTGCGGCACAGCGGATCCGGGTTGCAAATCCTGCAATTGTTCCTGTGCATTTTCCCCGGCGTGCTCACCTTCACCATCCCCATGGCGGTGCTCATCGGCGTGCTGCTGGGGCTGGGCCGGATGTCCGCGGACAGCGAAATCATCGCGCTCACCGCGTTAGGCATAGGCCGCCGGCGCATCCTTCTCCCGGTTGGTGTATTGGCGCTCACCGGCGCGCTGGCCACCTTGCTGATGACCGTTTGGCTCGCGCCCGTGGCCTTGCGCACCTTTCGTACCCTGGAAGCCAACCTTATCGCTTCGCAAGTAAGCTTCCAGGTGCAGCCGCGCGTGTTTGACGAACGCTTCCCCCGATTGGTGCTGTATATCAATGACGTGTCAGCCAGCGGCACGCAATGGCACGGCGTGTTCCTCGCCGAAGCCGGCGGAGAGAACGGCTCGCGATTAACCCTGGCGGAGAATGCGATTGTAATTGCGGAACCGAAACAGGGCAAGCTGGAGGTGCACCTCAAGGGCGGCAGCACCCACGAATTCCAGCGCGCCGACGCGGAACATTACTCGGTCACCGCCTTCGGACAAAGCGACATACCCATCGAAGTAAGCGGCGTGGCGCCCAGCCGGCCGCGGGAGTTGAGCAATCCCGAGCGCACGCTGGGCGAGCTCGGGCGAGATAGAAGTCCCGGATGGCGCGAGGCGCGCGTCGAGATGTATCGCCGCTTCGCGTTTCCCGCGGCTTGTTTTGCCTTTGCGTTGATTGCCGTACCGCTGGGCGCGCAACCCCGCCGCGGCGGACGGGCTGCGGGCTCACTGATCGCGGTCGCGCTCATCGCTTCGTATTACCTGTTGCTGATCATGGGCGCCGGGATGGCGCGTCAAGGGACCGTGCCGCCGGCTATCGGCATGTGGATCGCCGACGCCGTGCTCGCGTTAGCGGGTCTGGTGCTGCTGCCGCGCATGGAGCAGTTCCGCGGCGAAAGCACCAAGGTCAAGCTGTTGGGACGTTTCAAAACGTGGAAGCGGCTGCTTCGTTTGCGTACCGCGCGCGCCAGGGGAGCGGCCGCGCGAATGGTCAACGGCGGCGCGCCCGCCGAGCGCCCCACTCCTTCCAGCGGAAGTTTGCCGCTACTGATGGATTTGTATCTGCTCCGGAGATTCTTTTCTTATTTCGCGTTGCTCATGCTGGTGTTCATTTTCCTATTCGAGGCTTTCACGTTTTTCGAGCTGCTCGACGACATCGCCCGCCATCGCATCGCTTTCGTGGTGGTGATGGACTACTTCTGGTTTCTCACTCCCTACCTGATCTATCAACTGGCCCCGCTGGCCGCTTTGGTGGCCATTCTGGTGACCCTGGGGATCATGAGCAAGAACAACGAGATTGTGGCTTGCAAAGCCAGCGGCATCAGCCTCTATCGGCTGGCGGTGCCTTTGTTGCTTGCCGGATTGGCCCTGGCGGCCAGCATGATCGTGCTCGACGATACCTTCCTGCCCTACGCCAACCAGCGCCAGGACGCGCTGCGCAATCAAATCAAAGGCAAACCGCCGCAGACCTACCGCCAGCCCGAGCGCTGGATTTTTGGCGAGAATTCCAAAATCTACAATTACGATCTCTTCGACCCGGCGCAGAATATTTTTGGCGGATTGACGGTGCTGGAGATCGATCCGGTCACGTTCGAGATGCGCCGCCGCGTATTCGCCGCGCGCGCGCAATGGTCCGATTCGCAGAAACTCTGGCTCCTGGAATCGGGCTGGATTCGCGAATTTTCGGACGGGACCATTACCCGCTACGAACGCTTCAACGTGAAAGATTTGCCGGAACTGACCGAACCGCCCAGTTATTTTAATCGCGAAGTGCTTCCCGCCATCCAAATGAGCTGGCCGCAACTGCGCCGTTACATCGACGACCTGCGCCGCGCCGGCTTTGACGTTTCCGCGCTGACCGTGCAATGGCATCGCAAGCTGGCTTTCCCGTTGATTGCCCCCATCAGCATGCTACTGGCGTTTCCATTCGCCTTCCTGGTGGGCACGCGCGGAGCTATCGGCGGGGTGGCCATCGGCGTCGCCATTGGCATCATTTATTGGCTCGGCGCCGAATTGCTCGCGGCGATGGGCGGGATCGGGCAACTGCCGCCGCTGCTGGCCGGATGGTCACCCGACATCATCTTTTTTTTCCTCGGCCTATACTTCTTCTTCAAAATGCCGACCTAGTTTGCGCCCACATCCCAATCTTCGGAGTTAAAGTATTACTTTCGCTTTGGCTTGGACGCGGCTTTCTCCTCCACTACCGCTTGCGCGGCGGCCAAGCGCGAGATGGGTACGCGGAACGGTGAGGCGCTGACGTAGTCCATTCCGATGGTGTGGCAGAACTTCACACTGTCGGCATCGCCACCGTGCTCTCCGCAAATCCCAATCTTCAATTTTGGGCGCGTCTTTCTGCCCTTCTCCAGCCCCCAGCGCATCAGCATGCCCACGCCTTTGGTGTCTAGCGACTGGAAGGGGTCGGCGGCAAATATTGCGGCTTTCTTTTCGTCGACGTAGTCCGGCAAAAACCTACCGGCGTCGTCGCGCGACAGGCCCATGGTGGTCTGGGTCAGGTCATTGGTGCCGTAGGAGAAAAACTCTGCGACCTCGGCGATCTCATCGGCAAGCAGCGCCGCCCGAGGCAGTTCAATCATTGTGCCGACGAGGTACGGCAGCTTGATGCCGGCCTTCTTAATTAAGTCGTCGGCCATGCGCCGCGTGGCCTGCTCGAGGATGAACAACTCCTTGCGATCCAACGTGAGCGGTATCATGATCTCAGGTAATACTTTAACTCCATCCTTTTGACAGTCTATGGCCGCCTCGATAATCGCCCGGACCTGCATGTCCAGAATTTCCGGATAGGTGATGCACAGACGGCAGCCGCGATGCCCGAGCATCGGGTTGGCTTCATGTAATTGTTCGACGCGGCGAGCTACCTTCGCAACCTCCAGCTTCAATTCTTTCGCCAACTCCTCTTGCTTGGCCCGCTCGTGCGGAACGAATTCGTGAAGCGGGGGATCAATCAGACGGATGGTCACCGGGAAGCCGTCCATGGCCTTAAAGATGCCGATGAAATCGCGGCGCTGAAATGGCAGCAGCTTGTCCAGCGCCTTGACGCGCGCTTCCTTAATGTCCGCCAGGATCATTTCCTGGATGGCGCGCTGGCGTTCGTGGCTGCGTTCCGGCTGCTCGAAGTCGGTAAAGAACATGTGTTCGGTGCGGCAGAGGCCGATACCCTCGGCTCCGAACTCGCGCGCTTTGCGAGCGTCCTGCGGCGTATCCGCGTTGGTGCGGATGCCGAGCCGACGCGTCTGGTCCACCCACTTCATGAGCGACTCGTATGCCTTCGGGAACTCCGGCGTCACCAGTGGCATCTCGCCGGAATAGACAATGCCTTCGCTGCCATCGAGTGTGAGCCAGTCCCCTTCCTTCACCACTTTGCCGTTGGCATTCATGGCGCTGGTCTTGTAATCGATGTGGAGGGATTCCGCGCCGACCACGCAGCACTTGCCCCAACCGCGAGCCACCACGGCGGCGTGACTGGTTTTGCCGCCCGTAGCGGTGAGAATGCCTTGCGCGACGGCCATTCCACCCACGTCTTCGGGACTGGTTTCGCGGCGTACCAGAATGACCTTCTCCCCTTTCGCGGCCCAATCCTCGGCCTTGTGCGCGGAGAACACCACTTTGCCGACGGCCGATCCGGGAACGGCGTTAATGCCCTTGGCTAAGATTCGGGACTCCAGCGAACGCTTGTCGACCTTGGCGTCGATGACCGGATAGAACAAGCGCTCGATATCTTCCGGCTTGATGCGCTCGATGGCCTCTTCTTTGGAGATGAGTTTTTCGTTGGCCATATCCACCGCGATGCGGAACGCCGCGGCCGGCGTGCGCTTGCCGGTGCGCGTCTGCAACATGTACAGGGCGCCTTCTTCGACGGTGAACTCCATGTCCTGCATATCGCGATAGTGTTTCTCAAGTTTTACTCGAACTTTCTCGAGTTGCGCATACACCTTGGGCATGGCTCGCTTCATCTCGCTCAGATGCATGGGAGTGCGGATGCCGGCGACAACATCTTCGCCCTGCGCGTTCACCAGGTAGTCGCCGTAAAAAATCTTTTCGCCGGAGCTGGGATCGCGGGTGAAGCAGACGCCGGTGCCGGA
>Ga0070730_10002804_pt1 | contig 15825 bp, 14 predicted proteins | sample Coa_R1_3_FD_66447 | JGI IMG/M metagenome (GOLD analysis project Ga0070730, IMG submission 66447) | Surface soil microbial communities from Centralia Pennsylvania, which are recovering from an underground coalmine fire - Coalmine... | ecosystem: Environmental > Terrestrial > Soil > Unclassified ...
GTCACAGCAGGTCCTACCCGTGAACCGATCGATCCGGTGCGCTATCTGGGGAACCGATCCAGCGGCAGAATGGGCTATGCTTTGGCCGAAGCCGCGCTGCGCCGCGGGGCCAAGGTGATCCTGATCACCGGGCCGGTTGCGCTTAAGCCGCCAGCGTCCGCCGACGTGGTGCAAGTGCAGACGGCAAGCGAGATGCGGGATGCGGTGCTGGCCAATCTGGAGCGGGCCACAGTGGTCATCAAGGCCGCTGCGGTAGCTGATTTCACTGTGCGCAAAGCTGCTGAGCAGAAGATCAAGCGCACCGGTCCGATGACCCTGGAATTGGAACCGACACCGGACATTCTTAAGGAGATCAGCTTGCGCAAGGATTCCAGAATCATCGTGGGTTTTGCCGCCGAGACACAGAATGGACTGGAGAATGCCCGCAAAAAGCTTGAGAGCAAGTCTCTCGACGCCATCGTGCTCAACGACGTCTCGCAGCCCGGAATCGGCTTCGATTCCGAGCGAAATGCGGTGACGATCCTTACACGTTCGGGCGCAGTGAATGTTCTCGAAACCAGCAAGTGGGAGGTCGCTCACCGGGTGCTGGATGCGGTGGTAAAACTCAAGATTGGCACAGCACCGGGAGCGGTTGTTCGGTAGCAGAATACGCTTTCACTCAGTTGAAAGAAATCAGATGCGTCCAGCGGAGGACTACATTGTCAATCGACATTCGCGGGTTGGCGCCACTGCTGCAAGTCTTCGATATGCCGGTCTCCATTGCCTTCTACCGCGATGTGTTGGGTTTCCAGATCATAGGTTCAGACGGCAAGCCTGTGCCGCACAACGATTGGGTGCTGCTTGAGCTTAACGGCGCACAGTTGATGCTCAATACCGCGTATGAGGCAGATGATCGTCCTGCGGCGCCCGATGCCGCGCGCATCGCTGCCCATCGCGACACCTGTATTTACTTTGGATGCCCCGATGTCGATGCGGCGTACCAATGGCTGCGCGACAAAGGCGTCCAACTTAAACCACCGAAGATCGCACCGTATGGTATGAAACAGTTGTACCTGCCCGATCCCGACGGCTACAACCTCTGCTTCCAATGGCGAGCAGAAAAAACAGAGAAGGCGAATAATGCCAAGTAAGCTTAGCGAGGAAAGCAAAAAGCAACTGGCGGCCCACGTCAACTATTACCGGGAGATGGGCATTTATGATTTCTATCGCCAGCCGGTTCCCGAAGGCGCAAGCCTCCCAATGATGGAGAGCGTTGAGCCTGCTCAGGTAGCAGTTGTTCCGCTGATATCCTCTATGCCCAAAGAAAAACCGCCTACGCGTCCAACAGAGTCAAAAGATAAGCCTGCCGCGCTCAAGATCATCCGCGAGGACATCGGCGATTGCACGCGCTGCCGGTTGCACGAAAGACGCACCAATATTGTTTTTGGCGTCGGCAACGTCAATGCCGACATCATGTTCGTCGGCGAAGGCCCAGGAGCCGACGAAGACGCCCAAGGCGAGCCTTTTGTAGGCCGCGCGGGGCAACTGCTCAACAACATGATCACCGCTATGGGAATCAAGCGGGAAGACGTTTACATCGCCAACGTCGTCAAGTGCCGCCCACCTGGCAACCGCACTCCGGAAAATGACGAATGCGACACCTGCTCTCCATTCCTGCTGCGCCAGATAGAGGTAATCAAACCCAAGGTCATTGTGGCATTAGGAGCGACAGCGGCCAAGACTTTGCTGGCCGTGAATGACAGCATGGGCAACCTGCGTGGACGGTGGTACGACTTTAAAGGTTCCAGGCTGGCTGCAACCTATCATCCCTCGTACCTGCTGCGTGATCCCCGACAAAAGAAAGAAGCCTGGAAGGATTTGCAGATGGTGATGAAGTATTTAGGGCTTACGCCGCCGGCGAAAGCAATTGAGACATAAAGCAAGAAAGACGCTCCAAAACGTTATTTACTGCGGATCAGTGTTGTTTCGCGAGACGCAGTGAGACGTGACAAAATCCGTGTACATCCGCGCAAATCAGCGGTAAGGTTTGTGATGCTGTGGTGCTCACTGCACAGTGACCTTGGCATTGGTTGTTCCAATCAAACCACTACGGTTGTCTATGACGCCCAGGCGCAAAAGGTAGCTGCCTTCAGGCAGAGCGATAGAACACTGGCAAGGGAAGCCGGTTTGCTGCATTTGCTGGAAGGTCTGGGGTTTCAGCTTGTATTCCACCGAACCGAACTGTAGCAGCAGTGGTTTTCCTTTTTGCGAATAGGCCCGGACGCCACATTGCACCTTGCCGTGCTGTAATCCATCTGCCTGCTGTTCGAAGTAGACGGCTCGGGGATCGATTCTGAAATTAATCGGTATTTTGTGTTGCGTTTGCGAAGAGCGGGGCAGCACGCCTGCCTGAAACAACACGGAAGTAGAGACCGGCAACTCCAAATTGAGCGACTGGGCAAATGTGAGGTCCTGTTTCTTGGGATCGTTTTCGCGGCGTAGTTGCGGGTCCGAGGCAAAGTAGCCCAAACGATAGCGCAGTTTGGTCCCCGGGCGGTTTACCTTGACCTGGATTTTACGGAACTTTCCGTCCCACTTTTTGTTTTCGGGATAGTACCCAAGGGTGTAGTAAGTCGAACCGTCGTCGATGCTTTGGCGAATCGAAGCTGCGATGTCGTTGCGGTTGTAGAATGACCGGCCTCCTGTTCTCTCGGCCATTTCATTCATCGTGCCATGCTCCGCAAACCGGGTACCGGATTCCTGGCTCAAGGCTGCTTGAAGGCCGGCGCCGCCCAGCGCCCGTCCGGAGCTGTCGCGGCCGCTGTTGCTGGCGCTGAAAGCCTCAGGCGCAGTCAATCCACGCGGGTCGACCGGATAGATGGCCACCTGGCTGTTGATGAGAGCGTCCGCGGCCTTGGCGATTTCAGCGTCATGACTCTGCCGGTCGAAAGAGCCTGCGACCTGGAAGTCCGGATTCACATCGAAGGGAAATGCTGCCGATATCCAGATCAGGTTCTTGCGCCCCGGATAACCGGAAAGAGTCTGGGCTATATAACCCAGGGCTGCCACGGTATAGTCAACACGAAACCGAAGTCTATCCTGCTCCACGCGCTGAATCGCCTCAGCGAGACGGCCCGAAGCGCCATCGCTTCCGCTGCTCAACAGCAGGGAGTTTTGTCCCTTGAATTTTTCGGCCGCCGCACGGAGTGCGCCGGTATCGGTAGTAAAGTCCTGGAGCAGGCGTACTTTGTTTCCTTCCAGGGCATAGATGGCAACCGGCTGCTCGGAAGGCATGTTCTTCAGGAATTGCAGGAGCTGCTGGTGCGCATAAGCCATGTCCGCGAATTGGGTGTTCAGAGCGTCCAGCAGAATCACGTTGAACGAGCTGTTGACCCGGTAGGACGGAGAATTTGTAAAAACATTTGGCGGGAGTTTGGGATGGCTTTCCGATGCTACATCGGTAGCAGGATGTTGAAAGCTGAAGACCCGCACCTGCTGTGGCTTGCCTTCTTCGAGCATGGTAAAGTCCCGCGCCTCAAGGTCGGTAACTGGTTTGTTCTGGTTGTCGAGGGCCACTACGTCCACCACGACCAGTCGCGTGGTGGTTCGCAGTACAGGCAAGGTGTCTGGAGTCGTTCCTTGCTTTTCCTGATCAGTACCCTGCGTCTTGGATAGTGTCTGCGGTTGCGAGGATATTTGGCTTGATTGTGTTGACGGGCTTCCCGATTGCGATTCAAGCTGCGCACACAAGATCAGCAGAAAAAGAGATGTTGCGACATAAAGCCTGAGCTGATACCTGCTCATCGGAAGCCTCCGTGTTTTCGATCTTTGCGCCCTAACTCTAATTCTGATCATACAATTGTAGCGTTCTGGTTGCCCGTGACTTGAGTTAAGTTTTGCAATTTCCAGGCATGATTTCTTGATGTCCATCCCGCCGTCTTTGCTGCCATTCCAAGGCTCAGAAGCGATAGTGAATGCCGGTGCCAATCTGAAAATTATTGGTGGTCCTGCCCTGGAAAAAGGGATTTGGGCCGAGGAGAAAACTGGGCGAGGCAATTATGTTCAGCTTAATTGGTTCGGTAAACAGCAATGTGTCTCCCATTTCGTAGCGGAAAGACCAATGCTTCGCCGGATAGTATTCAAAAACCCCACCCAGATCGAGGGTCTTCTCAGTCAAGCGTCCGGTGCGGAAGGTCGAGAAGAACCCGATCCCTGTTAAAGGCGGTTGAAGAGGAATGGGTGTAAGTGTTTCCGCGCGGAGGACATTGCCGAAGCTGACGAAGCCGGGGCGCACCTTGCCGAAGATACCGAAATGCTGGAAGCGATACCCGGCCTTACCGCCAAATTGTCCCTGGACAAAATTGGTACTGGAGGCATTGTGTGGATACCAGGTGAAGGTTCCGTCGATCGAAAAGAACCTGGCAAAGTTGTACACTCCGTCGACACTTGGCCCAAGATTGCTGGATCGCTGTGCGGTGTGCAACGCAGTGAACCCTGCGCCAACTTCGAACCGCGGAGTGTCTTGGGCAACGGCAATGAGGCATCCAAATGAGCAGGAGATGATTACCGCGGGAATCACCCTGCCCAACCGAAGCATTTTGTTCCGAGACCATGCGAGCGAAAAAGACAGAGGCAACAAGCACAGGGGAAGGAATTGTTCCATCTTGGTATCTCCAGTCAAAGCATAAGCACCGATGCCGAAGCAAGGCAGCGGTGGATCAGTCAGCGATTTGTCAACGTTCGAGGAACGTAGCCATTGAGAAAACTTGCAAAAAATTTTCTCGTATTGGGAAAAGTTTTTCTTTTCGTTGATGGCCTCTGGCATGACAATTTGACCCGCGCCGGGGAAATAGCGCCTTCCCTTACAATTGTTCTTAGACTCCATGTCCTCTTTCTGCGACGTCGCCCTGCCTGTCCCACTGGACATGGCTTTTACCTACGAGATTGCCGATCAGCTCCCGGTAATCGGTGGGCGGGTGCTTGTGCCATTCAGAAATGACCGGCTTTCAGGGATCGTGATTGCTCTGCACGACCGCCGGCCCGATGTAAAGACCAAAGCTGTGCTTCAGGTGCTGGATTCGGAGCCGGTATTGGATTCGAGCCTGATGCAGTTGGGGCAATGGATCGCCCAGTACTATCTTGCGCCCATCGGCGACGTGTTTCGCACCATGCTGCCTCTGGCGGCGGAGATCAAGAAGGCCAGGGTCTACTCGATTACCGAGACGGGGCATGAAGCTCTTCATGCCTCCGCGACTGCCGGCTCGTCGCGGCGTTCGCGCCAGGAAATTGATGCCCAGATGCTCGAGTACGCGGTGCTGAACTACCTGGCCATGTCGGAGCAGGCGCTGGAAGGCACGATTCGCTCCGCCACGGGAGCGAACCGCCACATCCTGGATAACCTGGTGCGCAAGAAATGGATTGCCCGCGAGGATGCAACCACCGCCCGCGATGCACGTCGAACCATTCAAATCGCCGTATTAAAAGAAACCAGCGGAAAGTTGAATGAGAACCAGCAAAAGATCGTCGCTTTTCTCCAGCAGGAGAATGGCAGGGTGGTTGTGGAGCGGATCCGCGACCTGCCGGTTCCACGCTCCACGCTGCAAACCCTGGTGAAGCGCGGCCTCGTGGAATTGGTCGAAGAGGCTGCCGAGTTCATCGTGAGCGGTCTCAAGAAGCGCGGCCCCTCGCATCTGGACTTTATTTTCAGCACGCAGCAGAAAGCTGCCCTCCAGACAATTCAGGCGTCGGTTGAGAACAAAGTTTTTTCGGTCTCGCTTTTGCACGGGGTGACCGGGTCGGGCAAGACGGCCGTCTACCTGGCTGCCATGCAGTCGGTTCTGGAGTCTGGGCGATCCGCTATTCTGCTGGTTCCGGAGATCGGCCTGACTCCGGCTGCAGCCGCCAATCTTCACCAGGTATTTGGCGACGAGGTGGCCATTCTCCATTCGGCTTTGACCGCGGATGAACGGGCGGAGCAATGGCACCGCATTCGCCGCGGAGAAGCCCGGATCGTGGTAGGGACGCGCTCCGCCGTCTTTGCCCCGGTCTCCAGCCTGGCTTTGATTGTGGTGGATGAGGAGCATGATTCCTCATACAAGCAGGAAGAGACTCCGCGTTATCACGGTCGCGACGTGGCTGTGATGCGCGGCAAGCTGACGGGGGCCGCAGTGGTGCTGGCGTCGGCTACTCCTTCGATTGAGTCGTACCACAACGCGCAAACCGGAAAATACAGGCTCATTGAACTGCGCGAGCGGGTGGAGCGCCGTCCTCTGCCGGAAGTGGAAGTTGTGGACATGCGGCTTGAGTTCCAGAAGACCGGGCAAGACCGCATCTTTTCCCAGACGCTGATTGAGCAGGTAAGCGAACGCCTGGAGCGTGGGGAGCAAGCTATGGTCTTGCTGAACCGGCGCGGGTACTCCTCTGTGGTGCTCTGCCGGGCCTGTGGGGAGAAGCTTCAGTGCAAGAATTGCAGTATCGCGTTGACCTTTCACAAGGCCGGGTATCGCATGGAGTGCCATTACTGCGGGTACCGGCAGGCCGTTCCCAAGCGCTGCCCGAGTTGCGAGAGTGAGCACATCTTTTTCCTGGGCGCAGGCTCGGAAAAAGTCGAGGAGCATCTGCATGCCGCCTTTCCTCAGGCACGCATCGGCAGGCTGGACCGTGATACGGTCAAGAATCGCCACGACTTCGAGAGAGCGCTGAATCAGTTTCATGCGGGTGAGATCAATTTGCTGGTGGGTACGCAGATGATCGCCAAGGGCCATGATGTTCATGGTGTGACCCTGGTGGGCGTAGTGGGCGCGGATTTTGCCTTGGGATTCCCTGACTTCCGGGCCGCCGAACGCACCTTCCAACTCCTTACCCAAGTGGCTGGCCGCGCGGGACGGGGCGAAACCCCCGGCAAAGTAATTCTACAGACGTTTTTCCAGGACCATTATGCGATTCAATTTGCCCAGCAGCACGATTATCAAGGCTTTTATGAGAAGGAGGTGCGCTACCGGCGTTGGATGCATTATCCGCCTTTCAGCGCCCTGGCCAACATTCTGGTCCGCAGCGACAAACTGGACCAAGCCTTGAAATGGACAGGACAAATCGGTAAATGGTTTGAATCTACACGCAACGAAGGAGTGCGGGTGCTGGGGCCTTCGGTTGCGCCTATCATGAGATTGAAGCGCGATTATCGTTATCACTTCATTCTGAAGGCATCCGGCCGGGAAAAGCTCAACGCAACACTGAGAAAGATGCTGGCCTTTGCCGACAGCCAAAAGATTCCTCGCACCAATGTGATCGTGGATGTGGACGCGCTATCGTTGCTATAGACAACCCCATAGTGCGTGATTCTAACGTTGAAGAATGACAAACTTGCCAAGTCGATGCTACCTGCAATATATTTTCGCGTCTTTGATTGGAGGCTCGAGATTGATAGGTTCGGGTCGGCATGCAGATACAAGAATTCTAGCCGACGAGATTGGAGCATGACGAAAGGGTAGTGATGAGCAAAAAAACAGACACTGAGCCTAGCAAAGACCGCTTTTGGGGGTGGTGTGAGTGCGAATGTCTCTTGTGCAGTATCGGAGATCACCACCTTTGTCGAGACGTGAACAAATGCGGGATGCCTAAGACATATGACAGGAACGAAGAGCCGCGTTCCCGTTAGCGCGACTTCTTTTTGCGTAATTGCTTTTGGGCTGATTGGCGAAATTGAAACCTAAACTCTTCCGCAGAGTAGAGGCCCTTCTGGATCATCAAAGTGTTCATGGCGTACACGGTCGCCTTAAATGCCTCATCCTGGCTCAATTTTTCCAGTGCTTCTTCGTATTCGATCAGCGTTTTACCAGCGGGAACCATGCTGTCGCCTTGGGGTACCCGAGTTACTGTTGCCATTGTGATTAGTCCCCGCTATCAATAGGATTTTCGTTAACACAGTTTCGCATTTAGCGCACAAAAATACAATTTGATTATTTTCTGTTGTCTTTTAATGCCGTGTTGCTAACTAAAGAGTGGCGAGCAAAAAAGCTGAACTGAATTCACTCCGATCACCCGATGATCCGATTCCAGATCACTGCCCGCGAATAGTCTTCAAAATATCTGCCCAGCCTGAGCCGGGCAGCGGATTATAGGCAAAGGTAAGGACCAACATCAGCAGGGCGAAGAGCGCCAGCAATTTTCGCTTGCCATCCAAGCCGGGAAACTCAGGCACGGGCGGGTGGCGTCCGGTGAGCCGCAGCACGACTGCCCATAGGAACCAGCCAGCCCAGAAAAACCAGGACAAGAGGAGCAGGACAACAATGATTGGCCAGGAGCTAGCGCGGTGCGCACGAGGATTCAGCGCGAACACAAGATGGCCACCATCAAGCTGTCCGCCTGGAAGCAGATTCAACGCCGTAGCGAACATTCCTACCCATGCGGCTATCGCCATGGGATGCAGGTAGAGCCTACTCACGTCGGGCTGCGCCAGAGCAACCTGGCCACCCATAGCTCCTGCCAGCCAGTGAGCAAATTTAAAGATCAACGGCAAGCCAAAAGAAATGCTGCCATTGGGATCTGGTGGCGGCGCCACCGGTTTGGAGATCATAAGGGCGAAGAACAGCACCGGAACAGCTACCAGAAAGCCGGCAATGGGACCGGCAACACCAATATCAAAAAGATCTCTCCGGCTGCGGATGGGAGATTTGATGCGGATGAATGCACCCAGTGTTCCGATCAGCGTAGGGGCCGGGATGAAATACGGCAAAGTCGCGTAGACGTTGCGTCGAACACATAAGATGTAGTGGCCCAATTCATGGGCCGTAAGAATTCCCAGCAGACATGCCGAAAAGGGAATTCCCAAAGCAAGCCTGCGCCAATCTTCCAGGGCCCAGGTCCAGGGCAGCAAGTAGTCGCCAGCAGAAAGCGTCGGCTGGTTGTGATTAAAGTTGTCTTGCAGATGCGCGCCTATGCACAGGGTACTCAGGACAGTCGCCAGAAACAGAACGACGTGAAGCCAATAACGCCTGCGAGGGGGACGAACGACTTCAACCCAGCTTTCACGGCTTTCAGGTTCGATCACCTCATACGACGGCGGAGACAAAGATTCTTCTGGCATTCAACAGCGCAGCCCGGCTTAGTCGATGGACTGTAACTCCTTACCGGGCTTGAAGCGCACTGCCTTGCCCGGCGGGATATTCACCTCAGCTCCGGTGCGTGGATTGCGTCCTATCCCTGTTTTTCTCGGGCGCACGTTGAAGACGCCAAAGCCGCGCAACTCAATACGTTCGCCTTTGGCCAGGGACTCTTTCATGCTTCCAAACACGGTTTCCACCGCCAGTTCAGCCTTGGTTTTGGTGATACCGGTTTTGGTTACGACTTCGTTGATGATATCGAGCTTGATCACTGGCGGCTCTCCTAAAGTCGCGTGGCAGTGTAACTTGCAGATAATATGGGACTTTTACGCACATTGTCAATGGATGAGACGGCTTGATCCTGTGCATGACAAAAAGTAAGCAGACAGGAATCGGACCAGAATGCAGCGCCGACAACTCGAGAGCAGAACTCCCGCTGCGACAAGGAGTAACGAACTAAGATACCGAATTCCGAGCTTCGCCGGCTTTGTAGATATAGCGAATGGCAGGTTTATAAACCAGCAAGTTGGCTCCACCTGCCCGGGTCAGCTTAATACAGTTCTTGTCATACCATTCGATCAATCCCTGTATCTGGTCACCATCTTTCAGGACCACGACCACGGGAGTCTGGCTCTGAATCTGCTTCTGGTAATAAAAGTTTTCAGCGTGGGTCTGGTCAGCAGAACTGGTCCTTCTAACCGATGGCATGCGGTCGGTGCGCTCCAGGCGTTCACGACGCTCAGAAACAGGCTCGGTCCTCTGCGGAGGAGCGCTCAAAGAAGGCCGGATCAGCTTACGGCTGACAAATTCTTCGTGAGCAGGCTCGGGGGCCTGACGTGCGGCTGTGGATTCCATTCCATCTTTCATTTTTTGTATGCTCCGTCTCCCGCTATTGAGAGTCGCGCCGACGCATGCGCCGACCGGGAAGCGAAAGCTGAACCCAAAAGGTTGCCGGGAATTCAGTTGCGGGTTGTTGCTACCGTATCACAGCATGGCCATGGATTCAAATGACCAAAGTGTAAAATTTTATTTACAATTAACGCTCTAAAGAGAGCGCAAAAGCGTCCAGGGCCAGTGGGCGGAGCACATTCCGGCGCATCCCATTTTGGAACTGCCCAAGCTGTCGGCTGGCGTCGCCGATCCATCTAAAATTTATATTCGAAGCCAAGGTCTTCAACTCAGAAATAATATCGGTGTTTCGCACTAGCTCCGGGGTATTCGAGAGGAGCGCCAACAGATCTCTGAGCAAAGAATAGAGAGCAGCGACAAGTTGGTCAGTTTTTTCTCGTCCTTCAGCCCCTGCTCGGTAGGTCTCGGTAGTTCGAAACAGGTTCGTGTGGTCATCGGATTGGGTCGCGCTATGGAGCAACGCCAGAGCGTCTTTACGCGACATCACATAAGCTTCCAGATCTACGGAGCGGGCCTTACCGACAGCGCCCCCGCTGGTGCGCGCTGCAAGTTGCCGCTGGCGGTCATTCCACTCAGGTCGATTTTGAGCCAGATACTGTTCAATCTCCTGGATTGAAAGCTGTGCTAGCGTAAACGCGACGCAGCGGGAGCGGATCGTGGGCAGCAGTTCGCCGGAATTTCTAGCCAACAGGAAGATGGTGGCAAAATCAGGCGGCTCTTCCAGAATCTTCAGCAGGGAATTGGCCGCTTCTTTCATCAATGCTGAGGTCGTGAAGATAAAAACGCGCCTGCGGGCCTCCTGCGGCTTGTATTGAACGGTCCCAATGACGTGGCGCACCTGGTCCACCTTGATCATCATCTGCGGAGGATCAGGCGGGATGACCATAACATCCGGGTGGGTCTGGACGAAGATACGGGCCTCGCGCTTATCGGTGTCACGCATTCCTTCGCGGACCTCGACGGCCTCCGCGCATCGAGCGTCCAAGTCTTCGGATTCGCCAATACGGCGGCAGTTGCTGCACGAACCGCAATAATCGGGCAGGCCGTCGCTTTGCAGCGGATTCAGGCAATTCATGGCGCGGGCCACCTTGAGCGCCAGCGTGTATTTGCCCGCTCCTTCAGGGCCAGAGAGTATGACTGCGTGAGGGAACCGGTCCTGCTTCAGCATCTCCCGCAGGCGGCGGACAACTTCCGGATTGCCATGGAAATCGGCGAAACTCATTTGGATATTTTAACTGCTTATTTCAGGAACTTATGGTGAGAATAAGCCGTAACAAGAACATGCGCCGCCTGTGCAAGCTGTTGCTGGTTGGGGGCTGTCTCTATCTTCTTCTCTCCACTCTGGCCGGCATTGTTATTGCGGAGGCGAGTCTCAAGCTTGGCCGCCGACCTGTGCTTCACCGAAAGCAGATGGCCGAGGTTGTCCAGCGGCGGTATGGCGCGGAGTTGCAGGAAGTCAGCATCAGCGCTGCTGATTCGGCCGTGCTTAAGGGATGGTATGTGCGTCCCGGCAACTTTAACCACCAAACTGTGGTGCTGTTGCACGGCATCACGGACAACCGCGAGGGAGTGGCCGGATATGCTCCGATCTTTCTCGATCATGGCTATGCCGTGCTCCTGCCGGATGCACGCGCTCATGGAGAAAGTGGCGGCGAGATTGCGACGTATGGCCTGAAAGAATCCGAGGATCTCCACCGGTGGATCTCGTGGTTGTATCTTCACGATGTTCCGCAATGTGTCTATGGGTTTGGGGAATCGTATGGCGCGGCGCTCATGCTGCAATCTTTGGCCGCAGAAACACGGTATTGTGCGATGGCGGTGGAAGACTCGTTTTCGACGGCGCGGGAGATGAGTTTTGAAAGAGTCTCCAGTCCCTTGGGCTTGGGCAACTGGTTTGGAAAGACCCTGGGCCGACCGATGATAGCCGCCGCTGCACTCTATGCCTACGAACGCTATGGAATCGATCTGCTCGCGCCCAGCCCATTGAATGCGGTTACCCACTCAAGAGTCCCTGTTTTGCTGATTCATGGAACTGAGGACCAGACAATCAGTCCGAACCATTCCGTCATTCTGGCCAAGGCGTCGCCCGACCATACGCAACTCTGGCTGGTCCCTCATGCGTGGCATACCGGGGCGTGGAGCGTGGCGCATCAGGAATTCGAATCGAGGGTGCTGGGATGGTTTGGTTCACACCAGAGAGTTGAGCTTGCGGACAAAATCCACCACGGAGGCACGGAGACACTGAGAAAGCACGGCGAAAACGACCCATAGGCTAAGAGCTAAAGGCTAATTGCTATTTGCCAATTGCTTTCCTCAACCTCTCTTCCACGCTCTGCACAATTTTCTGGTGGACATTTGGGATGGGTTCACGCGCGTCTACCGTCACGATTCGCTGGGGTTCGCGCTTGGCCATTGCCAGGTAGGCGTCCAGGACCCGCTGGTGGAATGCCTCTTTTTCTTTTTCAAAGCGGTTTTCATCTTTTTTCTTTTTTGATTTTATGGTGTTGCGGCGGCGGGCGCGGGCGATGCTGGCGGAGAGATCGGAAAGCATCAGGATGGTGAGATCGGGTTTGAGATCGTGGCAGAGGAGCTTATGAAGCTCATGCACGATCTGGCTGCCGAGTTGGCGTCCGCCTCCCTGGTAGGCCTCGCTGGAGTCACTGAAGCGGTCGCAGAGGACCCACTGGCCGCGCTGCAAAGCAGGAAGTATCTTTTCATCAATATGCTGGGCACGGTCGGCAAACATCAGTCCCAGTTCCGCCATAGGAGACAGGCCAGAGGTGCGGGAGTTGAGCAGGACCGCCCGCAACCGGCTGCCCAGGGAGGTTCCTCCCGGCTCACGCGTGATGATTACATCCACACCCTGCTGGCGCAGGTGGGTAGCCAGCTTTTTAAGTTGGGTCGACTTGCCGGCGCCGTCTAGGCCCTCAAAGGTGATAAATTTACCGCGCGGTTTGGAAGGCACGACAAAGATTTAACCATATTCGCGAGAAATTTATTGGTTCGAGAAAGATTTCATCAAGCTAATTTAAAATGTCTGAAAGCAGGAGGAATCATGCGACTGGGCGATGACATTGACGATCACTGTTCCCGCTGCAAACGCAGCACCGATCACTCCATTGTCGCTATGGCCGGTGATGAAGTGCTCAAGACCCGCTGCCGCACCTGCGGCGGTGAGCATAAATACCGCCAGAACAAGAGCCGCAGCAAGGAGCTAACAGCCAAAGAAGCCTTCGACAAGGTGCTGGCCAGTGTTACGGGTGGACAGCCGGAAGCTACGAAGCCAGCGACGAAAAAGAAATAGGTCGGTTAGTGGATTCTGCGAAAGATCAGTTCATCCAACAACAAAGTTCTTAGTGCGCTCCGCTTCGCTGCGCGCAAGCCTACGGCGCAAGGAATGACCTGCTTTCTTTAACCTTTCCCAGGGTTCCGCTACGCTCCACCCTGGGCTAATTTCTTATCGCCCCTTCCGGGGCTGAACATTTTGAGGCTTAAAATTTTCGAACTCCTTAAGTGAACTGTATTGAGGCTGCTCTCATCCGTCCCCTGCCACGGACTGAACCCCCTCGGTCATCCACCCGTCACGCTTTTCTTGATCGTCTGATCGATAGTCTCGCTGCTCCTTAGAGTTTCTACCGCATGAAAGTTCCTACTGATGCAATCCCTGGCAGGGTGGTTGGGGCTGATCGTCTTCGCGCAATAGTAACCTACTGCTAACCTAACGTCTTGCTTTTCCTTGCGTCCATTCTTTAAGCTGAATCATTCGCTCCGGAGAAATCATAATGCTGAGTTTGTTCCAGCGCACCCTTGTGTGCGCCCTTCTTGTAAGCTCTATTGCAAGTTTTGGCCAGCGCAAATCGGCCCCACCTGCAGCACCTGCCCCAGCCCAGCCTATACGGATCACGGTAGACGCTACCCACGCACCGGAAAAAATCTTGCACGCCCAGCTTCAAATCCCGGTTGCTGCGGGTCAGCGCAAGGTGACCCTGGTTTATCCCAAGTGGATCCCCGGCGAACATGGGCCTACCGGGCCAATTGCCGATCTCACGGGTGTCCAGTTCTATGCCAACGGCGAGCGGCTTACCTGGAGCCGTGACTTGGTGGAGATGTTTGCCTTTCACGTGAACGTTCCAGCGGGAGTGACTGCGCTGGAGGCACGCCTGGACCTGGTGCTGCCGGCTCCCCCCGAAGGCTTTTCTTCCGGAGCTTCCGCCACCTCACAGCTCGACATGGTGAGCTGGAACCAACTGGTGCTGTATCAACCCGGCCGGCACACGGATGATATTTCCGTTACCGCCTCGCTCAAGATACCTGCCGATTGGCATTATGGAACGGCCTTGCCGGTCGACAATGAAGGCAACGGGCAGATCAACTTCCGCACCGTCTCTTTGACCACGCTGGTGGATTCTCCGGTGCTAACGGGCAGGCATTTCCGGCGCATCCCGCTGACTCCGGAGGGGCCAATCCAACATTTTCTCGACATCGCTGCAGACAGCGATGCTGCCTTGCAGGCGCCGCCTGAGGCTGTCAACGAATACAAGAGCCTGGTGGCCGAGACGGGCGCTCTCTTCGGCGCGCGGCATTACCGCGAATACCACTTCCTGCTGACTTTGAGTGACAAGGTCGCTCATTTCGGATTGGAGCACCATCAATCGAGCGATGACCGGGTCGCCGAGCGCACCATGATCGATGACGACATGCGCGTACTGGCAGCGAGCCTGCTGCCACACGAGATGACCCATTCGTGGAACGGCAAGTATCGCCGTCCTGAAGGGCTGGCCACGCCTGATTACCAGGAGCCGATGAAGGGCGATCTGCTGTGGGTCTACGAAGGTCTTACGCAGTATTTGGGTGAAATCCTGACCGCGCGCAGCGGATTGTGGAACAGGCAGCAGTTTATGGATGAAGCTGCGGAGACCGCAGCCACTTTAGACCATACTCCCGGACGGAGTTGGCGGCCTTTGCAGGACACGGCCGATGCCGCGCAGGTACTCTACAGCGCGCCGTCAGAGTTCGGGAGTTGGCGGCGCGGCGTGGATTATTATCCTGAGGGCTTCCTGATCTGGCTCGAGGTCGACACAGTGATCCGGCAGCAGACCAATGGACAGAAATCGCTCAACGATTTCTGCCGTCTCTTCCACGGCGGGCAGAACAGCGAACCGAAAGTTGTGAAATATACCTTTGACGACGTGGTCAACACGCTCAACCAGGTGGCGCCCAATAACTGGACCAAGTTCCTGCGCGACCGGCTTGATAGCTATGGCCCGGGCGCGCCGCTGGGCGGCATTATCAATGGTGGCTGGAAGCTGGTCTACGACGATAATGCCAGCGAGGTCACCAAAGGCCAGGAAAAGGGAGGACATGCGGTCGATGCCCGCTTCTCCTTGGGGTTGGCGCTGGATGAGAAGGGCGCTATCCGCGACGTGATCGTCGACAGCCCGGCGTGGAAGACGAGTATCGCTCCCGGCATGGAGTTGGTCGCTGTGAATGGCCGCAGGTTTAACGGAGATGTCCTGAAAGATGCGCTTAAAGCAGGCAAAGCCAACGGCTCCAACCTGGAACTGCTTATAGCTAATGGCGATTTCTTCAAGACCGTTACCGTCAACTACCATGACGGCGAGAAATATCCGCATCTGGTGCGTGATGAATCGAAACCGGATATTTTGGGGGAGATCATTAAGCCGTTGAATACAGCAGTTAGCAAATAGCAATTGGCCAAGCAAAACCCACCACGGAGGCACGGAGACACTGAGAAAAACAAAAACGAGCCACAAGGCCGGGAATGAATTTGGTCACAGGTCAACTCAGACTAGCTTTTGCTTAAATCTGCGATCAT
>Ga0070730_10002805_pt1 | contig 15824 bp, 13 predicted proteins | sample Coa_R1_3_FD_66447 | JGI IMG/M metagenome (GOLD analysis project Ga0070730, IMG submission 66447) | Surface soil microbial communities from Centralia Pennsylvania, which are recovering from an underground coalmine fire - Coalmine... | ecosystem: Environmental > Terrestrial > Soil > Unclassified ...
TGTGGCCCACGGTGAGTTCGCCCAGCATCTCCGCCAGCAAATAGCTGAAGTCGACCCGGCTGCCAATGTTTTCAAGATACGGCTGATAGTGCCGGCTGGTGGCCTCCAGATCCAGGCCATGCAGTTTGGGATCGTAGAAAAAGTCGCGCTCGATGCGCCAAACTTCGTTGTACTCCTGCTTCCACTCGGCGCGGGGATCCACCAGAACTTCCATACGCGCCAGGTTGAGTGAAGCCTCAGGCTTGGTGGAAGCAGGTCCGGCAGCCGGAGCGGCCGTGGAGCCGATAAACCACTTGCTGACCGGGCCGCGGCCTTTGGCGTACAGCATCTTCTTTCCATCAAAGGAGACGGTGAATGAAGTCACGCCCTCCAGCAGTTTTTCCGGTTTTCGCGTCGTCAGGTCGAAGCGCCACAGCGTACCCTGCCCATCGATTCCGGAGCCGGGCTGCGGTTCTTCCAGCAAAAAGATGGTTCCGGCTTTTCCTGCGGCTAGTTGGCCATAATTGCGCGGAGGAATGGGCAACGCCAAAATTCGCTGGCTGATGTTCTCCGGATCAATCTTCACGACAACCGCCTGAGCTTTGGCCGCTTTCGCGGGTTTGGCGTCCTGGGCTTTGGCCTTTTCTTCCGGGGTTGCCGGCTCCTGGTCGTCCGCTTTGGCGGAAGCGCTCTTGTCGGCGTCCGGTTTCGAGTCATCCGCCGATTTTTCTTCGTCGCTTTCCGGCGCCAGTGGAGAAGGCAAATCCTTGCTCAGGACCATCAGGTAGGCGCTGCGACTTACCAGCCGGTTGGTGCTCGAAAGATCGAGCCATCCCGTTGAGGGGCCAACGTCCGTGCTGGCCGTGAAGTAGAGATACTGCCCTTTTTGGTCGAAGGCGGGGAAGCGGGCATCGCTCAGGCCGTCCGTGAGTTGCAGGCTCTTGCTCTGTTCCAGTGAATAAGCGAACACGGCATGCATGTGGCTGGCCAGCTCTTTGGTATAGGCGATCCAGCGGCTGTCCGGCGACCATACCGGATCGAGCGCCCGCAGCGGAGTGTCATACGTGGTGGTGTCCACCTTGACTGGTGTGCCTTTTGCCACGTCCACATACCAGAGGTTCAGGCGTTTATCGGTGTAGGCGATTTTCTTGCTGTCCGGGGACCACGTGGGGTGGTAATAAAACGAGGGTGGATTGCCCAGCGAGATCTTCTTTACCTCGCCCATGCCGTCCGGACTTTTGAGGTAAAGCTGATACTCGCCCGATTCATCGGAAAAATACGCCACCAGCTTTCCATCCGGCGACCACGCGGGGTCGCGCTCCATGACACCCGGCGTGCTGGTCAGATTGCGAATGTCGCCCTTTTCCGCCGGAGCGGTCAGGATCTCGCCATGCGCTTCAAACAGGGCGCGTGCGCCGCTGGGAGAAAGGCTGGCCGCGACAATTTCACTTTCCACCTTCTTAAAGCGAGGACGAACGTTGGGCAGATCGGCCGGTACGGTGATCGTGATCTGCTTCGACTTTCCCGTGGCCAGATCGAAGAGATTGAGCGATCCAAACTGCTCGTAAATAATCGCGCCTGGTCCGGCCGAGGCCGACTTGATATCGGCTCCGTTGCCGGGCAGCGCTGCGTCGACCTTCTTCGATTTCAGATCGTACACATAAAGGCTGAATGGCCCGTTGCGGTCGGAGAGGAAATAGAGCTTGTTGCCCGCCCACATGGGAGTGGCGTCATTCGATACGTCGCGGGGCACGCGCTCCACGCTCAGGTCGGAGAGATTGGCTATCCATATACGCGATGCCTTGCCGCCCCGATAGCGCTTCCAGCCAATGGCCGAGAGCCGCCGGTTGTTGTCCACGGGAACGTAGGCAATCGATTTTCCGTCCGGCGACAACGCGCCAAACTCCGCCGTGGGCAGCGGCAACTCGTGTGGCAGCCCGCCATCGAGTGACACGGTAAACAAGCGGTTGAATCCGGCATAACTGTTGCGCGTGGAGCGAAAGAGCACCGACTTGCCGTCAGGCGACCAGCCCACTACCTCATCGACTGAAGGATGATGCGTAAGCCGCCGGGGCACACCGCCGCTGGCCGGCATCACGTAAACATCCACGTTGCCGTCGTAGTCGCCGCTAAAGGCGATCATGCTGCCATCGGGGGAAAACACCGGCCCGTCTTTGGTCCCGCTGCCGCTGGTCAGCAGCCGGGCTTCGCCGCCCTCGCGCGGCGCCAGCCAGAGATCGCCGGCATAGGCGAACGCGATGTGCGTCTTTGAAAGAGTTGGTTTTTGCAGCAACAGCGGCCCGCTGGCAAAAGCGGCAGCCGCGCCGAGAAGAACGATGAGGCTAAAAGAAATAAGAGCGAGAAGTCTTTTCATATATGCACCAGCCTACAAGTGGAGTCAGCATTCAGAGAGGATGCCAAGGTTAGCGCAATTCGAGGACCAGGAGCAAGGGAGAGAAGCGGAAAAAATGCAGAAAACCAGGGCGCATAACGGCACGTTCATGCCGTTGTCCGCATGAGTAAACCCCAATGTAGAGACGCGGCACTGCCGCGTCTCACTGTGGGTGTCTGAAAAGTTTATGCAGATTAGTAGCGCGATTACCTGGCCGAAGGCTCCAGCAAAACCGCCACGTGGGCGATGGCGGCATTGTCTGTGCCTATGCCTTCGGGAGTTTTGGCCTTGATGCCCACCTGTCCTGGCTTCACGCCCAGCAGTTCGGCCACGCGCGCCTGAATCTTCGCGGCGTGAGGACCGATCTTCGGCTGATCGAGGATCAAAGTCGAATCCACATTGGCGACGGCATACCCCGCGCGATGCACCTGGCGAAGCGCCTCTTCGAGAAAGACCACCGAGTTCGCGCCCTTCCACTTCGGATCGCTGGGCGGAAAATATCCGCCAATATCGCCTGCCGCCACCGCGCCCAGCAGCGCGTCGGTTATGGCATGAAGGAGCACGTCGCCATCCGAATGCCCGGACAAGCCCTTGTCATACGGCAATTCCACTCCGCCAATCCTGAGTGGAATGCCAGGTTTAAATTCGTGCGAATCCCATCCGAAACCAATTCTCATTTTTCACCACTGATGAACACTGATGACACTGATTTAAAAACTCAAAAATGCTACGTGCTTTTTCGCATTGCCCGCTGCTTGTGCGCATTGTCGAGAAGCAGCCTGCGAACGCCGGGGCTGGGGCCGAAATTCAATACCAAGCCGAGTTCAAGCGATGTTGCCCGCAGATAATTGAGCACCTGAGCTTCGTGCGCGCTCACAATGCGCTCTGCGGTCTTCAATTCAAGCAGGATAACCTGGTTGATTACCAGGTCGGCTTTGAAGTCCCCGACGTTGCTGCCGCGAAAAATAACCGTGATGGAAACTTCTTCCGCAACCTCGCGGCCTTTTTCCCGTAATGCAAGCGCAAGAGATTTGCGATATACCGACTCAAGAAATCCAAACCCAAGCTCATTGTAAACATCGTAAAAGACACCGATGACGGTCTGCGTGAGTTCAGAGTGTTTGTAGCTCACGTCAGCCATTTATTTTTTCGCCCAGATCATTATTTGTGCTGATCATTGTTTGTGCAGATCAGTGTCATCAGTGTTTATCAGTGGTAAGAATCCCCTGGGCAAACAGGAACTCCGCCAGTTCCAGATCGCGTGGCGTGGTGATCTTGATATTCCTGGACGAGCCCATCACCACCCGCACATTCTCTCCGAGGCGTTCGACGAGCGAGGCTTCGTCCGTGCCGCTGAAGCCATCGGCGGTGGCGCTGTCGAAAGCGCGTTTGATCAGTTCATAGCGGAACCCCTGAGGCGTCTGCGCCTGGACGACCCGTTCGCGGGGGATGGTGGAGGTAATGATCGCGCTGTCGGCCGCGCGCTCCACCTGCTTGATGGTGTCCACGGCGGGGACGCCGGCGATGGCGGCGCCGTATTTTTCCGCGTCATGTATCACGCTCGCGATGATTTCGTCATCCACAAAGGGGCGCACCGCGTCGTGGACCAGAACAATATCGTCCGGCGCGGCCTTCAGGCTGGCGATGGCATTGGCCACGGATTCCTGGCGGTGCTCGCCGCCCTCCACCATCTCGATTTTGGCCGCAATCTGCTCCTTTTCGAGTTGCTGCCGGAAGAGCTCCATTTCATTCCGGCGCAGCGCCACCACGATCTGGCTGATCTGCTTATTGCGGGCAAAGGCCCGCAGCGTGTGCATGACAATGGGTTTGCCGTTGATCTCAAAAAACTGCTTGGAGGGCTGGCCTTTCCTGCCGCCAGTCGCCATACGGGTTCCTAACCCGGCCGCGGGTATGATCACGATAATTTTCTTCATAAAGGGTTAAAAGTATAGCAATTTTGCCGATGTCCTCGCCTGGATGGCTCTTTTTCGGTGTCTCGGGCGGGGGTAGTATGGGATGGTGATGGAGAAGGTACGCAGGTTTTCCGCCAAACACCGGCTGCTTCAGCCGGGTGATCGCGTGGCCGTGGCTGTTTCCGGCGGCGCGGACTCGGTCGCGCTGCTGCGCGTTCTCTTTGAGCTGCGGGAGGAACTGGGGCTGGTACTCTCCGTCGCCCACTTCAATCACCAGATTCGCGGCGCCGAGGCCGACGCCGATGAGCAATTTACCAGCGCCCTCGCCCGGCAGCTGGCTCTCGAATTTCATTCAAGCTGTGCCGATGTCCCGGCTTTTGCCCAGGCGAGCAAACTCAGCATAGAGACAGCGGCTCGCGAACTGCGCCACGAATGGTTTGCCCAGCTGCTGCGCGAAGGCAAGGCAGAAAAAATCGCCACCGCGCATACTCTCGACGATCAGGTGGAAACCGTTTTAATGCGCGTGGTGCGCGGGGCGGGAACTCGCGGCCTGGCCGGGATTTCTCCCTGGCAGCGCGAGAAAGCACTGATCCGGCCACTGCTGGCGGTCACACGGAAAGAAGTGGAGGCTTATCTCCACTCCCTGCATCAGCCCTGGCGGGAAGATTTGAGCAATCGCGATATGGCCCACACTCGCAATCGTGTTCGCCACGAACTGCTGCCGCTGCTGGAGCAGCACTACAATCCCGGCATACGGAACACGCTGGACGATCTGGCGGAAGTCGCGCGCGGCGAAGAAGAATACTGGGAGCAGGAATCCGCCAGCCTGCTTTCCCGCTGGGTGCGCGAGGGCAAGCCCACTCGCGGAGGCGGTCGCAGCAGCCAAACAGATGCGGAAACCCTGGCTGTGGACTTGTCAGCGTTAAAAGCGCTGCCGCTGGCAGCCCAGCGGCGACTGGTCCGCGCCATGGGCGAGCGCTTGCACTCTACACTCGAGTTCAGGCATGTCGACCAGCTTTTGCAACTCAGTGCCGCCGGCGAACCGGGGACGCGGCTGGAGCTTCCCGGCGGACTCGGCGCTTCGAGGTCGTTTCGCGAACTGCAACTCAGCCGGGGGCATATGGCCTTGCCAGAGCCGTATTGTTATCGGCTGCCGGTTCCGGGAGAAATCAATATCCCCGAGCTGGGAACCACCATTCGCGCCCGCCTGATGGACTCGCCCAGGACCGATTCGCGATATAGTTCGCCGCTATTGCTGGACCGCGCCCGTCTGTCCCCCGAGTTGACGGTGCGCAGCTGGCGGGCGGGGGACAGATTTTTCCCCGCGCACACCCAATCCCCACGGAAAATAAAGGAGTTGCTGCAGAGCAGCCGGCTGGGCCGAGCGATTACGTCTGCGGAGCGCAAGTCATGGCCCGTGGTGGAAAGTGCGGGCGAGATCGTGTGGATGCGCGGATTTCCGCTTCCGAAAGCATTTGCAATTCAGGCTGGGCCGGGTATCTTGATTGAAGAACTCAATTGAAAACTCAGAAGGTGGAAACGAGAGCGTGGTCAAAAACAGCTTAACCCGGAAGTATCCGAATGTGCTCCTGTCAGAAGAGCAGATCAGGAAACGTATTAGGGAAATGGGCCGCAGGATCAACGAGGATTTTCAGGGGAAGACCGTTTACGTGGTCTGCGTGCTCGAAAACGGCTTTATTTTCACGGCGGATCTGCTGCGCGAACTCGATATTCCGGTGATTTGCCAGTTCGTGAAACCATGGTTTTCCGAGGAAGATGCCACCACCCGCATCTTCTATAGTCCGGAAGTCGAGGTCAGCGGGCAGCACGTGCTGCTGCTCGAAGCCGTGGTGCAGTCCGGCGTTACCACGGAATTTCTCATGCGCAATCTGATCGGGCGCGGCGCCGCCAGCGTAAAACTTGCCGTATTTCTGGACAAGCAGTCAGAGCGCCGTGTCTCCCTCCAGCCCGATTATTACGGATTTCTCCTGAATGAGACCTTCGTGGTGGGCTATGGACTGGGCGGCTCCCATATAGGACGGAATTTGCCCTACGTTGCACTGGCGGGTGAAGAACCCAAAAGTAACCCGGGTTAAGCGCTTTTGCGGGGCCCATGCGGAGGCAAATCAGTATAGAATTTTGAGGGTATAAAGATTTGGAGCGGAACGGGCGGTTTGGCATCTAAACCTCAGGGGGAAACTGATTCACCTGATTGGGCAAGGCCCCGATGCCGAACAGATAATTTTCGCCGTTCCAGGCAGACTTGAGACGCAGGATTCCGCTGTTACTGTCCGATATACAGGAAATGGGGAAGCCGCGCGAGGTCGCTTTTGTGTTTGAAGAGTTAAGGGAGTTAGATCAGTGAATTCAACATTTAAAACGGGAATCCTTTGGGTAGTACTGCTACTGGTGGGGTTCGTTTTGTGGAGGGTGATTACCCAATCCTCCGGTGGCAAGGCCGACCAGGAGATCACCTATACGCAGTTCATGCAGGACGTGGCCCAGGGCACTGTCGCCAAGGTGACGTTCCTCGGCAATGAAGCGCATGGTGAACTGCGCGACAAAAGCCAGTTCCATCTTTATGTTCAGGCCCAGAACCCGGAAATGCTGAAGAAGCTTACCGATGCCAAGCCTGATATCAATGTTTCCTTCAAGGACAATCAGGGAGCCGGCTGGCTGCTGATTCTGGTCCAGTTCTCCCCGGTGCTGCTGGTGGGCGTGCTGTTCTTCATTATGATTCGCCAGATGCAGACCGGTGGCAATAAGGCCCTGAGCTTCGGCAAGAGCCGCGCCCGGCTGCTCTCCATGCAGCAGAAGAAAATCACCTTCAAGGATGTGGCCGGAGTCGACGAAGCCAAGGAAGAGTTGCGCGAGATCATCGAATTTCTCCGCGAAGCGCAAAAGTTCCAAAAGCTCGGCGGACGCATTCCCAAAGGCGTTCTGCTGGTAGGCCATCCGGGAACCGGCAAGACCCTGCTGGCGCGGGCCGTGGCCGGCGAGGCCAATGTCCCGTTCTTTAGTATTTCCGGCTCGGACTTCGTGGAAATGTTTGTCGGCGTGGGCGCCAGCCGCGTCCGCGACCTGTTTGAGCAGGGCAAGAAAAATGCTCCCTGCATCATCTTTATTGACGAAATTGACGCCGTAGGACGCCATCGCGGCGCCGGCCTGGGCGGCGGACACGATGAACGCGAGCAAACCCTCAACCAGCTTCTGGTGGAGATGGATGGTTTTGAGTCCGCGGAAGGCGTGATTCTGATCGCCGCGACCAACCGTCCGGACGTGCTCGATCCCGCTCTGCTTCGCCCGGGACGCTTTGACCGCCGCGTGGTGGTGCCGCTTCCCGATGTTCGCGGCCGCGAAGAGATTCTCCGCGTGCATACCCGCAAAATTCCCCTGGCCGACGATGTGGATCTCGGAATCCTCTCCCGCGGATCACCGGGCTTCTCCGGCGCCGAGCTTTCCAACATGGTCAATGAGGCAGCGCTGAATGCGGCCCGCAATAACCGCAAAGCGGTCCTCATGTACGACTTCGAACTGGCCAAAGACAAGGTAATGATGGGCGCGGAGCGCAGAAGCATGCTACTGACCGAAGAGGAAAAGAAGGTCACGGCATACCATGAAGCCGGCCACGCTATTGTGGCTGCCCTCATGCCCAACTCCGATCCGCTGCACAAAGTCACCATCATTCCCCGTGGCATGGCCCTGGGCGTGACCATGCAACTTCCGGAAACCGATCGCCATAACTACACCCGCGAGTATCTCACCACGCGGATTGCCGTCTCCATGGGCGGACGTATTGCCGAGGAGATTTTCCTCGACCAGATGTCCACCGGAGCGGGCAACGATATTGAGACCGCCACCGAAATGGCCCGCAAGATGGTTTGCGAATGGGGCATGAGCAGCCTGGGGCCGCTCACCTTCGGCAAGAAGGAAGAGCAGATATTCCTCGGGCGCGAACTCTCGCAGCACCGTGACTTCAGCGAAGAAACCGCCAAGGAAATCGATTCCGAGGTGCGCCGCTTTGTGAACACCGGGTACGATACTGCCAAGACCATTATCGAGAACAACCGCGAAACGCTGATTCGTATTGCCGAGGCACTGCTGGAACGCGAGGTTCTCGACGCTGTTGAACTCAAGCTGCTGATGGAAGGCAAACCGCTGCCCGCCCGCGTGATACCGCACAAGGAAGAAAACGTGCAGCAGGTGCTTAAGCCCGAGCCAGGACGCAGCCCAGGAATCGTACCAGGCAAACCGTCACCAGCGTAATGCCAGCTCAGAAAACAATCACTCAGGGCAGCTTCGGCTGCCCTGAGTTTTTTGTGCGAACAGTTGCGGCAAATCAGGTGTTGTGTTGAAGAAAATACTTATGCCACTACCCGAAGCAACGGCTTGCTCTGGGGCAGAACTTCGCCAATCAGCGCCGCGGGAACGCCTGTGGCCAACAATTTCTCCATAAGCGGTCGCGCATCTTCCGCCGCGACGGAAAGCAGCAGGCCGCCGGCGGTCTGTGGGTCGAACAGCATGGTCTTGATTTCTTCCGGGATGTCGCCTTCATAGCCAACAGTGCATTCGGCGAACTCTCGATTGGCTTTGAGGCCGCCGGGAACAAATCCAGCTTTCACGCAATCCAGCGCGCCCTCGAGGAATGGAACACTCCCGGCGTGCAGGCGGATACTCACCTTGCTGCCCATCGCCATCTCTCGCAGATGGCCAATCAGACCAAAGCCGGTAATGTCGGTGGCGGAATGCACACGGAAATCTTTTGCGGCCTCAATCCCCGCCATATTCAGGGTGGTCATGGACTTCACCGCGGCATCGATCCATGCCGGTTTGGCCTCGCCTTTCTTGATGGCCGTGGAAATCACGCCTGTGCCCAAAGGCTTGGTGAGAATCAGTGAATCGAGCACCTGGGCATTGGCATTCGTCAGAACATGCTCCGGATGGACCGCGCCGGTAATGGCGTAGCCGAACTTGATCTCCGGATCGCGCACGCTGTGGCCGCCGATCACCGTGCATTTGGCTTCCATCATTTTGGAGAGGCCGCCAGCCAGGATCTGTCCCAGAATCTCCAGATCGGCCTTTTCCGGAAAGCACACCATAGCCAGCGCGCTCATCGGACGGCCGCCCATGGCATAGACGTCACTCAGCGAATTCGTGGCCGCGATCTGGCCAAAGGTGTAAGGATCGTCCACGATGGGCGTGAAGAAGTCTACCGTCTGTACCAGCGCCAGTTCGCTGGAAATTTTGTACACGCCGGCATCGTCGGCTGTATCAAAGCCCACCAGTACGTTCGGATCATGTTGCCGGGCTAATTTCCCAAGCACCGCGTCCAGCGCCGCCGGACTCAGCTTGCTTGCTCAACCCGCTGCTTTCACGTGCTCCGTAAGGCGATATGTTTTGGTTTCTGACATGCGTTTCATTCTAAAGCATGGCCTAGTACGGCTGGAGCGCTGTTTCAGGATTGAAAAGAGATGGCCAAAATCAGGGGACCCCGCAATCTTACGCAGGGTCCCCGTTTACATTCCTGCACCAGGCATTTCCCGAAGGTTAGCTCTGGAAGAAGGTATTGTTTGCGTCATTGAACCCAATGATCGCCTTGGGTTGCTGGCTGCTGAGAGTTACGGTCAGCGCGTTGCTTGCCACCTGGCTCAGAACAACACCATTGTTGGCGGAGGAAGACAGGAAGATCGAAACTGTCTCCAGTGGAGTGAATGAGGCTTCACAGTTGTACAGCACCGGCTGAATGTTCAGGGGTGAAAGTGTGGTTGTGCCATTGACGGTGCCTGACTGTGCCAGCCCAAAATTGAAAAAGGGAGGCGGAGCGGGCGTACCGTTGAGCAAATTGAAAACCAGGTCGGCTCCGGGAACGCCTGTGAACTGCCCGCTGGCAAAAGTGTAATTCACTCCTGCCTGAGCCGGCCCGGCGGTTTGTGAAAGCATGTCAATGCAGGCGCCCGATTGGCACTGAGTTGTGGTGGCGTACAAATAGTAGTTCTCAATCCAGGTAACGGCATTGTCCTGAAGTGGCGCGAAGGAAAGCCAGGCCACGGGAAGATTGCCGCTGGCCAGGGGCTGGCTGATTCTGCTCTTGACCAGGGTCACGCTTTGACCGGCTGCATAGATTGCGGCGAGCCCTTCATTGTCAATCTTGATATCGAGTTCGTATTGCATTTTTATCTCCTTAGTTTTTTGTCAGGCCTCTGCGGGCGCTACCACGTTTTTTTGCACCTCTCCGCAACGGCGGCGTCCATTTTGGCCAATTGTTGTAAAGCCTCAACTGTGCGGTGTGCAGTGAAGCGCTTCACTATGAGGACGAACTGGGTCCCGGCAATGTGACACGCCCTCAGGAACCATATTCCATGGAGCGCAAAAACATTTGCGCGGTGTTGTTAAGAGCAATAGCATTTGCCTTCACTCCACCCGGAAGTATTTGTTCTTCCTCCAGCCTGGAGACCGGCTGAGTCCGTATATTTTCCAGTTCCTGGCGCAGCAGACGTTTGGCCCGTTCAACGCGCTTTCGAATGCGGGACTCCGGGATGTTCAGCTTTTCCGCAATCTGCTTGTAAGAAAGGCTCTGAAAAAATCGCAGTCCAATTGCTTCGCGCATGCCATCCGGCATCCTGCCGAGCATGGCAGCCAGATTGGGAGCGCGAACAACTGAGTTAAGGCAGACGCTTTGCGGGTCCGCCAGTTCCATATCTTCCAGGCTTACAAAATCCATGCGCCGACGAATGCCCCTGTACCTGTCGATGCAGAAATTCTGGGCCAGCTTTCCCATCCATGCTTTTGGATTGGAGATTTTTGCAGCGTGCTCCGGCAATTTGATCATTAGCTTCAGCATTACGTCCTGCACGTCGTCTTCATCTCCGCCCACCCGGCGGCAGATGTGGCCTACGTATACCGCATGCCGAAGCCATAACTCCCAAAATGCACTTGTGTCCCCTGAGCCGATGCGTTGCAGCAGTTGCTGGTCAGTTGCTGTGTCTTCCATGAAAATAGCCCTGCCATTCCCTGCAAAGCGGGCATACTTCAGCCCTGGCCGGGGAAAGCCTAAAGATGTGAAGAGTTTTTCTTTAGTCAGACCTGGCGAAGCGCACAACTTCGCAGTTGTTTTGGTTGTTATTCATGGAAACTACTGACAGGTAACTATTGCTGTGACATGCGAATTGCCTGCCCGGCTTTTATCTGAATTCCAAAATGGGAATGATCGTTCCCACTCCCTGCGTTTTGCTGGTCTATCCAGCAATCCAATTTTCGGCGGCAAATCTGGAACGTCACATTTTGGGATTGTGTTCGTTGTATCTCTGCAGGCGCTGGATACCCCCGTGACAGTGAGCGTGTGATGCGGCTTACATGGTCCGGCGCCTGCACCAAAAGACGACAAAGATGAGAAGAACATACAGGAGACCATGCACCATGACCATGACCATGACAAACAAGATCGCCAGTAATACGAAATCTGTCGCCTGCGCCCTTGCTGCGGCAGCCAACACATTAAAGAGCGCGCAAAGAATCCGTATCCTCTCCGCTCTCTTCCTCGCCCTCGTCGCCCTAGGGCTGGCAGGTAAAGCTTCAGCGCAGCCTAACTGCAACGCGGCTGGACAGCACTGGAGCGCGACTGTGCCTCAGGTAAACCAACGGCACATTTTCTGTGGTGAGATTGGTAGCGGCGGCCAGCCAAAAGGCTATCACTCGACTCAAAACCCTCCACCGACAAATGTTGTCGTCAGTGTCGTGAACGTCGTGCCCATCGCCAACGGCATTTATAATGCCACAGTCAACTTCAACAACCACACGCACAAGATCTCAACCTTCTTCCCCAATGCCTGCACCGCAAACCAAATCGTCCAGTCCGTCGTTTATGCGGCAAACAACCAGACTGGTCCGGCCCCGGGGTGGGGTGTCTATGGGATGTCTGCGCCGCCGGGTGGTGGTGCGGCGTATTGTCTTAACAGCGCAGCAGCCCCCTTTCGGATCAAGATGGGTCTCCTGGGCAATGGAGATGTAAATACAGCTTTTCCCAACTAACAGCACATGGAGGCGGCGGGCATGATACTGGTCGAATGGGATGACAACGAAAGACCCCGAGTGGCCCCCGGGACTGGCCCGCCGCTGCTTTCCGATTTCCTTCAGACTGATATACAGGACTATTGGCCTGGAATCGACGAGATCGCTTTGGCCATCGAGCAGCGTCCGGGCCACCCGAAAGAACAGGCTGTAAGTTTCTATGGCAACGTCTATGAACTTAAACTGGGGCCTGAACATGTAACCGTCATAAACAGCTACGATGAGAGTGTGCCGCCCGAGACCATCTCGTTCGCGGAGTTCGTACGGACATTCGAAGCCTGGGTGGCGGCATTGCGATCACACTCGCAGTGAATCGCTCGACCGTGCTTCCCGGGTTGAGACTCGGCGTTTGGATTCAGCATAAAAGATTTCCGGACTCAGCTTGCTCGCTCAACCCGCTGCTTTCACGTGCTCCGTAAGGCGATATGTGCTGACTGCTTCTGCCATAAGTTCCTTTGAAATTGATTGATCGCGAAAGCTATTGTCCGGCAATCGTCATCCCGTCAATGCGCAGGGTGGGCGCGGCGGTTGCTCCGCGAAACTCCAGATCGTTGCCGATCTCGGAGAAGCTGTTGAGCATCTCTTTGAAATTTCCGGCCACCGTGATCTCTTCCACGGGATACGTAAGCTCGCCATTCTCAATCCAGATGCCGCTGGCCCCTCGGGAAAAATCGCCCGTAACCAGATTCACGCCGAAGCCGAGAAAATCCGTAACGTAAAGCCCCTGCTTCACGCCGCCAATAATCTCTTTCGGCGTGCGCGTGCCGGCCTGCAGAAAGAAATTTCCCGAGCCAATGCCCGGATTTCCCGTCAGCCCGCGCGAGGCGTTTCCCGTGGTGGCAAGGCCCAGTTTGCGCGCGGTGTAGCAATTCAGCAGATACGATTTGAGCACGCCCTTTTCAATCACCACCGTGCGCCGGCTGGGAATGCCCTCGCCATCAAAGGGTGACGTGCCAAAACCTCCCGGCATGGTGCCATCGTCCACCACGGTCACGTTTTCTCCGGCAATCTTTTCTCCCAGCTTGCCGGCAAGAAACGATGCATGGCGGTAAATGGAATCGCCATTCACGGCCTCGGCGATATTGCCAAGAATCGTGCGCGCGACCACCGGGTCGAGCACCACCGGAACTTTCGTAGAGGCAATTTTGCGCGCTCCCAGCCGTTGCAGGGTGCGCCGCGCGGCTTCTTTGCCCACTGATTCGGGCGACTCGAGTTTTTTGAGTGTGTGCGCGCTCGAAAACCAGTAATCGCGCTGCATGTTCCCATGCTCGTCCTGCGCAATGGGGACGGCAGAGATCGAGCAGTACGAAGCCTGATAATCACCCACAAATCCCAGCGAGTTGGCCAGCACCTTGCGCCCCGTGGCCGCGTCAAACGAGCCGCCGTCAGAGTTCTTCAAACGAGCATCCACGCTCAGGGCCGCTTTTTCCGCCCGGCGCGCATACTCAATGCGCTCTTCCGGAGGCAGCGAGTAAACATCAGCAAAGCTGAGTTGCAGATCGCCCGCAAGCTGGCCCAACTGGCCGGGCTCGGGCAGGCCGGCATAGGGATCTTCCGAGGTGATTTTGGCCAGCGTCAAGGCCCCGCTCACCAGGCGCTCGATGCCCTCTGCCGTGAAGTCGCTCGAATATGTGCTTGCCGCCCGCTTGCCCTGGAAAACGCGCAGTCCCACGGCACGCGAGCCGGATTCCTTGAGCGTCTCCACCTCGCCCAGGCGGACCAGCGTGGAAAATTCATCGCCTTCGCGAACAATGGCCTCGGCGGCGGTGGCCCCGGCTTTCATGGCGCGGGCCACCACGTCCACGGCGATTTCGCGAAGATCGGTATCGGATTGCAGCAGCGGTTCAGTCTGTGTGGACATCGTGGTTATCTCGCCGTCCCGCCCACGGTCATGCTGTCGAGCTTGAGTGTGGGAATGCCCACGCCCACCGGCACGGACTGTCCGTCCTTGCCGCAGGTGCCCACGCCTTCATCCAGTTGCAGATCGTTGCCCACCATGGAGACTTTGGTCAGCGCGTCCGGCCCATTGCCGATCAGCGTGCAGTTTTTGAGAGGCGCGGTGACCTGGCCGTTTTCGATCAAATAAGCCTCGGAGGCGGAAAACACGAACTTGCCATTTGTGATGTCCACCTGCCCGCCGCCGAAATTCACTGCGTACACGCCGCGTTTCACCGAGCGCAGAATGTCTTCCGGAGAATCCGTGCCCGCCAGCATGTAGGTATTGGTCATGCGCGGCATGGGGATGTGCTCGTAACTTTCGCGCCGTCCGTTGCCCGTATCCGGCGTGCCCATGAGTTTGGCGGAGAGCTTGTCACTCAAATAGCCTTTCAGAATCCCGTTTTCAATCAGGACGGTCTGCCGCGTGGGCGAGCCTTCATCGTCCACGTTGATCGAGCCGCGGCGCGAAGGCAGAGTGCCGTTGTCCACGACGGTGCATTTGTCGGAAGCCACGCGCTTGCCAATCAGTCCGGCAAAGGCCGACGTGCCTTTGCGATTGAAGTCGGCCTCCAGACCGTGGCCAATCGCTTCATGCAGCAGAATTCCCGGCCAGCCCGGACCGAGCACCACTTCCATCTCGCCTGCCGGGGCCTCGCGGGCGTCCAGCTGGATCATGGCCTGGCGCGCCGATTCCTGCGCGAAGTGCTCGGGAGTTTTTTCCGAAAGAAAATACTCCATGCCCACTCGTCCGCCGCCGCCGGCGCTGCCGCGCGCGGTGTTTTCGCCCGATTTGGCAATGCAAAAGACGCTCATGCGGGCCATGGGCTGAACGTCGGTGGCGAAGGTGCCATCCGAGGCGGCCACCAGAATCTGGCGCAGCTCGTCCACATAACCGCCGCGCACCTGAACAATGCGCGGATCGTAACCCCGGGCCGCCCGGTCCGCGCGCATCACGAGTTCAAGCTTCGCGGCGATATCGGCATCTACCGAGGGAGACGCCACCTGGTAGAGCTGTTGCGCAATGTTCTCTTTGAATCCCTGCATCGGCTGCTGCGCCGGACCGCGGGCAATCAGCGCCGCCGTGCGCGCCGCCCGCAGAATTTTGGCGGGCGAAAGATCGTCGGTGTAGGCATAGCCGGTACGCTCGCCGGCCAGAACACGCACGCCGCAGCCCGCCGAAATCCCCTGCGTGGCCGATTTCACAATCGATTCATCCACGCTGATGGAGGTTGAGGTCAGGTACTCGAAATAAAGATCAGCATAATCGCCACCGGCGGAAAGCGCTTCCCCGAGGTAATGCTGAAGATCATTGTGGGTAAGGCCGAACTTCTGGAAAAAGAGATTTTGGCTTTGTGTCATTTTTTTCTGCCCTGAGTCTGCCTGATTGGCTGCGCCGTGCTGACGATTAAAATAAGAAAGCGCGCTCCCTGCTATTCTCCCACCTTCAAGAGACGCAGGCAATCAATCCCGGTCCTGGGCCTGAAAGATGGCCCTTGCGGCAAGCCTTGCAGCTCCCATGCACGTGTGGCACGCCC
>Ga0070730_10002806_pt1 | contig 15822 bp, 16 predicted proteins | sample Coa_R1_3_FD_66447 | JGI IMG/M metagenome (GOLD analysis project Ga0070730, IMG submission 66447) | Surface soil microbial communities from Centralia Pennsylvania, which are recovering from an underground coalmine fire - Coalmine... | ecosystem: Environmental > Terrestrial > Soil > Unclassified ...
GCCGCCGACCATAGGCCTTTCACCTCGGGCGTTTCGCCCAGGCAGGGGAAGCCGTCGGGCGTGAGCGACAGCAGGCCGTTGATGGCGTAGCGCACGCCCACGCGCTCATCGCCCAGGATGTCGGGGATCAATTCGAGCGCCTGCTCCATCTGCGGATCGAAATCTTCCTTGGTGAACGGCGTTTCGGTCGGCGAGAGAGCCGAGGCCTCGATGGACGGAATTTCGTCGGCGTCCCACAAGATCGGCCGATGCGCGTACGAGCCCACTTCCATATCGCCGCCATGCTGGCGCTCGTACATATTCGTATCCATGTCGCGGATGATGGGAAATTTGATCTCGCCGACGGTGCCGGCAAACAGCGGCACCGGCCCGACGCTGATCATCTGATGGACGGCCGGGGTGAGCGGGATGCTGGCGCCCGCCATGCGCGCGATGCGCGGGCTCCAGATGCCGCAGGCAATGACCACCACCTCGGCCTGGATATGGCCCTTGTTGGTGCTTACGCCGCGAATATGCCCATTGGCGACGTCCAGGCCGGTGATCTCGGTGCCAGGGACAATGCTCAGGGCGCCCAGGGCCTGCCCGGCTTCGCGCATCAGGGTGCCGGCGCGCAGCGAGTCGACCACGCCGATGCCCTCCGTGTAGAAGCCGCCGCGCAGGATGTCGGTGTTGACGAAGGGCGTCAGGCGCTTGATGTCGGCGTTCGAGATCAGCTCAGCCTCGATGCCCCACGACTTAGCCGAGGCCATACGTCGGCGCAGCTCCTGCTCGCGCTCGGCTGTGCGCGCCACCTCGATGCCGCCGCTCTGGGTGAATACGCCCAGCTGCTTGTATTGGCGCACGCTGTCGAGCGTGAACTTGGTCATCTCTTTGGAATGGTCCACCAGGAAGATGAAGTTCGACGCGTGCCCGGTCGAGCCGCCGGGGTTGGGCAAGGAGCCTTTGTCGAGCAGCACGATATCCTTCCAGCCTAACCGCGCCAGATGATAGGCCATGCTGTTGCCGACGATGCCCGCGCCAATGACGACGACGTTTGCCTGGTCGGGAAAATTGCTCATGAATCGCTCTCCTTGACGCAGATACTACTATATTGTCCACAAATCAAAAAATGACGCTGGCCCGCGGTTTTACCGCGGGCCAGCGTCATTTTTCGGCCGACGAGTACTCAGCTACGGGCGGGGATTTTGAGCCGTTCGTGTTCGGTGCGCATGCAGTGGTCGGATACCACTTTGAGCCCGGCCTGCAAGGCCTTTTGCTCCGGTTTCTGATCGGGCGACACGACGTCCAACTGCGCCCACAGCACCTTGGCATGCGCGGCGATGGCGTCGTCCACCACCTCACCCAGGTAAGCGCCGTTGCGAAACACGTCGACCACGTCCACCGGCTCGGGCACGGCCTGCACGGACGGATAACTCTTGTCGCCGTCAACCGTCGCAATCGTCGGGTTGACCGGGTAGACACGGTAGCCCATGCCCTTGAGATATTGCGCCACTTGGTAGCTGGTGTAGTAATGATCGCTCGACTCGCCCACAATGGCGATCACTTGCGCCGCTTCCAAGATCTGACGCAGCTCTTTGTCGCTGTGACTGAAGTCGATATCTAGCACATCGCCTCGCTCTCTGTCTCACCAACGGAATGCGGAAAATTATCGGCCGGGCGAGCAGCTTGGCTGCTCGGCCGGCCAAGAATCTCCATTTACTCCTGCCAGAGTTATTGTATCATGCACCCATGCGCCTCCTTGTCAGCTTTATCGGGCTCGTGCTGGTCCTGTTGACCCTCTGGGATGTGTTTTCGGTCATGGTGGTCACGCGCCGCGCCACGCGCCAGCTTCAGTTGAGCAGCTTGCTCATTTCGGTCTTTCGGCGGCTGTATATCGGCGTTGGACGATTCCTACAAGACCGGTCCCAGCGCGAGAATTTCTTGGGCATCCTGGGGCCGCTGCTGCTGTTTGTACGTTTTGCCCTGTGGGCGGTCGTGCTCATGGTGGCCTTTGGCCTGCTGCAATGGGGCGCCGGCGAGCGCATTGCCTCGCCGGATGGCGCCGCTTCATTTGGCACACTTTTATATTACAGCGGCACGACCTTTTTCACGGTTGGCCTGGGCGATTTGGCCCCGCTGGATGTCTGGCCTCGCGCGCTTAATATTCTGGAAGCTGCGACAGGCTTTATGTTCTTGGGCCTGGTGATTAGCTATCTGCCGACGTTTTACGCCGACTTCGCCCGGCGCGAGGCGCGCATTTCGCAGCTCGACGCTTGGGCCAGCTCGCCGCCCACCGCCGGCGAGCTGCTCGGCCGCCTGGGCCGCGAGCAAGCCCTGCCGTCGCTTGATGGCTTCTTAGCCGATTGGGAAACCTGGTCGGCAGACGTGATGGAGAGCCACCTATCGTATCCGATCCTGGCGCTCTTCCGTTCGCAGCATGAGGACCAATCATGGGTGTCGGCCCTGGCAACCGTGCTCGACGTCAGTGCGCTCGTTCTGGTGGGGATCGAGGGTGTCAACCCGCGCGCCGCGCGTCTGGCCTTTGCCATGGCTCGTCACGCCGCGGTGGACCTCAGCCAGGTTTTTGGACGGCCACGTCGTGAAGGGGGTGTGGACCGGCTGCCCGCCATCGAGCTGGCGCGGCTGCGGTCGTCGCTGAGCGCGCAGGGCATCCGGCTAGCGACCGGGCAGGCGGCGGATGCGCGCCTGTTTGAGCTGCGGGCCATGTATGAGCCATATTTATTTGTGCTTTCGGAGCGGCTGTTTATGCCACTGCCCAAGTGGCTGCCCGCCGCCGACGCGCGCGACAACTGGCAGCGCACGGCCTGAGCCGCATTGGCGGCGCCGGCTTAGCCGCGACCATTGGCCTGGTGGCAGCTATCACAGACCTGCTGCGCGCGTTCCTGCTGCAGGAAGGCCAGGGCCGGGTCGCCGTCGGTGGCATGCGCGGCATGGCAACTGACACACGTGGCGGCATTGGGGTCCACTGCTTGCCAGCGCGCCAGGTAAGCGTGGAAGTGCCGGTTGAAATCTTTCGTGGCCGAGACATCAGCGTGGCACTTCAGGCAATTGGCATCGCCGATGGGCACAGTCAGCGGGGCGGGCTGTTGGTCGGTGTGGGTGACGAACGCTGCCAGATCGCGCGCGCCCAGGGTCATGGCGCCGAGCCGGCCGCTGAAACCGGCGCTAGAATGGCAGTCAATGCAGCGGGTGGCCCAGGCCGCGGCGTGTTTGGCGGCCAGGTCCACTGCCTGGGTCTGGGTCCTCTGATAAAACGTGCTTTCGGGCTGGGTGTGGCAGGCAGCGCAAAAGCCATTTTGCTCTTCCAGGGTGGCCGCGGTAGCAAAACTGACCATGGCCAGCAGCACCACCCCCGCCAGCGCCGCCCACACTGGCCGTGGAATCTTTGGCCCTGGCGGCGGCATGGAGCGGCGATAGGCCGCTCGTGGACGGGTGGGCATGCCTCAATCGCTGGCGGCTGTTAGCGCGGCAGCGCCAGCACCAGCAAGGTCAACACAACGGCCGCCACAAAGGCCTTGAGCGTGACACCTCGCGCCTGACGGCGCACCTGGGCCAGCTCGGCGGCGTTGTCGATCTTCTCAAGTTTGTCGTCGAAGAGGCGCGAACCGCGCCCCGCGAGACCTACTCAGGTGTGGTCGCGCCATTGGTATACGCTGATTGCGCCACCCCAAAATACCAGCAGCAGCGGCAGGCGCCACAGCGGATGGGCGTGCAGCGCCAGCAATACACCCAGGATGCTAAAACCGACCACCAACTCGATGATGCCGGCCCACAAGCGCCGGCGCCGGCCGGCCGTGTCGATATTCGGGATACACACGCCACGCTGGGCGTCATTCCCGGTGGCCGGCGTCGCGCCGGCTGGGCTCCAACTCTGCATTCGAAGCAAAAGGTTGCTCATTTTGGTTTCCCTCCACCAACTCATGGTTCTTGCACAAACCGCTTGACCACCTGATAGAACTTCTCTGGTTCTTCTATTACTGCGAAATGCCCCGATTCTTCAAAGACCTCTAGCCGCGCCTGAGGCAAGTGCCGCGCCATTTCCTGGGCCATGGCGGGCGTGGTGATGAAGTCTTGCCGGCCGACGATGATCAGGGTGGGCACGCGCACGTCTTTCAACCGCGGCCGCAGATCCATCGTGGGCGCCTCGCGCTCGTTGAAATACTTCAGCGGCGCAATCCGCACCGGCAGGTCCTGGGTTCTGTGCTGATAGGCCTCGGCGCGGGCGCCAAAATGCTTGAAGTAGAATTTCATCTCCAGCGCCCACAGCCGGGCCATGTCTTCGTCGCTGTGGTAGTCGCCCGCCCATTCGCTTTGCAGCGCTGCCAACGACTCCGCGTACCAGGGCTCGTTCCTAAACGCCTTGACGGCGGATTCCACATCTGCCAGGAACTCGCCAAAGTAGGCGCTGGTGTCGAACAGGATCAGCTTGGACAGCCCGTCGGGGTAGGTAAACGCGTATTGTTGCGCCACCATGCCGCCGTGCGACCAACCCATGACGATTGGCCGCTCCAGGCCCAGGTGCTGCCGCAGGGCTTCCAGGTCAGCGGCGTAGTCTGCCAGCCCATAGGCGCCGTCGGGGGCCGGCCCCGACAGGCCCGAGCCGCGCGGGTGCACCGCCACCACCGTTGCGAACTCATGAATCAATGCGAAATCATCCCAGTCGCGCGCGTCCATGCCAGGCCCGCCCGAATGCGCCAGCAGCGCCGGGCCAGAGCCGCACACGCTGTAGTGCAATGTAACGCCGTTCAAAACGGCCTCGTGCTCGCCGCCGGCCAGCGGGCTGGGCGGCGGTGGGCTGGAAGGGGTCGTCATCTGGCTACAGTATAAATCTAAACGGGTGTTTAGGGCTGTTTTGTGCACTTTCACTCATCAAGCTCAAATCTAGCTTCCAAGCATCCTTTAACCCTTGGCCGCTATATTTGGCCCATACCCGCGCGGGACGGTTCCCGCGCCCAAGGATTTTGGAGATTATTCGTACCCATGCGCCCATCCCAATCGCCGTTTCTCTTGACACTTGGCCGCGCCGCCCGCAAGCTGTTCCTGTCGGCCTTCGTCATCGTCACGTTTCTAGTCTATGCCGTGCATGAGCGCCTGGCGGGGCCGGGCCTCGCTACTGCCAACTCCCTGCCAGCCGGGCCGCAAGCCAGCCCCACGGCGCCGGCGCCCACGGCGGCCCGTTTGAGCCCCACGGCCGTCCCGCGCAACGAGAATCTGAGCACCAGCTCACAGCCCACCGACAGCCAGGCCATTGAGTCCCCGGCCACCGGCGTGCCCACGGACGTGCCGCCCAGCCCGACCGGCACCCCCGCCGCCGTCGCTAGCCAATACAAGGACGGCCAATATATCGGACCGCGCGTCGACGCGTTCTATGGTTTTGTAAAGGTCCAGGCTACCATTCAAAACGGCCAGATTGCCGATGTGAAATTTCTGGAATTTCCCAGCGATCGCCGCACCTCGCAGCGCATCAATGCCGTGGCCGTGCCGTATCTGACCAGCGAAGCCATTCAAGCTCAAAGCGCCAACGTGGATATCATCTCGGGCGCTACCCTCACCAGCCAGGCCTTCGCCGAGTCCTTGCAGGTGGCCCTTCAAAACGCCGCGCCGTGAAAGATACGCGCGTGCTGATGGGCATGCCGATCACCGTCGAAATCATCGACCCATCGGCCGGCCCCAGCCACCTGGAGCAAGTGTTTGACTATTTCCACTATGTGGATGGAAAGTTCAGCACCTACAAGGACGACAGCGAAATTTCGGCCATCAACCGGCACGAGATCAGCGTTGCCCAGTCCAGCCCAGAAATGCGCACGGTCTTTGCGCTGTCCGAGCAAACACGCCAGGAAACCGGCGGCTATTTCGACATCCAGCGCGATGGGCGCTACGATCCCTCCGGCCTGGTCAAAGGCTGGGCCATCTATCACGCCGCCGAAATTTTGTGGGCGGCCCATTTTGAAAACTTTTACGTGGATGCCGGCGGGGATATCCAGGCCGCGGGTCGCAACCGGCAGGGCGGGCTGTGGCGGGTGGGCATTCGCCATCCGTTCAACCCGGCGCAGATCGTAAAAGTGCTGGCGGTCGGCAACGCCGGCGTGGCCACCTCGGGCACCTACGTGCGCGGGCAGCACATTTACCGCCCGCAGGAGCCGGGTGTGTTAGAAACCGATATTGTCAGTTTGACCGTGGTCGGGCCCAACATCTATGAAGCGGACCGTTTCGCCACGGCCGGCTTTGCCATGGGGCGCGACGGCATCCAATTTATCGACAGCCTGGAGGGCTTTGAAGGTTACATGATTGACCGGACGGGCCAGGCCACCCTGACCAGCGATTTCGGAAGGTATGTTGTCAATGATTAGAGCAGTCGACAATTGGCTCAACCGGATAACGATGTACCGGCTGGTGCTGTATGTCCTGATCGCGCTGTTGGGCGTGGCGTTTGTGTTGTCCTATGCCCGGCTCCTGAATTTCGATCCCGTCGCCCTGCTGTTTTCGGTGGGCTTCCTGATCGCCGTGTGCGGCACGACCAATTGGATTTTTGCCAAGGCGTTTGGCGCAACGACCAACTCCGAGTCCGGCTGGATATCGGCGTTGATCCTGGCGCTCATTATCACGCCCCCGCAATCGGCGCACGATATCTGGTTCCTGTTCTGGGCCGGCGTGCTGGCCATGGCCTCCAAGTACATCATTGCCATTGGCCGCAAGCACCTGTTCAATCCGGTGGGCTTCGCGGTGGCGCTGACCTACGTGCTGGCCAACCAATCGGCCAGCTGGTGGGTGGGCTGCGCGCCCATGCTGTTGTGGGTGCTCATCGGCAGCGTGCTCGTCGTGCGCAAGCTGCGGCGCTTTGACCTGGCGCTCAGCTTTCTGGGCATGGCTCTGGCCACCAGCCTGGTCCTCAGTGTTTTCTCTGGCGACAACCCTCTGGCCGCGCTCCAAAATATCGTCTTGTACTCGCCGCTGATCTTCTTCGCGGCCGTCATTCTCACCGAGCCGCTGACTACCCCGCCCACTCAACCGCTGCGCGTGGTTTATGGCATGCTGGTCGGCTGCCTGTTTTCTCCGCAGGTTCACTTTGGCCCCGTGTATGTGACCCCGGAGCTGGCTTTGCTGGCTGGCAACGTCTTCTCGTACCTGGTCAGCCCCAAAGTTGCGCTGGGGCTGCGCCTCAAACGCAAGACTAAGCTCGCGCCCGATGTCTACGACTTCATCTTCGCCCGGCCGCCGCAGATGGCCTTTGCGCCGGGGCAATATATGGAGTGGACGCTGGGGCACGCCGACCCCGACAGCCGCGGCAATCGACGATACTTCACGCTGGCCTCCTCGCCGACCGAACCAGAGCTGCGGGTGGGGGTCAAGTTCTACAAGGCCTCCAGCAGCTTCAAGAAGGCCATGCTGGCCATGAACGACAAAACTGAAATCGTGGCCAACCAGCTTGCGGGTGACTTTGTGCTGCCAGACGACAAGAACCAGAAGCTGGTCTTCATCGCCGGCGGCATCGGAGTCACGCCCTTCCGCAGCATGATCAGCTACATGCTGGATACCTACGAGCGACGTCCCATTGTGCTGTTTTACGCCAACAAGACCGTGGATGAAATTCTCTACCGCGATGTGTTCGATCGCGCCCAGCGCGAGCTGGGGACTGAGGTGGTCTATACGCTCACCAATGCCCGCAATTTGCCAGCCTCGTGGCAGGGCCGGGTGGGGCGCTTGAGCCCCAAACTGATCCAGGCTGTGGTGCCCGATTACCTGGACTGTATGTTCTATATTTCCGGGCCGAACGCGATGGTGTACTCGTTCAAGGGCGTCCTGCGCGATCTGGGCATCAAGAGCTCGCGTATCAAGACCGATTTCTTCCCGGGCTTTACCTAGCCGCCTCGATCTCCGCCCACAACTCATCCGGGACTGCGTGCGCCGCCAGCGCTTCCGTTTCGGCCACGCGTTGGGGCTTGCTCATGCCCACGATGGTCGAGTGCACCCGCGGGTCGCGCAGTGAGAATTGCAGGGCCGCTGCGGCCAGCGGCACGTCATGGCGCCGGCAAACGGCCTCGATCCGGCGCACCTCGTCGATCTGCGCGGGTGTGGCCTGGCCATACATATAGCGCGGGTAGCTGTCTGGGCCCTTGGCCAATATCCCGCTGCCGTAAGGCGCGGCGTTCGAGACGCCCAGGCCGCGCTGGAAGGCCACTTCCAGCAGCGGCGCGGCCGAGCGGTCGATCAGCGTGTAGCGGTTGTGCGTGATCACGGCTTCAAACAGCCCGGTCTCCACAAATTGGATCATCAAATCAATCGGCCCGCCGGCCACCCCCAGATGCTGGATCAAGCCCTCGGCCTGCAATCGGCGCAGCACCTCCACCGGGCCGTTGGTTGCCATAGCCGCGGCAAATGTAATGTGCTCCGGGTCGTGCAGGTATAGCAGTTGAATTCGCTCCAGGCCTAACAGGCGCAAGCTGCGTTCCACGGAGCGCCGCATCTGCTCGCCGCTAAATTCGCCTGTGGTCAGGTCCCGATCGGCTTTCGAACCCAACACCACGCTCGGCGGCAGGCCGCCCAGCTCACGCAGCAGCAGCCCAATGCGGCGCTCGCTTTCGCCGTCGCCATAGGACGCGGCCGTATCGAGAAAATTGAACGGGCTTTGAACCACGGCCCGCAGCGTCTCGAGCGCTTGCGCCTCGGGCACCGAATAATTGAAAGTCTCCGGCATGTCGCCGAGCGGCGCGCAGCCGATGCAGATCGAGCTGACCAGCAGGCCGGTCATCCCGTAGGGTCGTCTAGGAAAACGCGTGTCTGTCATCCTGTCTCGCTCCTCCTGCGCAGATCTTGAGCACAATCGTCTGGTGCGGCTTCAGCATCTGCGCAAGCTCCGTTGTCAAGTCGGCCACGTCGGCCCGACGCCACACCCCCGGCGCAAGTTTGGGGCTATCCGGCGTGCCTATGTCCACGGCCTTTAGGGTTACGTCCATAACCGTCCAGGTCGGCCGACACATTTACCAAATCCATCAGCCCGTACGCTTGATTGAACGCAGTTTAGCAGAAGTTTACTGCGGAAGGGGAATTACAAATTACCATTTACTACTTACCCTCATTTCGTACTATGATAGTTTTTCCACACCTTCATCCGAGGAGGCCGTCCCGCATGTTGGATTACCGCTCAATGTTCAATTTGTCTGGCCGCACAGCGCTGGTGGTGGGCGCCGCCAGCGGCATCGGCGAGGCTAGCGCTCAGGGCCTGGCGGCCTTTGGCGCGCGGGTGGTGGCTGCCGACCTCAACCTGGCCCAGGCTGAGCAGGTGGCGGCCGGTATTGTCGCCCAGGGCGGGCAGGCCCAGGCCGTGGCCGTCGACATACGCGACTCGGCCAGCATCGCGGCGGCCCTGGAAGGCCTAGGCGCTGTGGATGTGCTGGTGAGCACACCCAGCATCAACGTGCGCAAGCCGATGCTGGAGATCAGCGATGACGAGTTTGACCGGGTGATCAACCTCAATCTCAAGGGCACCTTCATGCTGCTCAAGGCTGTCGCGCGCGGCATGGCCGCGCGCGGCCGCGGCAGCATCATCGTGTTCTCCAGCATCCGCGCCGAGGTGGTCGAGCCCGGCCAGGGCGTCTATGCTGCCACCAAGGCCGGTCTGCGCCAAATGGTGCGCGCCCTGGCCGCCGAGCTGGGGCCGAGCGGGGTGCGGGTGAACGCCGTGGCGCCGGGCGTGGTGGAGACGCCGCTGACCGCGCCCATCAAAGGCAAACCGGACTGGTACCAGGCGTATGCCAATAAGAGCATCCTAAGGCGCTGGGCCCAGCCGAGCGAAATGGTGGGCACGGTTGTGCTGCTGGCCTCGGAGGCCGGTTCGTACATGACCGGCGGCATATATTTCGTGGATGGGGGCTGGACCGCCGCCGACGGGCGTTTCAGCCCGCCGCTGTGACCATGGGTACTCCGATCATCCGGGTTGAGAATCTCAATTTCACCTATCTCCCCGAACACGGCACGCCGGTGCCGGCCCTGCGCGGCATAAATCTCACCATCGAGCCGGGCGAGTATGTGGCCGTCCTGGGCCACAATGGCTCGGGCAAGTCCACCCTGGCGCGCCACCTGAACGCCTTGCTTCAGCCCACCTCTGGCCAGGTGTGGGTCAAGGATTGGAACACCCAGGACGCCGCGCGCGTGCTCGATATCCGCTCGACCGTGGGCATGGTCTTCCAAAACCCCGATAACCAGATGGTGGCGACCATCGTCGAGGAAGATGTGGCCTTTGGCCCCGAGAACCTGGGCGTGCCGCATGACGAGCTGATCGCACGCGTCGATTGGGCGCTGGGGCAGGTAGACATGGCCGCGCATCGCAAGCGCGCGCCGCACTTGCTCTCGGGCGGCCAGAAGCAGCGCGTCTGCATTGCCGGGGTGCTGGCCATGAAGCCGCAAGTTTTGGCGCTGGACGAGGCCACGGCCTTGCTCGACCCGCTCGGCCGGCGTGAAGTGCTCGATACTGTCGTGCGCCTCAATCGCGAGCAGGGCGTGACGGTGGTCGCCATCACGCACCATATGGAAGAAGCGGTGGAGGCCAGCCGGGTGGTGGTCATGGCCGACGGCGTCATCGCGCTCGACGGCACCCCGCGGGAAATCTTTAGCCAGGTGGAGCGTCTGCAGGCGCTGCAAATGGATGTGCCGCAGGTGACGCAACTGGCCGGCCTGCTTCGCCGCTCCTGGCCCGGTTTTCCCTCCGATTTGCTGAATTCCGCTGAGTTGACCTCGGCCGTGCGCGACCACCTGGCGCCGCGCCCCGCGCCCGAAGTCGCGCCGCCGGTTATGGCGGCGCCTGACACCCGCGACCGAATTATTGACGTGCGCGGCCTGGGCCACGACTACATGCAGGGCACGCCCCTGGCCGTCACGGCCATTAGCGACGTCAGCCTGGATGTGCACCGCGGAGAAATTGTGGGCATCATCGGCCACACCGGCTGCGGCAAATCCACGGCCATCCAACACCTCAATGGACTCTATCGCCCGCAGCGCGGCCAGGTGCACGTGCTGGGCCAGGACCTGCGCGACCCAAAGATCAAAGTGCGCCAGCTCCGCAGCCGCGTGGGCCTGCTGTTTCAGAACGCCGAAGCGCAGCTGTTTGAGCAGTACGTCGGCGACGACGTGGCTTATGGCCCGCGCAACTTGAAGCTCAGCCGCGAAGAGGTGCGGGCGCGGGTGCGGCGCGCGATGGAGTCGGTGGGGCTGGGGTTCGCGGAGTTCAAGGATCGCATCACATTTGGCCTCAGCGGCGGCCAGATGCGCCGCGTGGCGCTGGCCGGGGTGCTGGCGCTCGAGCCGGAGGTGCTGGTGCTGGACGAACCCACCGCCGGCCTCGACCCGCAGGGCCGCCGCCAGCTTTACGAGACGCTGCTGGCCCTGCACGCCGGCGGCTTGACCCTGGTGATCGTTTCGCACAACATGGAAGAGCTGGCCCAGGTGTGCCACCGGCTGTTTGTGATTGACCACGGCAAAACCGTGATGAGCGGCACTCCGGCTGAGGTGTTCACCCAGGCAGCGGAGCTGCGCCACATGGGCCTGGGCGTGCCGGACGTTACGGCCGCCGTGGACGATCTGCGGCAGGCGGGCCTGCTGGCCCCCGGCCCAGCGGCGCTGACCGTGGAGCAGGCGGCAGATATGCTGCGAGGCGCTTTCGATGGAAAACTTTGAGCTGCTGCGCAACGTCACCATTGGCCAATACCTGCCCACCGGCTCGGCCATCCACCGGCTCGATCCGCGTGCCAAAATTCTGGCGGGTTTGTGCTTGCTGCTGGCCGTGTCGTTGAGCAACAAAGTTGTCCCGGTCGCCATCCTGCTGTCGGTCATCATCGGCATCGCGCTGGCGGCGCGTGTGCCGATCCGCTACTTGCTGCGCGGCCTGCTGCTGGGTCTGCCGGTGCTCGTGCTGGTGTTCGTCCTCCAGATCATTTTTCAGGGCCAGGCCGAGCCGGCTGGACGCGTGTATTTTGCCTTCGGCTGGTTTCGCGTGACGCGCTTCAGCCTCCAACTGATTACCGTTGGCCTCGGGCGTGTGCTGGGCTTCATCTTTCTCACCAGCCTGATCACCATGACCGCGACCATCACCGAGCTGACCCACGGGGTTGAAAGCCTGCTCAAGCCGTTTCGCCGCATCGGCGTGCCCGCGCACGAGCTGGCGCTCATCAACATGATCGCGCTGCGTTTTGTGCCCACCCTGGCCGAGGAAATGGAGCGCGTCATGAAGGCCCAGGCCAGCCGCTGCGGAGAGATTGGCACCCAGCGCATCTGGCGGCCCGACAAAGCCGCCCGCGCCTACTTGCCGTTGATCGTGCCCCTCTTTCTAAACGGCCTGCGCCGTGGCGAGGAGTTGGTCTTCGCCATGGAAGCCCGCTGCTACGTCAGTGGGGAAGGGCGCACCAATTTCATCGTGCTGCAAGGCAACTGGCGCGATTGGGCCGTGGCCGCGCTGACTCTGGCCCTCACGATTTTTATGGTGGTTTATCCGTGGCCGGCGCTGCACGATATGCTGGCCGCGCTCGGTGTGGGATGGCTGTAAGGCATGTCCGCTAAGGGGTATCTCGGACCTATGGCGCCCTGGGCAGCAATATCGGCCTTCGGCCGGCGCGTGACGATTGCAGGCGGACAGCAGCTGTTTATTTTTGAGGCCGGTGATGCCAGCGCATCACCCATGGTACTGATCCACGGCCTGGGGGACGAAGCCGACACCTGGCGGCATGTCTTCCAGCCGTTGGCGGAACATCGGCATGTCATCGCGGTCGATTTGCCCGGCTTTGGCCGCAGTGACCCGGCCGATGCTTACAGCGTGGCCATGCTGCGCGACGCAGTGCTGGGCCTGATAGACGTGTTGCAGTTGCCGGCCGCCACACTGGTTGGCAGCTCCTTGGGCGCCATGGTCGCGCACAAAATAGCGATTGACGCGCCGGGCCGGGTGGCGGGTCTGGTGCTCGTGGATGGAGCGCTGATCATGACCGGCGGCGCGGTTAGCTGGCGCGCTCTAAGCATGGCGCTGCCATTGCTTGGCGAGCGTATCTACACCATTTACCGGCGTGATCCGCAGTCGGCCTACGATTCAATGCGGCCCTTCTACGGCAACATCGACGCCTTGCCCCAGGCGGATCGCCAATTCTTGTTCCAGCGCGTGAATGAGCGCGTGTGGAGCGACAGCCAGCGCCGTGCCTATCTAGGCCTGTACCGGCATTTGGCCTGGTCCGCGCCGCGCCGGCAGAATGGCATGTTGCCCGCGCTGGCCAGGCTTAAAACTCCCACACACCTGATTTGGGGTGAGCTGGACCACATCGTGCCTTTAGCAACGGCGCGGGCTGTGCTCACCCTTCAGCCTGGCGCTCGTCTCAGCGTCATTCCAGGGGCCGGGCATCTGCCGCACCAGGAACGGCCGGCCGCGTTTCTGGCCGCCCTGGCGCCCGAGACTGAAAGCCAGCTCGCTTAGGATCCATCGATGCTCTCGGATCTCGAAGCCCGACTGCTGGCGCACATTGACGACGACGAGCTGATCCGCTGGGCGCAAGAGCTGACGCGCATCCCCAGCGTCTGGCGTCCCGAGCAGGGCCAGGGCGAGGAAGCCGCCGCGCGCTGGGTGGAGGCCCGCTGCCGCGAGTTGGGGCTGGAAACCCATTTCGATCGTGTGGCGCCGGGCCGGCCGAACGTGATTGCGTATTTCGGCAACGGCCCCGGCCGGACCCTGATGTTCGAGGGCCACACCGATGTGGTCACGGAGGGTGACCCTACCCTGTGGCGCGATCCGCCTTTCAGCGGTGCGATCCGCGATGGAAGGCTGTACGGTCGTGGCGCCAATGACATGAAGGCCGGGTTGGTGTGTGCCCTGGCAGCCGTGCGGGCCCTGGTAGACAGCGGCGTGCGCCTGCAAGGGCGTGTGATGCTGGCCGCGCTGTGTGATGAAGAAGGCCAGATGCTGGGTGTGAAACATTTAGTCGATCAGGGCCAGGCCGACCATGTAGACGCCGCGATCATCTGCGAGCCGGAGGAGAACCACCTGTGCATCGCTCAAAAGGGTGTCATGTGGGTCCGGGCTGTGGTCCGGGGTATGATGGCGCACGGCGCCATGCCCCTCTCCGGCGCCGGCCCGGTGTATCCCCTGGCGCGCTTTTTGACTTCCATCCAGGGCCTGGAGCAACGCGAGATTGTTCGCCATGGCCGGCATGAGTACCTGGGCCAGCCCAGCATCACGCCGACGATCGTGCTCGCGCCTGGCCGCGGCGCGGGCGAGCCGCAGAACAATGTCACGCCCGGCACCGCGGAAACAGTGCTCGACTTTCGTTTGATCCCAAGCCAGGACCCGGAGGCCCTGGCGCGTCAGGCTCGAGAATTGCTGGAGGCCGCCGCGGCGGTCGACCCGCGCTTAAGCGCGGAATTGGAGGTGCTGGAAGTGCGCCACCCCACGCACACCGATCGTGACCATCCGGTGGTGACCGCGCTGGCTTCGGCGTCGGCCGACCTGAGCGGGGTTGAGCCCATCTATGGCGGCGTGCCCGGCTCTACCGATGGCACCATCCTCAACGCCCGCAAAGGCATACCGATTGTCACCTGCGGGCCAGGCGATATCCACATTCCGCATCATATCGACGAGTGGGTGAGCCTGGCGGAGATTCGACAGGCCGCCCGGCTTTATGTGCTAGCCGCGGTGCGCTACCTGGGCCTGGCGGAGCCCGTGTGGCCGGGCGGCGGCCAAGAGGCCTAGAAAGCAGGTTGTCATGAATGGTACCCTGACAGACGTGGCCGGCATAACGGTCGGCCACTGGACCAACCTCGAAGCAGGCACCGGCTGTACCGTGATTTTGTGCCCGCCTGGAACCGTGGGCGGCGTGGACGTGCGCGGCTCGGCCCCCGGCACGCGCGAAACGGACTTGCTCGATCCAATCAATATGGTGCAGCAGGTGGATGCCATTGTTTTGTCTGGTGGCAGCGCCTATGGTCTGGCCTCCGCCGATGGCGTGATGCGCTGGCTGGAGGAACACGGGCGGGGCATTGACGTGGGCGTGGCGCGCGTGCCGATTGTGCCCGCGGCCATCATTTTTGACTTGCCCCTTCTGCGGGCCGATGTGCGCCCAGGGCCGGAGGCGGGCTACGCCGCCTGCCAGGCCGCCAGCGCCGGCCCGGTGGTCCAAGGAAACGTGGGCGCCGGGACGGGCGCAACGGTTGGCAAGGCAGCGGGGTTTAATCTTGCAACGAAGGGGGGTCTGGGCTCGGCCAGCCTGGAGACGCCTGGTGGCCTCGTGGTGGCGGCTTTGGCTGTGGTGAATGCCCTGGGCGAAGTGCGCGACCCGGCCACGAGCAAGGTGCTCGCCGGTCCGCGCAACCCGGCCGGTGGTTTTTACGATACGCTATCGGTTATGATGGCGATGTCGGGCCAGACGCTCGCCAGCCTGCGCCGGAGCAGTAATACCACGCTGGCCGTTGTGGCTACCAATGCCGCTCTCACCAAAAGCGCCGCCACGAAGGTGGCGCAGATGGGGCACGACGGCCTGGCGCGCACCATCCGCCCCGTGCACACGATGTTTGACGGGGACACTATTTTTGCGCTATCGGCTGGCGACAACACCGCCGACACCAACCTGGTGGGCGCCCTGGCGGCGGAGGCGGTTGCAATGGCCGTGCTGGCCGGGGTGCGCGCTGCTGAAACGTTGGGGGGCGTGCCGGCCGTGCGCGACCTGGGCGGATGAGCCCAGGCGCAGCGACCAAGGAGGAGGATCACCGCAGGATCGCCCGAACACCCGCACTCACATCCGCGTCTTTCCAGTCAGAGGAGACCAACCATGGCAACGCAGGGAGTGACATCGCAAAAAC
>Ga0070730_10002808_pt1 | contig 15819 bp, 12 predicted proteins | sample Coa_R1_3_FD_66447 | JGI IMG/M metagenome (GOLD analysis project Ga0070730, IMG submission 66447) | Surface soil microbial communities from Centralia Pennsylvania, which are recovering from an underground coalmine fire - Coalmine... | ecosystem: Environmental > Terrestrial > Soil > Unclassified ...
CTCCGGCCCCAACCGGCCAGCACCACCCCGGGTACGCTCGCGATAGCAGCGTCGACGGTCGCTGAGACCAGCCGGGTCCCCTGCTCGCGCCCGCGTGGGTCAACGGCGCAACTCCCGAGGGGCCGCCGAGTTGCCCGTCTGGCTCGGGCGACACCGTCAACACCGCGTCGGTGTGCTCGCGGCCGATGCGTCGCACGAGGACCAACAGCAGGCTCGCCGCCAGTAGATTGGCTAATGGGTCGGCGCTGATCGCGGCGGAGACGGCGGTGAACATCGGGATGCCGACGATGGCGATTGGGACCGCGGCAGCGAGGTGTGGCGGAAACAACGCGCGTGCGGTCAAAAACGCGATGCCGAGGGTGAGGCCGCCGATGACGATGTCGAAGGTGCGCAATCGGAAGACCTGGACCGCCGGATCGTCGACCGGTCCGAGACGGAACAGGGGCGCCGCGGCGAGGTAGAACAGCGGCGGCTGCCACGCTTCGTAGCGGATGGACCCCACCGAGTCGCCGGGCTGGAGTCGTCCGTTCTTGAGGCGGTCGAGCAGCGCGGAGTCCCAGTCGCCGGGCTGCAGGGTCGGCAAACCGCCCGTCTCGGCGACGAAGGCGACATAGTTGTAGTGGGCCGGCTCGTCGGGGTTTTCCCAGATCGGAGTGAGCGTGGCATAGCCCAGCGCGAGGGCAACGTAGGCAACCAGAGTGAGCGCGAGAACGGCGAGCGCCGCGGTACGCGCGGGCGCCGCGAGGCTCGTTTTCGCCACGGCGGTCGCCCCACCGTCCCCCTCCCTCCGCCCTCTAGCATAGGCCTCGGGCGTCACGGGAGGCGTCATGCGAACTCGGGGATGCGCGTTCAGGCGGCCTCGGCGGCCGGCACTTCGATCTTTTTGAAGAGCGGCTTCGGTGACGGGAGCTTGCGGCTGCCGGGCACGGGCTCGAAGTGCCAGCCAGTCGTTTCCAGTACCTCCGAGTAGCCGAGCAAGCCGTGCAGCGTGGCCGACGAGTACGGGAGGAACGGGGCGAGCAGCATCTTGGCGGCATTGATCAGATCGATCAGCGAGCCCATGCTGTGCTCGGCCGCGGCGCGATCCGCTTTGACCTGGCGCCACGGCGCCTGGCGATCGAACCATTCGTTGCCGAAGCGCACCAGGACGAACGCCTCACGCAGCGCGTTGCGCAGATGCACGCGATCAAGTTGTTCTTCGACGGCGGTGCGGGCGCTTTCAATCCGCAGCGCGACCTCCGGATCGGTCACATGCTCCGGAACGGTTCCGTCGAACGAGCGTTGCAGGAACGTCAGCGTGCGATGCACGAGGTTGCCCCAAACGGCGACGAGCTCGTCGTTGTTGCGGCGGATGAAGTCCTCGGCGGTGAACTCGGTGTCGGCGGTCTCGGGCGCGTTGGCGATCAGGTAGTACCGAATCGCATCCGGATCGAATGCCGCCAGCAACGACGGCACGGTGGCGCCGACGCCGGCGCTTTTGGAGGCTTTCTGGCCGCCCATGTTCATGTACTCGTTGGCCGGCACGTCGTAGGGCAGGATCACGTCGCCGCGACCGAGCAGGATGGCGGGCCAGATGACGGTGTGGAAGGGAATGTTGTCCTTGCCGATAAAGTAGTACTGGCGGCAGCGCGCGTCCTTCCACCATCGCTCCCAGGCGCTGGGTTTGCCGCTGGCCTTCGCCCATTCGATGGAGGCGGTCAGGTAGCCGCTGCACGCCTCGAACCAGACGTAGATGCGCTTGTCGTCCCAATCCGAACCCACCTGCGGCGGCAGCGGGACACCCCACGTCAGGTCACGCGTGATCGCGCGCGGCTGCAGCCCGCCCTCGAGAAAGTTGATCGTGAATCGATAGACGTTGGGCCGCCAGTGCTGCATCGGCATGGCCCACTCGAGCAGTGGCTTCTCCAGCTTGGGCAGGTCGAGGTAGAAGTGCTCGGTCGCGCGCCGCTCCAACAACGCGGTCGGATTCAGCCGCGAGTGCGGCTCGATCAGGTCTTCAGGCTCGAGCAGACGTCCGCAATTCTCACACTGGTTGCCGCGCGCCCGCGGGTAGTGGCAGTGGGGGCATTCCCCTTCGATGTACGTGTCGGGCAGGAACCGCTGCGCCATCGTGTCGAAGAAGCCGACCGAGCCATCTTTGTAGAGGTAGCCCTTGTCGAGCAGCATCAGGAACTCGTCCTGGACGATCGCGCGGTGGTTTTCGGTGGTGGTGGTCGTGTACAGGTCGTAGGTGATGCCGAGGTCCCGCCAGTAGGTCAGGAACTCGGCGTGATAGCGCGCGGCGACCTCGGCCGGCGTGATGCCTTCCTGATCCGCGCGAAGCACGACCGGCGTGCCGTGCGCATCGGTGCCCGAGACCATCAGGACGTCGAAGCCGCGCAAGCGCTGATACCGCGCGAACACGTCGGCAGGCACGTAGACGCCGGCCAGATGCCCAACGTGCAACGAGCCGTTGGCGTACGGCCACGCGGTACACACAAGAACGGGCTGCCGTTCGGCCATCAATTACTCGAGACTTTAGCCGACGACATACGTCTGGCCCTCGCGCGCGAGCTCGACGGGACCGTCGAACGACGCGCGCGCGGCCGCGAGGTGATGGACATCGTTCTGTTCGCCCGAGCGATAGTGGGTGATCAACAACTGCCGAGCGCCTGCTTCGCTCGCGGCCTGACCGGCCTCACGGGCGCTCATGTGGCCGCGGCGGGCGGGATCCGGCTCGTCCTGGGACGGGTTGATCAGCGCCGACTCGCACATGAACAGGTCAGCATCGCGGGCAGCCTCGATCAATTGCGCGCACGGCCCGACATCCGACGAGAACACCAGCGTTTTGCCGTTGGTGGAGCGCACGCGCATCGCGTGCGAGAGGACATAGTGCTGCACGGCGTGAAAGCTGAACTCGAGGCCGCCGATCAGCGTGATGCAGTTCGGGGCGTACTCGCAGATGTCCAGGACGTCTTCGAGCATGGCCGGCTTATTGGCGATGTGCTCGCCAAGCCGCCGCAGGAACTCGCGGCCCCCAGGCGGCACGTAGACCGTCAAACGGGGCTCGACGTCGGGCGGCCGCGCCTCGCCAAATTTGAGCATGTAGTACAGGGGCACCAGGTCGAAGTAATGGTCCGGGTGCAGGTGAGAGATGACCACGCCGCGCAACCGGTTGGCGGGGACATACTGCGCAATGCGGCCCGCGATGCCCGAACCACAGTCCATGAGCACGGCGCTGTCGCCCTGGCGCAGCAAATAACCAGAGCAGACACCACCCGGGTTCGGCGCCGCCGGGCCCGCACCCAGGATCGTCAACGTCAGGGGCGCCATACGGGGTGTCTTATCCTAGCCTACGAGGCGACGCGTGCAATATCAGGCCTGGTTCCGCTGCACTAGCGGCGAGCACGGGCAGTGGTCGCTCGAAGAGGTGCTGTACCGCTGCCCGACCTGCGACGGGCTGCTGGAAGTGGCCCACGACCTGAACGCCCTGCGCGCGCGCAGCCCGTCGGCATGGATGCGGCTGTTCGACGATCGCTACAAGCGCACCACCTGGCCGTACGGCAGCGGGGTCTGGGGCAAGAAGGAGTGGGTCGCGCCGCAGCTCGACGACGACAACATCGTCAGCCTGGACGAAGGCGGGACCAATCTCTTCTGGGCCAACCGCTACGGCAAGTCGATTGGCATCGAGGATCTGTGGATCAAGCTGTGCGGCAACAGCCATACCGGCAGCTTCAAAGACCTGGGCATGACCGTGCTGGTCAGCGTCGTCAAACAGATGATCGCCCACGGCAAACCCATCCAGGCGGTGGCGTGCGCGTCGACCGGCGACACGTCGGCGAGCCTGGCCGCCTACTGTGCCGTGGCGGGCATCCGGTCGGTGGTGCTGCTGCCCCGGGGCGGGGTCTCGACTGCCCAGCTGGTGCAGCCGCTAGCCAACGGGTCGCTCGTACTGGCCCTCGACACCGATTTCGACGGCTGCATGGCCATCGTCCAGCTGCTCGCGAAAGAGCCAGGCATCTACCTCGCCAATTCGATGAATTCGCTGCGGCTTGAAGGCCAGAAGACGATTGCCATGGAAATGGTGCAGCAGTTCGACTGGGAAGTGCCCGACTGGGTCGTGATCCCGGGCGGCAACCTGGGCAACGTCAGCGCGCTCGGCGCTGGCTTCCTCATGCTGTACGAGCTAGGACTGATCCGCACCCTGCCGCGGATCGCCGTCGCTCAGGCGGAGCGCGCCAATCCGCTCTACCAGGCGTTTATGCGCGGCTTCGACCAGCTCGAGCCGATCTTTGCGCGGCCGACGCTGGCAACCGCCATCAAGATTGGCAACCCGGTGAGCTACTCGCGCGCCGTGCGGACGCTCCAGCGCTTCGACGGCGTCGTCGAGCAAGCCACTGAGGCCGAGCTCGCCGAGGCCGCGGCGCGAGCCGATCTGACCGGCATGTTCAACGACCCGCACACGGGCGTTGCGTTAGCGGTGCTCGAAAAACTGGCCCACAACGGGACCATCCAGCCGGGCCAGCGGACCGTCGTGCTATCGACGGCCAACGGCTTGAAGTTCACCGACTTCAAGGTCAAGTACCACGAGCGTGCCCTGGGTGAGCTCGGAATCTCGTCCGAGTACGCGAATCGGCCCGTCGATCTCCCGGCCGACCTGGACGCGGTCAAACGCGCGGTGGAGAGCTCGTTGCTTACGCCGGCGCCGCGAACGGCCAGGTGACCGCGTTCGGGGGCACCTGATCGCGAAAATGGTGCTCGACTCCGAGCACGTGAGCGCAGATGCCTTCGCCGCGATACGCAAAGCCGTCGCAGTCGCATTGCAGCCGGCCTTGCAGCAGCACAACGACGTGTTCGCCGTTGGCACCGTGAACGCTGACACGTAAGGGCTCCTGATCCGTGCGCTCGAAGCGTTCGGGCTCTGCCTGGTAGCGATGCGCTTTGGCGATCAAGCTGTGCAGATGCGATTGCAGCATGGCGCTCGTCGGGCCTCCTGAAGACCTTGCCGTCTCCACAGTCTACTCCTGAAATTGCCCCTGGGCACGCCGTGTGCGTAATGAACCTGCAGATTCATGAAGGCGTCGAAGACGCTCAGGGCCGCGCGCCAGGCCGGCGGGCCTGAGCGCTTCCTGCTCGGTGCGGCGTTGCTGGTCCCACTGGGGGTCGTGCTCCTGGCGCTCATGCAACTGCCGTCCACAAGCCTGGCTTCGTCGTGGAACCTGACGGCGCCGGATTCTTCGGTGAACATCGCTGGCCAACGCCCGGTATCGTCGAATCTGGCCCCGCCACCGACGCTGGCGGCGCCGACGGCCACACCGAAACCGACCGCCACGCCGCTCGCGTTGGCGATCGCCGCCGCGCCTACGGCCACGCCGCAGAAGGGTGGGACCTACGTGGTGCAGCCAGGTGACGAGCTCAAACACATCGCCGCTGACTACAACGTCAGCATCTGGAAGCTGATCGAGGCGAACCACATCAGCAATCCGGATAGTTTGAAGATCGGCCAGGAGCTCCGTATTCCTTCGGACTGAAGAACGCGCCGAAGCACGCGGCTGCAGCATTCCACGGGCTTCGTGAACGCGCGGAAGTCCGCGGCTGGGCACCCGTGAGCAACACTGCGAACGCGGCGTTGCGGATTGCTATACTGCGGCACCGCCACTTTGGTGAACGCTGGGGGTGCCTTCGGGCTGAGAACGAGGCGAACTGAGTCCTCGTACCCCAGGAACCTGATCTGGGTCATACCAGCGGAGGGAAGCGTTCTGTGCCAGCGTCCAGGTTCCAACTCCATCTCGTCACCGAACCCCGCCGCACCGCCGACGAGCTGATCGGCGCCACCGCGCTCGCGCTGGACGGCGGGGCGGACTGGGTCCAACTGCGCAACAAGACCGCGTCCGCGGCGGCGTTGTACGACGAGGCCACCGAACTCCAGCGGGTGGCGCAGCAGCACGGCGCTCTGCTTTCCATCAACGACCGGGTCGACGTCGCGCTCGCGGTCGGCGCCGCGGGCGTGCACCTCGCCAGTCAGAGTCTGCCGGTGGACGCCGCGGTCAACCTCGCGGCCGGCCGACTGCTGGTCGGTCGTTCGGTCCACAGCCTGTCCGAAGCACGCGCCGCGGCCACGGCCGGCGCCGACTATCTGACGTTCGGCCACGTTTTTCCGACGACCTCGCACCCGGGCCTGCCGCCACGCGGCCTGACGGAACTGGCCGCCATCGTTCAGGCCGTCGACGTACCCGTGCTGGCGATCGGCGGCATTACGACCGCCAACCTGGACGAGGTGCTGGGCACCGGCTGCGCAGGCATCGCCGTGATCTCGGCCATCCTCTCCGATGCTGATCCCAGCCGAGCCGCCGGGCGCCTGCGCGCGGCGCTCGACAGATCGACCCAGCACCCCCGCTATCCGTTTCCAACATCGCAAAGGGAATCGCATGCAGCTCATCGTCAACCAACAACCGTGTGAGTTCGCCAGCGACGCGCTGGACGTGCCGACGCTGCTCGCCAGCCGCGGCGTGAAGGATGAGGCCGTTGCCATCGCGGTCAACGGCGAGGTCGTGCCGCGACGTCGCTGGCCGTCGGTGACCCTGTCGGACGGCGATCGGGTAGAGCTCGTGAAGGCGGTTGCTGGCGGCGCCGACGATGCTGACCCGTTGATCATCGCGGGGAGGTCATTCAGGTCTCGGTTGTTGATGGGCACTGGCCGGTTCGTCTCGCCGAACGTGCTGCGCGCGGCGCTCGAGGCTTCGGGCACCGAAGTGGTGACCGTCGCGATTCGGATGACTGGCGTCGACGGGAGCGGGCCGGACGCCGGCATCCTTTCCGCGCTCGATCGCCAGCGCTATCAGCTATTGCCGAATACCGCGGGTGCGACCAGCGTGCGGCAGGCCGTCTTCATGGCCGAGCTGGCGCGTGAAGCACTTGGCACGGCGTGGGTCAAACTCGAGGTAATCGGCGACGAGCGCACGCTGTGGCCGGACGTCACGGGGACAGTCGAGGCGACGCGGATCCTCGTCCGTGAAGGCTTCGTCGTCCTGCCGTACACCACGACCGACCTGGTCACAGCGCTGCGGCTCGAAGAAGCCGGCGCGGCCACGGTCATGCCGCTGGGGTCGATGATCGGCTCGGGACAGGGGGTCCAGGACTGGGAGGGCGTCCGCCGCATCGCCGAACGGGTGAGCGTGCCGGTGGTGGTCGATGCGGGCATCGGCGCGCCGTCGGACGCGGTGCGGGCCATGGAAGCCGGAGCGGCGGCGTGTCTGGTCAATACCGCGATCTCGCGATCGGACGATCCGGCGTTGATGGCCGCGGCGATGCGACAGGCAGTGATCGCTGGCCGGCTCGGGTATCGGGCCGGGCGCATGCCGCGGTTCGATCACGCGGTGCCTTCGAGCCCGGTGACGGGGCTGGTGGGAGCGAGTCTCGCCACGTGACCGAGGTCGCGCCCAGCGCCGATGTCGTGGTCGTCGGCGGGGGCGTCATTGGCTGCTCGATCGCCTACTTTCTGACGCTTGCCGGAGCGCGGGTCACGCTGCTCGAGCGCAGTCATCTCGCGGCGGGGGCGTCGGGCGTCGCGGCCGGCATGCTCGCGCCACAGGTCGAGGCGCCATTTGCCGACCCGTTCTTCGAGCTGGCGCTGCTCGGGCGGGCCGAGCACGCCGGCCTGGCGGAGCGCTTACTCGAGGAGGTCGGCCTGGACGTCGAGTACCGCGCAACCGGCATCTTGCGCGTGGCCCGCACCGAGGCCGAGCGAACCGACCTGCAGCGCCAGCAACGCTGGCAAGCCGCGCGCGGGCTCGCCACCGAATGGGTCGACGCGGACGATCTGGGTCGGCGCGAACCGCTGCTCAGCGGTGTCGCCGGACGGCTGCTCGCGGGTGGGCTGTGGTTGCCCGACGAGGCACAGGTGCGTGGGCCACGACTTGTTCAGGCGCTCGCGACCGCGGCCGTCGCGCGCGGCGCGAAATTTCTCGAAGGCACCTGGGCGGTTGGGCTCGAGACCATAGGATCGCGCGTGACGGGCGTCATCACCCCGAGCGGTGTGCTGCGCGGCGAGACGGTCGTCCTGGCCGCGGGCGTCTGGAGCAAAGCGCTCGCGCGCGACGCCGGGCTCGAAGTGCCGGTGGCACCGGTCAAGGGCCAGGTGCTCAGCTTGCGCGCGCTCGGTAAAAGCCCCCGCCAGGTGATCTGGTCGGGCGAGTGTTATCTGGTCCCGCGGCCGGACGGGGAGATCGTGCTGGGTGCGACCGAGGAGGAAGGCAACTACGACGCGCGCCCGACCCTCGCCGGACTGAATCGCCTGACCGAGGCAGCGCTCGACGTCGTGCCAGCCGCCGGTGGTTTCGTGGTCGAGGGCGCATGGGCCGGCTTGCGACCCGCGGCGCCTGACCGCCACCCGATCGTCGGCTGGGCGCCAGGCATCAGCGGGTTGCTGATTGCCACGGCGCATTACCGCAACGGGGTGCTGTTAGGCCCATTGACCGGGCGTCTGGTCGCCGAGCAGATCGTGTCGGGTGCGCCAGCGAAGGAGTTCGCGCCGTTCGGTCCCGAGCGGTTCGGTGGTCTGGACTAGTCGCCCTGCCCGTCGACGATGGTGAGCGTGCCGGCGTGGTCGTTCCAGGCGTAGTCGATGCCCCAGCCAGCGGAGAACACGCCGGAGATCAGGGTGTATTCGCCGGGCGGCAGGGAATCTGGCACGGTCATAACGGCGAGGTCCGTCAGGGGCGCCCCGGGCTGGACGCGCTGGTTGTCGTGCCAGACCTGCCAGACCTTCTGGCCCTGACTATCCCATAGTTCGAAGTCAATCAAGACGATCGCGTCCATGTTGACGCTCACGTCTTGCTGGAAGGTGACGTCCTGGCCGCTGCTGGCCATGCCCGGGTCGACAATCGCTTGACTCAGGTCCACCCGCAGTGGCGCGCCCGGCAGCGGCGGACCAGGCGCAATTTGCGGGGCAGGGCCGGGCGTCGGCCGCGGCAGCCGGGCGCCAATCGCACCCGGCAGCGTCACCGGATTCTGGTAGTAGGCCTGGCCAGCCATGCGAATGTACCCGCCGTCGTCGTCGGCGACGGTGCTCGGGTGGTCGTTGCAGATTTGCCCGGTGCTGATGCCGTCCGAGACGCAAATCGCGGGCGGATTCGTCACGCCATCATGCCTGGCATCGCCGTATGACGTGTTCCCGGCGTTGCCTGGTCCCAACAGCGCCCCGATGATGCCCGCCTGTATCAACTCGGGGATATGACCGAAGATGTATTCGACGCGATTGTCCTGAAAATGCCCGTCCGTATTGTTTTCGCTCAGAAAATACTGATTACCCACCGGTACCTGCCAGAGCAACACTGGCCGGTTCTGATCGGCGACGCTGGTGGCGTGTAAGAACTGCTCCCAGCGCGCGAAGTTGGGAAACTTCACGTTCAGGCGATCCCACCACCGGTCCTGGTTGAACTGGGCTTTGTACTGACCGGCATCCCGATCCAACGGGTCGTTGAACAGCAGCTCGTGCGGCCCAACTTTGCTGAGAAAAATACCGACCTCCTGGCCCAGTGCGGCCGCGTCGATGTTGGGGTTCGGGTCCGAGCCGATGTCGTCACCGGTGGCCCACGGGCTCACCTCGTAACCGAGCAGCACGTTCGGGGCATACAGATCGCGCAAATGCGCCAGCGCCTGCGTGAAGCCGGCGTACGTATCTGGATAGCCCGCGACGTCGGCGAACCCAGACCGCGCGACCGCGGCGCGCAGCAGGGCGGGATCATTGCCGCGACCGTCGCAGAACGCGAAGCACACGCCGTTGTCCACTGCCTGAACCGTGTAGCCACCCGAAAAATCTGGCTCCACGTTGACCACCGCGGTCTTGCCGAAGCCCTTGATCCCAGCCTGGGTCCCTGGCCCCAGACGCTGCATCAGGAGCGCGAAATTCTGGAAGTACGCCCGCATCACCCCCGGCGTATTCAAGTTAGTCAGGTTTTTCTGGTTTTCAGGGCAGCCGTTGCAGTCCCCGTCCGACTGGAAGAGCTCGTAGTACGGGAACATCGGGATATACCCGTGCTGGTCGGCTTCGTTGGCGTAATTCAGCGCGAAGGTTCCGTTCGGGTTCCAGGTTTCCCACCCGTGGTTGGTATTCACGCCACCGGCGAGGTACTGCCAGCGGTAGTCCCAGGCGACGCCGCTCTGGGGCATCCAGGTATCGCCCTGGCCGGCCTCGAGACCAAATCCGAAGTGAGCGGGCAGCAGGTTGAGCTGCGACTGGGCGGCCACGAGCGCAGGTTGTAACGAGAGCAGCGCCGCGATCGCCAACAACACACGGCGCGCCCGTAAACACTGGAAATTTAATGTTTCGGAACGTCGCATTTTCGTGACAGACCCAGCCCAGGTGGCGTTAAGCTGCCGCAATGCCTCGCGCTCTCGTGGCACTCTGCGTGGGGTTGGTCCTCCTGGGACCATTTTCGCACGTGGACGCCGCCCAGCCCGCCACCCCGAGCGACGCGGTATCGCCGTCGACGATGGGCCCGGTGCACACCGCGGGGTCAAAACTCGTCGACGGGCAGGGTCAGGAGGTCAGGATCACGGGCGTCAACTGGTTCGGCCTGGAGACTGACACATTCGCTCCGCATGGGCTATGGGCGCGCAACTATGGCGACATGCTGGACCAGATCGCCGCGGCCGGTTTCAACACGATCCGCATTCCGTATTCCAACCAACTGTTCGACGCCGCCAGCACGCCGAAGGGGATCGACTATCAGAAGAATCCCGACCTGCAGGGACTTAACGGACTGCGGATCCTGGACGCCATCGTGGCGGGGGCCGGCCAGCGCGGACTCAGCGTGCTGTTCGACCGGCATCGGCCGACGGCGACCGGACAGTCGGAACTGTGGTACACGCCCGCCGTGCCCGAGTCGCGCTGGATCCAGGATTGGGTGATGCTGGCGCAGCGGTACGCGGGCAATCCCACGGTCATCGGCGCGGACCTGCACAACGAGCCGCACGGTCCGGCGACGTGGGGGGACGGCAGCCCGACGACCGATTGGCGCCTCGCCGCCGAGCGCGCCGGCAATGCGATCCTCGCGGTGAACCCGGACTGGCTGATTGTCGTTGAAGGCATCGAGCACTACGGCAACGACTGGTACTGGTGGGGCGGCAACCTGGCTGGCGTGCGCGACGCAGGGGTCCGCCTGTCGGTGCCAGCTAAGCTGGTGTACTCGACGCATGACTACGGCCCGGGCGTGTACGGACAGGCCTGGTTCGGCGCGCCCGACTTCCCGGCCAACCTGCCCAAGCTCTGGCGCGACCACTGGGCGTTTCTCGAACAGGACGACCTCGCTCCGGTGCTCGTCGGCGAGTTCGGCGGCCGGTCAGTCGGGTCTGACAAGGAAGGCGTGTGGCAGCGGACCCTGCTGGCGTACATGCGCGACAACAATCTCAGTTACACATACTGGGCGTGGAATCCGGACTCGGGCGACACGGGCGGGATTCTCGCCGACGATTGGTCGACGCTCGACCAGAGCAAGCTGGCGATGCTGACCGGCTACCAGTGGTCCGCCGACGGTAGCGCGCCAGCGTCCGTCGACGTGGCTCAGGCTCAACCGGCCGCCGCCGACGGTAGCGCGCCAGCGTCCGTCGACGTAGCTCAGGCTCAACCGGCCGCTCCGGTCGCGGCGCCAGCGCCAGCACCCGCGATCGCCCCGGCGCCAGCCGTTCCGCCGATCGTCGCGGCGCCACCCGCCGCGCCCGGCGTGGTGAGTGTGCCGGGCGTCCCGATGCCGGGGTATGCCGCCGGCGGGCCGTTCGATCCGGACCCGCAGCATGCACTCGGCGGCGTCGGCGGACCGAACGATCCCGATGCCGTGCATCGCCAGGCGCGCGCACGGGATGAGCAGCTCTATCTCGTCGTGTTCGGCAAGCCGTGGCAGTACGCGGCCTACGTCAAGGGCCCCAACTGACTTGAGCCAGGCGGCGCTGCACCTTCGCCTGCCCCTGCCAACCCTGTTCGGCAGATGGTCGATGGTGCGCGTCGATCCCTGGGTGCTGGGCATGACCGGGCTCGCGGCCTTCGCCATGGCGGTGCGCGTGGCCGCGGCCGACCAGCAAAGCGCGTTCATGGACGAGGCGACGGTCGTCCTGACCGGGCGAATGTTGATGGAGCAGCACGCGGTGTATGCCGAGTTCTTGAATTGGGCGTACTGCTCCTATCTGTGGCCAGTCCTGGCCGGCGCGGCCGACATGTTCGGGGGCCTGGCCGCGGTGCGCGGCCTGTCCGCTACGTTCGGCGTCCTGATGGTGCTGGCGACATCGGCCGCGGCCGCCAGGCTCGCACCGGCGGGCATCACGCCCGCCCGGCGTTGGGGTGTGGCCCTGCTGGCGGGCGGCATCATGGCCCTGGCCCCGACCGCGGTGGGCGTTGGTCGATTCGGCACATATGACGCGCTCTCCGGCGCGGCGTTCATGCTCGGTATGGCCGTCCTGGCGCCGATCCGCGCGTCGAGCAGCGGGCCGCGCCTGCTGGCCGCGGCGGCCCTGTTGTTCGTCGCGTTTCTGGCCAAGTACCTCGTCGCGATCTACTTCCCGTTCGTCTGCCTGTACGTGCTGTGCGCCAACGTCCGCAGCATCCGGACCATCGTGCACCACGCGGCCTGGTTCGCCCTGCCGCTCAGCGCGGCGTGCGCGGGGTACGCCGTCGCGTTCCTCGACCCGCTGCTCAGCGTGCTGCATTCGGCGTCGCAGTATGGCGATCTCAAGAGTGCCAACCCACTCCACGAGTACGTGTGGACGCGGCCGGAGCTGGTCCTGCTGCTCGCGGTCGCGGTGCTGGGCTGGCGCCGGGCATCCAGCAGCGGGCGGGTGGTGGCCCTGGGCGGAGCGGGCATCATCATGGCGTTCCAGGTCATCGCCCGCGCGGACTTCGACTTCTGGAAGCACTCGATCTACGCGATCTACTTCCTGGCGCCGCTGGCAGGCCTCATCTGGCTGGCAGTACCCCAGCACACCGGGACCTGGAGAGTGCTCAGCGCCTTGACGCCTGGGCTCGCGGCGATCTGGCTCTGGTCGCCCGTGATCCAGCAAGCCGATCGACTCGTCGAGTTCTACCCCAATCTGAATCCGTCGATCGCCGCGGTGCGGGCCAATGTCGCCGGCTCCACCTTCGTCCTCTCGGACGACACCGCGCTGCGGTACTACCTGTATCCCGGGCTGGACCCCGATCGCGTCGTCGGCCCCTTCGCCTTCTCGTATCGCTCCCAGGATGGGCTCGAAGGCTACCGGCACGCTATCGCGGACCGCTTTTTCGACGCCATCGTGCTCGACGGCGGGGTCGGCCCGCAGGCCAACTCGATCCGTACGGTGCTGGGCCCCACGATTCAGACCTTCTATCAGAACGTCTACTCCCAAACGACGGGGCAGTACACCGTCGAAGTCTTCAAGGCGATCCGCCCGGCCGGTGCAGCGGGATCTGACAGCACCGGAGCCCCCTGGCCAGTTGACTACACGTTCGATTCAGGCGTGGACGGCTGGGGTGCGCACCCGGACGCGACCGATTGGCAAGCTGGCGGCCACATTTCGGCCACGACCGAGCAGACCTGGGATGGACACGCGTCGCTGCAATTCACGCCGACAGCCGATACCACCATGGTCAGCGTCCGTCGCGAGGGCAGCGTGACTCGCGTCCGGGCCAACGTGTACCTCGTCCCGGCCGACGGGAGCACGGGGCCGCTCCGGATCGGCTTCATCGGCTTCGATTCAGCCTGGAATTGGCACGACGACGCCTTCCGCTGGGGGGTCCCGCCGCGGACCTGGACCAGCGTCACCTGGGACCTGCCCGCGCCGGGCGACTACAAGGAGCTCGGCCTCAAGTTCCCACCGGGCGTGAGTACAGCCTTTGTGGGATCGTTCGAGATCGACCCATGAGTCCGCTCGAGTTGGCGCTCGCGGTCGGCTCGATCCTGCTGACCATTCAAACGATCTATTCGACCGCGCTGATGCTGTACGCCTGGGAGGACGAGGACAAGCAAGTCCGCAGTCGAGCACCGCGCACCTTCGAGCCGCCGGGCACCAGTTTTACGGTCCTGCTGCCAGCCCGAAACGAAGAGGCGGTCATCCAGGACACCATCCAGCGCATCGTCGACCTCGACTATCCACCTGAGCTCGTGCAGGTCCTGGTCGTCGTCGAAGGTGGTGATCTCGGGACCATCGCCTGTGTCCGCGACAAGCTCGACCGGCTGCGCGCAGCCGGCGTGGCGCACGTGCGCCTGCTCACGTTCGACGATCCGCCGATCAACAAGCCGCACGGGCTGAACGTCGGCCTGGCGCAGGCCACCGGCGACGTGGTCACGATCTTTGATGCCGAGGACGAGCCACACCCGGCCATCCTGCACGTCGTCAACTCGATCTGCCTGCTCGAACGGTCATGGGTCGTCCAGTGCGGCGTGCAGTTGATGAACTACGCCGATCGCTGGTTCTCGGCGCTCAACGTCCTCGAGTACTTTTTCTGGTTCAAGTCCCGGATGCACTACCACGCCGCCGTGGGCATGGTGCCGCTGGGCGGCAACACGGTGTTCGTCCGGCGCGATTTACTGCACCACCTGAATGGCTGGGACCAGACGTGCCTGACCGAGGATGCGGACATCGGGATCCGGCTCAGCGCGATGGGCGTCCCGATCCGCGTGGTGTACGAGGACGAGCACGTCACGCGCGAGGAAACCCCGCCGACAGTCGAGCAGTTCATCAAGCAGCGTACGCGCTGGAACCAGGGCTTCTTACAGGTTCTCCTCAAGGGCCACTGGCTGCACCTGCCGACCCGGACCCAACGCCTGATGGCCCTGTACACGCTCGGTTTTCCGCTCTTTCAGGCCCTGATGCTGGTGTACGTGCCAATCAGCCTGTGGTCGATCTTCTACGCCAAGGTGGCAGTCCTGGTGGCCATGATCAGCGTGCTGCCGCTCTACATGCTGATCATCCAGTTGTGCATCAGCGCGGTGGGCCTGTACGAATTCACGTCCGTGCACGGCTTGCGGGCGTCGTGGATGTCGCTGCCACGGCTGCTGGCCGCCTACATGCCGTACCAGTGGCTGCTCGGGTATGCGGCGCTACGCGCGGTCTGGCGTCAACTTCGCGGCGTGAACACCTGGGAGAAGACGACGCACACCGGGGCACACCGGGGCGTCGCCGACTTTGTGCCGCTGCACCCGATCCTCGAGGGCCAGGAGCACGGCGCCCGTGGCTAAGGCGATCGGTGTTCGCACCTGGCCGCTCCAGATCACCGACGCGCGGGCGCTTCTGTCGACGGTGGGCGTACTGCGCGGCGAGGCGCCGATCCTGCTCGGGTTAGCCGCGCTGGCGCTGTTTTCGCACGGGCTCAACATGTTCCAGTACCCGTCGTTTACCGGCAGCGACGACGAGGGCATCTACGTGGCCCAGGCCTGGGCGGTGCTGCGCGAGGGCGTGCTCTCGCCCTACACGTACGTGTACGACCACGTGCCGGGCGGCTGGATCCTGGTGGCCGCGTGGATGGCGGTGACCGGGGGCCCGCACGCGTTCGGGAGCGCCATCGACAGCGGACGCGCACTCATGCTGCTGCTGCACATTGCCTCGTTGCTGATGGTCTATCGCGTCGCTCGCAAGCTCGGCTGCGGCGTCGCGACGTCGGCGTTGTGCGGATTTCTGTTCACGGTTTCGCCCCTCACCCTGGCTTATCAACGCCGCCTGTTGCTCGACAACATCATGCTGTTCTGGTGCCTGCTCAGCCTCGATCTGCTGCTCGACGGCTGGGGACGGCTGAGCCGCGTGACGCTGAGCGGCGTCTGTTTTGGCATCGCGATGCTCACCAAGGAGACCGCGATCTTTGTGTTGCCGCCGATG
>Ga0070730_10002809_pt1 | contig 15814 bp, 6 predicted proteins | sample Coa_R1_3_FD_66447 | JGI IMG/M metagenome (GOLD analysis project Ga0070730, IMG submission 66447) | Surface soil microbial communities from Centralia Pennsylvania, which are recovering from an underground coalmine fire - Coalmine... | ecosystem: Environmental > Terrestrial > Soil > Unclassified ...
GCAATCCACCACTAATGGCACCTCGACCGCTTTTGTACAGTACGATCTGGGCGCCAACCATACGGTCAGCTCAGTCAAGATCGCCTGGTACCTGGGTAATACGCGTTCGACCTGGTTCGATGTTCTGACCTCAACAGACGGAGCCAACTGGACGACGGTAATCAATGGCGCCAATAGCAGCGGGACGACCACGGCCTACGAGACTTACAGCTTCACCGCCATTACCGCCCGCTATGTGCGTTATGTATGTCACGGAACGAGCATTGATAACGTGAACGCTATTGCTGAGACCCAGATCATCGGGCAATAAGCAGGAGTATTCGGAAACAGGGCCTTGGCAAATATGTCGAGGCCTTTTTTTAAAGATAGTCTCGATCTATATCCCGTATGGTCAAAAAACTTGTCGGTGCAACAGCCATTTGCAATCTGCCTGAAATGATTGGAGTTATGCTTTCATCATGGCGTTTTCCATTTTCCACGGGCAGTCCTTTTACTATCACGCAGTTCATTGGAATCTCGCTTAACTGGTGGCATATATTATGGATGAGTTCGCGGAAATGTGTCGTCCTTGACACGATTCGACCTATGGGGCTAGAAAGTTCCGGCGGCAGCATGACTTTGTTGGAAATCATTGATTTCAAAGCCGCATAGCCATTTGCTTGATCGCAGATGAATTTTTTGACCATACGGGAGCGGAATTCTGCTGGCCTAACCCAACTTGCTTGCGAATTTGCCGTAAATTCATACAACTACCTCGGAGCAATATTTGAGTGACGTGGAGAACGAAACGGAAGTAAGCGTACGACAATACCGCTGTCCTGCGCATCGAGATTCGCTTCAGCTAAAGCGAGTCCCCAGCCCGCATCCTAGCGCTGAATCGGATTGCTGTGATCTGGCAGTACGGCTCAAATACGGTGTTCGAAGATTGGTTTTGAATGCAAGTCGAAAGACTGCAACCAAGCCTCCAAACATCCAACCCCTTTAGGATGTGAGTCGTGAGACTTCGTGATCTAAAGCAGATGTATTGAAATAACTCACGCTCTGTGTCCTATCACGCCACAACTGGTACAGCCGAAACCATGGATCGAGCGCTGAAACCTCCTATGTCATTGATGTCATTAGGTCGTCTCCTTGGCAAGGAATGTGCAATTGCCTGTTGTAGGGTAAGTGCGACCCTAAGGAGGAATACATGAGACGCTTGATCACGCTGCTTACTACTGCAGTGGTTGCCATCGCCATGTCGGGGATCGCAACAGCGAAAGGCCAACACGGCGGAGGAAGGCCCGCGACGACGGGCTTAGAACATGCTGAAGCTACTGCCAACTCACATGGACAGCGCGGCATTGAGAATGCAGAATCCAAGCAGGCTGAGCACAAGGACAAAGACAACGATAAGGACAAAGACAAGGGCAAGCACAAAAAGCACAGACACTCCCGATAAAGAAAGTTCTACGCATAGACCGTCCACTGCTTTTGGTGGACGGATTCTTGCTTGATGGGATATTGAAAAGCGAAGGGTTTTGTGCCCGTCGAGTGCAAGGTACCAAAAAGCAAACATTGGCCGGCAAGATTCCAGTCCTTGTGGAAGTTAGGGTCTCAGAGTAGCATCGCAGCAATAACTCCCTGTGCAGTCACAGAGGCTCGATGAAAAATTCGATTTCAATATTTCTCTTGTTGTGTGTGGCTGCCCTGCCAGCGTTTGGGCGCCAAATGAAGAGGCGGCCACATTCATCAACGACCCAAACGGAGATGGCTGCGATTCCATCTGGCACCTTGGTGCGCGCTCGCATCATTGAAAACCTAAACAGCGCAACTGCCCAAGTGGGCCAAACCTTCCACGCGACGCTGGAAGATCCCATTGTGGTCAACGGGCAAACCCTGTTCCCAGGCAACTCCGATGCCATGGGAAGCATAGTGGCCGTACACCGTTCCGGGAGGTTGAGTGATCCGGGAAGCCTTGCGCTGGCGTTGACTTCGGTTACGAACGGTCCTCAAACTACTCCACTCACCGTAACGCCACTTGAGATCAAGGGCGAATCGCACACTACGAGCAACGTGGAAAAGATTGGCGGTGGCGCGGCCGTGGGCGCCATCATCGGTGGGATCGCGGGCGGAGGCAAGGGAGCGGCTATTGGCGCCGGAGCCGGAGCTGCTGCCGGCACGGGCGTTGCTGCTGCTACCGGCAAGCGCGAAGCCAAAGTCGAATCGGAAGCAGTGCTCACTTGGACAACAACGGCCCCAACAACAACATCGTCGTCACCCAGCAGCCCACCGCCGACACAGAGTTCGGCCAATTCTTCTCCTGCGCCTGCGAATGTGAATGCGGGGCAGGCTCCTGTATCTGATCCTAACGCGTCCCGCAGCTTTAGCGCGCGTGACCGCCGCATAATCCGCAGTTGCTTTGAGGAGAATAAGGCCGATCTGCCTCCTGGCCTCGCCAAGCGTGACTCGCTCCCTCCCGGCCTCGAACGACAGCTGGAGCGTAACGGTACGCTGCCTCCCGGGTTGCAAAAACGTGTGCGGCCACTGCCTGAAGCCTGCGAGCAGCAGCTTCCGCCGCTGCCGAACGACCTGGAGCGGGTAGTTTATGCAACCCGTGTGATGCTAATCGATTCGGGCAACCGAATTCTCGATGCATTCTTCCTGGACGAAGAGTAGGGGAGCGGGGCTGAACTATGAACGATCGGGGTTGGCTGTGTGGGGGCCTGAATTGCTCTTGAAATCGAAAGGGGCCTCTTCTGTCCGCTAAGAGGAAATTTGATCCCAAAGTCGGATTGGTCGGCTTGCGTCCGCAATTCCATGATTGGTGTATCCTCCGAACAGCGTGACTTCAAATGATAAAAAGCATCCTCGAAGCGGAGCCTTGTCCCAATTGCGGACGGCCTCCGACCAACCATCGGCCCTGGTGCAAAGATGTACAAACCATTGAGCCTCCCAAGACCGGTGAACATTGTTGATCACCCGTTCATGGGGCGTGTCGAACTTCTGAGCACTTACTCGCGAGAAGAAGCGATCGATGATGGGATTCTGGTCGACTGCACCCAGGACCTATTCGATGAGATGGAGATGCAGCCTATCCACTTCCGCCCATGCCGAAGCTTGCAGCAGTGAGTCTCGCGACCCATCTTTATTCAACATGATAGATAAGTATCTCTGGATAGTTCCCTGTGAAATCAAAGGTCTCGTAACATTAAGATAAGATTGGGTAACTGTGGAATTCTCGTTCAGTTCTGTTACTGGCGAGGTTTTTGCGTAGCACAGGTAGGCACGAGAAGAGTCCTGCACCAGCTTCCACAAGGTTGGCGTGTCATGACAAAATCGGTTCTGGGCGGTTTACATCATGAATACCGGCTGGAAAAGATTGCCGCATGAACATGAAAAGGACATCGATGAAAAAACGTGGCACGTTAATCACTTCTCCGCTGGCATGGCAGATGACGGCAGCCCCAGTGCCACCTCCCATCATTCCGATCCTTGCTGAACGTGGCGGCACGCAGCTCAAGACCCCGCGCCCGATCCTTCTGGTCGACACGCGCGAGCAGAATCCGTTGGATTTCTCCCGCTTTGCGGGTTGGTTCGCAGGTATCGAGAGGAAGGCGCTCAAGCTGGGCGATTACTCCGTCGTAGGATTGGAAGACATCTGTGTGGTGGAACGAAAGGATCTCTCCGACTTGATCCACTCTTGCACAACCGATCGCTGCGTCTTCATCAAGCGTCTCCGGCAAATGGCGCAATACCCGCATCGTCTGCTGTTGGTTACGAGCACGTTGAGTCAGGTCAAATCCCCTTATCCCCATGCCGGCGTGAACCCGAACCGAATCACGCAGTCTTTGATTGCCATGCTGGCTGGGCTGCAGGTGCCCTTCCTGTGCAGCGAAACCCACGAGTTGGGCGAAGAACTTGTGGCCTCTTATCTTTATCAAGTCCATCTATACCATTGGCTGGAAACCAACGATTATGGCCGGTTCCTGACAGACAATGACCTATAGCGATTCCTGGGTATCTGATATTTAGAGTGAACGCATGATTTGACCGGTTACAAACGTTCCGATGAGGTTTTTGCGGACCACACGTCTAAATCCCTGCCAATCCGCGCCTTCGGCGACACGGATGACTTTTTTGACCCTACGCCGTAGCTGCTAAGGTCAACGCTTTCAATCAGTACGGAGTTTTCGGTATCCACACTGGCCTAATCCTACATATGTACCAATCCGCGTTGTAACGCGGTCACTGCAGCTTGGGTACGGTCTTCGACCCCGAGCCGCGCCAATATTGTATTGACATGGCATTTGACCGTGCCTTCGCAAATTCCTAACTTTTCGCCGATGGCTTTGTTGCTCAAGCCTTTCACAATGAGCTTAAGCACTTCGTATTCGCGGGGGGTGAGCTTCGAATTGGGTGGGCGGGAGGCAAGTAAGCGGGCGACCTCTTTTGGGATGAAGCGCATGCCTGCGTGCACACGGCGCATGGCGTCAAAAAGCTGCGCTTCAGGCGCACCTTTAAGCACATAACCTTGTGCTCCGGCATCCAGAGCCTGGCGAATATCCTCATCGCCCCCGTAGGTGGTAAGCACGATAATGCGGGCCTTTGGCTCGATAAGCAATATTTCGCGGATCGCCTCCAAACCGCTCATGCCAGGCATTCGCAAATCCATGAGAACCAGGTCCGGCCGATGGCACCGGAACTGCTCGACAGCCTCTTCCCCAGTCTTCCCGCTGGCGACTACGGTCATGTCGGACTCAGCATTCAACAACGCGCTCAGTCCGTAACCGACTACGGCATGATCGTCAACGATGAGGATTCTGATTTTATCCGGTGTGTTCATGATCGCTGCCCTCGCAAGAATTTCCAAATCCGCCTCTTTGGAATCCTTAGTTTTACTACCGTACCCGTGCTGCCACTGCTGCTTATCTGAAAATATCCCCCTAGCTGATCCACGCGTTCCCGCATACCCATGAGACCGTAATGGCCGTTCCTCTCGGCAAGGAGCGAAGCAGGTTCAAAGCCACAACCATCGTCGCTGATGCTCATTTCTACTGCCATAAACTTGTATTGCAGATCCAGATCGATGCAGGTGGGATTTGCATGCAGAAGTGCATTCAAGAGTGCTTCCCGCGCAACCAATAGTAGGTTGTTTTCAGCTTGAGAGCCGAGCTTCGCAGACTTGCCCTTGGTGCGGACTCGAATGACCGTCGTGTGGCTGCGGTTCATATCTGAGGCCAGCTCGAAAAGGCGGGCGACAAAATTGCTTTCAGGCCTCGTGGGGTGGCGCAAGTTCCAAATCGCCAGACGCGCCTCTTCGATCGTGAGGCTCATCTGTTCGCGCGCTCGCCCAAGCAGGTCACGCATCGTCTCTGGAGAACGCTCCTCCAGCTTGCGGGCGGCCTGGAGCAGAGTGAGCGATCCCACGCAGCCGTGAATCAGAGTATCGTGCATATCGCGCGCCAGCCGGTTGCGTTCGTCCAGCACGGCTGTGAAATGCAAGCGCTCTTGCTGAAGGCGCAACCGGTGCAAGAGCCAAATGACAAATGCAACACTTGCCGCTAAAAGCGCGATGAACCATCGTGTCCGATAGAAACTCGGTTTCCACCGCAGGGGAAGCCTGGCTTCGGAGACGTTGCCAGAAAAATTTACGTCGTAAACCTGGGCACGAAAGAGATAATTTCCGGGTCGCAGATTGGTGTAATGGGCCAAGCGCTGGTGAAAGGCGTCTTTCCAATCGTCGTCGTAACCTTCCAGTTTGTAGCGGAATCGGATGCTTTCAGAAGGGCCCAGAGTAGCGGCAGTGTAATGGATCTCCAGCTCTCCGCGCCCGGGTGCAAGTTCGATATTTCTTGACACGCCAACCGGTTGCCCATCTGCAATGACCTGTTCGATTAGCACGGGAGGTAGGTCACTTTGCCGAGTATACTGGGGAATGACTCTCGCAACACCGGTCGTACTTGGCAGCCACAGGTCACCGTTGTGGGCGATGGCCCCGGCAGGTTGTATGCCGCCTACAAGCTGGCCATCCTCAATGCCGTAGAATTTTCCGTTGAGTGATATCTGTTCTCCACGAAGCTGTGCCGCTTGTTCCACATCGCTACGGCGCACAGCGAACACACCAACGGAACTGCTCAACCAGAGAGTCTCTGAGCCGTCGCCAAGAATCTGATAGATGGAGTTGCTCGGAAGGCCATCCTTCGTCGTAAACCTCTTAACCATGCCCTGATGGATATAGAAGAGGCCGCCATTCCGGGAACCCAGCCAAATCCCGCCCCTCGTGTCTTCATAGATCGTCCAGATTTTTTCGCCACGGAGCCGATCAATGACATCATCATCCACAAACTTGCCATCATGAAAGCGGCTGACTCCGCCGTCAGTGCCCACCCAGAGATCCCCGTTGGCGCCGAGCAGTAGGGCTCGCGTGCTTGCATAGGACAAGCCCTGGTAGCCCGGCCCGATTTGGCGCCAGACAGGATGGTATTTTTCCATTTTCCCATCATGGAAACGGGCCAGCCCTCCTTCTGTACCAATCCAAACGTCGCCATCAGAGTCTTCGCAAAAGGCGCGTATTATGATGTTTGGCATCATATTCGTGTAACGCACTGCCTTGCCGCCATAGATACGCACGACCCCTAGTCCATGTGTTCCTATCCAGAATGCGCCGATGCGATCGCGAAATACATTGCGGATTCCCGTATTGGGAATGTTGTCGGGAAGGTGTTCAAGGACCAGTTTCTGGTCTCGCAACTTGTAAAGCCGTTCACTGGCGGTAACCACCCAAAGGGGACCCTCCGGGTCCTGATAAACCGTGCTGATACTTTCGTCCCCGGGTTCGTCTTTGACTTTTACAATTGATAATCCCGAGGGGCTCCAGCGTGATAAGCCATTGCTTGTGCCAAACCAAAGATTTTTTCCAGAATCTTCTAAGATGGTGAGTATCTGATTGCCGGGCAGGGCCTTCGGCGCGGTAAGTACGCGTTTGCGTCCCTTCTGATCGAGAACCAGTCCGCCCATGGTTCCAATCCACAGGTTGTTCGCAGAATCCATGGCCAGCGTCTCTATCACGCGGTTTTGCGGTCCTATTTTGCGAAAATGGCTGGCATGCGGATCCAGGCGCACAAGTCCGGTCACAGAGCCAGCCCAGACTGTTCCATCAGGCGTTGTCAGCACCGAGCGAAAAAAGTCTCCTGGTGGCCCTCGCTGGTACACTACAACTCCGTCATGAGTTAAAGCAACAATGCCAGTGCCAACAAACCACATTCGACCTTGGTAATCTTCCGCGATGCCACGGACCTGCATGCCGGGAAACCCGATTCGCTTGTCTCGATCCACGCGAACGAAGCGGTTCCCCTCCAGACGAAAAAGTCCATACTCGGTGCCTGCCCACAGAGTTCCATGATGGTCTTCGTAGATGCTACTGATGGCGTCATTCGTAATTCCTTCAGCCTTGCTATAGCGCTGGAATTCACCCCACCGATAATGCAGCAGGCCGTTGCCTTGAGTGCCAATCCAAAGGCTTCCGTCCCGGGCGGCCGCTAAAGCAGTAACATTGCTTTCCGAGAGTGCCGGTGTGTTTTCGTGATCAAAAACAGTAAAACGAACGCCATCGAAACGCACTAAGCCCTCGCTGGTTCCAATCCACAGGTAGCCATCCGCCGTCTGCGCCAGGGCCTGGATCGTGTTGTCGGGAAGACCATCCTGAACGTGCCATACGTGGCTGCTGTAACCCTCAGGCCCAACCGTGGCCGTACTACACCATGAGAGACTGGTTAGCAGCAACCCCAAGGTACAGCATGCTATCAAGCCGCTGAAAACATCGTTTCGCATCGACAACTCAGATACCCAGAGTCTATCGGAGATGAGAGGGGAAAAACCATCATAAAGCCGCATTCGATTGCCAGTGCTCCTCTCTAACTTTCGATAGATACGCGGTCATTGAAACTCCAAGTAGCCTTCAGACCGCATGTCCCCCCGATAGAGCACGGTATTTACGCAACTTTCAGATTTTACATATTGGAATAAGTATCCAAAGCTCTCAATGGCAAATTGAAGAGGAGATTCATTCATGATGCGGTATCGAAGGCTGGTAGTAATGGCGATATTGGCAATCGGATTAGGCCCGACCAGTGTAAAGATGATGGCCCAAGAATCGAGTGGTCGAATCACAGGGATCATCACTGATTCCACCCATGCAGTTGTGGCCGGCGCACATGTAGCAGCGGTGAACGTAGCTACCGAGGTGCCGACAAAAACTGTCACCAACGCCAGTGGCAATTATGCGCTGCTCTACCTTATCCCCGGCATATATTCAGTGACGGTGGAGCAACCTGGTTTCGAAAAACTCGTGCGTTCAGGAGTTCAGGTCCGGGTGGGAGACGACCTGAAGCTTGACCTCTCGCTTACAGTGGGGGCCACGCGACAGACGGTCACTGTTGACGCGACAGCACCTTTGATTGAGGCCGCCAACGCGAACATGGGCGCCACGATCAACCGTTCCGACCTCGAGCACCTTCCCTTGATTGAAGGCAACCCCATCACGCTGACACAATTAGCCGCCGGTGCAACTTATACCGGGGACCCACTATTCAACCGTCCTTTTGATAATGGAACCGTTTCGGGAGTCCAGGTCAATGGCGCGGAAAGAGGGAATAGCAATGAGTGGACTCTCAATGGCATGCCCAATAGCGGTCCGGAAACAGCCAATTCTCCCAGAAGCGTTGCCTACATACCGCCCGCGGATGCCGTGCAAGAGTTCAAGATGACAACAGGCAGCTTTACCGCCACTCTCGGACACAGCGTCAGCTCCAATATAGATTTGGTCCTGAAGAGCGGAACCAATGAGTTGCACGGCAGCGCGTACGAATTTCTCCGCAATGAAGCCTTTGCCGCCAATGATTTCTTTTCAAATCAGCGGGGGGCCCCAAGGTCCCGGACACGCTACAACCGATTCGGAGGTTCTCTGGGCGGGCCCGTGGTCATTCCCAAGATCTACAACGGGCGCCAGAAGACATTTTTCTTCCTGGCAGTCGAAGGAATCCTGGATGCCTTTCCTGAGCCTAAGTTTTTCACCGTTCCCACGCAAGCTATGCGGAATGGAGATTTTTCGGCACTCCCGAACCCCATTTACGATCCCCTGACTGCTCAAACGTGTGGTCAGCCCAACACCATTCCTTGCGGCGCTACTGGAGAACCCACCGTAATCCGGCAGCCTTTCGCGAACAACATTATTCCTGCAAACCGGATCAGCCCGATTGCAAAGGCTTACCTCCAGTTCTTTCCGCTTCCCAACGCGACCCCGAAGGACACAATTGGCACCGACGACTACTTCAGCCCGCAGACTCGGACCGACAAGTACTATAACGATACGCTTCGCATTGACCATACCATCAGTGACAACCAGCGCATTTCGGGAACGTATATAAACAATTGGCGTCAGGAAAAACGGTTCCATTGGGCCTTGCCGGTCAATGGCTTCAGCGCGGCGGGACAGGACATATTTAACGTAAACCATGGCCTCACCGGGGACTACCTGCTTACTTTATCGCCGACTACTTTGCTCGACATCCGTGGCGGCGCTGACCGATTCGACAGGACGATCGTGCCGCCAAATATCGGTTTCAATCCTGCGACCTTGGGATTCTCCCCTGCGGTGACAGCGTTGATGCAAGGGATGAACGGCCAGACTTTTACCCCGCCGTTTAGCATTAACCAGTTCAGCACAATGTCTCACAGTGCAAATGGCTATACTTGGGCACCGGTTATCAGCGAGACCGTTTTCGCGCAACCGACAGTGACTAAAATCGTCAACGAGCACACTTTAAGTTTTGGCTACGAGGCCCGCCTGTATCGTGAGTACGGCCAGTCTCTTGGGAATGGCGAAGGCCTATACACCTTCAACCAGGATTTCACCCGGCAAACCAACTCTGGTTCGAGCTTCACATGCATCCAAGGCAAGAAAGGATGTACGAGCAATTTCCAGACGCAGGGGAACCAGGATGGGCAGGGCTTCGCGGCTTTCTTGCTCGGCCAGCCGACGACGGGAAACATCGACCGGAATGTTACCCGGTCCCTTCAAGAGCTGACCCAGAGTCTATTCGTTCAGGATGACTGGAAGGCGCTGCCCGGGCTCACGCTCAACCTCGGCCTGCGTTACGACCTTGAACTGCCAACGACCGAGAGATTTAACCGGAATACGCGCGGTTTCGACTTCACCGATCCTAACCCAATCGCGGCGCAAGCCATTACTAATTTCGGCGCGATCTTAGCGAAAGCGGGCGGCAGTTTTCCCACCGGTACCAGCGCGCCCGTGACCAGCATCAGTCCATCAGGCCAGGTTCTGGGCGGGTATCTGTATGCTACCCCCAGCAATCGTGGCATATGGGTCCCAGACTGGCGCAATCTGCAGCCACGGTTCGGCTTCGCCTACCAACTGTTCGCTGACACGGTTCTTCGCGGCGGCTGGGGCCTTTACTCGACTCCGTGGACCGTGTCGGGAAACAGCATCGTCAATCAATCGGGCTTCTCTCAAAGTACCGCGCTTGTTCCTTCCAACGACAATGGGTTGACTTTCGTGGCCAATCTCGCCAATCCATTTCCTAACGGAGTGGTGCCCATTAATAACAACCCCAATCTGACTACAAACGTGGGCAGCAATCTTTTCATCTTTCCGGTTCATCCCAAAACGCAACTTACCCAGGGCTGGGCATTGGATCTCCAGCACCAATTTCACGGGGAATGGCTCCTGGACATCGGTTATGTCGGAAGGCACGGTTATCATCTAATCAGGACCAGTAACTTTCTGAACGGCATTCCAACCCAGTATCTTTCCACCCTTCCAGTCCACGATCCGCTTACAGATATATTGGAAAGTAATACGATTCCCAATCCATTTAAGGGGCTGCTTCCTGGTAACGGAAGCGGGCTGAATACCGGCAACTTTGTCAAAGCAAGCCAACTTGTACGGGCATTCCCGGAATTTGGGACAATTTCCACGCAAATTTTCGACGGAAGCAACGATTATCATGCTCTCCAAGTACAAGCACAGCACCGCTTCAAACATGGATATTCGGTCATCGCTGCCTATACCTGGTCGAAGCTGACGGAAATGGCGGGCTTTCCCGACGATTTCGACACTGCACCCACTCACCGGCTCTCGCCCAACGATGCTCCTCATCGGTTCTCGGTAGCCTCCGTCGTAGAGCTGCCCTTTGGCCGCCGGCGCTTGATAGGAAAGAATTGGCCCGGAGCTGTCGAGCAGGTCTTCGGAGGCTGGGAGGTATCCGGCATTTACGCGGTTCAAACGGGATTTCCCATCCAATGGGGTAACGTAGCTTTTTTTGGGGATCCCAACCTGTTGCAGCCCCACATCAGCGCCAGCACCCTGAACCACGTATTTGATACTAGTGGTTTCTACTTTACCGATGCCGCAGTACAGACCAACGGCGTGGTAAATCCTACGCTGCAACGAAGCGATCAAAGAATCAAATTGCAAGATAATATCCGCACTTTTCCTGTTGTCTTGGGAAATTTCCGCGGCGAAGGCGAAAACAACGTGGATTTAACTTTGAGCAAAAGGTTCCCCATCAGCGAAAACAAATATCTGGAGTTTCGAGCTGTAGCTCTGAACGCCTTCAATCGTACTTGGTTCAGTAATCCAAACGTGGACCCGCAGAGCGCCAGCTTCGGCGTCATCAATAGCCAGAGGAACTTTCCGCGCCAGATGGAACTCGCGCTGAAGATTGTGTTCTAACGTGATTAACATGAATCAACCAGCATTTTCGCCATTTATAACCAGAGAATTCACGGCGAATTCACCGTTCTGGACCGAGTGGAACGCCTTAAAGCAGGGTTTGAGGGAAGCCAGGGCACATGCTGTAATCGGTCGTCTGCAATCCGAGCATGTCGGCAACAACTCCCGACAATCAAGTGAAGCTCGCTAGGTAAGGGATCGCCACACGTGTGAAGAATCTGCGGCGACGTTGTAAGTCATGCAATTACGGTTTGTTAAAGTGCCAGAAATAAAAAATAACCTAAACCATTGATGCAAAATCAGGAGATCACATGTCTATTTGGTCCTTTCGATCTGAGTTCCTTGCAGGCCAAACATCTTTAATCTCGCGCAGGAAGAAAGCGGATCTTTATAGCGCCCTATCCCTATCGAAGAGCATTTTCATTTCGATTATCGCACTCGCTTTGCTGGCGTCAGCGGCATACGCAAAACAAGGAGCCGTGCGCGCGCTTTACACCGTGCCCAACATGACGTTCATCGAGCAGCCGACGGGCGAGAATGTGGTGACCATCAACGATACTTCGGGATCAATTTCCTCGCTGCAGAGCGCGATTGACAATGCCCGCAGCGCCAATCCCAGCAATGTCATCGTCATTCACCTGTTGCGGGGCGCCGTTTATTCCGTCAGCAGCGCCGGACTCGTGCTCGGCTCCCACGAATGTCTCGTAGCGGAAGGAGCGGTCGTTCAGGCAGCAAGTTCTTCGGTGAGCGTACCTCTGATCACGGTCGCGTCCGGCTCGACCAATGTCTCCATATCCGGGGGGACGCTGGACGGCCAGGGCGCCAACATCCAGGGCATCGTTGCGCCGGCGGCCAGCCGGGTGAACATTGATAAGGTCGTGCTCAAGAACTTCGGATCGGATGCCATCTCCCTGAATGGTCAGGGCGACTCGACCTTTGACAATGAAATGACCGTCACCCGCACGGATATATCCGCGAGTTCAGTGGGCATCCATATCCAGAACTCCACCCAGACCACGCTTCTGGATAACGACTGTCATAACAACGGCACCGGCATTCTAGTTTCGGCTGCCTGGGCCAACATCGCCAACAATACCTGCCATAACAACACGACCGGCATTGACATTGCCGGCGGCAACGACAACGTGGTTGCCAACAATACCTGCGACAGCAACGGCACCGGCATTCATGCCGGCGGCACGGGCGGCATGATCGTCTCCAACGCCCTGGGGGGCAATACCACCGCAGGCATCAGTTCAGATGGCAGCAGCAACAACTTCATCGATAACCTGTTCACGGCCGGCAATGCCACCAACTTCATCAGCGCCGGGACCAGCAATAACATCATTGCCTACAAAGCGCCGATCAGCGCTTCGGGACAGAACTATTTCTATCCGCCGCTGATTGATAACCAGCATACGGACACCACGATTGTGAACGGCATGGGGCGCACCGACCTGACCATCGGTTCCACCACGATTGATGATGTGCAGAACCAATACAATGCCGCGCTCAGCGCCAATCCCAACAATGTGATCGTGCTGCATCTCAACGGAACCTTCACCGTAGGTGCAAATCCTCTGTCGCTCTCGTCGAATACCAGTGTCCTGTTGAACGGGACCATTCAAATCAACTCCGCCACCACCGCCAGCGCTGCGATCGCGACGGCAAGCGGTGCAACCCGCATTTCCATCTCCGGCGGCATCCTCGATGGCGGTAACTTGGAAAGCCACACAGGGGTCTCGGCCATCGGCGGTGCGATGATCCAGGTGGACGGGATGACGATCCAGAACTTTGGAGACAATTCCACGCACCACAGCGGCTCTGACTCGATTCATTTCAGCGGCGGCACGACGCCTTACGTTGTGACCCGGTGCACGATCAACAAGAGTGGCGCGCGCGGAATCTGGTCGCAGTTGAACCACCAGAAAGCTCTTTATTCCGATAATTCGGTGACCCTGACGAGAGCATGCATCGATGCCGATTCCAGCACCTTCGGATCCGTGATGATGTTCAACTTTTGCGATAGCAACGATTATGGGCTCTTCGTCGAGCAAAGCGCCCAGCACAATGCTTCCATCGGGAACATCTCCAATAACAATTCGCACAATATCGCGGTTGTCAATAACTCGACCACGGCTAGACCGCCAACCGCATTCAACAACTTTATCTCCAACAGCCTGCTGGGAGCAAGCGGAACCAAGAACGTCGGGACCACGAGCGTTGCCCTTACCTCGGATAATTTTTTCTTCAATAACACGATCATTAACGGTCCGATCAACTCTCAGCAATTCGGCTCCCAGAATTACTATTCGCAGAACTACTTGTCCGGGGGCACGCTTTCGACCAGCGGGGCGGAAGTGTTCTTCAATTCGGCGGACGTGAGCGGCAACTTGCAGATCCATGACAGCAACAGCGGGTTAGCCGTCATCGTGCAAAATGCCGCAACCACCGATGGCGCCGCTGTGGTCACGGCGCAGCCGAGCGCTTTGGGAGATGGATCCAATGACGACGAATGGCAGTTCATTCCGACGACCAATGGTTATTTCAAGGTGGTGAACGCGAATAGCGGCCTGGTCATGGCGGTGCAAGGCGCCAGCTCGAGTAACGGCGCGCCCATCATTCAGTTCACATTCAGCAACGGTACGGGAAACGACGAATGGTTGCTCCAGCATGCCGATAACGGGACGTACAATTTCATCAACCGCCTGAGCAGTCTGTACCTCGATGTCCCAGGCGCCAGCACCACGCCGGGTACACAACTCGATCAGTCATCATCCAACGGCGCCGCCAACCAGCAATTTAGCCTCCTCGAAGATGCGCCAGCGTCTGCGCCGCCAGACTTTAGCATCTCTGCGACGCTATCGTCGCAGACCGTCACTGCGGGTGGAAGCACGAGTTACACAGCCACGGTGACTGCGGTTAATGGCTTCGCGGGAACGGTGAACCTGAGCCTGAGCGGATTGCCGAGTGGCGCGACGGCAACGTTCAATCCCACGTCGATCAGCGGCGGCTCGGGCTCTTCCACACTGGCTATCTCCACCAGTTGTTCGACTCCGGCAGGGACCTACACATTGACCATCGCCGGAAGCAGCGGCAGCCTCAGCCATAGCACGACTGTGACTTTGGTCGTTAATGCCGCGGCCAACGATTTCACGATTGCCGCCTCGCCTGCATCGAGCACGGTGACTGCGGGAGGAGGAACGAGCTATACGATGAACGTAGGTTCAACGGGTTGCTTTGCAGGAACGGTGAATCTGAGTGTGACTGGATCGCCGAGCGGGGCCACGGGAAGCTTCAATCCAACCTCGATCAGCGGCTCAGGAAGCTCGACATTGAGCATTTCGACGTCCAGCACTGCATCCACTGGCTCCTTCACGCTGACCATAACCGGGGCCAGCGGCAGCCTGACGCACTCGGCTGCCGTAACGCTCAACATAAACCCGGGCACAGGATTGCCAGCGGGCTGGAGTGACACTGATATCGGCACTCCGGGTCTGGCGGGCAGCGCGACCTTCAGCTCCGGCACGTTCACGGTAAACGGCGGTGGAGCGGACATCTGGGGCACCTCTGATAACTTCCACTACGCCTCCGAATCGTTGGCGGGCGATGTGACCATCACAGCGCGCGTGGCCAGCCAGCAGAACACCAGTGCCTGGGCCAAGAGCGGCGTGATGATCCGCGAGACCACGGCGGCCAACGCGTCCTATGTATTTGTGTTCGTCACCCCGAGCAATGGCGTGAACATGCAGTATCGCAATGGGACGGGAACCAGCGCTGTACAACTGGCGCAGATTGCCGGGCCAGTGGCGCCATATTGGGTGCAGCTGGTGCGTTCTGGGAACACGTTCACCGGGTTCTCCTCGACCGACGGTGTGACCTGGACACAAGTTGGACAGATCAGCGTAACCATGGCGAGCAATGCGCTGGAAGGCCTGGCAGTGTGCGCGCACAACAACGCGGCGCTGAACACCTCGACCTTTGACAACGTCACGGTGAGCACACCGGCGCCGGACTTCACGATTGCGGCGAGTCCGTCGTCGCAGACCATCATCCAGGGCGGGAGCACGAGCTACACCG
>Ga0070730_10002811_pt1 | contig 15802 bp, 13 predicted proteins | sample Coa_R1_3_FD_66447 | JGI IMG/M metagenome (GOLD analysis project Ga0070730, IMG submission 66447) | Surface soil microbial communities from Centralia Pennsylvania, which are recovering from an underground coalmine fire - Coalmine... | ecosystem: Environmental > Terrestrial > Soil > Unclassified ...
CAGCCGAGGAACAGGCCGCGCAGCATGGCCTTGCGGTCGCACGTGGCGTCGGGCACGGCGCTCGCCGCCGACTGGGTGAACGCGCCCTCGAGCCCGATCGGAAGCGACAGCTCGATGAAGAACGCCATCCGCTTCTTGCTCTTGACGGCCTGGTACTTGGCCTCCATCGGGCCCACCGCCCGGCCCAAACGCACGACCTTGCGCGCCACCGTGTTCCGCAGCAGCGAGAAGTACGCGGCGCGGCTGTCCGAGCCGCGCTTGAGCAGCCGGCCTCGGGAGCCGAAATAGATGCCGAGCAGCTCGCTCAGCTGACAGCAGGGCCGGGCCGGCAAGAGCCCGGCCATCTCGTTCTTGACGTCCGCCGAGAACGAAATGGGACTACCTCCAGGATCTGGCTTGATCCTCTCCCTCTCCCCCAGTCTATACAGTGTTTCCAGGGTGGGCGAGATGCGCATGATCGAGGCGGTCCGCGCCGCCATCTCGGAGGAGATGGAGCGCGACGAGCGCGTGCTCGTGATGGGCGAGGACGTGGGTCGCAAAGGCGGCGTCTTCGGGGCCACCGACGGTCTCTACGCGCGCTTCGGCGAGTCCCGCGTGCTGGACACGCCGCTGGCCGAGTCGGCCATCGTCGGCATCGCCATTGGCGCCGCCCTCAACGGCCTCATCCCCATCGCCGAGATCCAGTTCGCGGACTTCATCCACCCCGCGTTCGACCAGATCGTCAGCGAGGCGGCCCGCACGCGCTACCGCTCGAACGGCGACTGGTCCGTGCCGATCGTGATCCGCACGCCCTTTGGCGGCGGGGTTCACGGCGGGCTTTATCACTCCCAGTCCATCGAAGCCTTCTATGCGCACGTGCCGGGGCTGAAGGTCGTCGTGCCGAGCCTGCCCGCCGACGCGCACGGCCTCTTGAAGTCGGCGATCCGCGACCCGGACCCGGTGCTGTTCCTGGAGCACAAGAAGGTGTACCGGCTGGTCGCGGAGGACGTGCCCGAGGGAGACCACACGGTTCCCATCGGGCCCGCGGCGGTGAGGCGCGAGGGCACCAAGCTCAGCTGCTTCGCGTGGGGATTGATGACCCACTACAGCCTGCAGGCGGCCGAACAGCTGGAAGCGGAAGGCGTCAGCGTCGAGGTGGTGGACCTGCGCACGCTGGCTCCGCTCGACCGCGACACCATCCTCGCGTCGGTCCGCAAGACCGGCAAGGCGATGGTCGTGCACGAGGACAACCTGACCGGCGGTTTCGGGGCGGAGGTGGCGGCCGTCATCGCGCAGCACGCGTTCGACAGCCTCGACGGGCCGGTGGTCCGGGTGGCCGCGCCGGACATTCCCGCGATGCCGTTCAACACGCCGCAGGAGGACTTCTTCATGCCGAGCCCGGCCAAGATCGCGGAGGCGATGCGACAGCTTGCCGCCTACTGAGCGCCCCTCAAGAAAGAGGGGTCCTGCTCAACCGAGTGCCCCCCACCCAGACCCACCGCGCGCAGCGAGGAGGGTTCCACCTCGCATCCTTCCAGAGGAGTACCGGAGGCGAAGGGAGGCAGTTACCGCTGGGATGGAGGCCATGCGGCTGGACGCGCTTTGTGTCTTCTACCCCGCCCGCGTCGCCTATCTCACCGGGTTCCATCACCTCCCGACCGAGCGGCCGATCGCACTCGTGCTCGGGCCTGACGCCCACACGGCGCTCATCGTCCCCGCCGTCGAGAAGGAGCACGCGGAGCGACTGCCGGACATCGACCGGCTGGAGGTCTACTTCGAGTACCCGGGCTCTGAGCACCCGATGGAGCGCGTCGGGGTCGCGCTGGCCGAGGTCGGCGCGCAGGCCGATCGCGTCGGGGCGGACCACGACGGCTACATCCCCTTCTCGGGCTATCGCGGCCCCCGGCTCCAGGACATCACCGGCAGGCCGCCCATCGACGCCGAGATGCTGATCGAGACGCTCCGGCGCCTGAAGTCGCCGGCGGAGCTCGAATGCATCCAGCTCAGCTGCGACTGGGCGGGCCGCGCGCACCGCCGCATGCAGGAGGCCGTCGTCGCCGGCAAGACGGAGATGGAGTGCTACATGCCCGCCAACGTCCAGACGCTGGCGGAGATGGTGCGCGAGATGCCGGGCTGGCGGCCGGTTGGATTCGCCGGCGGCAGCGGGCTCACGGCGACGTTCATGGCCGGGCGCTCCACCGCGATGCCACACAGTTTCGGAGCGGGCCAGGGCATCCAGAAAGGTGACGTGCTGGTCAGCTGGGCCGCCGCGGACATGGACGGCTACCAGAGCGAGCTGGAGCGGACCATGTTCCTGGGCGAGCCCACCCAGGCTCAGGAGCGCGCGTTCGCGGCCATGCTCGCGTTCCAGAACCGCGCCCTCGAGACGATGGGCCCGGGCGTCCCGGCAGGCGAGGTCGACCTGGCGGTCGTCCGGCTCGCCGAGGAGCTGGGCGTCAAGGACGCGCTGCGGCACCACGCCGGGCACTCGATCGGGCTCGAGGCGCATGAGGCTCCATTCCTGGACCACGGCGAGGAGGCGATCCTGGAGCCCGGGATGGTGTTCACGGTCGAGCCCGGCGTGTACATGGCGGAGCTCGGCGGCTTCAGGCATTCCGACACGGTGGTGATCACCGAGGACGGCCGCCGGCTGATGACGGACTATCCGCGGGAGCTCAAAGACCTGGTGATCACGGGCTAGCTCGCCGCCGAGGCGGGCATGCGCCGCGCGCGCGAGCTGACGAGGTGCAGCACGGGCACGCCGCTGTGCACGCGATGGCGTATGCGGTCGAGCGCGAGGGTGGGCAGCACGTCCTGTTCGCCCTGCATCACGACCGTCTCATGCGGGTGGACCTCGGCCCACACGCGTCCTATCGCATCGCGCGGCAGGCTGCCGGGCACGTACACGTATCGCCGGCTCGCTACGTCCTTCCGCGCGCGAAGCTCGGCGCGGGTGAACGCGTCCTGCGCGACGTAGTCCTTGAGGTAGGGGTCGCTGACCTCCCAGAGCTCGGCAGGACCGGGCGGCGCCTGCCCGCGATATAGGAAGACGACCCGCTTGCCTTGTCCCGCCTCCACCCCCTCCGCGATCACCGCGTCCGCCGAGTTCTGATCGCGCGGAAGGATGACGAGGACGTCGGCAGGGTCGGTCTGGAACCGGAGGGCTATCGACTCGGCGGCGAGCTCTGGACGGTAAGGCACCGGAAACACTGCCGGGCGCTGACGCCTGGCTCGGCGGTACGTCGTGAGCCCGATGACCACCCCGATCGTGGTCAGAGCGCCGCCGAACACCGTCGCTTCGGGCTTGGCGACCAAGTTGACCAGCCACGCGACGAGCGGCAGCGCGGTGGTGGCGATGCCGATTCCGAACACCATCCGCGGCCAGGCCCCGCGAGTGAGATGAAGCTCGCGACGCCGGATGACGTCGAGGGCGACGTTGGTGAGGATGATCGAACCCAGCAGGCCGAAGGCATACAGATTGCCGAGGAAGACGGCGGTGCCGGCCGAGCTGTTGGACGCCACCCAGACGATGACGACGGGTGGCGCCACGGCGGCGAGGATCGCGATGTGCGGCGTCCGGCGCCACGAGTTGCGCAGCTCCATCACGCGGGGCAAGAAGCCCATGCGGGTGAGGGCGAGGAAGACGTGGTAGCCGCCGATGATCGCGGTGTTCGTCGCGAACATCAGCAGCACTGCGCCAGTGATGGCGACGTAGTCGGCGACGAGCGTCCCCGAGTACTGTCCCGCGAGCAGCGAGAGCAGCTGGCTGTTGTTGGCCGAGCTGTTCGGGTTGGGCACCAGCACGGTCTGCCACAGAGACAGGATCGGGCTCGTGATCATCATGGCCACGATGACCAGGGCCATCGTCCGATAGGCGGTTCGCCGCTTCGGCGAGCGCATCGCCGGCGCGATCTGCGCGACGCTCTCCAGGCCCGAGAACGCGAGAAACGCGGCACCGAAACCGAACACGATGGTGAGCGGTGTGAGCGGCGGCGGTCCCTGTCCGACCTCCTGGAGGCTGTGGACGATCCCCGCAGGGCCGAGGTGGACTGCCACCACGACGACGACCAGGACCTGTCCGAGCGCCGCAAGGACGGCCGCGACGAAGCTCACGGTGGCGCTCTCGCGAATGCCGATGACGTTCAGCACGGCGAGGCCGGTGAGCGCGAGCAGCGTTCCCGGAAGGAAGTTGCCCCACGCCGCGGCCGGGAACACCACCGCCAGATAGCTCACGCCGGAGAACGCGCTCAAGCCGGCCGTGAGGTAGTAGTCGACGATGATGAAGAGGCCGCCCAGCAACCCCACGAACGGGTGCAGCGCGCGCGAGGAGATGGTGACGACGCCGCCGCCTTCGGGGTTGCGCCACGTGACCTCGGCGTACTTGAGCGCCAGCAGCACGAATGCCACCGCCGTCATGGCGACGAAGATCGCGGTCCGCTTGTTGTACCCGCTGGAGGAGACGATCCCGGGCACGTAATAGATGGACGTGCCGATGTCGGCGAACACGATCGACCAGCACAGCAGCGGGCCGAGATTGGCCCCGTGGAACTTGACGCGGCGTCTGGCCGCCGCGCTCGGGTGGCTCAAACGTCGATCCGGGCGCGCCTGTCGCTGAGGTACCGGATGAGGTGCTTGACGTCGCCGCGGAGGTCTTCGACTGCAAGCTCCGCGGGCGCGTCGCCCAGTTCCATGGCAGTGACTGCAGCCAGGTAGATCTCGGCCCGCTCCAGCTGGCGGATGGCGGCGCGAAGGACGTGCCGGCTTTCGGATCCGCTTCGGTGCTCGGGCATTCGCAGGATGGCGTTGCGCATGAGGCCAAGCTAGGAGCGCGACTGTGGGGAGACCGTTTGGGCGCCGTTGGCGGCCGTATGGATGTTGTATGGCTTTGGCCCGGAAGCCTTACATTCGCCCTCTGTGAGCCACGACTCGATTGCCCGGAGGGGGCGGCGTCCGGGAGACATGCGGGTCGTGGTCCGCCGCGGCGCGAAGCTGCCGCGCACGCTGGGCGCGTCGGCGCTGTTCGCCGCCTGCTACGGCAACGTCGGCTCGAGCATCTACTACGCCCTCGGCGTCACCGCGGCCTTCGCGCTCGGCCTCACCCCGCTGGCCCTCATCCTGGCCGGCTTCATCTTCGTCACCACGGCCCTCAACTACGCGGAGGGCACCGCCGCGCTGCCGCACGCCGGAGGCAGCTCGTCATTCGCCCGCCGTGCCTTCAACGAGCCGATCGGCTTCCTGGTCGGTTGGGTGCAGCTCCTGAACTACACGGCAACCGTCTCCATCTCCGCTTATTTCGCCATCAGCTATCTGGGCGTGTTCGGGAAGTACTTGCCGCTCTTCTACACGCTCAAGGACTCCGCCAGCTGGCACGTCGGCGCCACCGTGATCTTGATCGGCGCTCTCATCGTCGTGAACATCATCGGCATCCAGGAGTCGAGCGCCCTCAACCTCGTCCTGGCAATGGCCGACCTCGTTACCCAGTTCGTCCTCGTGATCCTCGGCGTGATGTTCCTGCTCAACTTCCGCGCCGTGATCGACAGCATTCACCTGGGCGTCGCGCCCACCTGGGGCAACTTCCTGGCCAGCGTCTCCATCGCCATGGTCACCTACACAGGCATAGAGACGATCTCCAACATGTCCGAGGAGGCGAAGAATCCGGGCCGGTCGGTGCCCCGCGCGACGTTCGCGGTCATCGTCGCCGTGCTGTTCGTCTCCGCTTTTCTCCCGACGATCGGCATCAGCGTGTTTCCCGTGCACCTGGACCACGGCACGTACACGACAGCGCTGGCTGTGGCGTACAAGGACGACCCCGTGGCCGGCATCGTGACCGGTTTCGCGCGGGTGTCGAACGCGCTCGCGTTCTGGGCGGGCATCTGGGTCGGAATCCTCGCGTTCACGATCCTGGTGATCGCGACCAATGCCGGACTCATCGGCATCTCGCGCTTGAGCTACTCGCTGGCCGGCGCACACTTGCTTCCGAGTCGCTTCGCGACGCTGCACCCGAAGTTCAAGACGCCCTACATCTCGATCGTGGTCTTCGGCGTCGTCGCCGCCCTTCTCGTCCTGCCGGGGGTGATCACGGGCGGAGCGGTCATCGACCTGCTGGCCGCGGTCTACTCCCTGGCCGCCACCTTCGCCTTCTGCTCCGCGCATCTCTCCGTGATGCGCCTTCGGTTCATCGAACCGGACCTCTACCGGCCATATCGGATGCCGGGCAACATCCGGTTCGGCCGCGACTACATTCCGGTGATCTCGGTGATCGGCGCGCTCGCGATCGGGACGGTCTTCACGCAGTTGATGTTCCAGAACATCTCGAACTCGACCTGGATCTACCTCGGCTGGCTGGTGCTGGGCGGCCTCACCTTCGTGCTGTATCGAAAGCACCGCCACGAGCCGTTGTGGGAGCCCCTCGAAGTCCCGCCGCCGCCCGACCGCGAGGTCGACCGCAGCCCGCTCGAGCCGCACCCCCAGGCCGCGCGCTACCGGCTCGGGCGCCGCGAGAGAATCGCCGCCCACGCCGCGGCGCGACCCATGGCTCGACCCCGGCGGCAGCATCGCTGGCTGGGGATCGAGCTGTTCTTCGCCCGGCACGGCGCCGTCCGAGGAGTTCTCATCGTGGCCGTGTTCGCAAGCGTCAGCGGGCTCGCGGTCGGCGTCGACCTCTCGAACTACGACCCCTTCGGCCCAGGGCTCGGTTGGTCTCCGGGCATCGTGATCACGGCGCTCCTGGCGGCGTACCTGCTCAACCGGAGCCGCTCAGAGCAGTAGTCAGCTCGCTTCGAGCCGGTACCCCACCCCCGGCTCGTTGACTATGTAGCGCGGGTTCGAAGAGTCGTCACCCAGCTTCTTGCGGATCTGGGCCACGACGTAGCGGGTGTTGTACTTGTCACCCACGGCGTAGTCGCCCCACACCTGGCGCAGCAGCGTCGTGTGTGTGACCGGCTTGCCCGCGTGCAGCGCCAGGTAGCGCAGCAGCTCGTACTCCGTGGGCGTGAGCCGGACCGCCTTCCCGCCCACGCTGACCGCGCGATGGGCGAGGTCGATCTCGAGGTCGCCGGAGCGGATCACGGGCTCGCCCGCGGTGAGGTCGGCCTGCCGGCGCAGCACCGCACGGATGCGCGCGACCAGCTCCTCGGTGCCGAAAGGCTTGACGACGTAATCGTCCGCGCCCGCGTCGAGGGCACGGACCTTGTCCTTCTCGCCGGGCATCACGCTGACGACGATCACCGCCGCGCGCGTGGCCGGGCGCAGTGCGGCGAGCGTCTGGAACCCGTCCATGCCCGGCAGGCCCAGGTCGAGCAGCACGACGTCGGGCCGCCACGACGCCGACTCGCGCACCGCCTCTTCCCCCGTCCCCACCGCGTGCACGTCGAAGCCGTGATAGCCCAGGCCCGCGCGCAGGGCGCGCTGCATCTCGACCTCGTCGTCGACGACGAGCACGCGCCCGCTCACTGCGCGGCGGTGACCCGGGCGAGCGGCAGGGTGAAGGTGAAGCGCGGCCCGCGCCGCATGTTCTCGGCGCGGATGGTGCCGCCGTGCGCCTCCACGACGCGCTTGCAGATCGCCAGGCCAAGCCCGCTGCCTCGCGCCCGCCGCGTCCAGAAGGTGTCGAACACCCGGTCCAGGTCGGTGGCCGGGATCGGGGGCCCGTCGTTCTCGACCCAGGCCTCGAGCACCCCGTCCCGCGCCACCGCGCCGAGCGCGATCTTCCCCTCGGGCGGCGCCCATTCGAGCGCGTTCTCGAGCAGGTTGACCAGCACCCTCCCGACCTGGACCTCGTCGACCTCGACCGGTGGAAGGTCGTCGTCCGCTTCGACCGTGACCTCGCGGCCCTTCAGGTCCGAACGCAGCTGCCGCATGGCGCTGCCGACGAGGTCGGCAAATCGATGTGGTTCCTTGTCGAGCTCGACGCCGGCCTCGAGCCTCGAAAGGGCGAGCATGTCTCCGACCATGTGATCCAGGCGCGTGGCCTGCCGGTCGAGGTCCTGCAGCAGCTCCGTCTGCTCCGGCTCGAGCCCGGCTCGGGGCGCGACCAGGGCGGTCAGCCCGGCGCGCAGCGAGGCGATCGGGCTCTTGAGCTCGTGCGAGAGCGAGGAGAGAACCGCAGCCTTCAGCCGGTCCGAGGCCTCGAGGCCGCGCGCCCGCTCCGACTCCAGCGCCGCGCGGCGGCGATCGAGCAGCAATCCGGCCAGGCCGACGAGCGCCGCCAGCATCCGCAGGTCGCCCGGCGCCGGGTGCTCGGACTCGACCCGGATCAGCGCGACTCCGCTGGCGAGAGGCACGTAAGCGGGGCTCCCCGCGTCGGGCCGCGTCCTCATCAGCTTGATCGTGCCGTCCGTGACGGTCATGCCGACCGCGCGGCCGTTCTGGTGGGCCCACGAGGCCTGCTTGAGCTCGTCGGCGGTCAGGTCGCCGCCCGCCAGCGGGACCGCGTGGCCGAAGTCCATGCCCACGAGCGCGAAACGGCTCACGCCCTCGATCAACAGGGCCCGCTCGCACAGCAGGCTGAGCGCGCTCGTCACCTCCGGCGAGCGCAGCGCCGCGGTGGCCAGCTGGTACAAAGCGCGCGACTCGGCGGCGATCGCCTCGGACTGGGCGTGGCTCAGCCTGAGCGAGGCCGCCAGCTGGCCGGTCACCAGGGCGACCGCGAGCAGCACGACCAGCTCGAGCAGCTGGCTCGGCCCGCGAACGCTGAACGTGCCCACCGGCGGCACGAAGAAGAAGTCGTAGAGGAGGAAGGCGCAGACGCTGGCGGCGACGGCGGGCCACCTTCCCCAGCGCACACCGAGCCACAGGACCAGGAGCAGGTAGACGGTCTCGAGGCCGGCGACCGAGGTGAAGAGCTGAACCTCGGCGATGGCCGCGGTGATCACGACCGATCCCCCCACGGCAAGGCCGTAAGGGAGCGCGCGCCGCAGCATGGCGGTCAGCTTACGATCCAGCGCACCCCGGTTCCGTGGGCCTTTGATGTAGCCAGGAGAACGCCGTCGAGCCGGACTTCGAAGGTGCCCTCGCCGGGCTCCATGGCCAGATGGGCCACGGGCGCCGCCTCGATGAGGCCGGTCAGTTCCTTGCGGGCGTCCTCGTCGAGGTACTGCATGACGACCGAGTGGTAGACGACCGTCGCCACGCCCGGCCGCGGCGCAGCCAGCTCGCGGCGCAGGAAGGCCAGGGCGTCGACGCGCTCGACCTGGGCCGGCTCGCGCCGCGCGACCTCGATGGCCCCCTCGAGGAGGCGGAAGCGCTCGAGCTGGTCGGCCCAGATGAAAGAGCGCAGCGTGAGCGAGCCCTCCTCGGTCGTCGGGTCGATCGGATTCAGGTCGCAGCCTTTGCGCTCGGCGACCACCGCCGGCCGGTCCAGGGGCGGCGCCACCTCGAAGACGCCGGTGAACCGGACGGGCGAGTCGGGGTCGCCCCAGCCTGCCGATCCGGCCTCGTAGCGGTAGCGATCCCACCTCAGGTTGAGGCCCGCGCTGGCGCCGATCTCGAGAATCCGCAGCGGCAGGCCGGTGCGGCTCGCCACCTCGAGGAACCCGCCGACCAGGGCGGCGCAGCGCCCGACCTCGTTGGTCTGGCACGGGCCCTCGACGAGGCCGTGAATCTCGTCGCGATGGTGGGCCAGCGCGGCTCGAAACACCGGCCACGCGGCCTGCGCGTCGCCGTCACCGCCGACCGACGGGTAGCGGCGAGCGAGCTCCGGCAGGCGCCCGGTGAGGACGAGCCGGTGCACTGCGCCCATGAGCCGCAGCGCGAGCGCCGACCAGCCCGACTCGCCTTCGAAACCCTCGAGCACCTGGCGCACGGGCCCGCCGGCTTCGAGGTCATCGGCGGCGTGCTCCAGGAGCGCGGCGTAGAACGGGGAGCCCAGCCCGCGGCAGCCGTGGGCCTGAAACCTGAGCCAGCCGGCGACGACCTCAGCCGGCGCCGGCAATCGCGAGCTCCCGCGCCCGATTCGCATAGCCCGCGTGCGACGGCCTGGCGACCCGGAACCAGGCCAGCGTCTCCGCCAGCGCGTCGCCGAGCGCCGAGGGCTCGAAGCCGAGCTCGGCCCTGGCGCGGCTGATGTCGAAGCCACCGTAGCGGCGGGGATCGGGACCGTACGGGCTTGAGCCCTCCGGCAGTTCGGCGAAAGGCACCGGGTGGAGTTTTGCCGGGTGGCCCGACGCCTCGGCGATGCCCTCGATCAGGTTACGAAGGCTCACGTTCTCGAACCCCGCGTTGTAGGCGCGATGCGTCGTGCCCTTGCGCAGGTCGCACGCCAGCGCGCACGCATACCCGACGTCCTTGACCCAGGCGATGCCGAACGGCCGCGCGTAGGTCTCGAGCGGCACGAGCAGCGGGCCGCCGTCGGCCACCCGCTGCATGTACGCCGCGATACGCAGCGAGGGGTCTCCGGGGCCCAGTACCGCCGGAGGTCGCACGACTGTCCACGGGAGCTCACTCGAGCCCACGAGCACGGCCTCGCACCAGCGCTTGCCGTCGGCGTAGTCGAACACGGCCGGCCGCTCGCCGCCCGGCGGCACGAAGTCGTCCTCCCGGGCGGGCCTGCCCTGCAGCTCGGGATAGACCGCGCCGCTCGACACGAACACGTAGCGGGCGCCCGTGAAGTTGCGAACCACGGCGTCCACCTGCGCCGGCAGGTAGCACGCGAGGTCGAGCAGGACGTCGGGTTGGACCGCGTCGAGGGTCCGGTGCAGCTGCTCTTCGTCTTCGCGGTCGAACGCGACGTAGCTCGTGAAGGTGCCGTACGGGCGGTCCTTGCGACCGGCGGCGATGGTCTCCACGCCGCGCCGCATGAGCTCTTTGCAGGCGGCCACACCGACGAACCCGGCGCCGCCGAGCACGAGCGCCTTCGTCAAATGTCGCGGGTGACGAAGTCGACGTCGATGCCGTCCAGGCTCTTGAGCCGGCGCGCCATCTCGGCCGCGAGCACGACGGATCGGTGCTGCCCACCCGTGCATCCGAACGCGATCACGAGGTGCATGCGCCCCTTCTCGTGGTACCTGGGCATGAGGTCGACCACGATCCGGTGCAGGTCGTCGAGCAGCTTGACCGCGGCGGGCTGCTTCATCACGAAGTCGGCGACGGCGGGATCGCGTCCGTCCCGGTCGCGAAGGTCGGGCACCCAGTACGGGTTGTCGAGAAAGCGCGCGTCGATCAGGAGCGCCGCATCCGCCGGCGCGCCGTTCTTGTAGCCGAACGCGAGGCAGGTGATGAGCGGGCGCTTGCGGCTGCGCAGGCGCCGGGCCAGCTCGTCGAGCTGGGCCGCTTCGACCCGGTGATGGGCTCGCTCGTAGGTGCCCCCGGCCTCGCCGTCCGCCTCACCCTCGTGGACGAGGACGTACTTGAGCCCGATCTGGTCGGCGTCGCGGAGCAGCTCCGCGCCTCCTCCCGCGATGCCGAGCACGCCGTCGCCCTCCGGAATGGTCGCCAGGTCGCGCAGCCGGCGAAACCCCGCGGCCTCGAAGACCTCGAGATCCTCCTCGAGCCGCCCGGGGATCGACGTCCCGAGTACGACGAGGGTCACAGCGTCTCTTTCAGGCGCTTGGCGAGGCGCTCGGGCACGCCCACCGCCACGATCTCCTCGACCGCCGCATCCCTGATCGCCTGCACCGAGCCGAAGTGTCTCAGCAGTGCCCGCTTCCGCGCCGGCCCGATGCCCTCGACCGAGTCGAGGGGCGACGTCAGCGCCTTGCGTGAACGGACCTTGCGATGGTGTGTGATCGCGAAGCGGTGGGCCTCGTCGCGGATCCGCTGCACGAGGAACATGCCGGGGGAGTTCCGTTCCTGCACGATCGGCTCGGCCCTGCCCGGAGCGAAGATCTCCTCCCTCTCCTTGGCGAGCGCGAAGGTGGGGATGTCCGCGAACCCGGCTGACTCGAGCACCTCGAGCGCGGCGCCCAGCTGGCCCTTGCCACCGTCGATCAGGATCAGGTCGGGCCGGCTGGTGAAGGAGCGATCGCCGACCACGTCGGCGTCCTCGCGGCGCTGGGCGGACTCGAGTCGCTCCAGGCGCCGCCTCAGCACCTCCTGGAGCATCGCGAAGTCGTTCGGTCCGGGAGTGAACTTGATCTTGAAGTGGCGGTAGTGGTCGTTGCGCGGCCGGCCGTCCTCGAACACCACCATCGCGCCGACGGCGGACTCGCCCTGGAGGTTCGAGATGTCGTAGCACTCGACACGCTTGGGCGGGGTCTCGAGGCCGAGCGCGTCGGCCAGCGCGGCCAGCATCGGCTCGGTGCGGCTGCGGTCGTAGTCGGCCTGGATGCGCAGCTGCTCGAGCTCCTGGGCCGCGGTCTCGCCCAGCTGCGTCACCAGGGCGCGCTTGCGACCGCGCTGGGGCACTTCGATGGTGACGGGCGCGCCGCGCCGCTGCGACAGCCAGCCCGTCATCAGCTCCGGCTCCTCGACCGGTCCGGGAACGATGACCGAGCGCGGCACGTGGGTCGCGCTCGTGTAGTACTGGAGCAGGAAGCCGCGCAGCAGCTCGGCCTCGCCGGCGTCGCCGGCGCCGTCGAGCGGATGGCCGTCGTGGCCGACCATCTTGCCCTGGCGCACGTAAGCGACCTCGACGAAGACCTCGCCGCCCTTCCTCGCGTAGGCGATGAGGTCTTGGTCGTCGCGGCCGTGCACGAGCACCTTCTGACGGTCGGCGATGCGCTCGATCGACTGAAGCTGGTCGCGGTATCGCGCCGCGTTCTCGAAGTCGAGGCGGTCCGCCGCGTCTTCCATCCGGCCCTCGAGCTGCCGCACCAACACGTCCGAGCGGCCCTCCATGAACAGGGCGACCTCGCGGATGCGGGCCTTGTAGTCCTCGGGGCTGATGCGCTTCTCGCACGGACCGGGGCACCGGCGGATGTGAAAGTCGAGGCACACCTTGCCCTGCTTGAAGATCTCGTCCGAGCAGGTCCGAAAGGGAAGCAGCTGCCGGATGGACTTGACCGTCCCCCGGAGGGATTGGGCCGAGGTGTACGGGCCGAAGTAAAGCGCGCCGTCGTTCTGGACTCGACGCGAGTAGTGCACGCGGGGGTACTGCTCGGTGACCGGCAGCTTCAGATAGAGGTAGTTCTTGTCGTCCTTGAGCCGGATGTTGAATCGCGGTCTGTAGTTCTTGATGAGGTTGCACTCGAGGACCAGCGCCTCCACCTCGTTCGCGCACTGCACGAACTCGAAGTCGTAGATCCGGCGCACCATCTCCTCGACCCGCGCGGTCTGCGCGTAGCCGGGCGTGAAGTACTGGCGGAGACGGTCGCGCAGACGCAGCGCCTTGCCGACGTAGATGACCTGCGCGCGCAGGTCGCGGAACAGGTACACCCCGGGCTCGTCCGGGACCGCCCGAAGCCGCTGCTTGATCTCATCGTCGGTGGTTGCCGCCACGTGATGGATTGTAGGAACCGAGTTAGACTCGGCCTCATGAGCACGCCGTCTGCGGACCTACCCCCGAATCCGGCCGCGAGTCAGGCGGTGGGCCAGCAGACCGCGCCTTCGACCGTCGTTCCGCACACACCCAATCTCGTGGCGAGGGAACACAACGGACTGGCGACGGTCAGCCTGGTCACCGGGATCCTGTCCTTCCTCGGTCATGTCATCCCGATCGTCGGAGGGTCGACGCTCGCCATCGTCGCGATCATCACGGGCTTCATCGCTCGCAACCAGATCAAACAGACCGGCGAGGATGGGATGACCGCCGCCACCGTCGGCATCGTCCTGGGCATCGCCAACCTGGCCCTGGTCGTCGTGGTCATCGTGTTGATCCTCTTGCTGATCATGGGAGTCAGCATCCTCGGCATCGCCCTTCACCACTAACAGACATGGCTGATCTGCCGCCGCCGCCGTCTCCGCCTCCGGCGTACCCGCCGCCACCTCCGCCACCCCCTTACCCACCGCCGGGCGGCTCAGCGCCACCCCCTCCGGCCTTCCCGCCGGCACCACCCGGCTACGGCGGCTACGGCGCGGTCAACCCGCCGACCGACGGCATGGCGATCGCCTCGCTCGTGCTCGGCATCATCGCCTTCCCTGCGATCTGCTGCTACGGGATCCCCGCGATCGCGCTGGGCGTCACGGCTCTGATCCTCGGCCGCGTCTCGCTGCGCAAGATCCGCGCCGCGAACGGGGTCATCGGCGGGCACGGGCTGGCCCAGGCCGGGTGGATCTGCGGCCTGGTGGCCGCCAGCCTCGGCGGGCTTTACGGGCTCTTCACCCTGGGCATACTCCTGTTCGGCATTTTCGGCGGTGGTTCCGGACTCCCGTTTCCTTTCCCCACGCCTTCGGCCTAAAAGTGGATGCCCTTCATCAGGTAGGCCATCGCCGCCGCCTCGACTGATATCTCCTCGTCATCAGGCTTCGGCCCGCGACCGTCGGCCCCGTCCTTGCCGGCGGTGTCGGGGAACACGTGGTAGGCGCCAGTCATGACGAACTGCAGCAGCCCCGGCGCGACCGTGTTCACCGTCTCGCCCAGCTTGCCCAGCCGCGTCGAGACCTCGGGCGCGCGGGTCAGGATCGCTGCCGCCACCATCTCGGCCGCCTCGTCGGGTGAGCTGGTCGGGAAGTTCTTGTACATCCCGGTCGGCGCGATCATCGGCGTGCGCACCAACGGCATGTGGATGTTGGTGATCGCCACGCCGTCGTCCACGACCTCGGGTCCGATGCAGCGGCTGAACGCGGCGAGCGCCGACTTCGACGCCACGTAAGCGCTGAATCGCGGCGGGTACGCCTGCGTGCCGATGCTCGAGATGTTGATGATGTGCCCCCGCCGCCGCTGCCTCATTCCCGGCAGGACCGCGAGCATGAGCTTCACCGCACCGAAGTAGTTGAGCTGCATCGTGCGCTGGAAGTCGTGGAAGCGGTCGTACGACGCTTCGATCGAGCGGCGGATCGAGCGCCCCGCGTTGTTCACGAGGATGTCGACCCGGCCGCGGTCCACGAGCACCGCACGGATCATCTGATCGCACGCGTCGAGGTCGGACAGGTCCGTCGGATACACGTGCGCGCGCCCGCCCGCAGACTCGATCTCCCGCTTCAGCGCTTCGAGCTTCTCCTTCGTGCGCGAGACCAGCACCACCTCCGCGCCGTGGCGGGCGAGCAGCGCCGCGGTCGCGCGGCCGATGCCGCTCGAAGCGCCCGTGACGACGACGACGCGGTCCTGCAGCGCCGCGCGGAGGTTCCGCTCGGTGAGCGCCTCGGGGTCGAGCCGCCGCTCCCAGTAGTCCCACACCTTCCACGCGTACGCATGCAGTGGCGGGCACTGGATGCCGGTCCCCTCGAGGGCCCCCAGCGCGTTGGGGCACGGGAACCTGGCCCGGCTCGAAACGTACTGAAGTGCTGCTTCGGGGATGCGGATGCCTTCGAGCAGCCGCCGCTTGAGAGTCTGGGCGACGGGCCAGTGATTGAGCATGGCCGTCGTCTCCTTGGGCAGCATCCCTCCCGCTCGCGAGTCCACGCGCAGCGTGAACTGCGGAGCATGCGCGGCGCGGCAGAATTCGTTGGTCACGTCGCCAAGGCTGTGCGCGTCCGGATCGGTGAGGTGAAACGTCTGGCCGTCCAGGCCGGGCTTGTGGGCGATGGCGTCCATGGCCCGGGCCACGAAGTCGACGGGCACGATGTTGATCTGCCCGCCCTCGAGGCCGATCAGCGGCATCCATGACGGAAGGGCGTTGCGCAGGCGCTGGATCAGCTTGAACGCGTAGTAGGGGCCATCGATGCGATCCGCCTCGCCTGTCTCTGACGAGCCGATCACCAGGCCTGGCCGGTAGACGCGGAAGGGAACGCCCGATTCGCGGACCAACCGCTCGGCCTCGTACTTGGTGCGGTAGTACGGGTGGTCGAG
>Ga0070730_10002812_pt1 | contig 15801 bp, 15 predicted proteins | sample Coa_R1_3_FD_66447 | JGI IMG/M metagenome (GOLD analysis project Ga0070730, IMG submission 66447) | Surface soil microbial communities from Centralia Pennsylvania, which are recovering from an underground coalmine fire - Coalmine... | ecosystem: Environmental > Terrestrial > Soil > Unclassified ...
GGCCACATGTATATTCGCACTCCACCCGCTGATGCGCCTTCCGATGCCGGCAGAGTTGGCCTGCTGGGCGCGGATTACAGCATCGAGAATGGCCGTTACCGCTTCTCCCATATTTACCAGGGGGAGAACTGGAACCCGCAGCTGCGCGCTCCGCTCACGCAGCCGGGCGTGAACGTGCATGAAGGCGAATATTTGCTGGCGGTAAATGGCCGCGAGTTGCAGGGCAGCGACGAGATATTCGAGCTTTTTGCCGGCGCCGCCGACCACTCTACGGTACTGAAGGTGGGGCCAACTTCCGACGGCAAGGGCGCGCGCACCGTAACTGTAGTTCCCATTGTGAGCGAGAACGCACTGCGCAACCGGGCATGGATTGACGGCAACCTGCACAAGGTGGAGGAACTCAGCGGCGGCCGCGTGGCTTACGTCTATCTTCCGAATACCGGGATCGGCGGCTACACCGCATTCAACCGCTACTTCTTTGCCCAGCTTGGCCGCGAAGGCGCGGTCATCGACGAACGCTTCAACGGCGGCGGCTCGGCGGCGGACTATGTGATCGATTATCTGCGCCGTCCGCTGCAGAACTACTGGAAGACCCGCGAGGGGCAGGACTTTACCACGCCGGTGGGCGCGATCTTTGGCCCCAAGGCCATGCTCATCAACATGTATGCCGGATCGGGCGGCGACGCGCTGCCCTGGTACTTCCGCGACGCCAAACTCGGGCCGCTGGTGGGCACGCGCACATGGGGCGGGCTGGTGGGAATCTACGACTATCCTGACCTGATGGATGGCGGCAGCGTCACCGCGCCGCGCGTGGCTTTCTACAATCGCAACGGCGAGTGGGACGTGGAGAACCACGGCGTGGCCCCGGATTACGAAGTCGAGATCACACCGAAAGACTGGGTCTCCGGCCACGATCCGCAGCTCGAAAAAGCCGTGACCCTGGTGATGGATTCACTCAAAAAGAATCCGCTGCCGCTGGCCAAACGTCCGGAGTTCCCGAATTATCACAACAACCATCAGCCGTCAGAGGGCACACCGGCCGCAGCGGCTGGTGGCGGAAACACCAGATAAAGCGAACAAAAAAACATGCCAGGCGCCGGATTTCTGTTTGGAAAATCCGGCGCTTTTTTGTTGGAAAAGCAAGTTATTCGTCGGCAACGACTTAAACTCAAAAGGGGTGCTATGAGGCAATTTGCAAAGCTTTTTCAAATGGAAATAGTCAGGCAGTCCGCCTGCCCCGGGAGTTTCATTTCAAAGGTAACAAGGTCCGCATTCGCCGTGCAGGAAGAAATGTGGTGCTGGAGCCTGTACTGGATGATCCTGAAGAATGGCTGAGGGAATTGAAGAGCATTTCTGCCGATCCGGAGTTTATGAAAGACCGTAAGCAGCCGATGGTTCCAAAAGAGCGCGCCTTTAAAACCCTGAGATAATGATGCGGGCTTAAACAGATTCTTTAGTTCCCTGCTCCCAGCCAGATTCTGCCGGTTTCCAGCAGGCAGATAAAAATTCCAAAAGCGAAATAGAGATTGGCGGCGGAGGTGTCGCTGAGCGGGGCCGGCAGGTTGATGCCACGGCGGCGAAAATGGCCGTCGAGTACGCGCTCCTTTTCCATGACTCTGGCCGCGAGCGGACGATGAAAAAGCGTAATGAACAATCCGAGCAGCAATCGCGCGAGTTCTAAAGCCATGAAACCATCTAATCATGACAGGCGGCGCAGGCCTATCCGCAGAACAACTTAGGGAATGCCTGATACTCCGCGCCTTTTTCCGCGATCACCGCGTGTTAGAATGAAAGCCAGTCCCGCCCCTTATGAATGCTGATCTGGAAAAACTGATCGAGCTGGAAAAAATCGACCGTGAGATTGCGCGTCTTACGGAAGAAGTGGCGGCTTTGCCGCTCCGCGTGGCCCAGATTGAAGAGCGCCTGGCCGAACACAAGGCAGAGCTTGAAAAAGCCAAAAGCGCCATCAAAAACAACGAAGCCAGCCGGCGCAAGTTCGAGGCCGATATCCAGGGATTTCAGCAAAAGATCATCAAATATCGCGAGCAGTCTTCCAAAGTAAAGACCAATGAAGAGTATCGCGCGCTGATGCACGAAGTGGAGTTCGCCGAAAAAGAGATCGGCCAGTGCGAAGACAAGATTCTGGAACTGATGATTCTGCTCGAAAGCGAAGAGAAGGCGCTGAAGATTGCGGAAGCGCAGCTGAAGACCGAAACAGCCGAAGTGGAAAAGGAAAAGTCCGAAGCGCGCAGCCGGACGACGGAAGATGAAAAGCTGCTGGCGGAGCTGGGCGGCAAACGCACGGAGATGCGCTCCGGCGTGACCGACAGCACCATGGCCCATTATGATCGCGTTCTTCGGCAGCGCAAGTCAGTGGTGGCCGAAGCGCGCGGCGGAAAATGCCTGGCCTGCTTCGTGATGATTCGTCCGCAAACGTGGGAGGAAATCCGCACCAACGACCAGATCATTACCTGCAGTTCCTGTGCGCGAATCCTCTATTACGATCCCGCGAACGAGCCGCCGCCGGAACCGGCAAAAGAGCCGGCCAAAAAGAAAGCCAAAGCCCGGACTGCCGAGCCTGATGTGGAAACAGAACCTGCTCCTGCTCCGTGAGCTTTCCCGGACAAATTTCAGCCCATAATTTTTCAACACAAAGGAACTGAATCAACCGGAGGCAGTCCGCGCCTGTATTCTCTTGTCCCATGGCCAGCCCAGTGATATCCCGAGTTACCATCAGCCCTCGCGCGGCCGCGCGGCTGCGCGCCGGCCACGTATGGGTTTATTCGTCCGACGTGACCGATGACGCCGGCGCCGCGCCAGGAGCGCTGGTGCATGTGCAGGATACACGCAAACAGTTTCTGGGCTCCGCGATTCACAGCTCCAGTTCACAACTCAAACTGCGGTTGCTGACGCGGGAAAGAATGAGTCTCGAAACCGGGCTTCCGGAGATGGTGCGTGCGCGCGTGGCTTCTGCCGTCGCGTACAGAAAAACGGTTGTCAGGGATTCTGACGCCTGCCGCCTGGTCTTTAGTGAAGCGGACCTGCTTCCTGGGCTGGTGGTGGACCAGTACAACGACATTGTCACTCTGCAAATCCTCACCCAGGCGTGGGACCAGCCGGAGCGCAGAGAAGCGATTCTCTCCGGGATTCGCGAGGCAACCGGCATCGCCAATATTGCGGAGCGTACCGACCAGCGCATTCGCGAGCTGGAGCAGCTTCCGCCGCTCGAATCGGCGATGCTGCAGGGCAGCAAGAGCACGACCGTTGTCACTATGAATGGCGTGCGCTTGCATTACGATGCGCTGGGCGGACAGAAAACCGGGGCGTTTCTCGATCAGCGGGAAAACTATGCAGCCGCGGCGGTGTATGGACGCGGCGCGGCGCTCGATGTCTGCACCTATCAGGGCGGCTTTGCTCTGCATCTGGCGCGGGTGTGTGAAAGCGTGACGGCGATTGATGTTTCGCGCGAAGCCCTGGAGATTGCCGAGCAGAATGAAAAACTTAACGCGTCCGCGAAGTCGTGCGCGATCGAATGGATGGAAGCCAATGCCTTTGATCTGCTCAAAGATTATTCCGCGCTGGGTCAGCAGTACGATGTGATCGTGCTTGATCCACCCGCTTTTGCCCGCGGCAAACGCAATGTATCGGCGGCGCTGCGCGGATACAAAGAGCTCAACCTGCGCGCGCTCAGGATGCTGCGCCCAGGCGGAATCCTGGTCACCTGTTCGTGCTCGTTCCACTTCAGCGAAGCAGAATTCATCGAAGTACTCACGGCGGCCGCGCAGGACGCGCACCGCTCGGTGCGGCTTCTCGAAAAACGCACGCAGTCCCAGGATCACCCGGTCCTGCTTGGAATTCCCGAAACTTACTATCTTAAGTGCCTGATCTGCTCCGTTATTTAAAGCAAAAATAGTATTTCTTTAATGATTATTAAGGTATTCAGGTTTCTTACTATTTATTTTCCTGAGTAAAAGCCATAACAAGGACAATATCTGCTATGATTATGACTGGTTTCTTGTGTCCTCACGCCGGCTAGACACGTCACTGCTTTTGTCGCCTGCCTCGTTCTGCCTGAGAACATCCCACCCGTGCTTTGCACAGCAAAGGATAAAAAATGAAGAAGATTTTTGTTGGTAACTTCGCTTTCAGCATGACGGAAGCGGAGCTGAGGTCATTGTTTGAGCCTTTTGGCAGCGTAGATAGCGCCTCTATCGTAACCGATCGCGATACAGGTCGCTCTCGCGGATTTGGCTTTGTGGAAATGCAGGACGACGCAGAAGCCGAGAAAGCCATTGCCGCTCTGAATGGCAAAGACGCAGGAGGGCGCTCACTCACCGTGAATGAGGCCCGGCCCAAAGTGGACCGCGGCGGTCCGCGTGGTGGTGGACGCGATGATTATCGCGGCCATGCTCGCCAGCGCCGTGAACCCCGCTGGTAATTTTCAGGCAATATCCAAATAACAGCAGGCCACGCGCCTCTTGAACCAGATGAGGGGTGCGGGCTTTATCAGCTGCGCCCCAAGTCTGAGCCTGCGAAAATCAGCAGGTATCCTCGCCTCACGGCTTATTATTAAATTACGTTAATTTGATACCGGTTGAGTCTTCTTCCCACTATAGCTATCTGCTCCTGATCCGCACGCTGAGCGAAGTTTTGGCTGCACATCTTTTCAGACTGAACTAAATAACACTTCTGATACCTGGCAGAACTATTTCGTCTCCGTACCTCTACAATAGTGGCGATCATTTATTTACGGAGGCCAGCTATGCCATCGGTCAATCATGTTTCTCCTCATCGTGGCGATGTAGTGCTGCTTGTGGGCACCATGAAGGGGCTGTTTGTTCTGCGCTCAGACGCGAAGCGCAAACGCTGGGAAACCGGCGGACCCTACACGATTGGCTCTCCGGTGTATGCGGCGGCGCTCGACCAGCGGCAGGGACGCCATCGTTTGTGGTGGTCGCAGCAGAGTTTCCGCTGGGGCACGGTGCTGAACTCCTCTGACGATTTTGGCCAGACATCTACTCAGCCTGAGACATACTCGGTTAAATTTCCCGCCGAGTCCGGCGTGGCGCTCAAAAACATCTGGCAGATTTGCGTGGGGCCGGACGACCAGCCGGACACTCTTTATTGCGGCGTGGAGCCTTCCGCGCTCTTTGCATCGCATGACGGAGGCACAACATGGTCGCTGGTACAGGGATTGTTCAATCATCCCCACCGCGCTCAATGGACGCCCGGCGGAGGCGGCATGTGCCTGCACACCATTGTTCCCCATGCCACGGACCGCAAAAAGATGATCGTGGCCATGTCCACCGGCGGAGCGTACCGCACGCTCGATGGCGGCGCCACCTGGGAGGCGCGCAATCAGGGGGTTCGCGCCGAGTTTATGCCGGACAAATATCCCGAATTTGGCCAGTGCGTACACAAAATTGTGCACAATCCCGCCAAACCCGATCGCTACTTCCTGCAAAATCACTGGGGACTCTACCGCAGTGACGATGGCGCGGACTCCTGGACCGACATCGCCAACGGCGTCCCGTCGGATTTCGGCTTCAGCATGGTTGCCCATCCGCACGATCCGGATACGGTTTACATTATCCCCATCGAGTCCGACGAATATCGCTGCACTCCTGAGGGTAAACTCCGCGTCTACCGCACGCGTAATGCAGGCGCATCGTGGGAGCCGCTGACGCGCGGACTGCCGCAGAAAAATGCTCTTGAGACTATTCTGCGCGACTGCCTTGCCGCCGACACGCTCGATCCCGCCGGCATTTACTTTGGCACACGCAGCGGAAAGGTTTATGGCTCCGCCGACGAAGGCAAAACCTGGCAGCTGATTCTCGAAGGTCTGCCGCCGGTGGTCTGCGTAAAGGCCGCCGCCGTGACCAGCGGAGAAAAGTCACCGTCGCGCCCCAAAGCACGCGCTGCCAAAACCAAATCAGCCAAACCAGCCAAACCAGCTGCGCAAAGCAAACAGGCTCGCAGGCGTTAGCGCTTCTATGCCAGTCACGTTCCGCATTCCGAGTTATCTGGCCGGCTTTGCCGGGAACAGCAACGCTGTTTCCCTGCCCGGCTCTCCGGTCACGGTGCAGGGCGCACTTACGGCGCTGTGGGAGCGCTGCCCCGCGCTGCGCGACCGCATTGTGGATGAGCAGGGTCAGGTGCGGCAGCACGTCAATATTTTTGTCGGCAACGAATCCATACGTTTTGCCAATGGCCTGGAGACGCCCGTTCCCGACGACGCCGAAATTCTGATTGTGCCGGCAGTCAGCGGCGGGTAATGAAGCACCTTGGAATCTGTTTTCGCCGTGGACCAGTGAAAACCTGTGGCCGGATCTTGTAACGCAAACAGATGACGTAGTGGTTCGCCATCTCCAAAGTTCAGTTGATGCAATCTCACTCCAAAAAATAAAGGCAGGAACACTGGTCAGTGTTCCTGCCTGTTTCAGGTTTTTGCAGGCTAAATGAGACTTACCAGACGTGGCAAGCGTTGGCGCTTACCATCTTTTGTCCAGCCTTGCAGCCGAAGGCTTTGGCGAAGTCTTCGCTGTTCTGCAGGGTGCCGTTGGTGCGGAACTCGCCCGGCGAATGCGGATCGGTCTTGACCAGCAGGCGCGAGCTTTCCGGCGTTGAGTTTGAGCACCACACCTGGGCAAAGCCGAGGAAGAAGCGCTGCTCCGCGGTGTAGCCGTCAATGGTTTCTTTCACTTTAGGATTGCTGGCCATGTCCTTGTGCAGCGCCATCAGTGCGATGTGCAGTCCGCCATTGTCCGCGGTGTTTTCACCGAGAGTCAGGCGGCCATTCAGATGCACGTCGTCCACGGCGGTGAATGATCCGTATTCATCGGCAATGCAGCTGGTGCGCTTGTCGAACTCCTTGCGGTCGGCGTCGGTCCACCAGTTGCTCAGGTTGCCGTTGCCGTCGTACTTGCTGCCCTGGTCGTCAAAGCCATGCGTGAGTTCATGGCCAATCACCACGCCGATGCCGCCAAAGTTCACCGCGTCATCCACGCTCTGCGAGAAGAACGGCGGCTGCAAAATGCCCGCCGGGAAATTGATGTTGTTCTCCGCGGGATTGTAGTAAGCATTCACGGTCGGCGGCGTCATGCCCCACTCTGTTTTATCGAGCGCCTTGCCGATCTTGTTCAGATCGCGCCGCTCTTCAAACGCCGCAGCCTGGCGGACATCGGCCAGGAAATCATTGCGCGTAACGGTTACCGTGCTGTAATCGCGCCAGTTCTCCGGATAGCCGATCTTGTTGGCGATCAGGTGCAGCTTGGCTTCCGCCTGCTTTCTGGTTTCCGGCGTCATCCAGTCCAGATTACGGATGTCCTCGCCCAGCGCTCCTTCCAGCGCATTTACCATCTTCAGCATCCGGTCTTTGCCCTCTTTGCCGAACGTGTCATGGACGTAATCCTGGCCGAGGGCCTCGCCCAGCATCCGGTCGGTGATCTGTACGCAGCGCTTCCACCGCACCGGCAGCTCTTTTTGTCCACTCAGGTACGATTGGAAGCTGAAATTCTCTTTCACGAACGCTTCTGACAGCCATGCCGCCGCGCCGCTGGCCACATGCCATCTCACATAGGTCTTCCAGTCGGCGATCGGCGTGGCTTCAATCTGCTGGTTGATCGCCTGGAAGAAATCCGGAGGCACCACGTTCACCTCGGTAAATGCCGGTGCGCCCGTACCCTGGAAATAGCGTTCCAGAGAAAGGTTCGGGGCCAGCGCCACCAGCTCGGCCACCTTCATTTTGTGGTCGCGATTTTTGGGGTCGCGGACCTTCACCCGCTCCATGGTGGCCTGCGCCAGTTTGGTCTCAATGTCCATGACCACCTGCGCCTCTTTCGCCGCCGCCTCCGGACTGTCCCCCAGCAGCACGAACATGTTCGTCATGTGCGCGACATATTTCTGGCGTGTCTCCTGCGACTTCGCATCATCTTTCAGGTAGTAATCGCGGTCGGGCAGTCCCAGCCCGCTCTGGAACACATTGGCGATCTCCACGCTGGCATTGTGCAGGTCCGGCGAGGAGCCAAACGCAAACAGGATTCCGCCAATCCCCTGGTTCTGCAGCCAGGCCAGCGTATCGATGAGCTGGTTTTTGTTCGTCACGGACGCAATCCGGTCCATCAACGGCTTAAGCGGAGCAGCGCCTTTGGCATTGATGGCTGCTTCGTCCATGCACGCGCCGTAAAAGTCGCCTATCTTCTGGTCAACGGCGTTGCGCGGACCGGTGGCATGGGCCGTCTTTTCGAGAATCTCATGCAGCACCTGGCGGTTGTACTCCGCCAGCTCGTTGAAACGCCCCCAGCGCGACTGGTCGCCCGGAATCGGATTGTTCTTCCGCCAGCTGCCGCAGGCGTACTCGTAAAAGTTTTCGCAGGGGTTCACGCTTTTATCAATCGCGCTCAGGTCAAAGGACCTGGGCCGTGAAACCAGTTGCGTGTCAGCCGCGCTGCCGGCCTCGGTTCCTGAAGACAGGCCCGCGCCGGATGTCTGTCCGGCTGCCACACCTGCCATCGTCAGGCAAAGTGCCGACATAAAAATGGTCGGCAAGAATCGCTTGAAAAACATAACTACCTCGCTTGGAAAGGGGTTTTGTAAACCGCCCAGTGTATGCCGATTCGCATATGAAGTAAAACGGCAATCCATAAAAAGCACGCCTGGCAGGCTGCGCGGTTCCACTTCCTGGAAACTGGACAAGCCCTGCCTTCGTAATCGCCCGGACACATGTGGCCTTACCTGCACATGTGGCACAGCCCGGGGTCCCCATTGCGCGCCGATTTTGCACGTAATGGGGTGGAGGCGCCCCCGGCTGTGTCCGTGTTTTGGACTTCACAGTGGATTCTCTGTTGCATAACATGAGCGGTACGGTCTAATAGACGTCCTTGCGCCTAATACGTACCCCCTCCGGTGCTCCCAATGGTCCCAATTTTTATTGGGGTTCAGCAGCCCTGCTCCCAATCCAGTCTCAATATTGCCGGGGCTGCGTGCTAGTCTGCCTTACCATGCACATGTGGCACAGCCCGGGGTCCCCATGGCGCGCCGATTTTGCGCGTAATGGGGTGGAGGCAGCCCCCGGCGTGTCCGGGTTTTTTTGAGACACACTAATCCGCGTGGTCGTCTTGAATGTTTTCCGCCTGCTTTACTTAAAGAGCAAGAGGCTTGATGTGCTGCCGGATCCAGTCCAGGATTTGTGCAAAGCGGAACTCGTGCCGTTCCAGTGAGCCATTGATGAACGCGTATCCATCCTCAGCTTCAGTTTCAATGTAGAAACCGTTGCGGCGCAGGAAGACGTCAGCGGCGATGAATGCAATACGCTTATTACCATCGAGGAATCCATGGTTATTGCCCAGCGACTCCATAAGCGCTGCGGCTTCCTCTTCGAGGGAATTGTAATAGCCAATTTGCGGGCGGAAAACCGCGGCTTCAACGGCGCTTTTGTCGCGGACGCCGTGGATACCGCCGAATATCTCAATCAAGCGATGCTGCATCAGGTAGACTTCCGCTACCGTGAGATAGTCGGCCATTTACCGGGCGAGACGCTGCAGCAAGTCACGGTTGCGCGCCACCGATTCTTCGTAGGCATCCATCACAGCGGGCCGGACCAAATGCTGTGATGGGACCACGTTGTGCAGGTAGAATTTGAGGGCCTGCTCGAGAACATGCCGCTTGGTTTGTCCATTTTGCTCGGCAACCGCGACCAATTCGTCGTAGAGCACGGCGTCAATTTCAGGCGTGAACTTTTTGGTCACAGGGCCAGACATCTCTGCATCTCCTTGCCACCATTCAATTTTACCGCGTCACCACGACAAATCAAGACTTATCTTGATTTGCCCATATTATAGATAATAAACGACATAAACCATAGCTTACTGAGCCCATTGGCGTGCGTCATATCGGCACAAATGCCCCCTCTTTAGGGCTCAATCGGCTTCCATGCACATGTGGCACAGCCTCTTTTTTGCGGAGAATACGGGTTACAATATACGCATAAAATGCGTAGAATATACATTTATGAATTAATCGACTGGCCCCATTTTCGCTGGAACCATGAGGTTCTTGCCCGTCCTCTGGCAGACGTCCGTCACCGCCAGGGTTTGCTGATCGGCCACATGGGAGCGTTGGGCTTCAATCTCCGTCAGGAATCGGTATTGCAGACTCTGACCACCGATGTGCTCAAGAGCAGCGAGATCGAAGGTGAAAAGCTCGACGCCGGACAAGTGCGCTCCTCAATTGCACTGCGGCTGGGGATGGATATCGGCGCGCTCAAGCCGGCAGACAGCAAGGTAGAGGGCGTTGTCGAAATGATGCTCGATGCCACGCGCCACTACCAACAACCGCTTACCGCCGATCGGTTGTTTGCCTGGCACTCGGCGCTTTTTCCCACCGCACGCAGCGGTATGCACAAAATCACGGCAGGAGCCTGGCGCGACGACAGCAATGGTCCCATGCAGGTCGTTTCCGGCCCGATTGGCAGGGAGCGCGTACACTTCGAGGCACCGGCTGCTTCGCGCATCGATCAGGAGATGCATGCATTCCTCGACTGGTTCAACGTTGATGCTGACATGGATCCCGTCATAAAAGCGGCTCTGGCGCACTTATGGTTTGTCACTGTACACCCATTTGACGATGGCAATGGCCGTATCGCGCGCGCCATCGCCGATATGGCGCTCGCACGCTCGGAAAACAGTTCGCAGCGCTTCTACAGCATGTCGGCGCAAATCCGCCAGGAGCGCAACCTCTATTACGAGATTCTTGAGCGGACCCAGAAGGCCGATATGGACATTACGCGGTGGATGCAATGGTTCCTGGAATGTCTTGGCCGCGCCATCGACGGTGCGCAGACCGCGCTGAGCGCCGTCCTCGCCAAAGCAAGCTTTTGGGAGCGCATACGCGGCATTGCCATCAACGACCGGCAAAAACTTGTGCTGAACAGGCTTCTTGACGGATTCGAAGGCAAACTCACAACAACTAAATACGCGAAACTCACAAACTCTTCCCACGACACCGCCCTTCGCGACATCGCGTTTCTGGTCGAGAATGGTGTGCTCGTGCGTAGTTCAGAAGGAGGTCGCAGCACCAGTTACTCGCTTGCAGGCGCTGCTTTCATGTCTGCGTCACAAGCGCAAGGGCCAATCTAACCTTATTAACCTCTGCGCCTTAGTCAAGTAGTTCAGTATTCCACTTGACGGCTAGAAAACATCTTTTGTCCACATTCCACTCCACCAACATGCAGCCCCCGTAAGAAAAGAACCTGTACTTCTCCCGCACCGCATGTTCATAAGCTCGAAGCGCGCTCCAACGTCCGAAGAAGGAGGAGGCCAGCATCAGCAGCGTGGATTGCGGCAGATGGAAGTTGGTTAGCAGCGCGCCGGTCACCTAAAACTGAAAGTTAGGATAAATAAACATCTCCGCATCGGCGCGATGCGAGCGTGCCTGAAGCACGTTAGTGGTGATGATGATGGTGCGCGCTCATCGGGATCACACAGCCGTGCGCAATCTCGCAGACCACGTTTTCAAACTGAATCGTGGTGTGGTGGATATGGAAGCGTGCGGCCAGTACATCCTTGACTTCGCGCAGAATGGCTTCGCTCTCCGAGGGCGGAATGTCGGCAATGCCAATGTGGCAGCAGAGGGCGTGCGTCTCCGAGCCGAGGCTCCACACATGCACGTCATGCACATCGTTTACCCCGTCGATGGCCGTGAGCACATCGGTAATGTGTTCGGCGGAGATGCCGCGTGGCGTGCCTTCCAGAAGGATGTTCAGCGTCTCGCGAATGATTCCGGAGGAAGACCAGAGGATCAAGCCGCCAATGCCGAGCGAGAGCACGGGATCAATCCAGCTCTTGCCGGTGAGCATAATGGCCCAGCCCCCGGCGATTACGGCGGCGGTGGAAAGCGTGTCCCCCATCTGATGGATAAAGGCGCTGCGCACATTCACATCGCGCCCGCTGCGATATAAAAACCACGAGATCACGCCATTCATCACCACGCCGGCCACCGCAACCCAGATCATGATTCCGGGCTGCACGGCCACCGGCTTTTCCAGACGGACCAGGGCTTCGTAAAAAATGTAAAACGCGATCAGCACCAGGGTAAGCGCATTGACGAAGGCCGCCAGCACGCCGGCGCGATGGTAGCCGAAAGTCTTGGTGGCGCTCGGCGGACGCGTCTGAATGAAAACCGCCACCCAGGAGAGCAGCAGCGCCAGCACGTCGGTGACGTTGTGTCCGGCTTCGGAGAGCAGCGCCAGGCTGTGCGCGCGCAGACCGGCAATCAGCGTGATGATGACGTAAAGAAAAGTCACAGCCAGTGACCAGCGCAGGACTCTGGCGCTGTGCCCGGAGTGTGCATGACTGTGCATAGGTAGAGTTTAACGCCTGCGACCGATTTTCCTGGCAGACTTCGGCACTTGTCCGCGTTTGCCGGGCAGTCAACCCGGCGAGGGCCAAATGCATCTGCTTGGCAAAAGGGGGAGAATTTTATGCAACGCAGGTTTTACATCCTTATGTTTACGCTGGCGATCGCTTTTGCGTGGGCCGCGTCACACGCGCAAACAGCCCCGAGCCAGCAGCAAAATTCGCCCACGCAGCCGCCTCCTCCCATTACCTCCAGCACGCCCGGCAATCAGGTGGGGACGGGCAGCCAGACACAATCCGGCACGCCGGCGCCCAATCCGCAGCCAGCCCCGGCCATGCAGAATCCCGCGCAGCCGGAAGCCGAGCCGCCGGCCACACCCGCCGTGAACAACGCCGATCTGCAGATGCAGATACAAACCGCGCTGCAAAAAGAGCCTACGCTGGCCAGTGACAGTATGACGGTGGCGGTGGCCGACGATACCATCACGCTCACGGGCAATGTCGCCAGCAGCAAGGAGAAGCAAACGGCAACGCGGATCGCACAATCCTATGCCGGGAACAAGAAGGTGATCAGCCATCTGACGATTGCAGGCCACGGCAGCGATCCCACAAAGCAGGGAAGCTCTCCCGACCACACGCAGCCGCAAAGGTAAGGTTTTAAAAAATCAGTCGAGCTCCGGCGCCGCGTGCAGCCGGTTGGCTTCATAGCTTTCGCGCGCCTTCATCAGTCGCCGGACCTCTTCCGGCGGCAGAGGTGTCGCGCCGCCGAGCTGCCGGGTCACGAGCACGATCTTCGCGTAGTGCTCCACGGTTTCCATCTTCATATAGGCGCTGAGCAGGTCGTGCCCGGCGGTGACCACGCCGTGCCGGGCCATGAGGATGGCATCGTGTCCGGGAACAAGCGGTTCGAGCGCCGCGGCGAGTTCGGGAGTACCGGGCAAGCCATAGCGGGCCAGTGGAATGCTGCCGCAAGTGACCACGACTTCGGCCACCAAAGGCTCATCCAGCGCGATTTCAGCGGCGGCAAAGCCCGTGGCCGTGGGCGGATGAGCGTGGACTACGGCGTGTATCTCAGGCCGCAGGCGATAAAACAGCAGATGCATGCCCAGCTCGGTGGAAGGCCGTTTCTTTCCGCCCACCTGCTCGCCGGACAGGTTGACCAGCACCAAATCTTCCGGCTCCATCATTCCCTTGGAAACAGATGTGGGTGTGCACAGGACCAGATCCTGGCTCAGGCGCACGGAAATATTGCCGTCACACGCGGCCACCAACCCGTGTTGATGCAGCATGGCCCCGATGCGGCAAATCTCGCGCCGCAGACAATCCTCATTTGCAGTCAACATACGCACTTTCATGCTCCGTGGCGAACAGGTGCGTTCCGCCGCTCTGCCAAAATTTTGCAAAGGGGAGACAAATATAATCCAAAAGTGCTGGTTTCCGACTTCGATTTTTATCTTCCCGAAGAACTGATCGCCCAGGCCCCTCTGCCCCGCCGCGACGCCTCTCGTATGCTGCATTTGGATCGGCATTCAGGCGCGTTCGCGGACCGCGGGTTCTCGGACTTTACCGCACTGCTGCGCTCGGATGACCTGGTGGTGGTCAACAACAGCCGCGTCTTCCCGGCGCGCTTGTTTGGCCGCCGCGCCGGGCTAAAAGCCCAGGAGGTCAGCAGGCACAACCCGGCCGCCAAAGAGTTTTTGCAGGGCCGTGTGGAGGTGCTGCTCACACGCCAGTCGGCGGAGTTTGAATGGCAGGCGCTGGTGAAGCCGGGGCGTAAGATTGGCGTGGGCGAGCGGTTGTGGTTCGGCGACCACAAAGAACTCGAGGCCGAGGTCATGGAGAGCGGCAGCTTTGGCGAGCGCACGCTGCGCTTTGCACCCGTCCCCGATTTTTTTGCCATGGTGGAAAAGCTGGGCCACATCCCTTTGCCGCCATACATCAGCCGCGAAGACTCGGGCGCGGACCGCGAGCGCTACCAGACGGTCTATGCGCAAACCAGGGGAAGCGTTGCCGCGCCTACGGCGGGTTTGCACTTTACGCCGGAAGTGCTCGAGGGCATCCGCCGGCGCGGCGTACAGATTGCCGAAGTCACCCTGCACGTGGGCCTGGGGACGTTCCAGCCGGTGCGGTCGGAAAAAGTCGAAGATCACAAGCTGCACCGCGAGCCGTTCAGCATCTCGGAAGCAACGGCCAGTCTGATCAACCAGGCCCTGGACAATCAACGGCGCGTGGTTGCCGTGGGCACCACCACGGTGCGCACTCTGGAGTACGCCGCCGGCGTGGGCCGGGGCCGCATCGAGCCAGGGCGGGGCGAGGCGGAGATCTTTATTTATCCTGGCTTTCAGTTTCAGGTGACCGGCGCGCTGCTGACCAATTTCCATCTGCCGCAATCCACGCTGCTGATGCTGGTCTCGGCCTTCGCCGGACGAGCGAACGTGCTCCGGGCCTATGAACACGCCGTGCGGCAACAGTACAGGTTTTTTTCTTACGGGGACTGCATGCTGGTGGAGTAAGTTTTAATTGGTGTTTGGAATGCTAGAACCGCAGGGAATGGCCGGTAAAAAGTGGCCGAGCGCCCGGGATCGGCAGGAGTCTGCAGCTGCCTCGGTAGCGGCGCGAGAATGAGCACGAGTTACTTCTTGTTTCCAGGCCAGGCGTTCTGGTGCTTCCGCTTTGGCGTTTCCACTTTATCTCTGGCCAGACTCTTTACAATGGCATTCGTGAAACCTTATTTCTCTCCAGTCGTGGTGTTTACGGTTTGCCTGTTACTTGTGGCCCAGGCCACCGCGCAAGGCCCTTCAGCAAGGGAGCAGAGTTTAACGAAATTCCTTCAGAGTTATGGCGGCAATCCGCTGTCGGCTGCCGGCAAGACCACCCGGTATTCCGTGGCGTTTGTTGACCTCAATGATGACGGCACGCCGGAGGCGCTCGTATATCTCAGCGGTCCAGAGTGGTGCGGCAGCGGCGGTTGTTCCTTGCTGATTTTGCGGCCTGATGGGCCGTTTTGGAAAGTAATTACCCGAACCACGGTTACACAATTGCCCATTCGCGTGTTATCCACGAAAACAAATGGCTGGCACGATGTAACGGTGTGGGTACGGGGAGGCGGTATTCAACCAGGCTATGAGGCGAGACTTAGATTCAATGGCAGGAAGTATCCCGGCAATCCTTCCGCTCCGCCAGCCAAAAAGTTGCCCAGTGACGCAGAAGGCAAAGTGGTAATCTCTGCCGAAACCACAACGAAGCCGCTCTACAGAGATTGAAGCTGGGTTCAAGGCCCGCAGCGGCTGAAGCCCACAATTCTATTGCGTTGTGCAGGTACAACTCAAAGTCATGCCCTGCTATAAATCTGCTTTGGAGATACGCTTTCTATATATGATCGGGACTCCCTCATTAAGGCCCATTCTTCGATTCGGAACGACTGGTGGTCAGCGGCCTGGTGGCGACC
>Ga0070730_10002814_pt1 | contig 15798 bp, 17 predicted proteins | sample Coa_R1_3_FD_66447 | JGI IMG/M metagenome (GOLD analysis project Ga0070730, IMG submission 66447) | Surface soil microbial communities from Centralia Pennsylvania, which are recovering from an underground coalmine fire - Coalmine... | ecosystem: Environmental > Terrestrial > Soil > Unclassified ...
ATTGGCCCGCAGGGGCTGCTGATGGTGGACCCCGGCGCGAGCGATGCCTTCTGGGGCCAGGGCTATAAGCGGGGAGAAGAGGATTTTACTCCCTGACTGGGACCGCCATTGCATCCAATGTGCCCGCTGGCTTATGCCGATGTGCCTGCGGACAGAAAACGAGGGTTCGGACTATGAACGACAGGTCAAACCACGCAGTCCGCGGCCTCCCCATGCGTTTCGCGCCGAAGCACAAGCCCCACTCACAAGCCAGGGCCATTGCGGCCCGCCACGGACTGCTGGGGGTCAAGTCAAAGGACAAAGTCTTGCCAGTTTCCGTTTTGAGGCTCCCGAACGATCAACTCGCTCGGTTTCTACAAGTCTTGTGGATGTGCGACGGGTACGTGGATGCCAGGGGCCCCGGCATTCAACTAGCTTCCGAGCAACTGGTTCGACAGATCCAGCACGCCCTATTGCGGTTCGGCATTCAGAGTCGCGTTAATCGCAAGTCCAATCGGCTTGGGGGAAAGGAATTTGCATCGTGGCGCCTTCGTGTTTACACGGAGAGCCTTGAATCCTTTGCTTGTCATATCCCTTTGTGGGGCAATAAGGCCAACCGCCTTAAACTCCTCCAGGATAAGTCTCGGAACGCCAATGTCGGGTGTCCGACGATATCAGATAGCCTTCGGGATGACATGCGCGTCGCCTTTAACTCAATCAGTTCGGACGACCGTGGCCAACTTGCGGCTCAATTGGGCCGTCCGTACGGCTTGCGATTTGGCGATTTGTTCAACCTGCCGGCCAAAGGGGCCGCCACCTTATGCCGCCCGGTCTTTCGCGCATTTTGCGAGAACTTCGGGTTGACTGATGAGTATCAGCGCTTGCTAAGCAACGAGGTCTTCTGGGATAAGGTGGTGTCGGTCGTTGACGCCGGCGACCGCGAAGTTTACGATCTCTCAGTCGAACCAACCCGCTGCTTCGTGGCAAATGATGTGATCGTTCACAACAGCACAGTGTCTTCTGATCTGGCGCGGGCCCTGACTGCCGCCGGCCGGCGCGTCCTGGTGTTCGACGCCGACCTGTACGGCCCGACCATGCCGCTGCTGTTCCCGGTTGACGACCCGCGGCTGCGCACGCGCCGCAAGCGGATCGTGCCGCACGTGGTGGACGGCGTCGAGGTCGTGAGCCTGGGGCATATCCTGGAGGCCGACGAAGCCGTCGAATGGCGCGGCCCTGGCTGGAAGCCGCCCTGCACATGCTCGGATCTCACTTGGACACCCAGGCTGACCTGGTGCTGGTAGATTTGCCGCCGGGCACGGGCGACGCCCTCAACGGTTTGCTGAGACTATGCCCGCAGGCTCGCCTGTTGTTCGTGGCCACTGCCGGCCAGGTGGCGCTGGCCGACGTGCGCCGCGCGATCAACGTCCTGGCGGCCGACGAGCGGGCGCGCATCATCGGGGTGCTGTCCAATATGGCTTACCTGGACACGCCGGGCGGCGAGCGCGTCTACCTGTGGGGCGGCGCCGACGATGTGCCCGAGACCGCGGCGGATTTTTCGCTACGGTTTCTCGGCGAGTTGCCCCTGGGCGACGCCGAGACGCGCGCGCCGGTGATGCGGCAGGTCGTGCTGCCTGCGGTGCTGGAATGCCTGGCCGGGCGCCGCTATCAGGAAGTGGACCCGGGGCTCGTCGACCAACAGGCAGCGGCGCTGCTGGAGCGCTACGGACAGCCGACGGGCTTTGAGCGCCATCTCTCCTGGTCCGTGCCCAACCTCGCGAGCCATCTGGAGATGCCGATCGTGCGCGCCGGCGGCGATCCGGATGACCCACGCTACCGCCGGGCCCTGCGTGCAGCGCTCAAGCGGCTGCTGCGCGCCAAGCCATTCGCCGCGCGGTTCGCCCCACCCCTCTCCGTGCAGACCTACCGGCCGGGCGCCTGGTGGCACGATCTGGCCGTGCAGATACACGGGGCGGATGGCGTCGCCGTAAAGGCGGAGCCGGCCTGAAGGCGGATCGGGAAGGAGCGCCCAATGAGACGCAAAGATATCCTGTGCGGCCTGTGCCGGCAGAAGCAAACTCGCAATGACAACGGCATCTGCACCGATTGCACCGGCCTGTGGCGCGACGGCCAGAGTTTCCGCGAAGCTGCGTGGGCTGGCCCAGCCGGGGGATCTGGAGACCGCCCTGAGCGGTTTGTATTGGCCGCTCTATCCTCGCCACTACCAGGGCGACGGGCGCATCGACGACAGCCAGCTGCGCCGCGACCTGCAACAGGCGCTCGAACAACTGGCCGGCGTGGTGCCCTCGCGCGAACCGTATTCGGGACGGCCAACCGCCTGGCAGAAGCTGGTCGAGATCGCGGTGCCCATGCAGGACAGCAACCGCTTCAACCCGTCCAACCACTGGGTGGTCGCGCCGGCGGGCCACCTGGCCCTGCTCGGTCGGATCTTTGAGATGATCGTCGCTCTACTGGCAGCCGCCTCCCAGGACGGGTACGAGCGCGGCTCCAGCCTGATCACGCGGTTGGCCAACGGCGATCTGGCGATGAACGACTTGCTTGACCCGGCGGCGCGGAAGAGATGACCGGTGCGATGGGACTAGAAATGCCCGCTCAACAGCCCCAGCTTTGGGCGACGGCCGCGCCGCCAACGCCAGGACCCCGGCCGGGCGGCCCCGCCGCGACTGGACCCAATCGGGGCCAGGCGGGCCCGATCGCTGGCAACGTGGCCGGTTTCGGGCAGCAACTGCACCGTTATCTATACCGCCCGGAGTGCTTCGCTTCGCTCGACTGCCCGGGCTTTGAGTGCGGCTGGCGGGACGGCGGCTGCCGGGTCCTGGCGCAAGCCCTGCATCTCTGGCTGGGCGCCGGAGCTCTCGGGCTGATCGTGAACGGCGACGCCGGCGCGGCCGGTCACGTCGTCTATCAGGTCGGGCGCTGGCTGCTGGATGGGGATGGCGTGTCGACTGCGCCCACCCTCCTGCGCCGCTGGCGCACCCAGGAAGGCGTGAGCCGGGCGCGGCTGGCAAGGTTTGATCCGGGCAGCGCCGCCGGCATTCCGACTGGCGCCGCCCTGGAGTATTCCCTGGCGGCGCAATTGCAGACGCGTTTTGATCGCGGCGCGGTGCTGCGGCTGCTGTTGCCAGACATCCACCTGGCGGGCCGGCCGCCACGGCCGCAGGGCTGAAGCCAGAGAAGAGAAAGGTGCCATGCCACCCAGGACGATAGATTTAGCGGCGATCGGACGCGTCATCCGTGCGGCCAAAGTGCAGGCGATCCGGTACCAGAAACTCACCGGGCGGCCCCTGGGCATCACCGGGGAGGTCGCGGAGTACGAAGCCGTGCGGCTGCTGCAACTCGAACTGTCGCCGGTGCGGCAGGCTGGTTACGATGCCACCTACGAGGCTGGGGGCCAACTGCGGCGCGTGCAGATCAAGGGGCGGTGTGTGCTGGACCGGTCTCAACGCAGCCAACGGTTGGGTCGCATCGACCTGAAGAAGGAGTGGGACGAGGTGGTGTTGGTCATACTGGACGGCGACTTTGAGCCGCTCGTCATTTACCGGGCGCAGCGGCCCGAGGTGGCGACGGCTCTGCTGGCGCCTGGATCGAAAGCCCGCAACGAGCGCGGCGCGCTGAGTATCAGCAAGTTCAAGGCGATATCCCAGATTGCCTGGTCGCGGGCCCCGGCTTCGTAACAACCGTCTCGGATAGGGCATGGGCCAGTGTTCGCGAACGCGCGCTTCGATCAGCCGGGCGGACCTGTGTCTGGCGGGATCGCCGGCTCAGAGACGGGCAGAAGTATCATCGTGTTTGGGGAGAGGCTGACATGGCTTGCTATTATTGCCGTATCTGCAACAACAATCTTGGGTGGGCGAGACCGGCAGGGGTGACCAACAGCGTGGCCATCAACCCGCCGGTCGAGGGCGCTTACGGCTACGAAGAGTGGCTCGCGGATTCGGCGCCCGCCGCGCTCTACGGGGGCTACAAATATGGCTGGCTGGAGCCATACAACCCGGCTACCAAGCCCGGGTATATTCCGACGCCCGCCATCGGCCAGCACGACGTCATCCTATATACGCATGACCCGCACTGGTTCGTCGGCATCATCAAGAATTGTGAGCGGATTCCAGATGGGACAGTGCCGCGCAACGATTTCAGAACCTATCACCGTCAAATGCAGAGACAACTGCGCCTGATCCCCTTCCTCGCAGCTTTTGACTGGCCCGTAATTGACCGACTGGTAGACAACCACTGGCCCAACATGCGGTTTCGGCCGGCGGACCTGACCGGCTGGGTCCCGTTCGCCATCCCGGCCGGGCATCCCGCAGGCTCGCGAGAGCAAGATCACTACTGGGCCCTCGAGGCCGATTGCAACGGGGCCGAATGGCACGAGACGCTGGCCCAGGCCGTACCACTTCCGCGCGGGACTGGATTGCCCGTCGATCCTGCCTACGACCTGCCGCCCCGGTGAGCAGACTGAAGCCGGTATCGTGGGCGACGCGCCTGGCTGTGCCGATCCAAAAATAAGCCCCATGTAAGTTATAATAACAGTGATGGGTACAATTCAGAATCCAACCCGTTTCGTCGGCCGGGAGGCCGAACTCGCTCAGCTCGACACCCTGCGGGTGCCGCGCCACGGCGGCCAGGCCCAGCTCGTGCTGCTCTACGGCCGGCGGCGCGTCGGTAAAACCGTGCTGGCGCGCCGCTGGGCGGCCGCCAGCGGATTGCCGACGCTGTACTGCGGCTTCGAACGCGAGTCGGCGCCCCTCCAGCGGCGCAAGCTGGCCGCGCGCCTCTACCAGCTGCCGCTGGCGCGCGCCCCCGCATTCGAGGCGTGGTCCGAACTGTGGACCGCCCTGGCCCAAGCGGTCGGACAGCAGCGGACGATTGTGATCCTGGACGAGATCACTTATGCCGACGAGGTCGATACGGCCTTCCTGACTTCCATCCAGCACGCCTGGGACCACGAATTGCGCGGCACGGGGCTCATCCTGATCCTGTGCGGCTCGCACGTCCGGGCCATGGAGGCGCTCGAGTCGCGCGGCGCGCCGCTCTACGGCCGCTTCACCGCCCGCCTGCACCTGCTGCCCCTGCCCTATCGACTCTTGCGCGCCTTTGTGCCCAACTGGTCAGCTGAGGAGCGCGTGGCGGCCTACTCGATCTGGGGCGGCGTCCCCGGCTACCTGGAATGGCTCAATCCGCGGCTGTCCCTGTCGGAAAATCTTCGCGACGCCCTGACTCCGCCGACGGGGCTGTTCATCGCCGAGCCGCAGGTGCTGCTGGCCGACGAGTTTCACAACGCGCGCACCTACCGGACGGTGCTCAAAGCGCTAGGCGAAGGCGCCCACAGCCTGTCGGAGATCTCCGCCCACGCGTTGATCCCCAAAACTCACCTGCCGGAGTACCTGGACAAACTGCAGGAACTCTACCTGGTCGAGCGGCGGCTGCCCATCACCGTGCCGCCCCGGCGCCAGGCGATCAGCCGCGTCGGGCGCTATCACATTGCCGACCCCTTCCTGCACTTCTATTTTCGCTTCGTGGTGCCGCAGTTGGACGAATTAGAAGGCTCGCCCAAGGAGATGCTTGACAGCGTCACCCGCGGCATGCGCGCGCACATCGGCGCCGGGGGCTTCGAGCGCCTCAGCCGCCAGTGGCTGCGCCAGGCCAGCGACGCCGGCCAGTTGCCCTTTGCTGCCGAGCACGTCGGGGCAGCCTGGAACCGCAATGCCCAGGTGGACGCGGTCGCCATCAACTGGGCGCAGCGCCAGCTCCTGTTGGGCGAGTGCAAGTGGACCGTTGACGCGCTGCCACGTGAGGTCGTGGCGGAGTTGATCGAGCGCAAGGCGCCCCTCATCCAAACCATGCTCCCCAATGGCGGCCAGGGGTGGACCATCACCTTCGCGGCGTTTGCGCGCGCGGGCCTGACGCCGGCGGCGCGCGCGCTCCTGCGCCAGCACGGCGGGTTGGACGTCGACCTCAAGCAGCTTGATCGCGACCTGGGACGTTGAAACGCCACGGCCGAGCCCAGCATTTTTGCCAGGACGCCGCGCTCGGCCTCGCCCGATTCAATCAGCCACCGGTGTTTGGTGCCACCGGCTGTGTGGGTGACCGATTCGAGCCCGCCACAAGCCACGGGGCTTCCAGCCCCAGTGGACAAGGCAGGCTTCTCGCTTGGCTTGAGCCGAACCGAATGGCAGTTGGCGCATCAGAACAGTTGTGCTATTATTGGCTGCGGATGTTCAAGTCTTTCAAGTACCGGCTTTTTCCGTCGCGCGCCCAAGAGCGACTGTTGTCGCAGACGTTGGAAACCTGCCGCCGCTGGTACAACACGTGCCTGGAGGAGCGCAAAACGGCTTGGGAAGAACGCCGTGAGAGCGTCGGTAAGTATGCCCAACTGCGCAAGGTGAAGTACCTGAAGGCTACCAGCCCCTACGCTGCCCCGGTCCATAGCCACATCTTGCAAGTGGTCGCGCAAGATCTCGACAAGGCCTTCCAGGCCTTCTTCCGGCGCGTGCAGGCGGGCGAAACCCCGGGGTATCCGCGCTTCAAAAGCCGCGACCGCTTTCACAGTTTTGGGCTGAAGGAATACGGCAACGGCTTCAAGCTGGACGGCCGGCGCTTGAAAGTGTCGGGGATTGGGCGCATCGCTGTGCGTTGGCACCGGCCCCTCGAAAGCGAAGTCAGCACAGTGCGTTTGGTGCGCAAGGCCGGGAAGTGGTACGCCTGCTTTGGCTGCGAGGTCGAAGCTCGTCTGCTCCCGTCTACCGGTCAGGAAGTTGGGATCGATGTCGGTTTGCATCACCTTGCGGCACTCTCGAATGGTGAGACGATTGAAAACCCGCGCTGGTATCGCGCCGAGCAAGCCCGGCTGCGTGTGCTCCAGCGCCGGGTCTCGCGCCGGAAGTTGGCCGGGAGCAACCGGCGCAAGGCGGTGGCGTCTTTGCAGCGCCAACACGAGCGTATCGCCAACCGGCGCCAGGACTATTTGAACCAGCTGGCGCATGATCTGATCGTTCGCTACGACCGGATTGCGTTGGAGAACTTGCAAATCAAGAATATGGTTCGCAATCGGCACTTGGCCAAGAGCATTTTGGACGCGGGCTGGAGCTACCTGAAACAGCACCTCACGCACAAGGCGGAAGGAGCCGGGCGCGTGGTGTATCTGGTCAACCCCGCTCATACGTCTGATACCTGCTCACAGTCGGGGACCGTGTTTGAGAACCTTACCCTGGCAGACCGTTGGGTGTCGTGTGTATGCGGTCTATCGTTAGACCGCGATGTGAATGCGGCGCTCAACATCGTGCATCGGGCCGGACAGGCCCATTGGGGCCAAACGTGGCCGGTTCCAGCTACGGCGAGCGTGCCCCAAGAAGCTGCGCCCCTTTAGGGGCAGCAGAGTGTCACAGCGACCGCACTGCAATGATTATGCCCTTGCCGAAACGGGGGCCTGCCCTGGATCGTGCTCAATGACCACCTCCGTGTCCCTCGTAAATACTCGTCCCGTTCCATCCAGCACGGCCCTCGCTGACTGCGCCATCCCCTGCAAGACGAGGTCGAAGACGCCATAGAGGTACGCGCGTCCCTGCTGCTTCCCCCAGGCCTGGATCTGCGCCGCGCGCTCGGGCGCCGCCAACCAGCCCGCGATGAGTTGCGCATCGTCGGCCAGGCTCACCCGACCGGCTGGCCAATAACGATCACCCGGCCATTTGCCAGCAGTGGACGTCACGGCGCGGTTCCTTCCTCCCGCCGCTGAAGGTCGTCCGCGGCCATTCGGCTCACCCCAGCTGCGGGACGACGGTTGCCGAGGCCGGCCTTCGAGATGACCGAGGAAGACTGGGATCGCGTGTTGGACGTCAAGCCGGATCAGCGCGACCTGCGCGCCGAGGCGACGAACCGCCTGGGCCGCAATGCCAAGCGCTCCTACCTGGCGGGCATGCTGGCGGTGATCACCTTCGATGCGCGCCGCGAGTTAGGCCGCATCCACTGCCCCGCGCTGGTGGTGGCCGGCGACCGCGACACCACGGTGCCGCGCTCGGCCGCGGACGAGCTGCGCCGTGGCATCGCGGGCGCGCGATTCGTGCTGATGGAGGACTCCGGCCACGCCACGCCCTACGACCAGCCGAACGTGTTCAACCGGCTGGTGCTAGACTTCCTGGCGAGCGTCGCCTAGCTCTGGGCATTCCTGCGCCCGGCCGCGGAGCAGGTCATGCCGAGTGGAGCGAGGCATCCCTCCGGCTCGCGGGCGGGCTGAGAATTCGCCCCGAGGCCGAAACACGTCCTGCCGCATTTTTGCCGTTGGCTTTCCCGCCGCGCAGCGTTACAATCAGCCACAAAGGGTTTCCAACACCCTTGGGGGTTGCTCATGCGGCACTGGAAGATCAACCGGATCTATTTTGTGGCGGCGGCCATTATCGCCGCAGCCATCTATTGGGCCAGCCTCGCGCTCTTTCCGGATTGGGGACAATCGATTAAACAGCTCGCTGCCCTGGCCGCCGCGGCTATCGGCGGCGCGCTGACTATTGCCAGCGGCGTGTGGGCGGGCCTGGAGAAGCCTGAACCGCCAGCGGCCCCGGTGAAATCGACGACCATCGTAGGCGGCGATGCCATCGGCGGCAACAAAACCGTTGATCAGCGCGCCGGCGGCGACATTGCCGGGCGCGACAAGATCACGACCCAAACCGCGACGGAAATCATCAACGCCCAACAGGTGCAGATCAACGCAGCCGCGCAAGCCGGTGTCCTCGGCCTCCACCAGCTCCCATCGCCGCCCGCCGACTTCACTGGCCGCACTGCCGAGCTGGCCGATCTGCGGCAAGCTATCCATGAACAAGGCGCGACGATCTCCGGCTTGCGCGGGCTGGGCGGGGTGGGCAAGACCGCCCTGGCCCTGGTGCTGGCCAACGAGCTGGCCGCCGGCTACCCCGACGCGCAAATCTTCCTCAACCTCCAGGGCGTGACACACCCGCTCAAGCCCGAAGAGATCATGGCGCACGTCCTCCGCGCTTACAAGCCGGTGGAGAAGCTTCCCGACGACCTGGCCCAGCTTGCCGCTGCCTATCGTACCGTGCTGCACGGCCAGCGCGGCCTGCTGCTGCTCGACAACGCCAGCGACGCGGCCCAGATCAAGCCGCTGCTGCCGCCGCCGGGCTGCCTGCTGCTGGTCACGTCGCGGTCGAAGTTCGCACTGCCCGGCCTGCGCGCCGTCAACCTGGAGAGCCTGCCACCGGTCGACGCCCAGGCCTTGCTGCTCAAGCGCGCCCCGCGCATTGGCGGCCACGCCGCCGCGCTGGCCGAACTGTGCGCCTGCCTGCCCCTGGCGCTCACCCTGGCCGGGGACGCCCTGGCCGAGCGCGAAAACCTGGAGCCGGCCGATTACGTGCGCCGTCTTGGGCAGGCGCGATTGACCGTGTTCGACGAGGTCGCAGCATCGCTCACGCTCAGCTACGACCTGCTTACGTCCGAGCTCCAAGGCCTGTGGCGCGCCCTGGCCGTCTTCCCCGCCGACTTCGCCGCACCCGCCGCCGCCGCGGTCTGGTCGCTGGAAGCCGACCCGGGCATGGATCGCCTGGGCGACCTGCTGCGGTACAGCCTGCTGGAGTTCGACACAGAGTCGAAGCGCTATCGCCTGCATGACCTGGCCCGCGATTTTGTTCGCTCGCGCTGGACCGAGCCAGAGCGCGACGATGTCCAGCGCCGCCACGTGGCGCATTACAAAGATGTGCTGGCAACCGCAAACGCCCTATACAAAAAGGGTGGCGAGGCCATCCTGAGCGGCCTGGCTCTCTTTGACCTGGAGCGCGCCAACATCGTGACCGGCCAGGCCTGGGCCGCCACGCATGCGGAGCAGGACGATGCTGCAGCCCGGCTCGCCAGCGACTACCCGCTTGCTGGCGCCTATGTGCTCGACCTTCGCCAGCATCCGCATGAGCGCATCGTCTGGCTCGAATCCGCCCTGGCCGCCGCGCGCCGCCTGAAGGATCGAGGCGCGGAAAGCGCCCACCTGGGCAACCTGGGCCTGGCCTACTCCGACCTGGGGGATGCGCGCGAGGCGATTCAGTATCACGAGCAGGTGCTGCCGATAATGCGCGAGATCGGTGACCGTAGCGGGGAGGGCGCAGCCCTGAGCAACCTGGGCAATGACTACGAAGACTTAGGGGACGCGCGCCGGGCGATTGAGTATTACCAGCAGCAGCTCAAGGTCACGCGCGAGATCGGCGACCGCCGCGGGGAAGGCAACGCCCTGGGCAACCTGGGCGTCGCGTACAAAGACTTGGGGGATGCGCGCCGGGCGATTGAGTATCACGAGCAGGCGCTTGTGATCGCACGCGAGATCGGCGACCGCCGCGGGGAAGGCCAGGCCCTGGGCAGCCTGGGCGTCGCGTACGAAGACCTGGGGGATGCGCGCCGGGCGATTGAGTACTACCAGCAGCAACTCGCGATCACGCGCGAGATTGGCGACCGTCAGGGTGAGTCGATCGCAAGCTGGAACCTGGGCTTGATTTACGAACAGCAGGGCGAATTAGGAAAGGCCATCTCGCTGATACAGTTCTGCGTGGACTTCGAGCGCGAGCTTGGCCACCCCGCCGCCGAAGCGGATGCCGCCAGGGTCGAGGTGCTGCGAAAACGGCTGGCTGGCGGCTAAAGCCGCGGCAACCAGGGACAGCGACAACCAGGGATATTGTCCTTTCGCCGCGCGGGTTTACAATGAGACCCCAAAAGGTCTTCGGACCTGTAGGGTCTGTTGTTTTCGGGGGCACCCGTGTCTGAACCATCCATCGACATCAACGGCACCGTAGGCGGCGATCTAACCGGCCGTGACAAAACCGTGATTCAGCGTGCCGGCGGTGACATTGTCGGTCGTGACAAGATCACCCAGGCAGCGCCTCCCATCGGCGTGGCCGCCCTCCACCAGCTACCTGCTCCGCCATCTGATTTTGTCGGGCGGAAACGCGAATTGCGAGATCTCGCGCAAGCGGTGCAGGCCCGCGGCCTGGCCATCTCAGGGCTGCGCGGCATGGGCAGGGTGGGCAAGACCGCCCTGGCCCTCAAGCTGGCCGAGCGGCTAATGCCGCAATTTCCCGACGCCCAGTTTTCATACGATTGGACGGCTCCGGCGAAACGCCGCTTGACCCGCTCGAAGCCTTGGCGCGCGTCATCCGCGCTTACGAGCCCACGGCGCAACTGCCGGAAGAATTGGATAGCCGGCGGGCGCAGTACTTATCGCTTTTGAGCGGCAAGCGGGTGCTGCTCGTGCTCGACGACGCCCGCGACGCCGCCCAGGTGTTGCCGCTGCTGCCTCCGGCTGAATGCCTGCTGCTGGTGACCTCCCGCCAGTATTTCACCCTCCCAGGTTGGGAAGCTCGCGACATCGGGCTACTGTCCGAGGCCGAGGCGCGGCGGCTGCTCCGCAAAATCGCCCTACGTATCAAAGACGAGGCAGACGAGATCGCGCGCCTGTGTGGCTATCTGCCGATCGCGCTGCGGGCCGCCGCCAGCCTTCTGGCCGCCACGCCTGACCTGGACCCAAGCGCATGGAAACGGTTTACGATTCGCTGACGCCAGTAATGGATGAACGCATGCGTCGCCAATGGGCTGCCGCCGAAGCCCGCGCGTATGGCTGGGGCGGCATTCGACCGGTCAGCGCCGCTATCGGGATGTCAACCAATACGGTTCGACGCGGGTTGCAGGAATTGGCGGACCGAAAAGCCCATCCCGACGTGGCCGTATCCGAGCGCGTGCGGCGCGAAGGTGGCGGACGTAAGTGGAAAACGGAACCAGACTCGATCCTGATAGCGGGTGTAATACTCCCACTTTTCCGAAATACAAAGTGCTTTATGGGTCGCAAATCCCGCGCCAAACGGGAGCGCCGGGCCCAACGTTCAGCCGCCCGTCGCGCCCTCCTTCACACGCCGGCCAATTCCGAGACCTCGGAACAGGTGGCTTATTGCCCGGCCTGCGGCGGCATCACGCTGGGCATGCAGGCGAGTGGGCTCTATGAGGGACTGATATTCGGAGACTTGCCGCATATTTGCCCCAACTGCGACCATCCCACAGAAATCATCACATGGGCTCGCCTTGCGTGGCAATCCCGGGAGGGCTTGGTGCCGCCCACCCCTCCAACTCTCCCGTCGGTTTAGTTTGTCCACCCTCGCCCTCCCTTTTCGCGCCAATTGTCCGACGAATTCCTAGACCCGTCAAATTCATCGAGAAAAACGGGGGGCGTCTCTCCGACCTGTCTACTTTATCCAATCCCCGTGATGCGTACTATATAGTGGAGAAACAGTTAACCTAGCAGCCGGTCCAGGCGTTTAGCTGCCCCTTCCTGGATGCCGGGGAGTATATGGCTATAGGTGTCGAGGGTCAATGTGATCGTAGAGTGGCCGAGGAGGTCTTGGACGACCTTGGGATTCGTGCCCGCCAACAGGTGCAACGTCGCGCACGTGTGGCGCAGATCATGAAACCTGATGGCTGGAACTCCCGCCTCCTCAGTGGGCAAGCCAACGAGTGCCAGCAGTAATACACTCTATGGCGGCCCATGGCAAACGCAACGCCTCGGCCATTGCTGATCGAGGCGAGGGAGAGGGTAGAGGCGGGCTGCCCTCTCGCTGGGTAGTATAGCTGATTGTGAGCGCGGCGCACGCCGGTTGGCCTTGCCTGGCCGTCGGACTATAATCGGGAGCCTGGTAGCTGCGGCAGGAAGGGGGACATGATAGCTACACCACTCCGCATCCTGTATATCGAAGACGTCGACGACGATGCTACGCTCGTCGCAGCTGAGTTGCGCCGCGCCGGCTACACGCCGCACGTTGAACGGGTCGAGACCGCCACCGCCATGACTGCCGCCCTAGTGGCGGGTAAGTGGGACCTCGTCCTCGCTGATTATTCCCTGCCACACTTCAGCGCGTCGGATGCCCTGAAAATCCTTCATGCCAGCGCGCTGGACCTGCCCTTCATCATCGTGTCGGGTACTATCAATGAGGCGATAGCGGTGGACGCTTTGAAAGCCGGCGCCCACGACTTTGTAGTCAAAGACAATCTCGCGCGACTCGTCCCAGCCATCGGGCGCGAGCTGCGCGAGGCGCAAAGTCGAGAGGCGCATCGGCAGGCGGAAGCGGCGCTGCGAGTGGCCGATGCGCGCCTCAGGACCACTTTGGACTCTATGATGGAGGGCGCGCAGATCGTCGGCTTTGATTGGCGGTATCTCTACGTCAATGATGCCGCGGCGGCACAAGGACACAAACCCGCTGAAGTAATGCTCGGCCAGACCATGATGGAGGCCTATCCAGGCATTGATCAGACCGAACTGTTTACCGTGCTGCGCCACAGCATGGACCAGCGCGTTGCGCAGCGCATGGAAAACGAATTTACTTACTCGGATGGCTCGACCGGTTGGTTCAATCTCAACATTGAGCCCGTGCCGGAAGGCGTATTCATCTTGTCGCAGGATATTACCGAGCGCAAGCGCGCCGACGCCCAGATTCAGAACCAAATCGCCCGGCTGGCCGCGTTGCGCGAGATCGACCGAGCCATAACCGGCAGCCTGGACCTGAAGGTCACGTTGAGCGTCTTCCTAGACCAGGTTGTCACACAGCTAGGTGTGGACGCTGCCGATGTACTGCTGCTCGAGCCGGAGACACAAGTGCTCGAATACGCAGCCGGTCGTGGCTTCCGAAGCCGCGATTTCCAGCAGGTCAAACAACGTGTCGGTGAGGGCCGGGCTGGCCAAGCTGCACTGGAGCGCCGCATCATCGCATCCAACATGCGAGACATTCGCGCGCCCTCCAAACGCACCGGCCTTCTCGGCGGCGACGCCTTCGACAGCTACTACGCCGTACCCCTCATCGCCAAGGGAGAGGTGCTGGGCGTTCTAGAAATCTTTCACCGCAGCCTGCTCCAGCCCGCCCCGGAGTGGCTGGAATTCCTGGAGGCCCTGGCCGGTCAGGCCGCCATCGCCATCGACAACGCCCGACTGTTCGATAGCCTGCAGGACCGTAACGAGGAGTTGGTGAGAGCCTACGACGCCACGATCGCGGGCTGGTCGCGGGCGCTGGACCTGCGTGACCATGATACCGAAGGCCACAGTCAGCGCGTGACTGAGTTGGCCGCTCGGGTGGCGCTGGCCCTGGGCATGGATGCACAAGAGCTGGTGCACCTACGACGCGGCGCCCTGCTACACGATATCGGCAAGATGGGCGTCCCCGACTACATCCTCCTCAAGCCTGGCCCGCTTACCGACGACGAGTGGGTCATCATGCGCCAGCATCCAACATTTGCCTACCAGATGCTGGAGCCTATTCGCTATTTGCATCCCGCGCTGGAGATTCCCTACTGCCACCACGAGAAGTGGGATGGCACCGGCTATCCCCGTGGGCTGAAGGGTGCAGCAATCCCGCAGTCTGCTCGGATTTTCGCGGTGGTCGACGTGTGGGATGCGCTGCGCTCGGACCGCCCCTACCGGCGCGCCTGGCCAGCCGACAAAGTGCGGCAGTACATTCAATCGCAGGCCGAGACCCATTTTGACCCCACTGTGGTTGCGGTTTTCTTGGAGATGGACCTGGGTGACCAGAAATGATTAGCTCGCTTGTCGGACCCGGCGGGGACAAGAAGCAACGCCTCGGCCATTGCTGGCCGAGGCGCGGAGAGGGCAGAGGGGTGTCAATCCTCGCCTGAACTGATTCAGTTGGCCGAGGCCGACTGAATCACTTGGCCGAGGCCGGGCGAATCAGTTGGCCGAGGGCGGCCGGAGCATCTGGCCGAGGCCAACCGAATCGCGGGCGGAGCGCGTGGCTTGCATCACTTTACCGAGATGGTGGGGGCAAAGTCTGCTGCACCATCAACTGGGAAGGCACCGCCGACACGCTCCTGGAACAGGATCCGCCGGTAGTTTACCGCTTGTTTAACCCCGTGCCCGCGCACGTGATCGGCGAGCTGAAGGATAAGCTCCCAGATTTCAAGCGCGGTTATGACGATGTTGGTTTGGAGGTCGACGAATTCGAAAAGTTCGGGCCGGTCGAGCTCTTCCGCAGCATGTTCCTCTCCAGTTGGAAGCGCGTTTTGGGGATCATCGAACCGAGTCAACCCCAGCACAGCCGGGCAAGAAGGCGTCTCGTCCAGGCGGACCGATCCGCCGCGTGGACGAGACAAGACCTGATCCCTTGGCAAGTCTCTGACCTGCGCCGCGACAAACGGCCCGCTGGATTTGGTAATGGCTTGCTCCACCGCGTTTACCGTCGCGGCCATGCGCGCATTCAGCGTTTGACTCACGCCGCTGCAACGGGCAAACCCGGCTTGATCCCAAGCGTGCGCCACCACCGCATCTCTCGCCAGCGGATCGGGACCATCGTTCAAATCTCTCAAATGCGCCTTTGGATGGTAATGTCATGCCAGGTTCATCCAGAATGGAAATCAAACGCCCACTTTCGCTGCTAAGCGGTGCGACTCCAGATCGCGCCAAAGCGCAAGCAGGAGACAACGCATCTGCGGCCGAGACGCGGTGAGCGCCGGATCCGCTTCAACCGCCGTCTTGATCTGGTCCCGCAACTGGCGGCGCTGCGAGGCCTGCAGCGCGCGCCGCTGCCATATGCGGTTCCTGGGCCGGCGCGCTCGGACGACCAGCCACATGATCAGGCCCAGCGCGGGCCCGAACACCGCCAGCGCGATCAGCCAGGTCCCAGCGGCCGGGTTCAGCATGCGCCCCCCTCGTCCCCTGCGGCCGGCAGCCGCAGGCAAAAATCATTGCCGGCCCCCTGCCCTACTTCCAGCCACAACTCACCGCCCATGCGCCGGGCCACCTCGCGCGCCACGTACAGCCCCAGCCCCAGG
>Ga0070730_10002815_pt1 | contig 15796 bp, 14 predicted proteins | sample Coa_R1_3_FD_66447 | JGI IMG/M metagenome (GOLD analysis project Ga0070730, IMG submission 66447) | Surface soil microbial communities from Centralia Pennsylvania, which are recovering from an underground coalmine fire - Coalmine... | ecosystem: Environmental > Terrestrial > Soil > Unclassified ...
GCATGGACGCAGGCGCTCGACCTCGACTTCCCGCTCTTGTCCGACTGGAACGGCGACGCAACGCACGGCTTCGACGTCGCCTTCGAGCTGCGCGGCTTGAGAGACGTCTCGGCGCGCTCGGCGTTCCTGATCGATCGCCAGGGCGTCGTCCGCGGCGCGTGGGGCTACGAGCCCGCCGAGCTCCCCGACCTCGACGAGCTGCTGACCGCGGTCAAAGCCTTGTCGTAGTCCGGCCGGTCTTCTTTACTACCGAGCCATGGATACGCCTGCAACCGCGGCCGCGCCCGGCAAGGGAACGTCCGCGCCTCTCACAGCCGCGATCGGCCTCGGAGTCCTGATCGTCGGCGTCGTGTTCGCCTTCGACTCCGCGTGGTACGGGCACTGGTACGCCCTCTTCCGCGTCACGCACGTCGTGGTCGCCGTGTTCTGGGTCGGCGGCGGCCTCCTGCTGACCATCCTCGGCCTGAGGGCCGAGATGTCGGACGACCCGAACGAGATCGTCACGCTGGCCCGCTGGGCGGCGTTCGTCGGCGAGCGGCTCTTCGCCCCCGCCGGCGGAGTCGTCCTACTCATGGGGATCGCGATGATGATCAACACGAACTGGGGCTGGGGGAAGTTCTGGATCGTCGCCGGCCTGATCGGCTACGCCCTCACCTTCGTCACCGGCGTCGCGGTTCTCTCGCCGCAGGCGAAGCGGATCAACGAGCTCGCCGCCTCGAAGGGGGCGACTGCCCCCGAGACGCTCGCGGCGATCCGCAAGATCCTGCTCATCGCCCGTTTCGACGTCGCCGTGCTGCTGCTCGTCGTGGCCGACATGGTCACGAAGCCGTTCAGCTAACCCGACCGATGATTTCGGCGCCCGGCGCTGGTCTAATACATGACCGGCGCCGCTGCCGACTTCAGTTAGGCCGGTGCCAGGCACCAGTCTTTCGCCAAACGCAGACAAATGGCGAACGGCAGATGCCTGGCACCGGAGAACAATAGGAGGCCACAGATGTCACGCACGCTGCTACTCGTCGGGACCCGCAAGGGCGCCTTCACCCTCGAAAGCGACGCCGATCGCCGCGACTGGAAGCTGCGCGGGCCGTTCTGCGAGGGCTGGCCGGTCTACCACGCGATCTACGACGGGGAGTCGGGAACGATCTACGCCGCCGCCGCAAGCGAGTGGCACGGCTCGGCGGTCTGGCGGAGCAAGGACCTGGGCGAGACGTGGGAGCATTCGAGCGAGGGCATCACGTACGGCGACGAGGACGGCCGCAAGGTGTCGAAGGTGTCGACGCTGATGACGGCCGGCGACAAGCTCCTCGTCGGCGTCGAGGCGCCCGGCATCTTCGAGAGCGGTGACGGCGGCCAGACGTGGTCGCTCCTGACGACGCTCGCCGGGCAGCCCGGCAGCGAGGTGTGGGACGACCCGAAGAGCCAGCCGCCCGGCCACCTCGGCATCTCCAACCTCGTCCCCGACCGCAGCGATCCGGCGCACTTCTGGGCGGTCGTGCAAGGGATCGGCGCATACGAGACGCACGACGGCGGCTCGACGTGGGCGCCGCGCAACAAGGGTCTCCGCCGCGACTGGCCGGCCGACTGGGAGGAGGTCGGTTACTGCGTGCACAAGCTCGTCCGCTCGCCGTCCGACCCGCAGCGGATGTATCAGCAGAACCATGTCGGCATGCACCGCTCCGACGACGCCGGGCACACCTGGAACGAGATCACCGAGGGCCTGCCGAGCGAGTTCGGCTTTGCGGCCGCCGTCCACCCGCACGACCGCGACACGTTCTATGTCGTCCCGCTCGATCCCGGCCACGGTCGCGTGATGCCCGAGGGCAAGGCGACGGTGTGGCGCACGCAGGACGCCGGCTCGAGCTGGAAGCCGCTGCGCAAGCGGCTGCCGCAGGACGACGCACACCTCGGCGTTCTGCGCCAGGGAATGACGATCGATATGCACGATTCGCCGGGCCTCTACTTCGGGACGAGCACCGGCCAGGTCTTCGCGAGCGCCGACGCGGGCGAGACGTGGACGCAGCTCGCCGACTACCTGCCCGCGATCTCCTCGGTCGAGGTGGCTCTCGTCGAGTGATGGCGAACGTCCATCTCCCGACAACCCTGACGCCGCTCTTCCCGGGACTGTCGCGGCGCGTCGATGTCGAGGCGGCAACGGTGCTCGGCGCGATCGACGAGCTGGAAGCGCAGTGGCCCGGCTTGCGCGACCGCCTCGTCGGCGAAGGCCCGTCGCTGCGCAGCCACATCCACGTCTACGTCGACCGCGAGCGCGCTCAACTCGACACGGCGCTCGAGCCGCACGCGCGCGTCGACGTGATCGCCGCCATCAGCGGCGGGTGATCACATCCCCATCGCGTGGTACCCGCTGTCGACGTACAGCGTGGTGCCCGTGACGTTTCGCGCGCCGTCCGAGAGCAGATAGCCCGCGGCGGCGCCGACGTCGGCCGCGTCGACGTGGCGGTGCAGCGGCGCGCGCTCTTCGACGATCGCCTCCATCGTCGGGAAGCCGGCGATCGACCGTGCGGCGAGCGTGCGCACCGGCCCGGCCGAGACGGCGTTGACGCGAATGTTCTTCTCGCCGAGATCCCAGGCGAGGTACTTCACGCACGAGTCGAGCGTCGCCTTGGCGACACCCATGACGTTGTAGTGCGGCACGGCGCGCTCGCCGCCGAGGTACGTCATCGTCAGGATCGATCCGCCGCCCGCCTTCTCCATGAGCGGCTCGGCCGCGCGCGCACACGCGACGAGCGAGTACGCGCTGATGTCGATCGCCATCCAGAAGCGGTCGCGCGGCGTGTCGGTGAAGCGGCCCTCGAGATCCTCGGCGGCTGCGAACGCAACCGAGTGCACGAGCATGTCGAGCCCTCCGCCGAACGCGTCGCCCACCTCGGAGAACACCCGCGCGACGTCGTCGTCCGAGCGCACGTCGCATTCGGTGACGAGCTTTGCATCTACCGACTCGGCAAGGTCGCGCACGCTCTTCTCGATGCGCTCGCCCTGGTACGTGAACGCAAGCTGAGCGCCGCCGTCGGCGAGCACCTGCGCGATCGCCCACGCGATGGAGCGCTTGTTCGCGACGCCGAGGACCAGCGCGCGCTTACCCTCGAAAGCTCCGGTCATGTCGGGCGATCCTACGGTAGGTTGAAGCTCTTGCGCCGCGCAATCCCGCTTCTCGCCTGCTGCGCAGCGCTTGTCGGCGCGTTGCCCGCCGCCGCGCAGCTCGTCCCGGTCCAGCGGACGTTCGGGGAGCGCACCGTGCCCCGCATCCGCGCCGGCGTCATCCCGCTGACCACTCCGTCGACCGGCCGCGTGCGCGTCATCGTCGACCTGCCGCTGCCGCCGCTCGCCGCACGTTACGGACGCGGCCTCTACGCCGCCGGAGCAAATCGGGCGCTCGACGTGACCTCCGCCGCGTCGCGCGCGTATCTCCACCGGGTGGACGAGCAGCAGGTGCGAGTCGCCGCCGAGCTGCGCCGACTCATTCCACAGGCGCATGTCGGCCGTCGCTTCCAGGTGATCCTCGACGCGCTCACGGTGTCGCTGCCGGCGGCGAAGCTGCCCGCGCTCGTGCGAGCGCCGTCGGTGACGCGTGTGTATCCGTCCGTCGCGTACACCGAGGCGCTCGACCGCTCGCCGTCGATCATCGGCGCCGACGTGCTGCACACGACGCGCGGCGCCGACGGCACGGGCATCAAGATCGCGGTCGTCGACGACGGGATCGATCAGACCAACCCGTTCTTCAATCCCTCCGGCTTCTCGTACCCAACGGGATTCCCAAAGGGCAACCAGAGCTACACGACCGCGAAGGTGATCGCCGCGGAAGTCTTCCCCGGCCCGAACGCGGGCAAGCCCGGCAAGCTTCCGCTCGACCCGAAGTCGTCGTTCCACGGCACACACGTCGCCGGCATCGCAGCGGGCGATGCGGGGACGACCGCGCCGGTCGGCGAGAGCCATCCGCAGGTCACCGGGCTCAGCGGCGTCGCACCGCGGGCCTGGCTCGGCAACTACCGCGTGTTCACCGTGCCGACGCCGATCGGACACGTCGCAAACACCCCAGAGATCGTCGCCGCGTTCGAGGCGGCGGTGAAAGACGGGATGAACGTCATCAACTTCTCCGGCGGCGGGCCGCAGATCGATCCGGCGAACGACGCGCTCATCGAGGCGATCCACAACGTCGCTGCCGCGGGCGTCGTCCCAGTGATCGCCGCCGGCAACGACCGCGACGACTTCGGCAACGGCTCGGCGGGATCGCCGGGAACCGCGCCCGACGCGATCTCGGTCGCCGCCGTGTCGAACACACACGTGTTCGCGCCCTCTCTCGACGTCACGGCGGGCGGCGCACCCGAAACGCTGAAGGGGATCCCGTTCCGTGCCGCTTCCGGCTCGAACCCGCCCGACAGCTGGGCGAACCAGAACCAGGCCCTCGTCGACGTCGGCTCGATCGTCGGCACCGACGGCAAGCCGGTCGAGCGTCACCTGTGCGGGCCGCCGAGCGACCTTGCGAAGCCGCAGGGGACTCTGCCGCCCGGATCGCTCAAGGACGACGTCGCACTCGTCATGCGCGGGCTCTGCCCGTACGTGGAGAAGGCGGAGCAGGCGAAGGCGGCAGGCGCGGTCGGCATCGTCGTCTCGGACAACCGTCAGGGCGAAGCGAACGACATTCCGGTGAGGCTCGCGGTCCCGGGCGGCATGATCGCGAACCTCGACGGCGACCATCTGCGTGCGTACATGGCAGGAACGGGCGGCCGCACGACGTTCACCGTCGGCCAGCTTCCGCTCGAGCTCGAGACCGGACGGAGCGGCGTGATCACGAGCTTCTCGTCCTCCGGCCCGACAGCATTCGGACACGATCTGAAGCCCGACGTGTCGGCGCCGGGCGGACAGATTCTCTCGGCGACGCTCGCAAACACCGACGATTCGCGCTTCGCCCCCTTCGACGGAACGTCGATGGCGACGCCGCACGTTGCAGGCTCGGCCGCGCTCCTCCTCCAACTCCATCCTTCGTGGACGCCGGCGGAGATCAAGTCGGCGCTCATCTCGACCGCGGGTCCTGCATGGGCCGACACGGCACGCACACAGGAGGCGCCGGTCACGCTCGAAGGCGGCGGGCTCGTCGCGCTGCCGAAAGCGGACGACCCGCAGCTCTTCACCGATCCCGCGTCGCTCTCGTTCGAGGACCTCGTCGTCACTCGCGGCGCCGCGGCGCGGGGGCTCCTCGTTCGGCTCACCGATGCCGGCGACGGTGCAGGCACGTGGCAGGTCCAACTGCAGCCGCAGGCCATGACCGGGGGCGCATCGGTCGACGTCACCGGGCTCGTCACGGTCCCGCCCGGCGGCGAGGCCGATCTCCCAGTCGTCGCACACGCGGCCGCCGGCGCGACGCAGGGTGAGAACTACGGCTTCGTCGTCCTCACCAAGGGATCGGTTACCCGCCGTGTGCCGTACTTCTTCCTCGTCGACAAACCGGCACTCGCGGGCGCGACGGTCCTACCCCTGAAGCGCACGCAGTCGGGCGACACGCGCACCGGCACGGACCTCGTCGAGGCATACCGCTATCCGGTCGCGCCGTTCGGCAACGCGCCCGACACACCGCCGATGGTCGAGAACGGAAACGAGAAGGTCTACGTGACGTCGGTCAACGAGCCCGCAGCGAATGCGGGAGTGTCGATCGTCTCGCAGACCTCGGGCGCGCGCGCGGACACCTTCTACCTGTCCGCGCTCGACGAGAACACCGTGCAGGGATTCGCCGGGACGCCGGACGACGTCAACACGCTGACGAGCGACTATCTGGCGCCCATCGGGGCGGCGGGCTCGTCGTTTCCGCGGCAGCAGCGGTTCTATGTCGTGGTCGACTCGGGCCGCCAGCAGTTCACGAGCCGGAGCTATGCGGGCGCATATGTCCTGCGGTCATGGGTGAACGACGTCACTCCGCCGACCATAAAGCTGCTGACGACCCGCGTGTCCGCCGGCCACCCGACGATCGTCGTGCAGACACGCGACACGCAGTCCGGCGTCGATCCCTTGTCTGTGACGATCGGCTACAAGGGCACGCTCGTGGGCGCGACCGCGTACAACCCCGACACGGGCATCGCCGTCCTCCCGCTGCCCGCGAGCGTGAACGGGCTGGCGGCGGGGACGAAGTCGATCCGCATCTCGTCGTCCGACTTCCAGGAGGCGAAGAACATCGACACCGCCGGCACCTCGATCATGCCCAACACCCGGGCGATCTCGGTCGTGTTGCACATCGTGCGCGGACCGGCGGTCACCTGGCTCACGCCGGCGCCGGGCGCCTGCCTCGCCGGAAGCCAGAGGCTCGAGGTCGCGGCGAGCGGAGCACGTGAGGTGAGGTTCCAGCTCGACAAGGGCACGGTCGCGATCGTGCGCAACGGCCACTGGGGCATCTGGTCTACGACCATCAGCACGGCGAAGCTCGCGCGCGGCGTGCACGTGTTGACCGCGGTCGCGCTCGGCACGACCGGCGGTGCCGCCACCGAGCGGCGTAGTGTGCGCGCATGTCACGCGTAGCCGTCGTCACCGGGGCGTCGTCGGGAATCGGCGCGGAGCTCGCGCGCGCGCTCGCGGCCAAGGGCTGGCACTGCGTCCTGGTCGCGCGACGCGAGGAGCGGCTGCGACCGCTCGCGGAAGAGATCGGCGCCGAGTACGAACTCTGCGACGTCGGCGACCGCGCTGCGGTCGAGGCCGCAGCGGCGCGTGTCCTCGAGCGTCAGCCGAAGATCGATCTCCTCGTCAACAACGCCGGCGTCGGCGCGCGCACGAACTTCCTCGACGGCGACGCCAAGGTGCTCGAGACCGTCATGCGCACGAACTACTTCGGGAGCGTCTGGTGCCTCCGCGCATTCCTTCCCGGTCTCGAGGCGGCGGCGCCGTCGGACGTGGTCAACGTCGTCTCCGTCGCAGGAGCGGTCGCGTTCCCGCCGTTCGGCCCGTACTCCGCCTCCAAGCACGCGCAGCTCGCGTTCTCGCGCGCGACTGCGGCGCAGCTCGCCCGCCGCAACATCCGCGTGCACACCGTCAAGCCGGGCTTCGTCGAGACGGAGGGCTTTCCGCAGGCGTGGCTCCCCGCGCCGCTGCGGCGCCTCGTCGTCGGGCCCGAGCGGATCGCAAAGCACATCGTCGACTCGGTCGAGCACGGACGCGGCGAGACGAGCGTGCCGGGCTACTACGGCGTCGCGGGCGGCCTGCAGGGGCTCATGCCGAACGTGCTCGCGCGCGTTCTCAGCGGGCGACGCCGGTCCAGGCTCGCCGCATGAGCGAGGCGGGCTACGACGTCGACGCCGTCATCGAGGTGGCTGAGTTCCGCGCCGCACTGCGCCGCTTCCTGCACCAGAGCGAAAAGATTTCGCGTGCGTGCGGGATCACACCGCAGCGGTACCTGCTGCTGCTGATGATCAAGGGCGCCCGCGACCGGTCGGAGCGCTCGACCGTGACCGAGCTTGCGGAACGGCTCCAGCTCGCGCAGAGCACGGTGACCGAGCTCGTGATGCGCGCGGAGGAGATCGGCCTCATCGCGCGCGGGTCGTCGCCGACGGACGCGCGGGTCGCGCACCTTCGCCTGACGGCGGAGGGCGAGCGGAGGCTGCAGCAATCGTTCACGCATCTCGCGACCGAGCGCGCGCAGCTGCGCGCCGCGATCCTCACGCACATCGGCTAGGCCTTCTTCAACAGATACCAGCCGAGCTCGGCGGTGTATGCGTCCGGGCCCTGCGGGGCGAGCGCGAGCGCGCGGTCGCGCGCCTCGCCCTCACAGCCGGCGTGATCGAGATATGGCCCGAGCAGCCGCCGCTCCACGTCGCGGCGGGTTCGCAGGAGCGCGAGCCCGTTCGCTTCGAAGAAGAAGCGCAGGTCGCCGTCGGGCAGCAGCCGCGTGTGCGACGTATCCCGCGCACGTTCGAAGCGGTCGACGTCGAGCGCATCGAGCGGGTCGAGCGGGGCGAGCTGGTCGACGACGAGAGCATGGCCGCCCGGGCGCGTGACGCGCGCGAGCTCGGCAACGATCAGGTCCGGCCGCGCAGCGTGATGGAGCGTGCGCAGCGTGCCGGCGAGGTCGAATGAGCCGTCCTCGAACGGCAGCCGGGTCGCATCCGCCTCGACGAGCTCGACGTTCGCGGGCGCCCGCTCACGCGCGAGCGCGAGGAGCTCCGGCACGCGGTCGACGCCGACGACCTCGTGCACGAGCGGGGCGAGCGCGAACGCGAGCGCCCCGGCCCCCGTGCCGACGTCGATCGCACGCTCGTCGCCCTGCGGCCGGACGAATGTCCGCACCTGCTCGGCGAGCGCGGCGGCGCGCTCGTCCTGGCGCGCGGCCATCTTCTCGGCCGTCCGCGCGAACCGGTCAGCCAACCTGACGCCCCTGGCTCGTCGCTCCCAAGAGAGGCAAGCGAGCGAGGCGAGGACGGTACGGACGGTACGGCCGCGCCGAGCGAGCGCAGCATCGCGCCGGGAGCGGCGCGCGGCCAGGGAGGTCAGGAGACGACGACACGGCGTGCCCGGGCCGGATCACTGTTGATGCCGGAGATGAAGTCGTGCGGGACCGTTCCCGCGACCCGCGCGTGCGCATCGGCGAGCACGCCGTGGCCGATGAGCACGACCGGCGCCCCGATGGGCAGCTCGCGGTCGAGCTCGACGGCGAACGCATCCATCGACACCGTGCCGATGACGGGGCGCGGCTCGCCGGCGACGCGCACCTCAGTACCGGTCAGGTCGCGCCGGAAGCCATCGTAGTAGCCGACCGGGACGATTCCGATCCACGTGTCCCGGTCCGCGATGAAGCGGCGCCCGTAGCCCGTGCTCTCGCCCGCGTGCAGCCGGCGCACGAGTGCGAGCTCGCTCGTCCACGACAGCACGGGCTCGAGCCCGTCGTCCGCCGGGTCGGTGCCGAACGGCGAGAGCCCGTAGAGCGCAATGCCGCAGCGCACCGCGTCGAGATGCGCACTCGGAAAGCGCAACGTCCCCGCGCTGTTCGCGAGATGCCTCGTCAGATGTGCGTACGGCGCCGTCGCGGCCCGGAAGCGCTCGATCTGCGTGTCGGCGAAGGCGGCATCCGTGTCGGCGGTGGCGAGGTGGCTCATCAGCCCCACGACATTGTTGCCCGGCGCAACGAGCTCGGACAGGCCCCAGCGCCCCATGCCGGTGTCGAGCTTCAGGTGCACGCGAATCCCGTCGGGCAGCTCGCCGGTCGAGAGGACGAGCTCGAGATCGGCGTCGCGTGCGAGTGCGGTCTCGAGGTTCCCTGCCGGGCCGAACACGACGATGCGCACGCCGGCGAACTCCGGCCGCAGCTCGAGCGCCTCGGGAACGGTGGCGACGCACAACGCCGTCGCGCCCGCGGAGAGTGCCGCCCCGGCGACGTCGACGGCGCCGTGCCCGTAGCCGTTCGCCTTCACGACTGCCCACAGCTCCGCGCTGCCCGCTGCACGCCGTAGCGTCTGCACGTTGCGGCGCAGCGCACCGAGGTCGATCCGCAGCTCCGATCTCATGCGAGTGCGCGCGGAAGCGCGTCGAGCAGGTCGCTTGCCACGAGGCCCGCACGTTGCGGCGCTTCGACCGATGCACGCTGCTCCGCTGCGGACGCGGCGGCGGTCGCGAGCTGCGGCTCCATTCCTTTCGCGAGGAACGCTGCGACGATGCCGGTGAGGACGTCGCCGGTGCCGGCGGTCGCGAGCGACGGAAGCCCCAGCGCGGAGACCAGGACGCCTGCGCCGGGCGCGGCGACGAGTGAGTCTGCGCCCTTGAGCAACACGACGCACCCGAAGCGCTCGGCCGCCTCGCGCACCGACGCGAGCCGATGCGCCGCAATCTCCTTCGATGGCTTCCCAAGCAGGCGGCCGAGCTCGCCCTCGTGCGGCGTGAGCACGCGGGGCGCGGGCCAGTCGCCTGGCTCGAGCTCGAAGAGCGCGTCCGCGTCGACGACGACGGGCAGCTCGAGCTCGGCGAGCAGACGACGCACGAGCGCCTGCGGCCCCGGGCCACGCCCGAGGCCCGGCCCGAGCGCGACCGCGTTCGCCTTCGCGGCGAGCGCGAGGACGACGTCGGCGGCGGCTTCCGTCACAACCCCACCATCGTCCGGCAGCGGCCGCTTCACCGCCTCGACGATGCGGCGCTCGAACACCGGCAGCGTCGAGTCCGGAACGGCCAGCGTGACGTAGCCCGCGTCGGCGCGCAGCGCCGCCATGGCCGTGAGCGACGGTGCGCCGGTGAGGCCGCGCGAGCCGCCGACGACGAGGACGTGTCCCGCGGTGTACTTGTTGTCCTCGGGACCGCGGCGCGGAACCGAGCGCAGGAGCTCGGTGGTGACGAGCCGGTCGCGCGTCTGCGCGCGCTCGAGTCCGATGTCGGCGACGTGCACCTCGCCGGCGTGAAAGCGGCCCGGCGCGACGATGAGCCCGACCTTGCGGCCGTGGAACGTGACGCTCGCGGTCGCGCGGACCGCAGCGCCCGCGATCTCGCCCGTCGACGCGTCGACGCCCGACGGGAGGTCGACGGCGAGCACGGGAACGTCGGCGGCGTTGATGCGCTCGATGAGCGCCGCAGCTTCCGGTCGCGGCTCACCGTGGAAGCCGGTTCCGAACAGCGCGTCGACGAGCGCGTCGGGCTCGCCGAGATCGGTCTCTCCGGCCTGCGCGTCGACGATGTGCACGTTCTTGCCGGCTTCCTCGAGGCGGCGCGCGACGACGCGGCCGTCGCCGCCGTTGGAGCCGCCGCCGCACACGATCGTCCACCGCGCGGCGTGCGGGAAGCTGTTGAGGGCGACAAGCGCCGCCTGCGAGCCGGCCCGCTCCATCAGCTCCTCCATCGAGCCGGGGTAGCGCGCCTCCGCGGCGCGCATCTCGTCGGCCGTGTACAGCGGCTCGAATTCAGCCACGCTGAGGCTCCTGGCTTGTCGCTGGCAAGCAAGACAAGCGAGCGAGGCGAGGACAGTACATCGCGTACGGCCGAGCCGAGCGAGCGCAGTATCGCGCAGCCAGCGGCAAGAGCGCGTCGCGGAGGCCGGCTCCGCCGGCCGGGAGCGGCGCGCGGCCAGGCGCCTCAGCCATGCTCGACGACGGCGACGGCCTGCGCGAGCTCGCGAGAGTGCGTCATGGAGAGGTCGATCTCGCGGGCGCCGCGGCTCTCCGCCCAAGCGGCGACGCGCCCCGACAGTCGCACCGACGGCTTCGGGCGACCGACGATCTCGATGTCCTTCCACGCGAACGCACGCGCGACGCCGAAGCCGAGCGCCTTTCCGACCGCCTCCTTGCCCGCGAAGCGGCCGGCGTAGCTCTGCGCCGGATTCGCGCGCGACTCGCAGTACGCCTGCTCGGCAGGCGTGAAGCAGCGGTCGCGGAACTGCACGTAACGCTCGAGCGAGCGGCGCACACGGGCGATCTCGATCAAGTCGGTGCCGACGTGGATCACCGGTGCTCCTCGAGCCAGTCGGGGAGATGCGCGAGCGACGAGACGATCCCGTCCGGCTGCTTCCGTGCGCGCTCGACCTCGTCCGGGCGGAACTTCCCGGTGCGCACGAGAACGGTCTGCATGCCGATGCCCTGCGCGCCGACGATGTCGCTCTCGAGATCGTCGCCCACCATCCACGTCATCTTCGGGTCGGCGTCGAGCGCTTCGCATGCTGCTTCGAAATACGACGCGCTCGGCTTGCCGAGCACAACCGCCTCTGTGTCGGCTGCGTACTCGAGCCCGGCAACGAAAGCACCCGAGTCGAGCATCGGCCCGCGCTTGGTCTGCCACCAGCGGTTGCGGTGGAGGCAGTAGAGCTCGGCGCCGAGCTCGATCTCGGAGAACGCACGCGCGAGATTCATGTACGAGAAGACGAGGTTCGTCTCGGGCGTCTCGTCGGCGCCGCCGATCAGCACGGCGTCCGCCCCTTCGCCGACGAGCTCGATGCCCTCGAGATCGCCGACGAGCGCGTGCATCGTCAGCGCGAGCACGCGCTTTCCCTTCAGGGCGCGCACGGCCGCGTCGGCGGTCGTCTGCACCTCGTCGTCGTCGAGCTCGATCCCGAAGGTGCGGAGGTCCTCCGCGAGCTGGGCCCTGGAGCGCGTGGTCGAATTCGTGACGAACCGCAGCCGGTGGCCGTCCCCGCGCAGCCGGGCCACGGCCTCCGCGGCGCCGGGAATCGGCTCGCCGGAGACGTGCAGGACGCCGTCGACATCGAGGAGAATCGCTGCCATGAACGGTTCCGAGTCTATTCGCGTCACCCGAACGGTGACCGTGCCGCTCGCGGAGATCGAGCTGCGCACGTCGCGTTCGAGCGGACCCGGCGGCCAGCACGCGCAGAAGTCGGAGACGCGCGTCGAGGCGGTATTCGACGTCGAGGCGTCCTCCGCGCTCTCCGACCGGCAAAAGCAGCGCGTGCTCGCGAAGGCGGGACCGGTGCTGCGCGCGGTCGCGCAGGACGAGCGCAGCCAGGCGCGCAACAAGGAGCTCGCCGTCGAGCGACTGACAGACGCGTTGCGGGAGGCGCTCTACGTCCCTCGCGCCCGCAAGGCGACGAAGCCGAGCGCAGCCGCGCGTCAGCGGCGGCTGGAGGACAAGAAGCGGCGCGCGGAGACGAAGCGCCTCCGCCGGCCCCCGACCTAGCTACTCGACGGTGACTGTCTTTGCCAGGTTGCGGGGCTGGTCGACGTTCAGCCCGCGCAGGCGCGCGATCTTGTAGGCGAGCAGCTGCAGCGGCACCACCGCGAGCGCGGCCTGCAGGAACGCGGGCGTGCGCGGCACATAGATGACGTCGTCGGCGTGATGCTGGATGTCCTCGTTTCCGTCCGTCGCGATGGCGATCACGTGCGCGCCGCGCGCTCGGGTCTCCTGGATGTTCGAGACGATCTTGTCGTAGACGTGGATGTTCGTCGCGACAACGACGACTGGCGTGCCCTCCTCGAGCAGCGCGATCGGCCCGTGCTTCATCTCGCCCGCTGAGTAGGCGTCGGTCGGGATGTACGAGATCTCCTTCAGCTTCAGCGCGCCCTCGAGCGCCACCGGTAGCCCGATGTGGCGTCCGAGGTAGAGGAAGAACTGCTTGTCGTGGAAACGCTGCGCAATCGAGTCGATCGGGTGGTCGGCATCGAGGAACGACTGCATCTTCCCCGGCAATTCGTGCACCTGATCGAGGATGAAGTCGATCTCGTCCGGGGGCAGCGTGTTCCGGATCTGCGCGAGCTTGAGCGCGATGAGGTAGAGAAGCGAGATCTGCGCGGTGAACGTCTTCGACGCCGCGACGCCCACTTCGAGCCCGCAGCGCGTGTAGATCGACGACTCCGCCTCGCGCGTGATCTGCGTGCCCATCTGGTTCGTGATCGCGAGCGTGCGCGCTCCGCGCTCCCGCGCAAGCTTGACCGCGTTGACGGTGTCGCGCGTCTCGCCCGACTGCGAGATCCCGATGACGAGCGTGTCCTTCGAGAGGACGGGGTTCCGATAGATCCACTCGCTCGCGATGTCGGGCTCGACCGGGACGCGCGCCCACTCCTCGATGACATAGCGGCCGGCAACGGCGGCGTGGTACGCCGTTCCGCAGGCGACGAGCACGATCCGGCGCAGGTTCTGGATCTCGACCTCCGTCATCGCGAGCGCCTCGAGCACGAGGTCGTGGCCGCGAACGCGGTCGCCGATCGTCTCGCGGACCGCCTCGGGCTGCTCGTAGATCTCCTTGAGCATGAACGTCTCGAAGCCGCCCTTCTCTGCGACTTCCTGGTCCCAAGGAACCTCCTCGGCTTCGCGTGCAACGTTCTCGCCGTCGACGAAGAAGCGCGCGCCCGCCGGCGTGATCTCGACGATCTCGCCGTCTGACGGGAAGTGCACGAGCTTCGTCTCGGCGAGAAACGCGGCGACGGACGACGCGATGAACGCCTCGTCTTGGCCGACGCCGACCACGAGCGGCGTCTCACAGCGCACGCCGACGAGCAGGTCGGGATGGTCGTGGTGGATGGCGACGATCGAGAAGTGGCCCTCGAGCTGCGGGTACACGCGGACGAGCGCCTGTGCGAGATCGCCGTCGTATTCGCGCTCGAGCATGTGGACGACCACTTCCGCATCGGTCTCGGAGCGGAACGTGTGCCCTTCGGCGACCAGCTGCTCCTTGAGCTCGCGGTAGTTCTCGACGATCCCGTTGAGCACGATCGCGAGCTTCGAGCCGTCGCAGCCGGTGAGCGGGTGCGCGTTGCGCTCGGTGACGGCGCCGTGGGTCGCCCAGCGCGTGTGCCCGAGCCCGTGCTTGGACGTCGACCCGTTCGACCCCGCGGCCTGCGCGAGGTTCTCGAGATTGCCGACCGCGCGCACGTACTCGAGCCCCTTCGACTCGCGCAGCGCGATGCCCGCGGAGTCATACCCGCGGTATTCGAGGCGCCGCAACCCCTCGAGCAGGAGCGGCTTCGCCTCTCTTGTGCCGACGTATCCGATGATCCCGCACATAGGCGTCCCAGAAAGAGAACGAGCCCGGCTTCGAGATCGATCCGCGTCGTCGCGGGGCGATCAGCCGAGCTCTTCGTTGACGAGCGCTTCGATCCTACCACAGAGAGCTTCGGATTCCTCCTCCGTGGCCGACTCCGCGAGGATGCGGACGACCGGCTCGGTGCCCGACGGGCGCACGAGGACGCGCGCGTCGCCGTTCAGCTCGCGGTTCACTTCGTCGATCTTCTCGACGAGTGACGCGGGCAGCGGCCCACGCCCCGCTCGGGGAACATTTCGCTTGGCCTGCGGGAAGCGCTCCATCGCAGCGGCCGCGTTCGCAAGCGTGCGCCCGCGCAGCGCGCCGCAAAGAAGCAACGCCGCAGCGAGGCCGTCACCGGTGACGTGATCGCGCAGATAGATGATGTGCCCGGACTGTTCGCCGCCGAGTACCCCGCCTTCGCGGTACAGCGCTTCGAGCACGTAACGGTCGCCGACGTCGGTCGTCACGACTCGCACGCCGTGCTCCGCCATGAGCTTGTGGAAGCCGAGGTTCGCCATCGTCGTCACCGCGACGACGTCCACCTCGAGATCGAGGGCGAGGATCGCCACGATCTGGTCGCCGTCGAGCGCGCCGCCGTCCGCGTCGACCGCGAGCATGCGATCGCCGTCGCCGTCGAACGCGACGCCGAGATCGAACTGCCCGCTCGTCACGAGCTGCTGTAGCGCGGCGAGGTCGGTGGCGCCGCAGCCGACGTTGATGTTGGTGCCGTCCGGCTCGTTGCCGATCGCCTCGACGTACGCGCCGAGCTGCGCGAATGCCTCGGGCGCGATGCCCGCGTATGCGCCGTTCGCGCAGTCGACCGCGATGCGCAGCCCGGAGAGATCGGTCGCGAAACGGTCGAGCACGTGCTCGAGGTAGCTCTCTGCGGCGATGTCGACGCGCGCAATGTCGCCGCCACCCGGAGCGGGCGCGTCGAGCAGCGCTTCGATCTCCTCCTCGGCCGCGTCGGTGAGCTTGCGCCCGGTCCCGTCGAAGAACTTGACGCCGTTGTACTCCGGCGGGTTGTGCGACGCCGAGATGACGACGCCGAGGTCGAGCCGCAGCAGCGCAACGGCGGGAGTCGGAACGACACCCGCGACGACCGCTGTGCCACCTGCTGACGCGACGCCGCGCGCGAACGCCTCCTCGAGCTCCTCGCCGGAGGCGCGCGTGTCACGGCCGATGAAGACGCGGCCGCCGCCCGCCCACAGCGCCGACGCTTTGCCGAGCTGCTCGACAAGCTCGGGCGTGACGAACTCGCCCACGATTCCGCGGACACCGTCGGTGCCGAAGTAGGACCGCGCCACGAGGCGCGAGGCTAGCGGAGACGCCGAATGAATCGGCGTCTCCTCTTCTGGT
>Ga0070730_10002816_pt1 | contig 15788 bp, 17 predicted proteins | sample Coa_R1_3_FD_66447 | JGI IMG/M metagenome (GOLD analysis project Ga0070730, IMG submission 66447) | Surface soil microbial communities from Centralia Pennsylvania, which are recovering from an underground coalmine fire - Coalmine... | ecosystem: Environmental > Terrestrial > Soil > Unclassified ...
TGTCTACCGAACCGAGGCCGGCCTCGCGGGGGAGCCGGCCGAGCGCTGGGTACGCGACGCGCTCGAGCGCGCGGTCTTCCGCTGAGGGCATTGCGCTCGCGACGGGAAACTGCGCCTCGTATCCCGGCGGGCGGCCGCTCGGCATCGCCCGTCCCAGCGCCTTGCGCAAGCGGGAGGCGTGAACCTGCACCGCCTTGGCAGCGCCGGCCGGCGGCTCCTCCCAGAGGGCTTCGATCAACCGCTCCGTCGAGACGACCTCATTCGCGGACAAGAGGAGAACGGCCAGCACCGCACGCTGCTTGCCGCCCCCAAGGGCGACCGCGGCACCGCCTTCCCGCGCCTCTAGCGGTCCGAGGATCCGAAATTCCACCGTCGCGCCCTCTTCCACGGACGCTAACACGCTGTTGCCCGCCTGTTGCCAACTCGTAGCCGGCCCGTAGGCGACCCCGCGTCTCGAAAAGTAGACGGGTCGCACCGGGCGACCCCTCACAGAAGGAGGAACGCGATGAGACGCGTACTCGCCACTCTCGCTCTCACCATCTCGGCGGCACTCGCAGCTCTCGGCGGCGCCGGCGCGGCGGGAGCGGCCAGTTCGAACGGCGGCTGCCCGACCGCTGGCAGCTCGTCCTCGCGTCGCAATACCCGCCCCTCACGGGAGGGAACGTCGATCTGAACGGTGACGGCCTGATCTGCATCATGTCGCCGCTGACAAACCCGACGGCGCTGAGCAGCGAACCCTTCGGCGCCTTCGACATCCACATCGACGACAACACGCCGTGACGTAACCGGACCGAGTCCCGGCCCCGGCGCTTCTGCAAGACGCCGACGCCTACGGGTGGCGGAACGTGAGCGCCGGGACCGGGGCGGGTGAAACGGCGGCGGACCGAGGAGCTACCGACACTGCCCAGACGTGCCGGTTTCCGGCGCCGTCGCAGAGTCCGCTGACGGACTTGAGCCGACGACGCCCTCCCGATCATCCGCGGTGTCCGGATCGAGATCGGCCAGCCTGACCTGGATCCACCGCCCGCTCGCCAGGTCCTCGAGGTCGACCCGTCCGTTTGGCACGCCGATTGGCTCGAAGCCACGGACGAGGTATGAGTGCCCATTCCAGTTAACCGTGTCGCCGATCCGCATTCCGCAACCCGAGCCGCAAGCGTTCCGCTATTCATTGTCGCCTCAGCGTCGGTCGTCGCCGCTGCGCCGAAGCAAGCAGGATCGCAATCCTTGCCGGCCACCGCGAGCCTCCCTTGCGAGTCGGTCTTCTGGCTGACGAACTCCTGCTCGCCCTCGCCGCTAGGCGACTGCGAGTCGCGGGTGCCGACGTGCGAGCACGGCGCGGTGGTCGAGCGTGGCGAACGCCTGGACGATCTGCGGATCGAATTGGTGGCCGCTGAGCCGTTCGATCTCGGCGAGCGCTTGTTCGACCGGCCAGGCGGGCTTGTAGGGGCGGTCGTGGGTGAGTGCGTCGAACACGTCGGCGACGGCGACGATGCGGCCGCTGAGCGGGATCTCGTTTCCGCGTAGCCGGTTCGGATAACCGCTGCCGTCCCACCACTCGTGGTGGGTGAGCGCGATCTGGTGGGCGGCGCGGAGCACGTGCGAGTCGCTGTTGGCCAGGATTGCGGCGCCGGCGGTGGTGTGGAGCTTCATCTGCTCCCGCTCCTCGTGGCTGAGCGCACCGCGCTTGAGCAGGATGCTGTCGGGAACTCCCAGCTTGCCGATATCGTGCAGCGGCGCCGCCGTGCCGAGGATTGCGGCCTCCTCGGTCGACAGGCCGAGCCGTTCGGCCAGCAGGCCGGAGAGGGTGGCGACACGGTAGGTGTGCTCGAGCGTCTCGTCGTCGCGGCACTCGGCCGCCAGGGCGAGCCTGTGCAGAACCTCCAGCCGCGACTCCTCCAGCTGTTGCTTGGCCTGCACGCTTTCGAGTGCGACTGCGGTCGACTCGGCCAGCGCGGAGAGGGCGTCGAGTTCCCGTTGGCTCGCTCGGTGCTGGGTTGCCCAGTAGTTGCCAATGGCGCCGATCGGATCGGTCTTGCGGATCGGCACCATGACCAGGCTCTTGACGAAGGTTGGGCGGTAGGCGTCGTGCGGGATCCGCTCATCGGCGTAGATGTCCTCGATCACCGCCGGTTCGCGGTTCAGCATCGACCAGCCGCTGATGCAGGCTTCGAGCGGGAAGCGCTGGCCCTTCCACAAGGGCGAGATCGCATCCTCATCGACGTAGTGGCAGTAGCCGCCGTCGCGGAGAACGAACGTCGCACCGTCGGCGCCGGTCAGTGTCCGCGCGGCGTGCCGCACGATCTCTTGCACCTCCTCAAACGAGTGCGCGAGCGAGAGCAGCTGGATGGTGTCCGTGAGCTCGTGCATCCCGAGCAGCCGAGCCAGGCCGCGGCGGCCGTCCGCGCTCGCCCCGACCAGCGTCCCGACCGAGACGAACACAGCCGTCTGCGCGCCGAAACCGATCAGCCCGGCCCGGAAGTGATCGCCGTCAAGATGCCAGGCGACGGCGATCGCGACCCCGATCGCCGCCGCGAAGAGGCCGCCGCGCAGACCGAAGCGGACCGCGCAGACTCCCACCGGCACCGTATAGAACAGCACCGGCGTGTCCGAGACCCCTCGGTCGACAAACGGAAGCACCACCAACAGAGCAGTTATCGCGCCCGTCAGCGCAAGCGGGACCGCGACGCCGGAAGTCGCAGAACCGGCAACGATCAGCGGCAGCCTGCACGCGCGCCGCATCAATCCCTGCAACCTCGTCACGCAAACGCACCTATCGGCACGAGCGGCGAGCATCTTGAGCAAACTCACCGGCCGGTCCGTCGGCGCGGACCGGTCTGAGTCCGCTCACTGGACGAGCGTGGCTTCAGCGAGCTGAAGCCTCATTCCAAGCGTCATGCGCACCGCGTGACCGCGCGCGCTGCTCAGGCTAGAGAGCAGCGCTGGCGAAAGCAAACGATTTACTCACTCGTGACCGTGGCTGGGGGTTCGCGGCCAGTGTGTCGGGCGAGGCTCCAGCCGTTCGTGCGGGGCCCAGTCATCTCGTGCGGGCGAGAAGATGTCGATGACGACGGCGCCTTCCATGCCGCCGGTGACGGCGTGTGGCGTCTCGGCGGGTATCCGCCAGATGCCACCTGGCTCGACCGTCTTCGTCTCCTTCCCGATGCGGAAGACGACCGAGCCCTCGAGCACCATCCCGAACTGCTCGTTGGCGTGCCGGTGCTCGGTGAGCTCGGCACCGGGCGCGATCTCGACGACTGCCATTGTCAGCTGTTTGCCGTGGACGGCGCGGGCGAGATAGCCGTCGGCGAGCAGCTGCGGGGGGATCGAGCGGAGGTCATCGAAGGCGCTCATCGTGCTAGTCCGAGACGGCCACGAACGCGTCGACGATGATCGGCACGTTGAGCGGGGAGGGGCCCTGGCCCGGCGCGGAGCGCGCGTGCCGGCCGGGCTCACCCCAGATCTCCACGATCAGGTCGCTGAAGCCGTCCACGACCTTCGCGTTGTCGTGAAAGCCAGGCGCGGACTGCACATACCCGACCGCCCGCAGCCAGGTCGTCACGCGGTCGAGATCGCCGAGCGCTTGCTCGAGCGAGGCAATGACCGAAAGGCCCGTCAAGCGTGCGGCACGATAGCCCTCAGCCAGAGTGAGATCTCCGCCGACCGCTCCTCGCACCAGCACCTCCGACCCGTCGATCGGCGCGTGCCCCGCAACATAGGCAACGCCACCATGCACCGTCACCAGCTCGAAGTTGCCAGGCGGCTCCATCGGCGCCGGCAACACCAGCCCCAGTTCCCGAAGACGATCATCCACCCGACCCACGCCGCCGACCCTAAGCTCTTGCAGACCGCCTTAGCAACCTCCGCGGCTACTCGGTAGACGGTCGAGCCGGACCGGGTTCGGCGGCGAGCTTTGAGCCAGGATGTTGTGGTGGGGAGGGAGGTTCTCCGCGGTCATGTCGAGATCGAGGAGGTTACTCCGAAGTCGGCCGCTACGTCGACGAGCATCGCGGCCGCTTCGGGGTCGAGCCGATTTGCACGACGCTGGGGCGTGTCCGGTGGATGATGCTCACCCATCGAGCGGGTGCGGCGGAACGGAAACGGCCGCGCTCACGCGCGGCCGTTTTCCTCGTACCAGTGGCGCCCCGGGCCGCTGCCCGACCGCCAGTCGGGGATCAGCTGGGGCAGGTGGTGGAGCTCTTGAACATGACCTGGAACGCGGTCGTGCCCTGGAGCGCCTGCGTCAGGTCGGCCTGGGCGTTCGGGTCCTTGAAGGCGACCCTCGCCGCGCGCACCTTCACCACGCCCGAGTAGCAGCCCGTGGGGTCGACGCTAAGGCCGTTCATGATCCTGATCTTCGTCTTCGCGCCGACCGCGAACGTCTGGCTGCTGTTGACGAGCAGCTTGCCGTGGCGGTTCGAGTGCAGAACGCTGATCGTGATCGAGCCGTCCGTGGGCGAGCTGTAAGCCGTAAACCCCGAAAGAGTTCCGCGGAGGATGTACATGACCTTGGCCTTGCCCTTGGTCGAGTTCGACCCGTTGTGCGGGTTCGGCCCCTTGGCCAGCGCGGCGCCCGGAATCAACAGGGCTGCAATCAGAAACGGAAGTACCTTCTTCGTCACCGTCAGTCTCCTTGTCTTCGTTCGTTTGCCTCTCCCGTACTCGTACGGTGATTCAGCCCTGTCAACACTCCACCAAGCCCAGGTAAGGGACTCGTAAAGCCCACAGGGACTTCGATGGAATAGCGGCGGAGGAGCGCGACCCCCAGCAGACGGGGCTGCCGACGCTACCGCCGGCTCATAGCGCTACCCCACGAGTTGACAATGTTCGGGAACGATCCCTAACATTGTTGGATGGCGGTCGCGAGCCAGCAGGACGCCGGGAGGCCTCGCCGCAGTGCGGCGGCGACGCGGGAGCACATCCTCGCCGTCGCGGCCGAGCGCTTCTACTGGGACGGGGTTCACGCGACGGGGGTGGATGCGATCGCCGCTGGCGCCGAGGTCGCGCCGACCACCCTCTACCGACTCTTTGCGTCCAAGGACGATCTGGTTGCCGCGTATGTCGAGCGGTGCAGCGCGGCCTATAAGGACCGGCTGACGGCGGCAAGCTCGAGCGGAACTCCGCGAGAGCGCATCCTGGCCGTCTTCGACGCGTTTACGGCGGAGGTGCTTTCCGACTCGTGCCGGGGTTGTCCGTTCCTGATGGTGCTGGCGGAGTTCCCGGACGCGAGCCATCCTGCCCATAGAGAAGCCGTGGCGCACAAGAGCTGGGTTCGCGATCTCTTCTACGGCCTGGTGTCCGAGTTCGCGGTCGAGACTCCGATCGGCGACCCGGCCGGCCTGGCCGACGAGCTGGCGCTGATCGCCGAGGGCATCTACGGGTCCGTGCAATCGCTCGGCGCGTCCGGCCCCGCACGACTGGGACGCACCTGCGCCGAGGTCCTCCTGGACGTCGCGTCAACCGCCCTCGACGGGGCGTAGTGACAACGCTCCTCCTCTATCTGATGTCGGTGCCGCTGATCGCCGAGTCCGCCTTCGCGCCGGTGAACCTCTGGAAAGGGCGCACCACCGCGAACTGGGTCCGCTTCACCGGCCTGTCACCACGAAGCGCACAAATCTTCGCGGCACCGGCAAAGCTCGTCACGGCGGCGCTGCTGATCGTCGGTCTCGCCTGGCGCCCGGCCGGCTTCGCCGGCGCCGGAGCGTGCCTCGCGATCGCGCTCTTCTACCTCGCTCGCCTCGGCCATCCGGCCCGGCGCGGCGCCGTCGACGGCATCGTTGCCTTCGCGCTGTTCGGCAGCCTCGGTGCTGCGCTGTTCGCACTCCAGCTGCTGCGCTGACCAAGACACGTCGAAAGGAGCAAGAACGATGGATTGGAAGCTCGAGCTGGTGACGATCCCGGTGACCGACGTCGACCGGGCGAAAGCCTTCTACGTCGAGCAAGCAGGCTTCGTCGCCGACCACGACCATGACGTCACCGAAGGCCTGCGCTTCGTGCAGCTGACCCCGCCCGGTTCGGCCTGCTCGGTCGCCATCGGCACCGGGCTGACCGAGTCGGCACCCGGCTCGGCCACCGTCCAACTCGTCGTCGACGACATACACACCGCACGCGAGGAGCTGCGCTCGCGAGGCCTCGACGTCGCCGACGTGCAGACCTTCGACTGGGGCTCGTTCGTGTTCTTCGCCGATCCCGACGGGAACCGCTGGGCGGTCCAGCAGCTCCCGCCACGACCATGATTCAGAGACGCACTGCCCTTGTTGGGTGCGCTCGGTTCGAGCGAGGGATGTCGACCGTGACAGCGCCAGCGCACGCTCAATGAGCGAGAGCGGCGCGCGTTGCACGACCTGGCCGAAGCGCGCGCCGGCTCCTCGATCTGCAGGAAGTTCGAATAAACGATCACGGGCGAACCCGGCACGCTACTCCCGCGCGGGCGGCCAGGACCGCTGCGCGGGGAGAGCGGCTCGAGCGTTGACAGGCGGAGGCTGGGGGCGGACAATCGCTTCACAAGGGAGGGCCGGATGGCGGTCGAGGCCTCCGCAGCGGTCGGGACAGAGAAGGTGTTTGTCGGGCGGCAACGAGAGCTGTCGTTGCTGCTCGATCAGTTCGCGCCGGCGGGCGCCGTTGTTTCGTTCGTCACCGGCCCGGCGGGAGTCGGTAAGTCGGCGCTGCTGTCCCGGCTCGCCGCCGCGGCGGCCGAACGTCGCCGCGAGGTCGTAGCCCTCGACTGTCGGACGATCGAGCCGACCGAGGCCGGGTTCGTCGCTGCGCTGGGAAAGGCTCTCGGATTCGATAAGCCGGAAGCGACGCTCTCCGACGTCGTCGCACTCGTGGCTGGCGGGCCGCCCTCGCTGCTCGTACTCGACAACTACGAGGTCTTCCGGCTGGTCGACACCTGGCTGCGGCAGGAGCTCGTGCCGGCGCTGCCGACGGGGGCGCGGCTCGTGATCGCGGGCCGGGAGCCGCCCGTCGCGCGCTGGATCACGACCCTCAATCCGCTCGTGCTCGTGCTGGGCCCGCTTCGGCAACACGAATCGGTGGAGCTCCTGCGCGCCTTCGAAGTGCCGGACGAGCTCGCCGGACGTGTGGCCGAGTTCGTGCGTGGCCATCCGCTGGCTCTGCAGCTTGCAGCCTCGACGGCGCGCGCCCGCCCTGAGCTGGGACCAGAGGACATCGCGACGCATCACGCGGTCGGAGAGCTCGCCGAGCTCTACCTCGAGGGCGTAGACGACCCGTCGACACGGGAGGCGATCGAGGCGGCGAGCGTGCTGCGGCGGCTGAACGTCGGGCTCCTCGAGGCGCTGCTACCGGGCGCGTCTGGCCGCGAGAGCTACGAGCGGCTGCGAGCCTTGCCGTTCGTCGAGAGCCGCCACGACGGACTCGTGCTCCACGAGGCCGTGCGCGACGCGATCGCCGCCTCACTCCAGGCCGCCGATCCGGTTCGCTACCGAGAGTACCGCCGCCGCGGCTGGCGTCGGCTGCGAGCCGAGCTGCACGACGTCAGCAGCGCCGGCCTGCGCCGCGACAGCGCGGAACTGTGGCGCTACAGCGCCGACATGGTGTACATCTTCGGCAACCCGGCGGTGCGCGAGGCCTATTTTCCGAGTGGCGCGCAGTCGGTTGCGGTCGAACCGGCTCGTCCCGACGACTGGCCGGCCATCGCGCGCATCGCTGCCCGGCACCTGGACGTGGAGGAGGCGGAGCTGGTCGAGCGTTGGTGGCGGGACGCGCCGCACACGTTCGTCGTCGCGCGCGACCGCGACTCGCTCGTGATCGCGTTCCTGATCTTCGTCGACGGGAAGAGCATCGTGCCACTCGCCGTGCCGGAGGACCCGGTCGTGAGGCAGTGGGCGGACGACCTACGCGCGCAGCCGCTCGCGCGCGGCCAGCTCGCCCAGGGCCTGCGACTCTGGGTCGACCTCGACCACGGCGACGCGCCGTGCGCGGCCCAGGCCGCCGGCTTCCTCGACTGCAAGCGGAGCTACATGGCGCTTCGCCCCCGACTGGCTCGGATGTATCTCGCCATGCGCGACGCGCCGACCTACCAGCCGCTGCTCGAGCAACTCGAGTTCCGGATGCTCGAGGCGGGGCCGGTGCGGCTGGGGTCGGCGACCTATACGACCGGTCGCCTCGACTTCGGCGCGGGCTCGGTCGACGGCTGGCTCGCACGGCTCGTCGCAGCCGAGCTGGGCCTCGACGAGGACTCGCCGCTCGACGCGAGCTCGCAAGAGATCGCGATCGACGGGCGCCGGGTGCCGCTCACCCAGCTCGAGTACGGGGTCATGGCGAGCCTCGACCGGCGTGCCGGCAGGGCAGTCTCCCGTGGGCAGCTGATCGAGGAAGTCTGGGACTACGAGTTCGCCGGAGGCAGCAACATCGTCGACTCCGTCGTCCGCTCGCTCCGGCGCAAGCTCGCCCCGCACGGCTCGCTCGTCGAGACCGTGCGCGGCATCGGCTACCGGCTGCCGCAGGGCTGGGAAGCCCAGCTCCGCTAGTACCCCTCCGCACACAGAGTCACGCAACTCTCATCGACTCGTCATCAAATCGCTGTGCGGGTGCTCTAGCGTCGCGCGAACAAGCACGCGATGAAAGGAGCGCGAGATGAAGAAGCTCGTAGCGGCTGCGGTTGCGGCGGCGGTATTCGCCGTCGCGGGCACCGCGGCGGCGACGCCAAGTCCCACTCCCGATCAGGGCCTGACCGGCGCCTGCAACATGACCAACACGAATTCCCAGTTCGGGATGTTCACCATCGCCGCCAGCACACCCGCGGCCGGCAACGGCTTCAACGGGATGATCGGCGCCATCATCAACTCGTTCCCCGACTGGAACCTCTACCTCTACTGCCCTGCGCCGCAGTAGCCGAGACGATCGCACAAATGAGCGAGGCGGGAGGCGTCGTCGAGCGGTACTACCGCGAGGTTGTCAATCGCGGCGACGCCAGGGCAGCGCGAAAGCTCGTCTCGGACGAAGCGGTGCTAGGCGAGCTCGATGCCTTCCGCCGCGCCTTCCCGGACGCCGCGATCCACACCGATCTCCTGCTCGAGGCCGGCGACCTCGTCGCTGTCCACCTGCGCGGCCATGGCACACACCTGGGGATCTTCCAAGGACACCCGGCAACCGGCCGACGCTGGGCAGCGACGGGCAGCGCGTTCTTCCGGGTCGAACGAAGCCGAATCGCGGACGCCTGGATCAACTGGGACCTGCTGGGGATCCTCGAGCAGCTCGGGGCGATCCGACGCGTGGAAGGGAGTAACCACTCATGAAGACAGCTCTGCTGGCGTGCGCAGCGCTGGCGCTGGCGCTGGCGACGACCGCAGTCGGAGCCGGTGAGCACGCCACCGACTCACTCAATCTCCGCGCCCTCTTCACGGTGTCGACGAGCCAGGCGACGTGTCCCGCCAGCTCACCCGCCGGCGCCGCCTGCTACGCGGTTCACGGCAGCGCGACCATCCGCGGCCTGGGGCGAGTGACGGATCAACACATGATCGTGACCGTAGGCTCCGTCGACGGATCGAACACCGCCTGCGCGCACGTGAGCTTCTCTCCCGATGTGATGACCATCGCCGGAAAGGGCCAGATCGAGTCCTCAATCACGGTCGCTCCCGGCTGCAACGGCATCCCGACCGGCTTCGAAGTCACCGGCGGCCGCGGCGACTTTGCAGGCGCCTCCGGCAGCGGCACGTTCCAGCCGGACATCGTCCAGGAAGGGAACTGGCTCGACAACGGCGGCGACGACACAAACCCCGACGGGGACGACATCCTGTTCGACTGGCGCAACGACACCTGGGCAGGCTCGCTCAGCGCGGGGAACTACACCTTCGATCTGACGCCACCCGTCTTCAGCGGCACACACTCGAAGAAGGTCACCGCACCGAAAGGGGCGAGGCGCATCCACGTCCGCTTCAAGGTGCACGCGACCGATGCGGTCGACGGCTCGGTACCCGTCGTCTGCCACCCGCGCTCGGGCAGCCTGTTCCGGATCGGCCCGACGCGCGTGACCTGCTCCGCCACCGACTCGAGCGCGAACGAGGCCGCCGCGCGCTTCACGATCACCGTCAAGCGCAGGCGCTGATCGGTCGTCTCCGGGCCCATGGCCGCTGGGCTTCGCGTTAGCCGGGGCGCTATACGCACGAGGTATGGCCGGAGGTCCCGTCCGGTGGACGGGACCTCCGGGGTGCTTAGGGGGCGACTTGGACTTGTGTTCCCTGTCCGCTCCAGGTGAGGGGTACGCCCTCGGGCAGGAAGGGTGCGGCTTCCCAGGTGACGATGATCGTGAACGAGTTGGAGTGTGGTGTGTCGGAGATGTAGAAGTTCGCTCTGGCGGCGCCTCCGATGAGTGAAACGCCGTCCATCTCGATGATTCCTCCGCTATTGGACCAGCTGGCGAGGGAGCCGGAGGAGTGGCTGGCGCCATCGGTCCCGTCGGGTCCGAGAACGGAGCTCGTGTGGATGCAGTCGGTGTTCTGGTAGTCGCTCTCTTGTCCTGGGCCGAGTGCGGCCCAGAACCAGAAGTTGCCTCCGTCGACGTTGTTGGCGCTGATCTCGATCTGGTATTGGATGCCTGAGCCGTAGTCGGCGCGCGCTGTCGGGGCGCTCGCGCCGGCAGCTGCCATGACCGCTGCGATGCAGACCGCCACGATCATTAGCACACCCCCGCGGTGAGCCTTTCTGTCTCGGCCGAAGGCGGTCGGCAAGAGTGACCGTCTCATCTGCGTGTTCCTTTCCGACCCCTACGTCGTCCGGTCTATTGGGTAGGGTTCAACCCTACCAATTATGACGAGGCAGAACAAGGACGCTCGGAGCTACCACGCGCCCCGACGGCAGGCGTCAGCGGCCCGGACGCGGGGGGCGATCATCCGCGCCGGAAAAGAACTGTTCGAGCGACGCGGCTGGGCGGGCACGACCGTCGCCGCGATCGCCGACACAGCCGGCGTCTCGCAGAAGACGGTGGAGGCAGCGTTCGGCACCAAGGCCGCTGTGCTCGAAGCGACGGTCGACTACGCCATCCGCGGCGACATCGAGCCGCTACCCATGCTCCAGCGTGACAGTGTCAAACGGATGGACGAAGCCCCGGACGCCGCAACCATGCTGCGCCTGCACGCTGCGCACCTCCGCGCGATCAACCCACGCTCGGCCCGGATCGCCTGGACGGTCGAACACGGAGCCACCAGCGACCCCGCGGTTGCCAAGCTCTGGCAGCAGATGAACCACAACCGCGCCTTCGCCGTACAGAACACCACCAACCGGCTGTTCCGCAAGCAGGGCCGCAAGCCACACCTACGGCGAAACCAAGTCGAGGCCGCGTTCTGGGTCGCCCTCGACTGGGGCACATACCGGACGCTAACCCAATACGCCGGCCTCGACGACGACGAATACGAAGCCTGGCTGAACCGCTACTACCAGGACGCCTTCCTTCCCGACCGAGCCCGACCCGGAACCGGATGACACTCGCCTGAACCACTGCCGCGGAAATGACTTTGAGCGCGGCTGCGCGCATCGTGAGCCGGACCGGGCGCCACGGGGTGCAGCGGCTGATGAAGAGTCACGGAGTCGTCGGAGCGAAGCGGCGCGGCAAGCCGTGACGCACCACTAAACCCGCGCCGGAGGCGTCGCGGCGGCGCCTTCGTCCAGCGCGACTCCCTACGCCGCCGCCCATGCCCGCAGCCCGTGGTTTGCGATCGGAGGCAGCGCACCCGGAGCTGAGCACTGCTCCCCCAACCTGCAACCGTCCCTGGCGACTGCGCGTCGAATCCGGTATGAGATCGGACGCCGCAACGCTTCGTCGCGCCGCCCTGCCGGAAACGGGCCTCCTCACCGACGTCCTGCTCGTCTGCTTCGGCGCCGCCCTGATCGCCGCCGCTGCGCAAGTCTCGATCCCGCTCCCGTTCACGCCGGTACCGATCACCGGCCAGACCTTCGCCGTGCTGCTCGTCGCCGCCGCCCTCGGCACAGCCCGCGGCGGCACGAGCGCGCTTCTCTATCTCCTGCTTGGGCTGGCCGGCGCCCCGGTCTACGCGCACGGCGCTGCCGGCGTGGTGGCAATCACCGGCGCGAGCGGCGGCTACCTCGTCAGCTTCCCGCTCGCGGCGGCACTCACCGGCTTCCTCGCCGAGCGGCGCTGGGACCAACGCTTCTCCTCCGCCATCGGCGCGATGCTGACCGGCAACCTCGTCATCTACCTGGTCGGACTGCCCTGGCTCGCCGCCGTCCTCCACTCGAACCTCGACAGAACGCTCCAACTGGGCCTCTACCCCTTCGTCCTCGGCGACACCCTCAAGCTCTACCTCGCCGCCGCGCTACTGCCCGCCACCTGGCGCTTCGCCGGACGCGACCGCGGCAGCTGACAGCGCGGGCGGAGCTACCCCGTCTCGGTAGCCCTCGCGCATCCCCGGCTCGTAGGGAGGTGGCATCGTGGAGGCGCGGGCAGCAGATGAGTCGACGGCGGATTAGCGGTTGAGTCGCTTACGTGATCTGTTCGAAGCGGGCGGTGAAGTGGCGGAGCGCGGGCGGTTCGTAGGTCATGCGGAGTCCGCGGAGTTGTGGGCCGCTTTTGGCGACGGCTGAGCAGACTTCGATCACGTAGTCGATGTGGCTCTGGGTGTAGGTGCGGCGCGGGATCGCCAGGCGGACGAGATCCAGCGGAGCCGCCTCCTCTGTCCCGTCGGGCCGCCGGCCGAACATCACGGTGCCGATCTCGCAGCCGCGGATCCCGCCTGCCTCGTACAGCGCGACCGCGAGCGCCTGGCCCGGATACTCGAGCGGCGGAATGTGCGGCAGGAGCTCGCGCGCGTCGATGTAGACGGCGTGGCCGCCGGTAGGTCGCACGATCGGCAGCCCCGCGCGGACGAGCGCGTGGCCGAGGTACGCGGTCGAGCGGATGCGGTAGCGGAGGTAGTCGTGGTCGACGGCTTCCTGTAGCCCTTGCGCGATCGCCTCAAGGTCGCGGCCGGCGAGGCCACCGTAGGTGGGGAAGCCCTCGGTCAGGACGAGCAGGTTGCGGCAGCGCTCCGCGAGCGCGTCGTCTTCGACCGCGAGCCAGCCGCCGATGTTGGCGATCGGATCCTTCTTGGCGCTCATGGTCATCCCGTCGACGAGGGAGGCCATCTCGCGCACGATCTCGGCGACGGGCCGGTCGCCCTGGCCGGGCTCGCGCTCACGGATGAACCAGGCGTTCTCGGCGAAGCGGCAGGCGTCGAGGAAGAGCGGGACGCCGAAGGCGTCGCAGATCGCGCGCACGGCGCGCAGGTTCTGGAGGGAGACGGGCTGGCCGCCGCCCGAGTTGTTCGTGACCGTGACGAACACGGCCGGCACTGCGTCCGCGCCACGCTCCTCGAGCAGCCGCTCGAGCGCCGCGACGTCCATGTTCCCCTTGAACGGATGCTCGAGCGAGGGTGCGAGCGCCTCGGGGATCGGCAGGTCGATCGCCTCCGCGCCGGTGAACTCGACGTTGGCGCGCGTCGTGTCGAAGTGGGTGTTGTTCGGGACGACCTTGCCCGGGGCGCCGATCGCCGTGAACAAGATCTTCTCCGCTGCCCTGCCCTGATGAGTCGGGATCACGTGGCGGAACGGGAAGAGTTCCCGGACGGCCCCGAGGAAGACGTACCAGGACGGCGAGCCGGCGTAACTCTCGTCGCCGCGCTGGATCCCGGCCCACTGGTCGCGCGACATCGCGCCCGTCCCCGAGTCGGTGAGCAGGTCGATCAGGACGTCGACGGCTTGGAGGCCGAAGAGGTTGAAGCCGACGTCGCGGATCGCCGCGCCTCGCGCCTCCTGGTCGATCAGCCGCAGGGGCTCGACGGAGTGGATGCGAAACGGCTCGATGATCGTGCGAAATTCCAGCCCACTCACACCCAAAGCCGCTACCGGAGGATCTTCGTCGCGACCGGCCGCCCGGAGGTGATCAGGTGCCTGAGCGTGAACGGGGCGAGCGGCTCGAAGCGGGCTTGGAAGAAGCGCAGGGTCGCCGGCTCGAAGGTCAGTCGCAGGCCGGGGATCTGGTCGGCGTGTCGATGGAGATCGGCGATCACGGCGGCCGTGTAGGCGAGGTGCTCTTGCGTGTAGACGCGTCGGGGGAGAGTGAGGCGGACGAGCTCGAGTCCGTCGTAGGCTTCACGGCCGTGCTGGCCGGAGACGATGCCGCGCTCCATCGTGCGCACGCCGCCGGCGAGGTAGATCGCCGCCGCGAGGGCCTGGGCCGGATACTCGGTCTGGCTGAGGTGCGGAAGGAAGCGTTTGGCGTCGAGGAAGACGGCGTGCGCTCCCGGCGGCTGCACGATCGGGATGTCGCTGTCATCGAGCAGGCTGGCGAGATAGGCGACCTGGTCGAGGTGGTGGGTGACGATCCGTTCATCCGCCGCCTCGTGGATGCCCACTGCGAGGGCCTCCATCGCCGCGCCGGACATCCCGCCGTAGTGGGGAAAGCCCTCGTAGACGACCACGAGCTCGCGCAACTTGCCTGCGAGATCGTCGTCGTTCACCGCGACGAGGCCGCCGATCGGGACGAAGTGGTCCTTCTTGGAGGAGAAGATCGCACCGTCGCTGAGAGCGGCGATCAGCTGCAGGATCTCGGTAAGGCTGAGGTTCGCATAAGACTCTTCCTGCCGCTTCACGAAGAGGGCGTTCTCCGAGCTGCGGGTCGCGTCGAGAATCAGTGGCACCCCGTAGTTGCGTGTGATAGCCCGAACCTCGGCCAGGTTCTGAAGCGAGAACGGTTGGCCGCCCGCCATGTTCAGGCAGGCCTCCTGCCTGACGAACGCGACTCCGTCCCGGCCTGCCTGCCTCAGTACCTCCTCGAGCTTTGCGACGTCGATGTTGCCCTTCCACGGGTAGCGCGACTCCGGATCGCCCGCTTCGGCAATCGAGACGTCGGTCCAGATCCCGCCGGCGAGCTCGGCGTGGACGCGCGAGGTCGTGAAGTAGAGATTGGAGGGAACGAGCTGGCGGGGCCGCACGAGCACGCGCGCGAGCAGGTGCTCGGCGCCGCGTCCCTGATGGGCCGGGATCGTGTGCCGGAACCCGTATACCTCCTGCACTGCGTGCTCGAGCCGGAAGAAGCTCCTCGAGCCCGCGTAGGCCTCGTCGCCGAGCTCCATTGCGGCGCGCTGCTGCTGCGACAGCGCCGAGGTGCCGCTGTCGGTCAGCAGGTCGATGAAGACATCGTCGGAGCGAAGCAAGAACGTGTTGAAGCCGGCTGCGGCGAGCGCCTCGGAGCGCCGCTCAGGGTCGGCGAGGGCGATCGGCTCCACCACCTTGATCTTGTAGGGCGGCACCGCCGCGATACGTCTGCTCGACTGCCCTCCGCACGCGGACATCCGCGCCTGCTCGGTGTTGAGGTACGTCGAGGTCAAGCGGCCTGGATATCCCGGTGGGCTTGTGAGTACGCGAGCGCAGAGGGCGCCTTGCGTCCGACGATCGCAGGAGCCTCTTGGATCAGTTCGTCGTCCTCGAGCGCCGCGACCGTGAACAGCGCGAAGTCGATGCGCCGAGTGACGTCGCTCGCGAGGATCGGATCGCCGACGTGCCGGCTCCACCTGAACTCGTCGAGCTTCGGAACGCTCTGCTCGCAGCAGACGCCAACGACCTCGTAGCCGCGGTCGAGCGCGTGCCGGATCAAATAGCGGCGAAGCTTCGCGGAGGCACCGACGACGCAAACCCTCAACCGACGCCTCTGCACGACGGTTGGACGAACAGCTGCAACGACGACTTGCGCAGGCGAATGCATCGAGACAGCCTGTTCGACCGGCTGAGCCATCGCCTGATCAGAATCGATCAGGGGTCCCTGATGCCACTCCCGG
>Ga0070730_10002817_pt1 | contig 15786 bp, 12 predicted proteins | sample Coa_R1_3_FD_66447 | JGI IMG/M metagenome (GOLD analysis project Ga0070730, IMG submission 66447) | Surface soil microbial communities from Centralia Pennsylvania, which are recovering from an underground coalmine fire - Coalmine... | ecosystem: Environmental > Terrestrial > Soil > Unclassified ...
TAGGCGGCGGCGGCCTCGATCACCGCCCCGCCGATCTGGTCGAACGCGTCGAGCTCCGCCATCGCCTCGGGATCACGGCCCGCGACCTTGTCCATGGCGGCGAGGAAGGCCTCGGCGTCACCGTAGCCGCGCGCCAAAACGAGCGCCGTTGTCTCGCCCACGTGGCGGACGCCGAGCGCGTAGATGAAGCGGTCCAGCGCGATCGTCCGGCGCGACTCGATGGCGGCCTTGAGGTTGCGCACCGAGGTCTCGCCGTAGCGGTCGCGCTCGCGCAGGGCGGCCAGGGCGGCGTCGTCGCGCGCCAGGCGGAAGATGTCGGCCGGCTCGCGGATCAGGCCTTCCTCGAAGAATGCCGTCAGCTGCTTCTCGCCCAGCCCCTCGATGTCGAAGGCGCGGCGGGAGACGAAGTGCTTGAGGTGCTCGATACGCTGGAAGGGGCAGGCGAACTCGCCGGTGCAGCGGCGCACGACGGTCTCCACGCCGGCCGTGGTGGTCTCGCGCGCCAGGGGCGTCGCCAGGGGGCATGGGCAGTGGGTCGGGAATTCGAAGGGCTGGGAGGCGGCCGGCCGCTCGTCCAGCACCACCTCGACGATCTGGGGGATGACGTCGCCGGCCCGCTGCACGACCACCGTGTCGCCGACGCGCACGTCCTTGCGGGCGATCTCGTCGGCGTTGTGCAGGGTGGCGTTGACCACCACCACGCCGCCGACGGTGACCGGCTTCAGCCTCGCCACCGGGGTCACCGCGCCGGTGCGGCCAACCTGGATGTCGATCGCCTCGAGGACGGTGCGCGCCTGCTCGGCGGGGAACTTGCGGGCCACCGCCCAGCGCGGCGAGCGGGAGACGAAGCCCAGGCGCTCCTGCCAGTCCAGGCGATCGACCTTGTAGACGACGCCGTCGATGTCGAAGCCGAGCCGCGGCCGAGCCGCCTCCATCGCCGCGTAAGCCTCCAGCAGTCCGCCCACGCCCTCAACCCGTCGCGCCTTCGGCGTGAGGCGGAAGCCCCAGGACCGGAACGCCTGCAGCGCCTCCCACTGGGTGGCGGCGAAGGGATCGCTCACCAGGCCCCAGGCGTACGCGAAAAAGCGCAGGGGACGGGTGGCGGTGATCGCCGAATCAATCTGCCGCAGGGAGCCGGCGGCGGCGTTGCGGGGATTGGCGTAGGTCTTGTCGCCGGCCGCCGCCGCGGCGGCGTTCAGCTGGGCGAACTCCTCGTGGCCGAGATAGACCTCGCCGCGCACCTCGATCACGCGCGGCCAGCCCTTCCCCTTCAGGCGATGGGGGATCTCGGCGATGGTTCGCAGGTTGGCGGTGACGTCCTCGCCCACTCGCCCGTCGCCGCGCGTGGCCCCCTGGACCAACACCCCGTCCTCGTAGCGGAGCGAGGCCGACAGCCCGTCGATCTTGGGCTCGGCGGTGTAGGCGACCGTGTCGTCGCCCAGGCGCAGGAAGCGGCGCACGCGGGCGTCGAATTCCGCCGCGTCCGCGTCCGAAAAAGCGTTGTCCAGCGACAGCATGGGCACGCCGTGCGTGACCGCCGCGAAGCTCTCCGAGCGCCTGGCCCCAACGCGCAGGGAGGGGGAGTTGTCGCGGACGAGGTGAGGGAAGCGCGCCTCGATCTCGGCGTTGCGGCGCTTGAGCGAGTCATACTCCGCATCCGAGATCGTCGGCGCGTCGTCCTGGAAGTAGCGGATGTCATGGGCGGCCAGCTCGTCGGCCAGCCGCGTGAGCGCCTCCAGCGCGGCGGCCTCGTCCAGTTCCGCGACAGGCCTGGCTTCAGGCATGCATCAGGGCCCGCGCCGCCGCCCGCGCGGCGTCGGTGACGGTGGCTCCCGACAGCATGCGGGCGATCTCCTCCTCGCGGGCGGCCGAGACCAGGACATCGACGGCGGCGTGCAGCCGCTCGCCCTCGCCGGCCTTGCGAACGCGCCAGTGGGCGTCGGCCCGGGCCGCCACCTGCGGGCTGTGGGTCACCGCCAGCACCTGGGCGCCGCGCGAAAGCTTGCGCAGGCGCAGGCCCACGGCGTCGGCCACCGCGCCGCCCACGCCCTGGTCGACCTCGTCGAAGATCATCAGCGGCTGGGGGCCGAGGCCGCGCCCCGCCAGCGAGGCCTTGAGCGCCAGGGCGAAGCGGGCCAGCTCGCCGCCCGAGGCGATCGCGCCCAGACCCTGGAAAGGGGCGCCGGGCAGCGTCGAAACCTGGAATTCCACCTTGTCGGCGCCGGTGGGGCCGGCGCGGTCCTCTTCCAACGGCTCGACCGCCACCTGGAAACGCGCCTTCTCCAGCTTGAGCGGCGCCAGTTCAGCCTTCACGGCGGCCGCCAGCCGGTCCCCAGCCGCCCGGCGCGCGGCGGTGAGGGCCTGGGCGGCGGCCAGGTAGGCGGACCTGGCTTGCGCCACGCGGGCCTCGGCCGCCGCGATCGCCTCGTCGGCGTTCTCCATGGCCAGCAGGCGCCGGGCGATGTCCGCGCGGGCGGCCGGCAGGTCGTCGGCGTCCACCCCCAGCTTTCGCGCCACGGCGCGCAGGGCGAAGAGCCGCTCCTCCGCCCGCTCCAGCCGCTCGGGCTCGACGTCGAACGCCGCTGCGGCCGCGTCGATGGCGGCCGCCGCGTCCGCCGCCTCGACCATCGCCCGATCGACCGCCTCGCTCGCCAGCACGATCAGCTGGACGGTCGGCGAATCGGCGTCGACGCCCGCCCCCGTGGCCCGCTGCCGCGCCCGCTCCAGCGCCCGGTAAGCCTGGCCGAGCCGCCCGGCCGCCGCCTCGCCGTCCACGTGGTCGCGCGCCGCGGCGATCTCGGCCAGGGTCTTCTCGGCCGCCCCCAGCACCGCGCGTTCTTCGGCGAGACGCCGCGCCTCGCCTTCGCTCGGAGAGAGTCGGTCGAGCTCGGCCAGGCGGACGGTGAGTTCGTCGGCCTCGTCGGCCAGCCGATCGCGATCGCCCTTCAGGCTCCGCGCCTCTTCGCGCGCCGCGCGCCAGACGCTCCATGTCTCCAGGCAGGCCTGCACGGCGCCCTCGCAGGCGCCGAAGCGGTCGAGCAGCGGCAGGTGGGTGCGTGCGTCCAGCAGCCCCACCGTCTCGTGCTGGCCATGGACCTCGATCAGCAGGCCGCCGAGGTCGCGCAGGACGCCGACGCCGGTCGGCTGGTCGTTGACGAAGGCTCGGGACCGGCCATCGGCCCCCAGCACCCGCCGCAGCACCAGATCCTCGTCCAGGACATACGTGAGCCCCTTGTCCTCCAGGTAGGACCACACCGCCGATTCGGGGCCGGGCGCGAAGATCGCGGTGGCCACCGCCTGCGCCGCGCCGTGGCGGACGAGCGAGGCCTCGGCGCGCGCGCCGGCGGCCAGTCCAAGGGCGTCCAGGATGATCGACTTGCCGGCGCCGGTCTCGCCGGTGAGCGCCGTCAGGCCCGGGCCGAAAGCCAGATCCAGGCTCTCGATCAGCACGATGTCGCGGATGGCCAGGCCGATCAGCATGGCCGCGAGGATGACCGAGAATCCTCCGGCTTCAAAGTCCCAGGACGCCGTGGATGAAGTCGCCCTTCTTCGCCGGCTTCGCCTTCCCGGGGGACGCCGCGGCCTGGACGGACCCCGCCGGGGCGGTATCGGTCTTGGCGGCGTCCGCGCTGGCGGCGTCCGGCTTGGTGGTGTCCGCCTGGGCGACGACCGGAGCGGCGGGCTCCTCCACGGGCGGCGGCGCGATGGCCGGGGAGGACTTGCGGCGCGGCAGGAAGAACAGATGCGGCAGCGTCGCGCCGCTGCCCACCGGCCTGATCGACGGCCGCATGCCGCGGGACGTCAGCAGGTTGTAGGCGTCGCGGTACCAGATATCGCCCGGATAGTTGTAGCCGAGCACGGCACCGTTCTTGCGGGCCTCATCCACCAGCCCGACCGTCAGATAGGCTTCCACGAGGCGATAGAGGGCCTCCGGCGCGTGCGAGGTCGTCTGGTAGCGGGAGATGACGTTGCGGAAACGGCCTATGGCCGCGATCGGATCGCCGGCGCGGAGATAGTAGCGGCCGATGGTCATTTCCTTGCCGGCCAGCTGGTCCTGGACCATGTCGAGCTTGAGGCGGGCGTCGACGGCGTATTCCGTCTTCGGGTAGCGCTTGATGAGCTCGCCAAGCGCCTGCTGCGCCTGCTCGGTGGACGCCTGGTCGCGGCCGACGTCGACGATCTGTTCGAAGTAGCAAATCGACTTGAGATAGTAGGCGTAGGGGGTGGCGACGTTGCCGGGATAGAGGGTGATGAAGCGGTCGGAGTCGGCGATCGCCTCGGCGTAGTTGTTGGCCTCGTAGTGGGCGTAGGCGGTCATCAGGATCGCCCGCCGCGACCACTCCGAGTAGGGGTGCTGGCGTTCCACCTCGCGGAAATAGTTCACCGCATCGTTCCACTGGTGCTTGTCGAGATCGGTGGCGCCGACGGAGAACAGCAGCTCCACCGGGCGTTCCTCATAGGCCAGGGTCGGCTTTTTCTTCTTGAACGCCGAGCAGCCGGCGAGGGCGACGGCGGCGATCAGCGCCAGCGCGATGGCGCTCCTGGCCGTGGGTTTGAACAGCACGAACGGATACCTCAAAGCATAGGGGCGTCCCGCGCCAACCCAGGGGCTTCTAACACCAGCCGCCGATATCCGCCAATATTCCGACGTCCGCCTGACCGGTCAGACCGCGCGCGCCAGGTTGACCGGGCCCGAGGCGACGCGCCAGGCCGACGGACGCGCCAGGACGGCGCGCGCCAGAGCGTTGTTGAGGGCATGTCCGGAATAGGTCCCCTCGTAGCGGCCGATGAGCGGCGCGCCCAGAAGGTAGAGATCGCCGATAGCATCCAGGGCCTTGTGACGCACGAACTCGTCGGGGCGGCGCAGGCCCTTGGGGTTGAGCACGGCGCCGCCGTCGATGACCACGACGTTGTCGAGCGAGCCGCCGCGGGCCAAGCCGAGCGCGCGCAGGGCCTCCACCTCGTGCAGGAAGCCGAAGGTCCGGCTGTCGGCGAACTCCCGCCGGAAGACATCCTCGTCGATCGCCGTCTCGATGCTCTGGCGGCCGATGACGGCGGCCTCGAAGGCGATCTCGAAGGCCACCTCGAAACCCTCCGCGGGGCGCAGCGCCGCGCGCTTGTCGCCGTCGGTGACCTCGATCGGCTCGAGGATCTCGATGAATCGCCGACGCGCCTGCTGGGGCCGGCGACCGGCGCCATCGAGGAGCTTCACGAACGGCTCGCAGGAGCCGTCCATGATCGGCATTTCCGGCGCGTCCAGGCACACTACCGCGTTGTCGACGCCGAGGCCGCAGAACGCCGCCATCAGGTGTTCGATCGTCGCGACCCTCACCTCGTCGTCATTGGCGATCACGGTCCCGAGCCGGGTGTCGACCACTCTGTCCGCCCGGGCGGGAATGCGCGGGTCCCTGTCGGCGATGTCGGTGCGCAGAAAGGCGATGCCCGCGTCGACGGCCGCCGGCGAGATCGTCACATTGACGCTCTGGCCGCTGTGGACGCCGAGTCCCGCGAAACGAACCGGGGCGTTGACGGTATGCTGTAAGGGCGACGTCAATGTCGGGTTCCTGTCATAGCGGGCGGCGGCGGCCTCTATCGTGATCGTCGCCAGATACGGCCCTCGCGCCGGCGTCGCAACACAACTCCTGTTTCCCACTGTATCGGGCGCGACGGCCTTAGAATTCAAGAGTTTGTGGCTGAATCCGGAACCGAATCATACGCCGTGCGTTGGGGGCGCCCGGGAACGGCCGAGGGTCGATTCGGCGACCGCGAATCGACCCCCAAAACATCAGTCTACAGACAATCAGACGTTCAGTTGGCGAGGCGGCGGAGGAAGGACGGAATCTCGAGTTCCTCGGCGCCCTCGATGTCGTGGTCGTCCAGCGCTTCGAGGGCCGGCTGGGCCCCCGATCCCGCGCGCGGCGCGGAGGGGCGCGAGGAGGCCTGCCGGCCACGACCGAACAGGCTCAGGAAGCCCGGCTTCTGGCGCCGGTCGTCCGGGAACATCGCCGGCCCGAACAAAGGCTCGTCCTCCGCTTCGGCGGCCATTGGATCGACGATCCGCTTGACCGTGGAGCCGGCCGGCTGGACCGGCCGGGGCGCGAGCGGGGCGTCGAACAGCAGCGCCGCCTCGGCGGCGGAAGCCGGTTCCGTCCCGGCCGCCGCCGCGACCGCCAGCTCCGGCGGCGCGATCGTGCTCGCCGCCACCGCCAGCGCGGGCTCGAGCTCGCGGACCGGAGCGGGCGCCTGAGCGTAGGCAGGCTCGGGCTCGGGCTCGGTCATCAGCGGCGCGGCCGCCCTCGCGGGCCTGGCGCGCGGCTCCTCGTAGGGCTCGATGGCGGCGATCGAGGCGCCGTCCATGCCGGTCGCCACCACCGACACCCGCACGAGACCGTCCAGCGTGGGGTCGAAGGCCGCCCCGAAGATGATGTTGGCTTCCGGATCCACTTGGCCGGAAATGGCGTTGGCCGCCTCGTCGACCTCCAGGAGTGTCATGTCGAGGCCGCCGGTGATGTTCACCAGCACCGCCTTGGCGCCCTTGAGGGTCACTTCATCGAGCAGCGGATTCTGGATGGCGTTCTCGGCGGCCATCAGGGCCCGGCCCTCGCCGCTGGCTTCGCCGGTGCCCATCATCGCCTTGCCCATCTCGGTCATCACCGTGCGGACGTCGGCGAAGTCGAGATTGATCAGGCCGGGCAGGACCATGAGGTCGGTGATCGAGCGGACACCCGCGTGCAGCACCTGATCGGCCATGGCGAACGCCTGCGAGAAGGTCGTCCGCTCGTTGGCGACGCGGAACAGGTTCTGGTTGGGGATGACGATCAGGGTGTCGACGTAGCGCTGCAGTTCGGCGATGCCCGAATCGGCCAGCCGCATGCGGTGGCGACCCTCGAAGTGGAAGGGCTTGGTGACCACGCCAACCGTCAGGATGCCCCGCTCGCGGGCGCACTTCGCGATGATCGGGCCCGCGCCGGTGCCGGTGCCGCCACCCATGCCGGCGGTGATGAAGACCATGTGGGCGCCGTCAAGGTACTCGCCGATCTCGGCCGCGGATTCCTCGGCTGCGGACATCCCGACCTCGGGGTGAGCGCCCGCGCCCAGGCCCTGGGTGACATTGACGCCCAGCTGGATGCGCCGCTCGGTCTTCGAGAACGCGAGTTGTTGCGAGTCGGTATTGGCGACCACGAACTCGACCCCCTCGAGCCCGGCCTCGATCATGTTGTTGACGGCGTTGCCCCCGGCGCCGCCGACACCGAACACCACGATCCGGGGCTTCAATTCCTTCGTCTGGGGAGCGAAAACCTTGAATGTCATTGTACCGCCGCGGCCTCCGTTACGTGGTGACTCAGAACCTGCCCGCCCTCAGGAACGCATCGCTTGATGCGCGCTGATTGAGCATCCACGACCCTTAATCTTGCGTTAACTGCATAAGGTGAGTCGCCCTGGTGTCGAGGTGGGCCAATTCGTCCTGGAGCGGAAAAAGTTTCTGCTGCAACGGTTGGAACCCTTTCATAGATTATCCCGCAGCCAGGACGCCGCCTTGACCACCATGTTGGCGTTGGGATCCACCGGCCGGTTCGGCCGCCCGGTCGCGCGCGTCAGGGGCCGCCCCAGGTCGCGAGGACCGAACGCCGCCCGCTGCAGCACGCCGGCGGCGGCGCAGAATCCCGGGCCCGCCGCCGCGTCGGCGAGATGGGGAATGCGCGCGGGACGGCCCAGGCGGACGTTGCGGTCGAAGACCCGCGTGGCGACCTCGCGCACGCCGGCCAGCTGGCTGGCGCCGCCGATCAGGACGATCCCCGCGCCGAGCTCCAGCGCGCCGGCCGCCTTAAGGCGCTCCTTGAGGATCTCGAGCGTCTCTTCGACGCGCGGCGCGATGATGCCCTTGAGCATCGAGCGCGGCGCGGTGACCGGGCCGGCGCCCGGATCGTCCCCCCGGGGCGGCGCCTCGATCATCTCGCGATCCTCGTTGGCCGAGGCGATCGCCGAGCCATGCAGGGTCTTGATCCGCTCGGCGCCCCCCAGAGACGTGGAGAGGCCCTGGGCGACGTCCTTGGTCACGTGGGCGCCGCCGACCGGGAGGCTGTCGACGTGGACCAGCGCGCCGCCGGCGAACACCGCCACCGAGGTCGAGCCGCCGCCCATGTCGATGCAGATGGAGCCCAGCTCCATCTCGTCCTGTTCCAGCGCCGCCAGCGCCGAGGCGTAAGGCGAGGCCACGACGCCCTCGAGCTGCAGGTGGGCCCGCTCCACGCAATGGGCGACGGTCTGGTGCACGCCCTCCTTCATCGACACCACCAGCATCTCCAGCCCAAGGGCCCTGCCGGACATCCCGCGGGGGTCCTGGACATGGCCGAGGCCATCGACGGACCAGGTGATCGGGCGCATGTGGATCGCCTTGCGGCGCGTCAGCCGCAGGCCGGCCATCGCCTGGGCCACCGCCCGGCCCTGATCGGCGTCGGTGATCGGCCGCCCGCCCACCGCCACCTTGGCGTTGACCCGATGGCTGGCCAGTTGGCCGCAGGCGGTGACGATGGTGACCCCGTTGATATCGAGCCCCGCCATGGCCTCGGCCCGCTCCACCGCCTGGCCGATGGCGAGGGAGGCCTCGCCGACGTCGACGATGGCGCCCCCGCGCACCCCGCGCGACTGCACATAGCCGACGCCGGCGGTGGTCAGGGTGCGGTCGGCCCGCCGGATGCCATCCGACTTCAGGATGAAGCAGGCCACCTTCGAGGCGCCCAGGTCCACCGCGGCGAACACCGGCGAGCGCCCGAGGGTCAGTTTCAGCCCGTCCCGGCCCTCGCGCCGCCCCGACCCCGGCGCCGCGCCACGTTCCATCACAGCCTGCATGTGTCGCACCCCATCACAACGTATTCCGATTCAGTCATCTCAGTCCCGCGATTCGGTCGGCGCCGACCCGGCGGCCGCGGCCGCCGCGGGCGCCGCCTGGTTGCCCGGCCGGGCCACGACGAACCCTGGATTGCGCAGGTCGATCCGCGCCAGCCCCAGCTCGAGGATGCGCGAATCGCGATCGAGGCGATCGAGCCGGTCGAGGGCGGTGGCTTCGTCCGCGGCGGGCAGCAGGATCGTCCCGCCGTCCGACGTGAGCAGGTCCCAGCGTCTCTGGTCCACCCGCCTGATCGCCCGCAGGCGCGCCATCAGCCGGGGCCGATGCGACAGCATCGGGAGCAGCTTCGCCGCCTCGGTGTTTGCGCCGGGCCCGATGATGCGGGGGAGCGTCGCGAAGCGCCGGGGATCCACGGTGGGGTCCACCCGACCGTCGGAAGCGATCACATCCACGCGGCCCTGGTGCTGCCAGAGCGCCATCAGCGGCCGCTCCTGCACCGCAATCACGAGTGTGTCGGGGAGCAGGCGGATGACCCGCGCGTGGTCCACCCAGGCCACCTGCTCGACGCGGGTGCGGATGGCGCCCAGGTCGAGGCCCAGGATGGGAACACCCGGCGCGATGGCGGCCGCCCGCAGGATCTCCTTCTGCGAGGCCGGCGAGGCGCCCTGCAGATGCACCTCAGAGACGCGGAAACCGAGGCCAGCGAAGCGCTCGGCCGCGAGACCGCGGCCCGTGTTCGCCAGGTCGGCGGCGCCCGCCGCGAGGCGCTCGGCCCCGTCGACGACCTGGCCCGCGCGCCCGTCGGTCGCCAATGCCGCCACCAGGATCAGCGCCGCCAGCATCGCCGCCGCGGCCAGCGCCGCGGACGCCCCGAGGCGGACGCCCTGGGCGGCCTTCAACTTCGAGGTCGCCGGGCCGGCGGCGCGCGAGACGCGCGGACGCGCGCGGTCGGCAGACCCCTTGGCCCGCGACTTCGCGTCAGCCCGCCGATCCCTCAGCGTCGCGGCGGCCATAGCCGTCCTCCGTGATCCACAAGACCAGGTCATCAAAATCGAAACCGACGAGCGCCGCCTGCTCCGGCGCTAGCGACGTCGGCGTCATCCCGGGTTGGGTATTGACCTCCAACAAGACCAGGATGTCGTTAATGTCGTCATAACGCAGATCGCTGCGCGTCAGTCCGCGACAGCCGAGCGCCGCGTGCGCCGCCGCCGCCTGGGCCTTGGCCAGTTCGGTCGCCGCGGCGGGGATGCGCGCCGGCACGATATGCCGCGACCCGCCCTCGCTGTACTTGGCCTCGTAGTCGTAGAACCCGGTGGCCGCCTCGATCTCGGTGACCATCAGGGGCTTGCCGCCCAGCACCGCCACCGACAACTCGAGGCCGGGCACATAGGGTTCGACCATCACCTCGTCGCCGAACACCCATTCGGGAGAGAGGAGCGCCTCGGGCGGAGCGTTCGCCCCTTCGAACACCCTAAACACCCCCACCGACGAGCCCTCGGCGTTCGGCTTGACCACGTAGGGCGGGGGGAGCACGTGCCGGCGCCCGGCGTCGAAGCGGCTGAAGAGACCGCCGCCCGGGACCCGGACCCCGGCGGCCGCCAGCACGGCCTTGGCCTTGGCCTTGTCCATGGCGAGCGCCGAGGCCAGGACGCCGGAGTGTGTGTAGGGCAGGTCCAGCGTCTCCAGCACCCCCTGGACGCAACCGTCCTCTCCCCACGCGCCGTGCAGGGCGTTGAAGCAGACATCGGGACCCAGGGCGGTGAGGACCGCCGCCAGATCGCGCCCGGCGTCGACCCGCGTCACCCGCGCGCCCAGCCGTTCCAGCGCCTCGGCGCAGGCCGCGCCCGACACCAGGCTCACCTCGCGCTCGGCCGACAGCCCCCCCATCAGAACGGCGACATGGCGGCCGGCGAGGCGTAGAGGCATGCGGTCTCCGAAAGAGGGGCTCGCCGACCCTTGTGTCTGACTCGCGCGTCGCTGTTAAGGGCGCTCCGGGACCTAGGGGTCGTGGTCGGCGCCCGGCTGCAACCTGCGCAACCGGGCGAGGGACTGGGTGAGCAGCGGTTCCTGGCGGAGCATCTCCGCCAAGTGAAGCTCGTCCAGACCAACGCCCACCTCGCCGGCGCAATCGGCGGCCGCCTGGTCAGGCACGAGGACTAGACGCTCTCAGATCCCCGGGCGGCGGCCTCGCCGGCCAGGCTGGTCATGGCGTGGGCCTGCGCGAGGCCTCGAGCCGCGGGTCGAAAGCGAATTCGAGCCGCACGCCGCCGGGCTCGCGCACAATGAAGTGGATCTTCGGGCCGGCGCCCGAGACCCGCGGCCCGAACTCGACGACCACGCCCGGCCAGCTCGCGACGCGCTGGTAGAGCGCGTCGAGGCCGGCCTGGTCGACGACGGCGATGGCCAGATGGTGCAACCCGATGTTGGCCCGCCGATCAAACGCGATGGCCGCGCCAGGGAACGCGACCTGCCACAACGTCACCACGCCGTGGCCATCGGAGACGAACGCCGCCGGGTAGTCCTTGCGCTCGCCAATGAGCCGCCAACCGAGGCCATCGCAGAAGAAATCAAGCGTGGTCGGGAGGTCGCGAACACTCAGACCGACGTGATCGACCCCATAGGTCCTGACTTCGGGATGATCCGACATCACTGTTCTCCGTGGCTGCGCCATTCCGAAAACCGGACCGGGCTTTAGATCAGGTTGACCGCGACATCGATGTTGCCGTGGACGGCCCTGGAATAGGGGCAGACTTCGTGGCCGGCTTTCACCAGCGCTTCGGCGGCGCCGCGCTCCATGCCGGGCAGGCTGACGTCGAGACGCCCGCGCAGCAGAAAGGCGCCGCCGGCCGTACCGAGGTCCACTTCCGCGTCGACGGCGACGTCGGCGGGCAGCGTTATCCCCTTCCTGCGGGCGACGACTTCCATCGAGCTGATGAAGCAGGCCGACCAGCCGGCCGCGAACAGCTGTTCCGGATTGGTCCCTGCGCCCGTGGATCCGGGGCGCGAGAGCTTGACCTCCAGGCGGCCGTCCGAACTGCGGGACGCGCCGTCGCGGCCGCCCGTGCTGCGGGCCTTGGCGGTGTAGATGACATTGTCGATGTGGGTCACGATGATCTCCTGAGGGTTGGCGCGGCGGCGCGTGTCCTGGCCGGAATGGCCAAAGCGCGCCGGCCACCAAGCTGGGAACTCGCGGCCATCGAATGAATGGTTAGGTTTCGGCAGGCAGTGTTTCGCCCAGGGGAAGAATCATGGACCGCATCGATGCGATGAAGGTGTTCGTGGCCGCCCTCGACGAGGGCAGCCTGGCCGGCGCCGGCCGCAAGCTCGGCCGCTCGCCCGCGGCGGTGAGCCGCGCCATGGCCTTCCTGGAAAATCATGTCGGCGCCCAGCTGCTCCACCGGACCACGCGGGCGATCAGGCTCTCCGAAGCCGGTGAACGCTATGCCGCCGCCTGCCGCCGGGTGCTGACCGACCTCGAGGAGGCCGACATGGTGGCGGCCGTGGAGAGGTCGGCGCCGCGCGGGACCTTGACCGTGACAGCCCCGGTCGCCGCCGGCGAGGATATCCTGCGGCCGATTCTCGACGCCTTTCTGGGCGCGTTCCCGTCGGTCAACGTGCGCCTCTATCTGCTCGACCGCCCAGCCAACCTGATCGAAGAGGGGATCGACGTCGCGCTTCGCTTCGCCCACCTGCAGGACTCGACCCTGATCGCCATCAAGGTCGGCGAGGTCCGGCGGATCATCACCGCGGCGCCGCGCTATCTCGCGGCCAACCCCCGCATCGGCGAGCCTGCGGACCTGGCGCGACACCAGATCATCGCCATGACCCACTTTGGCCTCGACTCCTGGAGCTTTCCGCCCTTGGCCGGCTCGGCGATTCCCCGCACGGTGCAGTTCGCGCCTCGCCTGGTGGTCAACAGCGTCCGCGCCGCGGTCGCCTCCGCCGTGGAAGGGCGCGGCGTCACGCGGCTGTTCTCCTACCACGTGGCGCCGCAGCTGCGGGACGGGTCGCTTCAGCTGGTCCTGGCGAAGGACGAACACGCGCCCTTGCCGGCGCACCTGATCACCCCTCACGGCCGCCTGGCGGTTCCCAAGGTGCGGGCGTTTGTCGATTTCGCCGTTCCGCGGCTGAAGGCCTGTTTCGCGAAGCTGGGCGCGTCGCATCCCGCGCCCACGACCGCGGACGCGCCGATGGATGAGCCCTGGTGAGGGTCACCAGTGGCCGGCCGCCTGGCCGCCATCGACGTGGACGGTCTCGCCGGTCACGAACGGGGCATTCTCCAGGAACAGGACGGCGTCGACGATGTCGCTGATCTCGCCCATCCGCCCGACCGGGTGCAGAGCGCTGAGGAGCGGGTGGGTCTCGGGTGGGTGCATCGGCGTCTTGATGACCCCAGGCGCCACCGCATTCACCCGAATCCCGCGCCCGGCATATTCGATGGCCAGGGCCTTGGTGGCGGCCTTCAGGCCGCCCTTGGTGATCGAAGCGAGCACCGCCGGGACGCCGTTGATCGGCTGGTCAACGATGCTGGTGGTGATCTGTACGACGTGACCCGAGCCCTGGGCCTCCATCCGGCGGATCGCGTGCTGGGTGATGAAGAAGAAGCCCGCGAGATTGGTCGCGATATTGGCCGCCCAGTCCTCCGCGGTGAATTCCGTGAACGGCTTGGCGGCGAAGATGCCGGCGTTGTTCACCAGGGTGTCGATGCGGCCAAACCGTTCCTCACCCTGCCGGATCACCTGCTCGGCCACCTTGGGATCGCTGATGTCGCCAGGGACCGCCAGTATGTCTGGATCCGTCGAGGGGCGGATCGACCGGGAATTGGCGACCACCCGGTAGCCGGCGTCGCGATAGGCTTTGACCAGGGACGCCCCGATCCCTTGGGAGGCGCCGGTGATAACGGCGACCTTCTGATGCGTGCTCATGACAGACCTCTTTCAGATGATGTGGCGCGCCGCCGTCAGGGCCTTGCGCCGATGCATCGAAAGGTAGGTCCGACCGCAATTTGACCGAATAGACGCGTCTCGGCGGACACTCTTACGCCCGCCGGTACAATCAGGAGAGCTACGCGCCTCTGGTCTTGCGGCCGATGCGCCGGATCTCCCACTCGAGCGCCACGCCGAACTTCTCCGCCACGTCCGCCCGGACCGCCTCGCCGAGGTCCTCGAGATCGGCGGCGGCGGCCTCGCCGGTGTTGATCAGGAAGTTGGCGTGCAGGGCCGAGAACATCGCCCCGCCGCGCGCCTTGCCGCGCCATCCGGCCTCGTCGATCAGGCGCCATGCCGAGTCGCCCGGCGGGTTCTTGAACGTCGAGCCGCCGGTCTTCTCGCGGATCGGCTGGGTGGTTTCCCGCCGGCGGGTGATGGTGGCGATCGCCTCCTCGATCTCCTCGCGCTTGCCCGGGCGGCCCTGGAACACCGCGCCGGTCCAGACGATGTCGGCGGGCGCGCCGCTGTGGCGATAGCCGTAGGCGAAGTCGGCCAGGGTGAAGACCTGCGGCTCGCCGGCCCGGTCCAGGCCCCAGGCGACCGAGAGCCAGTCGGCGGTCTCGCCGCCGTAGCAGCCGGCGTTCATGGTCAGGGCGCCGCCCACCGTCCCCGGGATGCCGGCGAAGAACTCCAGCCCCCCGACCCTGCCCATCGCCGCCGCCCGGGCCAGGGCGGAGTCGAGCGCCGCCGCCCCGGCGATGACGCGGCTCTCGTCGGGCTCCACCTCGATCGCTCCGAAGCCCCGCCCGGCGAGCCGCACGACAAGACCCTCGACGCCGCCGTCCCGGACGATGACGTTGGAGCCGACGCCGAGCACCGTCAGGGGAACCTCCGGCGGCAACGCGGCGAGCAGGCCGGCGAGGTCCTCCTCGTCGGCGGGCAGGAACAGCGCCTCGGCAGGGCCGCCGACCCGCAGCCAGGTGAACGGGGCCAGGACCTCGTCGAACAGCAGGCGGCCGCGCACCGGGGGAAGGTCGTCGCGCCAGCTCATGACCGTGCTTCGTTCAATCGGGGTTCCGCCAGGGCCTCGAGCTGTCCGGGCAGGGCGTAGGCCCAGGCAGTGATGTCGCCGGCGCCCAGAAAGATCACCAGGTCGCCCGGCGAGGCCTCGGCGGCGACCAGGGCGGGGAGCTCGGCCGGGCTCTCGAGGGCGGCCACGCGTCGATGGCCGTGCCGCCGTACCCCCTCGACCAGGGCGTCCCGGTCGAAACCGTCGATCGGCGCCTCGCCGGCGGGATAGACCGGCGCCACCACCACCACGTCGGCGTCGTTGAAGCAGCGGCAGAAGTCCGCGAACAGGTCGCGCAGCCGCGAGAAGCGGTGCGGCTGGACCACCGCGAGCACGCGGCCGTTGGTCATCGACCGCGCGGCGGCCAGCACGCTGGCGATTTCCACCGGGTGGTGGCCGTAGTCGTCGATCACCCTCACCCCGCCCACCACGCCGGTGGTGGTAAACCGCCGGCGCACGCCGCCGAAGGCGGCCAGGCCGCTGCGCACGTCGGCGTCGGAGACGCCCAGCTCGCGGGCGACGGCGATGGCCGCCAGGGCGTTGAGAACGTTGTGCCGACCGGCGAGCGGCGTGAAGAGGCCGGCGATCGTCGCTTGCGCCTCGTCCGGCCCGGTCACCTGGACATCGAAGGTCGCGCCCTCCGGCCCCATGGCGATGTTCAGGGCGCGGAACTCGGCCTGGGGGTGGGTTCCGTAGGTGACGAGCCGGCGATTGTCGATGTTGGCGGCCATGTCCTGAACGACCGGGTGGTCGATGCAGAGGACGGCGAAGCCGTAGAAGGGGATGTTCTGGACGAACTCCCGGAAGGCGCCCTTGAGCGAGTCGAAATCGCCGTGATGGTCGAGGTGCTCGGGATCGATGTTGGTGACCACGGCCACGGTCGAGCGCAGCTTGAGGAAGGTGCCGTCGCTCTCGTCGGCCTCGACGACGATCCAGTCGCC
>Ga0070730_10002818_pt1 | contig 15778 bp, 14 predicted proteins | sample Coa_R1_3_FD_66447 | JGI IMG/M metagenome (GOLD analysis project Ga0070730, IMG submission 66447) | Surface soil microbial communities from Centralia Pennsylvania, which are recovering from an underground coalmine fire - Coalmine... | ecosystem: Environmental > Terrestrial > Soil > Unclassified ...
GCGGCGCCATCGCAGGAATCCTCGGCGCCTACTTCGTGCTCCTTCCCCGAGCGAAGGTGCTGACGGTGATCTTCCTCGGAATCATCCTCAGCCGCGAGATTCCGGCGGTGTGGCTTCTCGGGATCTGGATCGGCCTGCAGCTGTGGTCGGGCGGGCTCACCTTCCTGCAGCCGCAGTCGGGAGGCGGCAGGGCGTTCTTCGCGCACATCGGCGGCTTCGCATTCGGGCTTGCAACGGGGCTCGTGCTTCTGGCCACGCGACGGCGGCCCCACGCGCCGCATTCGAACCGGCCGGCGTGGTGAGCTTCTTCCGCTAATGCTGAGGATTCACGCGGAATGCGATGGGCATGCTGTCCGTTGAGACCCGCATGCGAACCCTTGATGAGATCCACGAGGAGATCGAGCGCCTGAGCGAGGAGCGCACCGAGCTCTGGCACAAGCTCTCCGACCAGCACGACCCGGAGGTGCGCGCCGAGATCCATGCGATCGACGCGAATCTCGACCGCCTGTGGGACGAGCATCGGGCGATCCGCGCCCGTCTGCGCTTCGGCGACCGCGATTCGATCGTCGCGCGTGCACGGGTCGAGGAACGGCTCGAGCGCGCGGCCTGAGCCGAACCGCCCTCTACACTGAAGCTCTCCCGGGGCGTTAGCTCAGCTGGGAGAGCGCCGGCTTTGCAAGCCGGAGGTCACCGGTTCGATCCCGGTACGCTCCACCACCACCTGAAAGCCCGCTGGAGACGGCGGGTTTTCTCCTTCAGAGCGAGGTCGGGCTACTCGAGGCGCTCGACCACGAGGACGTTGTACGGCGAGCGGTACTGCTCCGGCGCGTGTTCGAGATAGCAGACGCGCCAGGGACCCGTGCCGTTGGAGAGATAGAGCTCCTGACCTTCCACGGGCTCCTTCTCGGGAACGTTGTAGACATAGTCCCTCATGACGATCGGGCCTTGTAGCGACCCTTCGCGAACGGTCCAGGTGTAATGCTCCACGCCCTCCAGTATCCGGCGTCGCAGGCGCGAGTCCTGCTCGATCAGCGTGGCCGGCTAGCCGCGACGCATCGGATACGCGTCGTAGCCGGCGCCTGGTCGACCTACGTCGTCCGCCGCAAGAAATCCCACGCCGGCCTCTGTGCCCAGGCTCGCCAAGAATCGAACCCGTCTTGTACCGTCGCGATGGTGAGCGATCTGGACACCTTCTTCGCCCGCTACGCCGAGCGATACATGGCGTACACGAACCACGACTGACGCGCACGATCTTGCCACCAGCCGGTTTGAAAGCGACACTTCAGTTGTGAACGACGGGCTCGACATAAGGGGCCGCTACGAGCAGGCGCTCGCAGAGGTCGAGGAGATGAAACGGAGGCTGCGCGAGCACGCGCAGCACGTCGCGGCCCGCGAGAAGGAGCTCGAGGAGCTGCGGCTCGACGTCGCCGGCCGGCAGGGCCGTCGACGCGCTCCTGCCTCTGCTCCCCTACCAACGGGCCCCGATCGTTCCGCGGAGCTCGCCCAGAAGATCGCGGAAGCCGAGAAGCGCGAGCAGCAGGCCGTCCAGGAGCTCGCGCTCGCCAAGGCCGAGCGGGAGCGACTCGACGAGCGGGAGCAAGCGATCCGGAGAGTCGAGCGGGAGCTCGCCGGCCAGCGCGTCGAGCTCGAACAGGAGCGAGCGAGCCGCGCCGGGGCACGAGCCACCGAGCCCAAGCCTCCGAGCGAGCCCGACCCCGAGCGCGAACCGCCCCCGCCCACTCCGCTGCCCCAGCCACCGGCCGAGCCCGATCTCGAGCCGGCAGCAGAAGCAAAGCCTCGCCGCCGCAGCAGCAGCACCAAGGCTTCCTAGCCGCGCGGAAACGCGGCTAGAGCAGCGGCCTACCGCACTGGTATCGTCGATTGGCTCGCCGCTCCGGGCTGGGGGCCCGCTGCGACAGCCGTTTCGCCATGTCTACGCACGTGAATCCCGTCGATCCGCCCGACCTCGGCCTGCTGCCGACCTTCCGCAGGCTGCTCCGCCTCTGGCGCGAGCAGTGGCGCCTGGGGGCGTTCGGCCTGACGTGCGCGCTCGCCTACACGCTGATCTCGATCACGATCCCCATCCTCATCCAGCGGGCGATCGACCATTCCATCGACACCCGCGGCGGCCCGCACAAGCAGGCGCTCTGGCCCTACTTGGCGGTCATCGCAGGGCTCGCCGCCATCCGCTTCGCGATCAACTTCAACCGTCGCTTCGCGACTGCGCGAATCGGCGTTCGGATCGAGGCGCGGATGCGCGAGCTCCTCTACCAGGCCTACCTCCGCTACCCGCGCGCATTCTACGACCGGCACGCGACCGGCCAGGTCCTATCGCGGGCGACGAACGACCTCTACCCCATCCGTTACTTCATCGGCTGGGGGCTGGTCCAGGGGATGCAGAGCATCATGATGATCATCGCGGCCGGGATCGTCCTGGCGCTCGTCGACCCCCGGTTGACCCTCTACGCGGCAGTCGCGCTGCCGCCGATCGGATACGTCGCGAATCGCTTCGGGCATCGCGTCTCCCCGATCTCGCGCGAGGTTCAGGCGCGCAAGGGCGACGTGACCGAGGCCGCCGACGAGGCGGTCGTCGGGATCGAGATGGTGCAGGCCTTCGGCCGGGAGGACGACATCCGCGACCGCTTCGGCGACCGGGCGGAGGGGGTGCGCGCCGCGGCGCTCCGCCAGGCAGGCGTCGAGTCGCAGCACGTCCCCGGCCTCTATTACCTGCCCGCGCTGTCGATCGCAGCCGTCGTCTTCTTCGGCGGCCGCGCCGTGATCCACCACCAGCTCACGCTCGGACAGTTCGTCCTCTTCGAGACGCTCCTGCTCCAGCTCGTCTGGCCGCTCGAGGCGATCGGCTGGATCCTCGATCTCGCGCAGCGCGCGCTCGCGTCGGCCGGCCGCAGCTTCGCCTGGCTCGAGGGAATCGAGCCGCTGCCGGAGCCGCACGATCCACGGCACCTCCCCACCGGGGAGGTGGGGGTCCGCTTCGAGCGCGTGAGCTTCGCGTACGGCGGCGAGGTGGACGTGCTGCACGATCTCGACCTGGTCGTCGAGCCGGGCGAGATCGTGGCCGTCTGCGGGCCGACCGGCTCAGGCAAGACGTCGCTGCTCAACCTGGTCCCCCGCTTCTACGACGCGACCGGCGGCCGCGTGCTCGTCGGGGAGGTCGATACGCGAGACCTTCCGCTCGCCGAGCTTCGACGTGACGTCGCGCTCGTGACGCAGCGGCCGATCCTCTTCTCCGTGCCGCTGCGCGAGAACCTCACGGCCGGACGCGAGGACGCGGACTGGGACGAGGTGCTCGCCGCTTGTGAGGCGGCGGGCGTCGACACGTTCGCGCCGAACCTTCCCGACGGCTACGACACGCTGATCGGGGAGCGCGGCGTGAACCTCTCGGGCGGTCAGCGTCAGCGCGTCGCACTCGCCCGTGCGCTCGTCACCGGCGCGCGTGTCGTGGTGCTCGACGATCCCTTGTCCGCCGTGGACACGCTGACCGAGCGCCGGCTCGTCAAGCGCCTGCGACCCGCACTCGCCGGGAGGACGGTTCTCGTCGCGACTCAGCGGCTCTCGACCGTCGAGATCGCCGACCGCGCGGTCGTGCTCCTCGACGGGCAGATCGTCGAGTCGGGAACGCCTGCCAACCTGCTGCGCGCGGGCGGGCAGTTCGCGCTGCTCTTCGGCGACGAGGTGATCGCGGCGTGAGGCGCCTCTGGAAGTACCTCGAGGGCCGGAAGCTCGAGGCGGCACTGATGATCCTCGTCGGCGCGGGAAACGCCGTGGCTCAGACCGGCGGCTGGCTGCTCGTCCGGAACGCGATCGACAAGGGCATCGTCGCGAAGAACGAGCACCACCTGACGATCGTCGTGCTGATCTACCTCGGCGTCGCGGCGGCCGGCTGGCTGCTGCAGGCGCAGCTGATCCGCGGGCTCGCGCAGATCGGCCAGGGGATCGTCATCGGGCTCCGGCGCGATCTCTTCGACCATCTCACCGGTCTCTCGTTGCGCTACTTCTCACAGCAGAAGGCCGGCTGGATCATCGCCCGGCTCACGAGCGACGTAGACGCGGTCTCGGACGTCCTCTCGCAGGGGATGCCGACCCTCGTCTCGAACGCCATCCTCCTGCCGGCCGCGGTCGCCGCGCTCTTCATCGCCGACTGGCGTCTCGGGCTCGTTTCGTGCGCCGTCCTGCCGCCGGCGCTCATCATCTCGCGCTGGTTCCAGCGCGTCTCGCACAGCGCGAACGTCGAGCAGCGGAACCGGATCGCCGCGGTCACGGCGCAGATCGCGGAGTCGGTGGCGGGCATGGCGGTCGTGCAGGCGTTCAACCGAGAGCGCCGCTTCCAGGCGGAGTTCGACGCGCTGAACGACGCGAACCGTGCCCAGTCGACCTACGTCCAGAAGATCTTCTCGACCTTCTTCCCGTCGATCGAGCTCCTCGGCGTCCTCGCGACGGGAGCGGTGCTCTACGTCGGCTCGCACTTCTACGCGCGCCACACGCTGACCATCGGCACGCTGATCACGGCGATCTACCTCCTCCAGCTCGTCTTCCAGCCGCTGCAGGAGCTGTCAGACATCTACGGGCAGCTGCAGTCCGCGAGCGCCGCGATGGTGAAGATCGCGACCATCCTCGACGAGGACTCCGAGATCCTCGACAGACCCGGCGCGCAGCCGCTGCCACGCCTCGAGGGCGATCTCGACATCGACTCGGTCGTCTTCGCGTACGGCAAGGACCCCGTCCTCCACGGTATCTCCTTCCACCTGGCGCCGGGTAGCTGCTTCGCACTCGTCGGCGAGTCCGGCCACGGGAAGTCGACGCTCGCGCGCCTCATCGGACGCCACTACGACCCCGACCAGGGAGCCGTGCGCGTCGACGGGCACGACCTCCGCGACGTTCAGCTCCGCTCGTATCGCCGGCAGCTCGGCGTCGTACTGCAGGATCCCTTCCTCTTCAGCGGCACGATCGCCTCGAACATCCGCTTCGCGAAGCCCGACGCGACGGACGAGGAGGTCGCGGCCGCGGCAGCCGCCGTGGGCGTCGACCGGGTGGCGTCCCGAGTTTCGGGCGGCCTGGATCACGAGGTGCGGGAGGGCGGCGCCGGACTCTCGGCGGGAGAGCGTCAGCTCATCTCGATCGCGCGGGCGCTCCTCGCCGACCCGCGCATCCTCGTCCTCGACGAAGCGACCTCGAACATCGACCGCCCAACCGAGGTGCTGATCGAGCAGGCTCTCGACCGGCTGCTGCAGGGACGCACCTCGATCATCATCGCCCACCGCCTGTCGACGGTTCGACGAGCCGACGAGATCCTCGTCGTCGAGAACGGGCAGATCTCACAGCGCGGCAGCGAGAGCGAGCTTCTCGAAGTCGACGGTCCGTTCCGGCGGCTCGCGCACACGCTCGAGGGCGGCGAGCCGGAGCTCGCGGCCGCGGGATAGCGGGGCTAGGCCGCGGCCGGCGGGTCGCTCGGGTCGTGCTCGAGCACGTACTCGTCGAGCACCGCGAGCGCCACCTCGACGACCTTCGGATCGAATTGGCTTCCAGCCGACTCGGTGAGCCGGCGAACCGCCTCGCGGTGGACGAGTCGGCGGCGATACGGCCGGTCGGTCGTCATCGCGTGGTACGCGTCGCAGACGAAGATGATCCGCGACTCGAGCGGGATCTCCTCGCCTGCGAGGCCGTCCGGATAGCCGAGTCCGTCCCAGCGCTCGTGGCAATGGCGCACGATCGGCCGAACCAGCTCGAGCCGATCGATCGGTGTGATGATCCGCTCGCCGAGCTCCGGGTGCGTCTGAACGAGCATCCTCTCGGCCGTGGTGAGCCGCCCGGGCTTCGAGAGTACCTCGCTCGGGATCCCGATCTTGCCGATGTCGTGCAGGAGCGCTCCAAGCTCGAGCCGCTTCAGGGCCAGCTCGTCGAGGCCGAGTTCCCGGCCGACGCGCAGCGAGAGGTCCGTGATCCAGCGCGCGTGAGTCGAGGTGTATTCGTCGTTCGCCTCGAGTGCGTTTGCGAGCGCCTCGACCGTCGACACGAACGTGTGCTCGAGCCCCTCGTAGCTCGCCGCGTTCGTGAGAGCGAGCTTCGCCTGGTCCGCGATACCCGCGAGCAGTCGCAGCTCGCGCTCGCCGAAGTCCTCGCCGGCCACGACCGCAGTGATGCAACCCATCCGTCCGTCCAGCTGGAACGGCGCGACCGCGTAGGTGACGCCGGGAAGCGGCGGGTTCGGAAGGTACTGCTGGTAGTCGCTCGGAGCGCTCAAGTACGGCTCGGTCCGGCCCGCAAGCTGCGTCGCCGGCAGCTCGAGCGCCTCCAGCTGCAAGCGCTGCTCTTCGTCGACGCCGTGGAACGCCTGGGGAACGAGTCGGCGGCCGTTGTCCTCGAGCCACAGCACCGTTCGCGACGAGCCGATGATCGAGGCCGCCAGGTCGACGGCGATCCGCGCGATCTCGTCCGGCCCCGAGACGGCCGACAGCTCACGACTGAACTCGAGCAGCGCGGTGGCGCTGTCCGCCTCGCGGCGCGCCGCCTCGTACAGACTCGCGTTCTCGACCGCCACCGCCGCATGACCGGCGAGCACCTCGAGCAGCCGCACGTCGTCCTCGTCGAACTGATCCAGGCCGAGCTTCGAGATCACGATCACGCCGACGACGCGCGCCCCGTAGCGGAGCGGGACCGCGAGGAGCGATTCCTCGATCGGGTCGGTTCCCTCGATCTGCTGCCCGAACTCGCAGTTCGCGGCGTCGCCGACGATGATCGACTCGCCGAGCTCGGCGCAGCGACCGGTGACGCCCTCGCCGATCTTCTTCCGGAGGACTTCGAGCGAGAGCGAGTCCGGGCCCGAGGTGAGCTCGCCGCGAAACGCGACAGGGACGAGATCGTCGCCGTCGGCGACGAGGACGCGGCAGTTGTGGTAGTCGACGAGCGAGCGCAGCTCGACCGCGATCGCTTCGCCGATCTCGCGCACGTCGTTCAGCCGGTTCAACTTCCCGGACAGGCTCTGCAACATCTTGAGGTGCGCGATCGAACGCACGTCCCGCTCGATGCCCGGCGCGTCGGGCCGTCGCGTCGCGTCCTCGGCGTAGAGGATCACCTGGTTCTTTCCCTGGGCCTTTGCGGTCATCATCGCCGCCTCCGCGCAGGCCGCGAGCTCGCGCGGGTTCATCGCGTGCTCGGGGCCGAGCGCGAGCCCGACGGACACCGTCATGTGGCCGATGCCGGGAAAGTCGACGCTCGCGAGGCGGGTTTGCACGCGCTCGGCCACGCGAAGCGCGTTTTCTCCGTTGCAGTCGTTCATGACGACCGCGAACTCTTCGCCGCCGAGCCGGCAGATGACGTCCTCCGGCCTGACGATGGCGCGCAGCGCCTCGGCGAGGAAGCGCAGCAGCTCGTCGCCGACGGCATGCCCGTGCACGTCGTTGACGTGCTTGAAGTCGTCGATGTCGAGCATGAGAACGGCGATCGGGGCATGCCTGCGGCTCGCTTCCTGCAGCGATTGCAACAGACGCTCGTAGAACACGCTGTGGTTGAAGAGGCCGGTGAGCGAGTCGGTGCGGGCCTGGTGCTCGAGCTTCGCCCGGATCTCCGCGTTGTCGAGCGCCAAGGCGGCCGCGTCGCCGAACCGCTTCGCGATCTCGAACTCCATCTCGTTGAACGCGACCGCGTCGCCCTCGCGGTAGATGTTGAGAGCGCCTTTGATCCGGCCGCGCGCGATGAGCGGGATGCAGATCAGTGCTTCGGGCTCGAGCGGCGTGCCCGGAACGGTGCGCACCCGCGGATCGAGGTGCGCCTGGTTCGAGAGGACGGCCTCACGGTTCCGGGCAGCCCAGCCGGTGATGCCCTCGGCAAAGCTGATCGTCGTGCTCATGATCTGGTCCGCGTACACGTCGCGGACGAGCACCGGCTTGAGAGCCTGCTCCCCCTCGTCAGCCTCGTAGATCGTCAGCGTGTCGAGCGGGATCAGGTCGCCCACGGCGTCCGCGATGCGGACGAGGAGGGCGTCGAGGCTCTGCTCGGCCAGAACCGCGTGGAAGACGTCGGCGAGGCGCTGGTACGACTCGACGAGCGTCGGATCGCCGGGCTCGCCGTCGCGGTCGACCAGCCGGAAGTTCGGCCGGATTACCACCGAGTCCCCACTCGATTCAGCGTGACATGCACTCGACGCCCCCGAAGAGAATGTGCCGCTACAACGGACGAAGCATCGGTGCGAGAGCCCTCGCGACCTGTCCCTCGTTGGAGGGATCACACACCCCGATGCTTCTCCTCGGCGGGAGCGGAAAAGGGGCTCGGTTGTCAGCGAGCGGGCGCCGGGCACCCGCCGCGGTCAGTCGCCCCAGTCGAAGTCGCGCGCGCCGCCGGTGCCCCAGAATGCCGACTCCTCGATGGCGGGCACAACTGCTGCCTCGCGAGTCTCGGCGGTGATCTCCTCGACCGGGCCCTCGCCCGGCCACACTCCGACGTTCTCGAGGCTCGCGTCGCTGAAGTCCGGATCCACTCCGTCCATCGTCTCCTCGATTCGCGCCTGCTCCTCGGTCTTGAAGAGCGGGTGGTTGTCGAATGGATCCTCGACTGCGTAGTTGTCGATCGGCATCGCGCCGCTCAGCCGAGCGTTGCGCTCCTTCAGGTCGAGGTGCTCCCTGATGACCTGCGCAAAAATGGACGGTGTCTCTACCGGCATGAAGCTTCCTCCCGTTGTCGTACTCGTCCTCCCGCGAGGATGATAACCGGGATTTCGTCACTTTTCTCGCTCGAGAGTGTCGAAACCGCAGTCGGGCGTCGTCTTCCCCGGGTTGAGATAGTCCCTCGGCATGTCGATCGCGGTCGATGCGTCGGATCGCTTCTCCACATGCTGCCAGGCCGGGAAGACGGGAAGGGAAGCGTGTTCGGCGGCTGCTCGCGTCCGGAGCGGGCCCCAACCCGGCGGGTCTGAGCTCGCCGCCGGTCGTGCTGGCGCCGCCGAGCCCGGCTCACACCATCAGCACAAGCAGTCGCGAACGCGGATCGTCCCCACGAAGCGGTTTCGGACCGAGACGGTCTCGGTATCTGCGAGGATGAACCGATGGCAAAGCTCCGCAAGTTCCGTCCCACGCCGTGGGCACTCACCGTCGCCGTGTGGGACATTTGGCGGCGTCTTCCCCCGGCCCAGCGCAAGCAGCTCATGAAGCTGGCGCGCAAGCACGGCCCGAAGCTTGCCGCCCGTGCGGCGAAGGCCACGAGCCGGCGCCGCGACGGCAGCGGCTAAACGCCGAGCGCAGCGCGGACGATCCGGTCCTGCTCACGCAGGTGCGCCGTCGGGTAGCCCTCGCTCGGGCTCGCGCGCCACGGCCGCCCGACGTAGAGAAGCGGGATGCTTTCCGGCTTGGTCTCTTCGAGCCGGTGACGAAGCGCACGCCACGCGCCCATGTTCTGCGGCTCCTCCTGCGCCCACACGAGCTCGCGGAGGTTCGGGTAGCGCGCGACGACGGCCTTCACGCGCTCGCCTGGGAACGGGTACAGCTGCTCGAGGCGAGCGACGGCCACGCCGGGCGCATTCCCGCGCTCCTCGTGTCCCGCGATGTCGTAGTAGACCTTCCCCTGGCAGAGCACGAGCCGCACGACGCGCTCGCGGTCGGCGCCCGGGTCGTCGAGCACCGGCCGGAACTCGCCGTCCGCCAGGTCGTCGATCGTCGAGCTCGCCTGCTTCAGGCGGAGGAGGCCCTTCGGGGTCATGACGACGAGCGGCCGCGCAGTCGCGTCGAGCGCCTGCCGCCGCACCAGGTGGAAGTACTGGGCCGAGGTCGTGCAGTTCGCGATCCGGATGTTCTCCTGCGCCGCGAGCTGGAGAAAGCGCTCGAGGCGGGCGCTCGAGTGCTCCGGCCCGTTGCCCTCGTAGCCGTGCGGCAGCAGAAGCGTGAGCCGAGTCGACTCCCGCCACTTCGACAGCCCCGCCGCGATGAACTGGTCGATGATGATCTGCGCGCCGTTGACGAAGTCCCCGAACTGCGCTTCCCAGAGGACGAGCGCCTCGGGCGCCGCCGCGGCATAGCCGTACTCGAAGCCGACACAGGCGTACTCCGAGAGCGGCGAGTTGTAGATCTCGAAGGACGCGCTCGCGTCGTCGAGGTGCTGAAGCGGCGTGAACGTACCGCCGGTGTTCACGTCGTGGAGGACGTCGTGGCGGTGGGAGAACGTGCCGCGCTCGGTGTCCTGGCCGGTGAGCCGGATCGGGATCCCCTCGACGAGAAGCGACGCGAATGCGAGCGCCTCGGCCTGACCCCAGTCGATCCCGCCCTCGTCGAGCATCTCGCGTCGCCGCTCCAGCTGCTTCATGAGCTTCGGGTGCGGAGTGAAGCTGTCGGGGACGCGCAGGAGCTGCTCGTTGAGCGAGCGGAGCCGACCGGCGGCGACGGCGGTGACGACCTCGTCGCCGGTCGCGGCCGGAACATGCGTGTCGTCGCGCGGCGGAGCCTCCGACTGCCCGAACGTCTCCTTCAGCGCCTCGTGCGCGCTGCGCAGCTCGGTCACGACGTCAGACTCGAGCTCGTCCGCCTGCTCCTGCGTGAGGTCGCCCTCGGCGATGAGGCGCGCGGCGAACTGCTCGCGGGCCGTGGCATGCTCCGCAATCGCGGTCGCGAGGATCGGCTGGGTGTACGCGGCCTCGTCCTGCTCGTTGTGGCCGTGGCGCCGGTAGCCGACGAGGTCGACGACGACGTCGTGGCCGAAACGTCGCCGGTAGGCGAGCGCGAGGCGGATCGACGCGAGCGCCGCCTCCGGGTCGTCGGCATTGACGTGGACGATCGGAATGTCGAAGCCCTTGGCGAGGTCGCTCGAGTAGCGCGTCGAGCGGCCGCTCTCCGGGTCGGTCGTGAAGCCGACCTGGTTGTTCGCGATCAGGTGGAGCGTGCCGCCGGTCGAATAGCCCGCCAGCGCCTGGAGGTTCAGCGTCTCCGGGACGCTTCCCTGGCCGGCGAACGAGGCGTCGCCGTGGATGAGGATCGGCAGAGCGACGCTCGGATCGTGGTAGCCCTGGCGCGAGGAGCGGTCGGTCTGCTCGGCCCGCGCTCTGCCTTCCACGACGGGGTCGACCGCTTCGAGGTGGCTCGGGTTGGACACGAGGGTGATCGTGATGTCGCCGGACTGCGTCGAGCGCGTGCCCTGCGCGCCGAGGTGGTACTTCACGTCGCCGCTGCCGCCCTCCTCGCTCGACACGACGGCCTCGATCGTCCGCTCGCCCTCGAACTCGCGCAGGATCGTCTCGTAGGGCCGCCCGACGACATGGGCGAGGACGTTGAGCCGACCGCGATGCGCCATCCCGACGACGACCTCGTGCGCGCCGCCCGCGGCCGCGAGCTCGATCGCTTCGTCGAGCATCGGGATCATCACGTCGAGGCCCTCGACGGAGAACTGCTTCTGCCCGAGGAAGGCGCGGCGCAGGTAGCGCTCCATTCCCTCCACCTGGCTCAGCCGCCCGAGCAGTCGCACGCGCTCCTCACTCGCCAGCTGGCGCCGGTAACGGCCGGACTCGATCGCCTGCCGCAACCACACGCGTTCCTCGTGGTCGGAGATGTGCTCGATCTCGTACGCGAGCGTCCCGGTGTAGGTCTCGAGCAGACGCGGCAGCGCGTCGGCGAGCGTGTCGCCCTCGACATGGAGGCGGAGGAGCGAAGCCGGGATGCGCGCCTGCAGCTCGGGGGTCAGCCTCGGCGTGAGCCGCTCGGGCTCGAGCGCGGGGTCGCCGGGCGGCTCCGAGCCGAGTGGATCGAGGCGGGCTGCGAGATGCCCGTGCATCCGGATCGCCTTGACGAGCGCCATCGAGGCCGCGACTCCGCCGAGGAGCTCCCTGTCGGGACCGGCGGGCGCCGGCGCAGGTGCAGGCGCCGGAGGCGGTGCAAGGGGAAGGGGAGCGGGAGCGTGGCCGTCACCGTCGGCGGCGAGCTCGAGCAGGCGTTTGAGGCCCGGCTGCCGCTGCAGCAGCGCCTGCGGCTCGCTCTCGAAGAGGTCCCGCCATTCCTCGGGGACGGCGCCGGGGTTGTCGAGGTACTGCTCGAGGAGCAGCGCTGCGTAGCCGGAATTCAGCCCGTCGACATCGGGGGGTCCCATCTCCAGGCTTGTTGTAGCAGGGGCGCGGCGGCTACCAGAGCGGGTGGCTCGTGGCCACGGCGACCGTCAATCCGAGGAAGAGGCACACGGCGCAGATCACCACCGCTGCGAGTGTGAGCTGCCGGCGCTTGTCGGTCATCCCCGAGGCGATCAGGGCGATCGCTGCCGACGGCAGGATGAGGCGCAGCGGATGCCATGCGATCCCGACGAGGCTGACGAAGATGGCAAGCGCGGAGAGGTAGCCGGCGACGGTGTCGGCCGACGTCCGGCGGGCGGGCCCGTGGTAGGTCTCGCTCTCGACGTTCAACGGTCGGCGATCCTATCGGCGCGCGCAAGCGCAGCGCGTGCCGTGCGTGCGTAGACCCGCACCGGACCTCCATGCGGACGCGGCGGCCGGCGCCGGGGCAGGCGGCGAGCGCGGTCGAAGCTCGGCGACGGCAGCTCGGGCAGCACGCGCACGCCCGCCGGGTCGCCGCGGCCGCGTCGCGGCTCCGCCTTGATCGCGTACCACACCACGTAGCAGAGATATGCGATGGGGATCTTGAGGATCACCATCAGGAAGACGAGCTCCCAGAGCGTGTCCGGCGCCTTCACCGGTCTTGAGTCTACCCTTGGATGCAGTCCGAAACGCATACGCGTTACCGATCTCCCCGCCCCGGCAATAGGACCGCCGTGAGCCGTGACCAACTTCGTGCCCTGATGGAGCACTCCCACGACGCCGGCTGCGTGAACCTGTCCGCGTTCACTCGGCTTCTGACCGAGCTCGAGCTCGACGACGAGGAGGTCTCAGCGCTGTACGAGGAGCTCGAGGCACGAGGAGTCGAGCTCACCGACGATTGCAGCCTCCCCGACCTCGAGGAGACGCACTTCTCGAACGAGACGGTCGCCGCCATGACGACGGACTCGCTGCAGCTCTTCCTCAACGAGGCGGGCCGCTACCCGCTGCTCACCGCCGCCCAGGAGGTCGAGCTCGCCAAGCGCGTCGAGCGCGGCGACACGCGGGCCAAGGACCGGATGATCAACTCGAACCTCCGCCTCGTCGTCTCGATCGCGAAGAAGTACCAGGGTCACGGCCTCTCGCTCCTCGACCTGATCCAGGAAGGGATCATCGGGCTCATCCGCGCGGTCGAGAAGTTCGACTGGCGACGCGGCTACAAGTTCTCGACCTACGCGACCTGGTGGATCCGGCAGGCGGTGCAGCGCGGCGTCGCCAACAAGTCCCGCACGATCCGCATTCCGGTTCACATCGTCGAGCGCGAGCAGAAGATCGCGCGCGCCGAGCGCGAGCTAACCCTGAAGCTCGAGCGACCGCCGACCGACGAGGAGGTCGCCAAGATGGCGAAGCTCTCCCTCAAGCACGTGCGCGAAGTGCGAGCCGCCGCGCGCGCGGTGGCGAGCCTCGACAAGCCGCTCGGCAACGAGGGTGACACCGCATTCGGCGACATCGTCGCCACCGACAAGGGAGACGTCGAGGAAGAGGTCGTCGTCGGGCTGAGCGAGCACCTCCTCCACGCGGCGGTCGCAAAGCTGCCGGAGCGCGAGCAGCAGGTGATCAAGCTCCGCTATGGGCTCGACGGCGACCGCGATCCTATGTCGCTCGAGACGATCGGACGCGAGATGGGCCTCACCCGCGAGCGCGTCCGCCAAATCGAGACGCAGGCCCTCGAGCGGCTCGCCCGCGAGCGCGAGATCGCCGCTCTCGCACCGGCGTAGCTACGCCGACGTGGCCCAGGCGTTCAGGGCCTCGACGACGTAGCGCACTCGCCGACCGGCCTCGGTGAGCCGGTACTCGACGCGCGGCGGCCGCGTGTCGAAGACCCGCCGCTCAAGCACGCCGGCCTCCTCGAGCTCATTCAGGCGTGCCGCGAGCGTGCGCGGCGGGATGCCTTCGAGCGTCTGCTTGAACTCGTTGAAGCGGACGGCTCCGGCCTCGGCGGCGGCCCAGAGGATCGCGAGCGCCCAGCGCCGCCCGAGGAGATCCGCCGCACGGGCGACCTCCTCGGGAAGCGGCTGGCAGGAACGGCAACGCATCGGCTATGCGGCGTGCAGGCTCGGCTTCGGCTTCGGCTCGAGCGCGAGGTCGAGCACCTCACCGAGCGTCATCACCGGGTGGAAGCGCATGGCCTCGCGCACGTCCTCCGGGACGTCGTCGAGATCGGCTCGGTTCCGCTCCGGGATGATCACGTCGGTCAGCCCTGCGGCGTGGGCTGCGAGCACCTTCTGCTTCAGCCCGCCGATCGCCAGGACCCGTCCCTGCAGTGTCACCTCGCCGGTCATCCCGACCGTGTGCTTCACGGGTCGCTCCGACAGGAGCGAGGCGAGCGCGGTCGACATCGTGATCCCGGCGCTCGGGCCGTCCTTCGGGATCGCACCCGCAGGGACGTGGACGTGGAACGACTTGTCCTTGAACGCGTCCGGCTCGACTCCGAGCTCCTCGGCATGGGAGTGGACGTAGGAGAGCGCGATGCGCGCCGACTCCTTCATCACGTCGCCGAGCTGCCCGGTGAGGACGAGCTCGTTGCCGTTGCCGCCGTCCATCGAGGTCGCTTCCACGAAGAGGACGTCGCCGCCGGCGCCGGTCACGGCGAGGCCGGTTGCGACGCCGGGGACCGCGGTCCGCTCGGCGGCCTCCTGAAAGAACTTCTGGCGGCCGAGCGCATCGTGCACGACTTCCATGTCGACCTCGACCGGCGCCTCTGCCCGGCCGGCGGCGATGCGGGTCGCGGTCTTGCGGAGGATGGTGCCGAGCTCGCGCTCGAGTTGGCGAACGCCCGCTTCACGCGTGTACTCCGAGACGACGGTCTGGATCGTCTCGTCCGAGACGGAGACCTCGTCCTCACGGAGCCCGTTTCGCTCGATCTGCCGCGGCCAGAGGTAGCCGCGGGCGATAGCGGTCTTCTCGTCGACCGTGTAGCCGTCGAAGCGGATGACCTCCATCCGGTCGAGCAGCGGACCGGGGATCGTGTCCGCGACGTTCGCCGTCGCGATGAAGAAGACCTCGGAGAGGTCGAGCTCGACGTCGAGGTAGTGGTCGCGGAACGAGTGGTTCTGCGCAGGGTCGAGAACCTCGAGCAGAGCGGCGGACGGGTCGCCGCGCCAGTCGGCGCCGACCTTGTCGACCTCGTCGAGCAGGATGACCGGATTCATCGTCCCGGCGTCGCGCAGCGCGCGGACCAACCGCCCCGGCAGCGACCCGATGTAGGTGCGCCGGTGCCCGCGGATCTCCGCCTCGTCGCGAATGCCGCCGAGCGACATGCGCACGAACTCGCGGTTGAGCGCGCGTGCCACCGACTCTCCGATCGACGTCTTGCCGGTGCCGGGCGGCCCGATCAGGGTCAGGATCGCGCCCGACCGCTTGTCGTTCGGGATTCCGCGATCCTGGCGGAGCTTGCGCACGGCGAGGTACTCGACGATCCGATCCTTGACATCCTGCAGGCCGGCATGGTCCGAGTCGAGAACCTCTCTCGCGCCGAGCGGGTCGAGGGTCTCGTCGCTCCGCTTCGACCACGGCACGGACACGAGCCAGTCGAGGTACGTGCGGATCATCGACGCCTCGCCGCTCGCGTCGCCCATCGTCTCGAGGCGCCGCAGCTCGCGCTCGGCCTGCGCGCGCACGTCCTCGGGCATTCCCGCCTCTTCGATCTTGGTCCGGTACTCGTCGACGACGGAGCCCTCGTCCTCACCGAGCTCCTTGCGGATCGAC
>Ga0070730_10002819_pt1 | contig 15778 bp, 14 predicted proteins | sample Coa_R1_3_FD_66447 | JGI IMG/M metagenome (GOLD analysis project Ga0070730, IMG submission 66447) | Surface soil microbial communities from Centralia Pennsylvania, which are recovering from an underground coalmine fire - Coalmine... | ecosystem: Environmental > Terrestrial > Soil > Unclassified ...
AAGATGAACTCGTCGTAGTCCGTGTTGCGATGGAAGAACGGCACGCGCAGCGCCTGTTCGTCCTGCTCGAGCGGCCGCGGCAGGAAACTGCACACCACCGCGCCTTCGGTCACGAACGTGGTGTGCGCGCTAGGTGGCAGATGCGCCCGGTGGCTCATGACGGGCCGGATATCGCGCATGTTGATCTTCCAAACCGTCAGATCGCCTTTCCAGCCGACCACATCCATGGGATTAAACGGGTAGACGACTTTCGAGATTTCATCGTCCACTTTGATGCGCACCTCCCATTCGCGATCGTCCTCGAGTTGCGGTGCAGGCTCAGGGGTGGTGATCACTGCGGGATCGTACAACGCGTGCTGGCCGAGCAGTCCCTTTTCCGGCTGATTGAATTCCGTTTTCGATTGCACGATCAGGAAGAAATTGTCGCGCGTCCGGGGAATCACGCGATAGGTGACCGCGCGCGGAATGTTGATGTAGTCGCCCTTTTCGAACTCGAGCGGCCCGAAATCGGTTTCGATGGCGCCTTCGCCGCGGTGGACGAAAATCAACTCGTCGCCATCCGCGTTGCGGTAATAGAATGGCATCGGCTCGGCGCGGCGCGAAACGTAGAGCGTGACGTCCGCGTTGCCGAGGAACGCGACCGGCATCCCGGCGGCATCGCGCTGATCCGTCGGCGCGAGCTGATTAAGATCAAAACAATGCGGCCGCAGTTTGCCTTCGAAGCGAATCCATCCGGTCGGCGCGTGCGCGTGATAGAGGTGCGCCGACTTTCCATAGAAACCCTTGCGCCCGTGCTCCTCCTCGAATGTGCCGTTTGGCAGCCCGACGTGCGCCTGCGACGCCGTTTTACCTTTCTTGAGAGGATACATGCCGGCTCCTTCCTTATCTTCAGAATAGCTGGGATTTATTTACACCACAAGCGAGTGGTGGTATCATACAAGTAGGTAATTCAGTATGCCTCGGCAAAATTCGGTTGTCGAGCCCCCCGGCCTCACCACTAACCAGGCGCCGTTTATCGAAGCGGCGCAGGCTGCGGGAGAAGTTTTCATTCACCAGCCCTACGAACTTTATTCTGAGGAAAATCACGAAGCCTGGCGGCGCCTTTTTGCGCGCATGACGCCGCGCTGGGAGCGCTACGCCAACCGGCATTTCCTGGAGGGCATGCATTCGCTTTGCCTGGACCCACTACACGTCCCCCGGCTTGAGGACGTGAACCAATTCCTGCGGCCACTGACCGGTTTTCAGGCCAAGGCCGTGAGCGGTTACATCCCGTCGTTTCTGTTTTTTGATTGCTTGCGCAACCGCGCATTTCCTACCACCATCACGATCCGGCCGTCCGGCCAACTCGATTATCTGCCTGAGCCCGACATTTTTCACGACGTCGCAGGCCACGTCCCCATGCACACCGACAAAGCCTTCGCCGAAACACTGGTGCGCTTCGGCGAATGCGCGCACACGGCGGCTGAGCTGGTGGCCGGCATGCGCGACCAAGCCGAACGCACACGCCGCCTGACTAGCATCATCCGGGCCATGGCGCGTTTCTTCTGGTTTACGGTGGAGTTCGGACTGATGCGCTCATCTGATGGCCTGCGCGCCTACGGCAGCGGCCTGCTCAGTTCATTTGGCGAAATCGAGCACGCCATCGATTCCCCGGAAGTGCAGCGCTACCCGATTCAACTCGAGTGGGCCATCAACCAGGCGTTCGAGATCGATCACTATCAGCCCTTGCTGTTCGTTGTGGATTCGTTCGATCATCTGTTCAATTTGGTAGACGAGCTAGAACGCTGGCTGCGCGACGGCAAACTCGACAACGTGGCCCCCGGTGAGCCCGCGGTGAACGAGCGGGATCTGAAGAGCTTTCTGCGCGCGTAGCGGCAAAGCCACACTGTTTTTGGGGGACCCGCGGTCCTCGTCCGCAATGTCGGCGGCCGTTCGCTTTCGCGTTATAATTCTTCCCGTAAATCAGCACTCCAGTGGAGGAACTTATGGCTGGGAAGGTTGCGGGTCTCGTTTCAAAATTTACTAAACGCAATCGAGTGGTCGTTACCGGGCATGGAGCGTGGCACCCAAATTTTGGAATGACGGTGGTCCCGCAGGGGATCACGTTGTCTTTCTACGTCCCGGATACGGTGGCGCTGAGCAACAAGGACGGTCAGAACGTAGATGGTTTCAACACGGGCCAAGCCCCGGTTGAGGTGCTGAACGGCGGCGCCAGCGTGAAGAACTACCGGCTGTACCCGGCGAAAGGCGCCAAGGGCGTCCAGATCGGCACGAGCTATTACGATTTCCACTACCTCGCGCTCGGCACCCATCCGAAGTTCGATTCGAATGCAATCGTGACTACGGATCCGAATGGCGTGCCGTTAAGCGACATCCTGGCGCGCCCGTTGTGTCAAAACGCCGACGTGCACTGGTCTTGCTGTCGGTCCGAGCTGAGCTAAACGGAGCCGCCCGATCTTTCGAGCATAAAAAAAGATCGCAGATCCCCGCGAGTACGGCGTGGCTCTGCGCTACGGTTGTTGCGCATCACCTGAATCAAAGGTAGCGCAGCCACGCTGATCGCGGGGACCCCCGGCGGTTCCTCATTTGACCCGGTTCCGCAGCACGCCGATCTTTTCGATCTCCAGTTCCATGACATCGCCGCGCTTAACCCAGCGATCGAGCTCCAGGCCGCATCCGGTGCCGACTGTGCCGGAGCCGATCACATCGCCGGGATAGATGGTATCTTCCTTCGAAAGAAATTCGATCATCTGCTCGAACTTCCAATACATCGCGTTCGAATTTCCCTCCGACCACAGCTCGCCGTTGATGCGCGCGGTCATGGTGAGATTGTAGGGATCGCCTATTTCGTCCGGCGTCACGAGATAGGGGCCGAGGGCCGTGCACCATTCCTTGCCCTTGGCCGGGCCGAGCCGCACCTTCATCTCCTGGCGCTGGATGTCGCGCGCGCTGAAATCGTTCATCACGGTGAAACCGGCGATGTATTGCCGCGCTTCGGCTGCCGGAATATTGGCGCCCTTTTTTCCGATAACTGCGGCCAGCTCGAGTTCGTAATCGAACTTCTGGGTGAACGACGGCCAGGGCACGTCGTGGCCGGTGCCGATGATGTTGTGATGCCCGCTACGGTAGTAGACCGGAATCTGATACCACTCGGCGGGCATGGGCTCGCCGCGTTTTTCGAAGCCCTTCTTCACATGCGCTTCGAAGGCGTAGAAATCGCGCACTGACGCGGGATTGGGTAGGGGGGCAAGCAGCGTGACCTCGACCGGTTTGTAGATCAGCGTTTCTTCGTTGGGTCCGCGTCGAATGCCGCTCGCAATGCAAATCGCGATGGTCTCGCGCGCCGCCTCTATGGCGCCGGGCCCGGCATCCAGGAACGCGCGCATGCCGGCGGGAAGAAAAACGTCGGCAAGTTTTTGGGGTTGGGTTTCGCCCTGAGCGGCAAGTCTGGCCGCGCAGGCGAAGTTCAGATCGATAATTCCACCCGAGGCCGCGCCTTCATTAGACATAGCGCCTAACCGTTGGTGCCGCCCCAGATGCGTGTGGATTTCAAACGTGCAAAGCTTCAACGGTTACAGGTTACCGCGCGAGGCCTGCTCGCGCTCGATGGCTTCGAAAAGGGCTTTGAAGTTGCCCTTGCCAAAGCTGCGGCTGCCTTTGCGCTGGATCACCTCGTAGAACAGGGTCGGCCGGTCCTCGACAGGACGCGTGAAAATCTGCAGCATGTAGCCCTCGTCGTCGCGATCCACCAGGATGCCGAGTTCCTGTAAGCGATCCAGCGGCTCATCGATCTTGCCGACGCGTCGCTCGAGTTCCTGATAGTAAGCGCCTGGCACGCGCAGAAACTCGACGCCCTGATCGCGCAATTTGGAAACCGTCTCGACGATGTTGTTTGTCGCCATGGCGATGTGCTGGACGCCCGGACCTTTGTAGAACTCCAGATATTCCTCGATCTGCGACTTGCGCTTGCCCTCGGCCGGTTCATTGATCGGGAATTTTACGCGGTCGTTTCCGTTCGCCATCACTTTGGACATGAGCGCGGAATATTCCGTACTGATGTCTTTGTCGTCGAAATGCTGGTACAGGCGGAATCCCATGACTTCGCGATAGAACTCGACCCAACGGTCCATTTCGCCCCAGCCGACGTTGCCCACCATGTGGTCGATATACTCCAGTCCCACGGGACGCGCGGCGGCGTCAGCCGCGGCCACCGCCACATACCCCGGCAAAAAGACGCCGCTGTAATTTCGCCGCTCAATGAATGAGTGGATGGTATCGCCGTATGCCGCGATGGCGGAGACGCGCACTTCACCGCGATCGTCGCGCAGCACTTCGGGAGGCCGCATGCCTCGGGCGCCGCGCTTGGTCGTCTCGCGATAGGCAGCCTCCGCGTCGTCCACCCAGAGCGCAATGTCGCGCACGCCGTCGCCGTGCCGCTGGATGTGCTGGTTGATGGGATCGTCCGGCTGGAGCGGCGTTGTCAGCACCAGGCGAATCTTATTCTGCTGGACGACATACGACGCGCGCCCGCGCTGCCCGGTCTCCGGCCCGCTGTACGCCACCAGTTGCATGCCGAACGCGGCGCGATAGTAGTAAGCGGCCTGCCGCGCATTGCCCACATAGAATTCAACGTAATCGGTTCCGTTGAGCGGAAGAAAATCCGTGTCGGCTTGGGGTGATTTCTCTGCGAGGTTCTGCATATCAAGTCTCCAAAAGCGCGGGCATCAAAACCCCTACTCCACGACTCCTGCCGCGGCCCCGGCTTTCTGTATGGCCGCCACGCAACGCGCGTTGTCGTCGTCGGTGCCGGTCGAGATGCGAATTGCCTGCGGCAGCCCGAACGCTGCGAGCGGCCGCACGATTACACCTTGTGTCAGCAAGTCTTCGACCACGCGCGCGGCATGCGCGGCATCGGCGAAAACCAGCATCACGAAATTGGCTTCGGACGGCACCACGGTAAGGCCCATTTCGCCCAGCGAATCGGTGAGGAATCGCACGCCGCGCGCATTCAACTCGAGCGATCGGTGCAGAAACGCCTTATCGGCTAGCGCGCCGATTCCCGCGGCCTGGGCTAATGTGCTGGGCTCAAACGGCAATTTCACCTTGAGCAGATTGGCGATCAGCTCCTCATGCGCGAACCCGTAGCCGATACGCACGCCGGCCAGGCCATAAATCTTCGAGAACGTCCGCAGCGTAATGACGTTGTCGTAGCGGTAGTGCATCGAATCCGGATACCGCGGGTTGTCCTTGGCGTACTCGAAGTACGCTTCGTCCAGGATGATGAGCACGCGCTCGGGAACGTGGCGGTAAAAATCGTCGAATTCGTGCCGTGTGAAAATCGTTCCCGTTGGATTGTTGGGGTTGGCCAGGTAAATGATCTTGGTATGGTCGTTGATTTGGGCGGCGAGCGCCGGCAGATCGTAATGCCAGTTTTTGTACGGAACTGTGCGATATTTCACGCCTCGCGATTTGGCCAGCACCTGAAATCCGATAAACGCGGCCTCGGTGGTGAGTACCTCATCCTCGTCGCAAAGAAAGGCGCGGATGATGTTGGACATGATGCCTTCCGAGCCGCTGCCGGCGATGACGTTTTCCACCTTGAGGTCGTACTCGCGCGCCAGTACGCGGCGCAAATCCAGGCCGCCATTGGGATAGAGATGCAAACGCGCGTCGGCCTGCCGCAGCGCTTCGAGCGCTAGAGGCGAGGGCCCCAGCGGGTTCTCATTGGACGCCAGCTTCGCCGCGCGTGCGACTCCGTACATGCGCTCGACCTCTTCGGCCGTGCGGCCCGGCTCGTAAGGCCGGAGCGTGGCGATATAGGGGGGGACCAGCGGCATGGCTTCCTACTTACATGTTAATCCGCGCACGTATTGACGGCGATGCGGTCGATTTGAAAAGCTGAGTATGTGCGAATCCGACTGCTGCTCACTCTGTGCCTGCTGACCCTGCACTTATCCGCCCAGGAATTGAAGTTCGCCGAACTGGGCGACTTCCGACTGGAGACCGGGGAGGTGATTCGCGACTGCCGCCTCGGCTATCGGACTTTTGGCAAGTTGAACGCCGAGAAGTCGAACGCCGTGCTGTTTCCCACATGGTTCGGCGGCACCACGGAAAACCTGGTGGGCTACATCGCTTCCGGCAAGCTGGTGAATCCGGAAAAATATTTTGTCGTCCTGGCGGATGCGCTGGGGGATGGCGTTTCCTCATCACCCTCCAACAGCAAGCAGCAGCCGCACATGAAATTTCCGGCATTCGCCATCCGCGACATGGTGAATTCGCAGCACCAGCTGGTCGAAAAGGTGCTGCACATCCCACATTTGCGCGCCGTCATCGGCATTTCCATGGGCGGCATGCAGACGTTCCAGTGGATGGTAGCTTATCCCGATTTCATGGATCGCGCGATTCCTATAGTCGGCTCTCCGAAGCTGACGTCCTACGATCTCCTGTTGTGGCGGGCAGGCATACACGCGATCCAGGCGGACGTCAACTGGAAGGGCGGCGACTACACTTCGCCACCGGAGGCGGGATTGCGCACGCTGGCGGATATCGACGGGCTGGCCATTGAGACGCCGTCGTACCGCGTGCGGCAAACCAGCCCGGAAGATTTCAAGAAGTTTGTCGAGACCAGCGAACACGACACCATCCACGGCTTCGACGCCAACAACTGGATTCGCCAGGCCTCGGCCATGATGGGCCACGATGTTTCGCGCCCGTTTGGCGGCGACATGCGCAAGGCCGCGGCCGCCGTGAAGGCGCGCGTGCTCGTAATTATCGGCTTGCAGGACCATATGGTGAACCCGCAACCGGCTCTGGCGTTCGCGCGGCTGCTGCAGGCACACACGCTCGAGCTGGATAGCGATTGTGGCCACCTGGCTCCGGACTGCCAGGCCGCGAAAGTGGATGCCGCGGTTGAGCGGCATCTGGCGGAATAACCGGTGATTGCTCTTCGAGCCAGCCTCGCTCTCGTTCTGCTCGCGGCATTGAGTCCGGTGGCGCGCGCGTATTCCGTGCTTACGCACGAGGCCGTTATCGACGCGGCATGGGACGGTTTCATTGAGCCGCTGTTGTTGCAGCGCTTCCCGAGCTCGACGCCGGAAGATTTGCGCAAGGCTCATGCGTTCGCCTATGGAGGCTGCATCATCCAGGACATGGGCTACTATCCATTCGGCAGTAAATTATTCAGCGACTTGGTGCATTATGTCCGCAGCGGCGATTTCGTCCAAGCTCTGATTCACGAGGCGCAGGACGTTAACGAATACGCCTTCGCGCTCGGCGCCCTGGCGCATTATGCCGGCGACAATAACGGCCATCCCATCGCGGTGAATCTCGCGGTACCCATCATGTACCCGAAGCTGAAGGCCAAATACGGCCCGCAAGTGACCTATGCGCAGGATCCGGCCGCGCATCTGAAAACCGAATTCGGTTTCGATGTGTTGCAGGTGGCTAACCACAAGTACGCGCCGGAAGCGTATCACGATTTCATCGGGTTCCAGGTAGCAAAACCGGTCCTCGACCGCGCGTTTTTCGATATCTACGATCTTCATCTCAAGGACATCTTCAGCAATCTCGATCTCGCGCTCGGCACGTACAGGCACTCAGTCGGCTCGATCATCCCCACTATGACCAAGGCCGCGTGGGCCGCGAAAAAAGACGAAATCATCGGTACGACGCCCGGGGCCACACAGCGCAAATTTGTTTACATCCTCTCGCGCGCCAGCTATGAAAAAGAATGGGGGGCCAATTATGAACGGCCCAGCTTGTGGGCCCGTTTTCTGGCGTTCCTTTTTAAATTGCTGCCGAAATCCGGTATGTTCCGCGCCCTGGCATTCATGCCCCCGTCGCATGAGACGGAACTATTGTTCATGAAAAGTTTCGATGCCACGTTCGAACGTTACCGAGAGATGCTCGAGGAAGTGAAGACGAACCGGCTGCGGCTCACCAACGAAAACCTGGATATCGGTAAGCCGACGCGCGCCGGCGTCTACAGTATGGCCGACAAGGCGTATGCCTCGCTGCTCGACAAACTGGCGGATCGCCACTTCGCCGGTGTCACGCCCCAGGAGCGTGCCGACATTATGGATTACTATGCCGACCTGAGCCGTCCCATTGCCACCAAGAAGCGGCGTGACGCCTGGCGGAAGACGCTTAAGGAGCTTGACGCGCTGAAATCGTCGGAGCCGGGTGCCGATCACGCGGCGACAGTGCCGTAAGAAATCGCGTTGGGCTGTCGTGAGTGAAAATCAATTCATCGATGCCAGCCAGTGGTGAATCTGCTGGATCTGCTCTTTGGCGCGTTCGCGGTCTTCGGGCGATTGCGCCAGTTCCAGATAGCGCGCCAGATCTTCCTTGGCCGCGATCATTTTGCCAGCCTGGAGTTGGAGCACGCCGCGCTGCCGGTATTCTTCCGCGGAATCCGGATTGGCACGGATCAGCAGGTTGAGCACATCGATGGCTTTAGCCGACAGCCCGCGCGAGCTGTAGGCCGCACCCAGATTTCTCAGCATGCGCATAAGAATATCGCGCTTGCCCACCGAAGCCAGCCACTTGGCGTCAGGCTCCAGTTCCACTTGTGAGATCTCGCGCGCCAGCGCAAAGCAATCTGCAGCTTCGAGCAAGCGGCCGCCGTGAAACGGATCAATGAACGTCGAATACATCCCGTCGTCGTAGCGCACGATGAAGTGTCCTGGCAGCCCGATACCTTGCACGGGCCTCTGCAGGCGTCGCGCGATCTCGATGTACACCAGGGAGAGCGTGATGGGAATGCCGGTGCGCGCGGTGAGCACTTCGTTGAGGCAGCTATTGCGCGGATTGTAGTAATCACTGGCATTGCCGCGAAATCCCAACTCATCGAACAGATACCGGTTGGCTTCCTGAACATACACGATGCCATCGCGCGAGTTGCTCAGGCGCCGGCACAGCTCGCTCGCGTGGGCATCCAGCACCGCAACGAACGCACCGGCATCGAGCGCAGGGAATTCAATCGTGGCCAGTTCGAGCGCGGCACGATCCAGCGGCACGTTGAGATCCCGGCCCGTGAGCAAATCCAGAATTCGGTCCACCGTGCCGTAGAATAGCACTTCGATGCGGACACGATTGGCCCGCCTCATTTCGCTTTGAAAGAGTCAGGCGCCGCGGCCGGGAACACAACCGTGAAATATTCGATGCGATGATCCGGCGCATGCGGCCACTGCACGCGCCCCAGCAGGCGCACCACGTGGCCCGGCCCGCATTTCGGCTGAATCTGCGCCAGCGAATATTTGGCTGACGCCCCGACGTGATCGTAATCGCTCCACACGTCCGAAACGCGCTCGCGAAGGTCCACGCATTCATCGTTGGTGAAAAGTTCCGCTGCGCGCCACGCGCCGCCGTCGGGCACGAGCACGGCAAGCTTCTCGCCGGCGTTGGCCCGCCCATCGCCATTGCCCTGGCCGAGCGTCAGCGTCACGCGTTTGACGCCTTCCTGGAAAACGCTGAGCTGCAGGCCATCGGCGATGCGAAAGTCCGACGCGGGATTTGCGTCAGGAAAAGTCGGAATCTCGAGCGGCAGCCGGTCCTGGTCCACGATGGCGAAGAGTTTCACGATTTCGCGCGCCGGATCGTTGACTGTGAATCCCACGTTCGTCTCGACTGACTTCCCGGCCGCGATCGCGGGCAGTTTTTGAGCCGGCGACGCGAGCGTTACTCCAGGATTCGGCGTTTCCCAACGCAGCGTGGCGGGCGTTGACGCTTTTGTGCCTTTGTTCCAGACGCGCACCCGCACGCTTGCCGGCCTTCCATCGGTTGCCCAGCGCGCATTAAGCACGGTGAAATCTCCGAGCGCCAGCGCAGGCCCGGCGCCCACGCCGACGACATATGCATCGCCGTCCAGTTCAAGGTGAAAACGGCCTTCCGCGTCGGCACGCTGGGTCAAGCGTCGCACGACACCGTCGCGCGTGCGAATGATCGTGACCGTTTGCGTCTCGCCGGGCCGGTAAAGCCGGTCGGAAGTAATCCGGAGATTCACACCCGTGAGCAGCCGTCCGCCGGGCACCCACTCGCGCACGCTTGAACGGAAGCCGCGGCGCGAGACATTTTCCAGCACCGTGAATCCGGGTTGCGCGCGATCGGAATTCACTTCCCATCCCCAGATCGGAAAATTCGGGTAGACGTCGATATGGCTCCACGCTTCGGGGCGGGGCAGGGGACTGGCGAAAGCGCGCATGTGAAATTCCAGCGTTTCGCCCATATGCGGCGTGCCGTGATCCGCATCGAACTCCGCCGTTTCGTGAAACGGGCGCGTATAGTTCCAGATGGCGTTCATGCGCGCGTGGTAGAAGCGGATGAAATCGCGCGTGCCCATTACCATCCGCGTGCGCACGCCATCGTAGTTGTTGTGCATTTCGTCGTGGCGGTACTCGGCCGGAAATTCCTTCGGGCCCACAAAAAATTCCGGCGAGCCCATGAAGTTTGACGCGCTCCCAACTAACTGCGGATACTTTCCGGCCACCCAGAACGACATGAAGCCGCCCATCGACAAACCGGCCGTGGCACGATGTTCGCGGTCCGCAATGGTTCGGTAGTGCGCATCGATATACTCGACGAGCTCGGGAAAATATAGCGGAAACTGACGCTCGGTTTCGACCGGACTGATGTTGTAGGGCCGCGGATACGCTTCGCCCGGAGTGCGCGGATTGTAGCCGTCCCACTTGACCACGATCACATCGTGATTTCCTACGAAGCGCGCGATCGAGTCGCCGCCGTAAACGCCGCCATCGCCCTGGTCGTAATTGCGCTCCGGCTCGCGCGCCACCGGCTTGTTGTAGCGCTCGCTCCACCCGTGGAACCAGTAGATCACCGGGTAGCGCTTGCCCGATGTTGTGTAGTCCGGCGGCAGAAAAATGCGGTAGTGGCGCGTCTCATGAAACACCTGGCTCTCGTGAGTCTCGTCCAATATCACCGGCTCGCCGGCTCGCGCCGCGAACGCGCAGGCCAGCAGAAGAAATACGCGCATGTGCGCTATCATAAGACACCGAATGAGAATTGCAGTGGCCGCCGACCATGCCGGGTTTCCGCTCAAAGCGCGCGTTGTCGACGAAGTGCGCAAGCTCGGCCATGAACCATTGGATTTAGGGACTCATTCGCACGATGCCGTCGATTATCCTGACTACGCCCGCGCTGTGGCGGACGCCTTGCGTGACGGCCGCGCCGAGCGCGCCGTGCTGATTTGCGGCTCTGGCGCCGGCGCCTGCGTGGCGGCCAACAAGTTTCGCGGCATACGCGCGGCCACGTGTCATGATACGTTTTCAGCGCATCAGGGCGTCGAGGATGACGGCGTCAACGTGCTTTGCCTGGGTGCACGCGTGGTCGGCCAGGAACTGGCGGGAGAGTTGGTCCGCACTTACCTCAATGCTCAATTCTCAGATGTCGAACGCCACCGACGGCGTGTCGCCAAGGTCGAGCAGTTCGAAGAGGAATTCAATCTTGAGCCGCGCTCCATCGCCAGCCGCCGCCCGCGATAAGATGGAGTCGCTATGGATCTGAAGGGTAAACGCATCGCCATTTTAGTCGACAATATTTATCAGGAGATGGAAGTCTGGTATCCCTACTTCCGCTTCCAGGAAGCCGGCGCGGAAGTTATCGCCGTGGGCGCCAAAGCCGGCGAAACCTACACCAGCAAACTCGGGTATCCCATCAAGAGCCAAAAATCGTTTGACGAAATTGGCGCGGCGGATTTCGACGGCGTCGTGGTCCCCGGCGGTTATGCGCCCGATCTCATCCGCCGCCATAGTGCGGCCAACCAGTTCGTGCACGAGATGAACCGGCAGGGCAAACTTGTCGCGGCCATCTGTCACGGCGGGTGGGTGCTGTGCTCCGCCGACATGCTGAAGGGCCGCCGCGCCACCTGTTTCTTCGCCATTAAAGATGACGTGATCCACGCAGGCGCCAAATACGAGGATGCCGAAGTAGTGGTCGACGCCAATCTGGTCACGTCGCGCAAGCCTGAGGATCTGCCGGCCTTCTGCCGCGCTGCGATCGAAGTTCTGGCCGGCGTACCGGCGCTGGCCCGATGATCGCGCGGTTCGGCGCTTTGGCGCTTCTCGCCGCCGCGCTTTTCGCGCAGGATGGCAGCACGCGCGCTGACTGGCCGCACTATGGCGGCGAACGCAATGCCTGGCGCTATAGCGCGCTCGATCAGATCAATCGCTCCAACGTCGGCCGCCTGACAGCCGCGTGGGCTTTCCAAACTGGCAAGGTGGATGGCGGTTTTAACGCGACGCCGCTGGTGGTCGATGGTGTCATGTATGTGCCGTCGTCGTGGAACCGCGTTTTTGCCATCGACGCCGAAACCGGCAAGGAAATATGGCACTACTTCTACCAGAACCCGCGCGAAATCGGCATCATTTACAGTCCGTGGACTCGCGGCGTCGCCGTGGGCGCGGGCCGCGTCTTTTTCGGCACCCTCGACAACAACGTAGTCGCGCTCGATCAGAAAACGGGCCGCGAACAGTGGCGCGTCAATGTCGAGGACATGCGGCAGTGCGGCTGTAATATTACCGGCGCGCCGCTGCTCGTTAAAGACAAAATCATTGTCGGCGTCACCGGTGGCGATTCGGCGCACCGCGGTTATTTGACCGCGTTCGATGTCAACACCGGTCGCAAAGCGTGGCGGTTCTGGACCATTCCAGGGCCAGGCGAGCCGGGTCACGAGACGTGGGCCGGCGATAGCTGGAAGAGTGGCGGCGGCTCGACCTGGCTCACCGGCTCTTACGATCCCGAACTGAACCTGGTCTACTGGGGCGTCGGCAATGCGGCGGCGGATTTCTACGGAGACGCTCGCAAAGGAACGAATCTCTACACCGACAGTATCATCGCGCTCGATGCCGATTCCGGCAAGCTGAAATGGTATTACCAGGAAATTCCGCACGACGTCTGGGATTTCGACGCCGCCTACGAGTGCGTCCTGTTCGATGCGGCGGTCAAAGGCACGCCGCGCAAGCTGCTGCTCAATGTGAATAAAGGCGGCTACGCGTTCGTCGTCGATCGCACCAATGGCGAGTTCATTTCCGCGTGGCCCGTCGCCGAGAATATCAACTGGATCAAGGGCGTGGACGCCAAGGGCAATCTCATCGGCCGCAACGAGCCGCCCGTGGGCAAGATCTTCATTACTTGCCCCAGCATCGGCGGCGGCCGCCAGTGGAATCACGGGTCGTACTCGCCGCGCACGAAGTGGTTCTACACCACGGGCATCGAATGGTGCCAGGCGGTCACCGTCACTCCCGAGGAGCCGAAAGAGGGCCTCAACTTTTTTGGCGGCGTATTCCAACTCCGGCCACCCATGCACGGCCCGGCAGGCGGGCATCTGGACGCCTACGATCCCGTGAGCGGCAAAAAGTTCTGGTCATACCCGTCGAAATATCCACTGCTGGCTTCCCAGCTCTCAACTGCTGGCGATCTGGTTTTTACGGGCGACCCGGAAGGTAACTTCTTTGCGCTCGACGCTCTCACCGGCAAGAAGCTTTGGAATTTTCCCACTGGCTCCGGACATCGCGGGTCGGCGATCACGTATTCGGTGAAAGGAAAACAGTACGTGGCGACGCCTTCGGGCTGGGGATCGGCGCTGGCTGGATTGCTGCCACAGCTCTGGCCTGAAACCGAGGATTTTCCGCCGGGCTCCACGCTGTTCGTCTTCGCGCTGCCGGAGGAGCGATGATCGCGCCCGCGCTGCTGTGGCTGCTGATGGCCCAGAGTGACGTGGCCCCGGCGGTTATCGCACGCGGTGAAAAGATTTTCGCGCAGAGCTGCTCGGTGGGCTACTGCCATGGCGTTGCGGGCGCCGCCGGGCGCGGTCCCAGGCTGCGCGGCCGCAGCTTTTCGAAGGACTACCTGCTCACTGTTACGCGCGACGGCATTCCCAGCTCCGCCATGCCCGCGTGGAAAGGCCGCCTTAAGGAAGACGAGATTCGCGCCGTGGTCGAGTACGTTGCCAGCTTGTCGTCGGCCACCGATCCCGCGCCGCCCGCCAATCCTATGCCGCCCGGCATCGGCCCCGCGGCTATTCCCAGCTTCAACGGACCGCCGCAAGCCGCCCGCGGGCATGCGCTTTTCTTCGATCCGACTCGAAACAACTGCGCCGTCTGCCATGCCGTGGGAGGGCGGGGAATTGCGGTCGGGCCGGAGTTGACCGCGCTTCCGGCAAAAACAACCGGAGAACTATCCAGCCAGATTCACGCCACGCATTCCCGCCACGTCCTGACCGCCAAGCTAGCCACCGGCGAAGAATTCCCCGCGCTCCTCGCCGAGCAGAACGCCAACCAGGTCAGGCTCTACGATCTGACGCTCACGCCGCCTGTGCTGCGTACTCTCGCGCGCCGCGACGTCGCTTCACTCGGACAAAATACCGGCTGGCGCCACGAAGATTTCGTGCGCGATTATTCGGCGGCTGAATTGGAAGATATTGTCGTGTACCTGCGGTGGGCGGCTACCGGCCAGTAACCGGAAAAGGGCCGTGATCCGCAGAATGACATCGGCGGACCACGCCTCACCTGAACTCGTTTACGTGACGTTGCCGCTCTTCGTTTTGGTTGTGTGCGACCGGTGCGAAGAGCTCTTCTTATGGCCCCGGCTGCGGCCCGTGTGGCTACTCTTGCTCTTGGTAGTTGCCTGGGCCGTCATAAAACCACTCATGCTGATCAAAACCGCGATCAGAATTGCGCTAATTCTCATGCCACTATAGTGGCGTGCGCGGGCTTTCCTCGCAGACAGCAGGTCAAATCTTGCGGGTGGTCGTCGTGGCCGGCTTGGCTTTCTTGGGCTTCTTCAGCTTGGGTGCTTTGAATTTGGCGGCCTTGAACTTGGACTTCTGCGGTTTCTTGCCGTGATAATTGTTCGGATGCTTCTTGACCTTGTGAAGCGGCTTGGGGTGGACGGTTTCGGCGCTCACCGCCGGCAAAGTACTCAGGCCGATCAGCGCGGCCAGCAGAATCGTACAAAATCTCACGCCCTATTTTACTACCCCTGCGTGGCGAACCACAAATACATCTCTAGAAAACACAGCACTGTTATCCCCACGCAGATACCCGCCACGATGCGCCAGAGTTTCTCATTGATTCCAGAGGAGATCCGCGGTAATCCCGCGATATATGCCGCGGCGAAACCGCCGGCTATTCCACCCACGTGCGCGGCATTATCAATGGCAAAAAATGGCAGGAGCCCAAACAGCAGGCCGTAAATCGCCCAGCGAATATAAAGCCCGCGGATCTGATCGCCCAGCGCACTGCGGTGCCGGACGCCCAGCGCGATCATGGCGCCGATCAGGCCGAATATCCCCGCCGACGAGCCTACCGACAGCCCCGGATTCCACAGCGTGCTCAGAAAAAAACCCGTCACCGTCGACACAAAATAGAAAACGATCATACGGCTCGTGCCATAGACTTCTTCGACTTGCGCCCCCAGATCGAACAGCACCCAGGAATTCATGAGGATGTGCGCGATACCGCCATGCAGGAACCCCGCCGTGACCAGACGCCACCACTGGTGGTAGGTGAAAATTGCCACGCGAAACTTAGCGCCGAAGGCGATCAGCGCGCGGCTCTCGCCCACGTTGTTGCCGTAGACCGAAGTGGCTATGAACAGGCCGAAATTAATCAGCAGAATGATGATGGTCGTGTAGCGCGCATGCGGGATGAAGCCGCCCAGGATCGCTCCAGGATCGCGCTGCTCCACGGCACGAGGGCCGACTTTTTCATAGCAATACGGACATACGCGATCGCTGCTGGTGATAAACGCCCGGCAATGCGGG
>Ga0070730_10002820_pt1 | contig 15772 bp, 11 predicted proteins | sample Coa_R1_3_FD_66447 | JGI IMG/M metagenome (GOLD analysis project Ga0070730, IMG submission 66447) | Surface soil microbial communities from Centralia Pennsylvania, which are recovering from an underground coalmine fire - Coalmine... | ecosystem: Environmental > Terrestrial > Soil > Unclassified ...
GCGCCGGCAACCCGGCCTGGCAAGCGCTGCACGACTTCAAGGCCTACGCGCTGACCGTTGTGGCGCACATCTTCCCCGAGCCCGCCTCGTCGCTGCTGGCTGGCATCTTGCTGGGCGACGCCACGGGCATCTCGCCCGAGCTGCAGGCCGCCTTTGCCGCGACCAACACCTCGCATATTATTGCCATCTCAGGATTCAATATCAGCATCTTGGTAGCGGCGTTCATGATCGCCGCGCGGCCGCTGTTCGGGCCGCGCCGCAGCATACTGCTGGCGATTGGGGTAGTGATCATCTATACGCTGCTGGTGGGCGCAGGCGCGTCGGTCGTGCGCGCCGCCATCATGAGCAGCCTGGCGCTCATCGGCGGGCGGCTGGGCCGGCGCCGCTGGGGGCTCAACACCCTGGCCGCCTCGGCGCTGCTCATGACGCTGCAGAACCCGCTGGTGCTGTGGGACGTGGGCTTTCAGCTCACCGCTGCCGCCACCCTGGGCATTTTGCTCTACGGCGACCGGCTTCAGGCCGGACTTGAGGCGTGGGCAGCGCGTGTCACCACCGCTGGCCGCGCCCGCGCGATGGCGGCGACAGCCGGCGAGCTCTTTCTGCTGACGGTAGCGGCGCAGCTTACCACCCTGCCCTTGCTCGTCTACTACTTCCGGCAGTTCTCGCTCGTGGCGCTGCTGGCGAACTTCGTCATCCTGCCCGCCCAACCGGCGCTGGAAATCACCTCCGGCGTGGCCCTGATCCTGGGCTGCCTCTGGCTGCCGCTAGGCCAGGTGGCGGCCTGGCTGGCCTGGCCCTTTAGCGCATACACGATTGCGTTCGTGGAGTTCTTTGCCCACCTGCCCATCGCCTCGTTCGCGCTGGGAGAAACTGCCCCGGCGCTGGTGGCGCTCTACTACGCGCTGCTGTTCGGGCTGAGCTGGGTGCTGGCACGGCCAGCGGCGCAGCGGCCGGCTTGGTGGGGCCGCGCCGTGCAGCAGTCGCTGCCGGTGGGCGGCCTGCTGGCGCTGGGCGCGGGCGCCATCCTGGTGTGGAGCTGGTATTTCAGTCTGCCCGTGCCGGGCCGGCTGCGCGTGACGGTCATGGATATAGGCTCGCCGACCAACACCACCGGCCGCGGTGACGCGCTGCTGATCCAATCGCCGGGCGGCGGCACGGTGCTGGTGGATGGCGGGCCGGGCGTGCTGACCCTGGAACGCGGGCTGGCCGCGCAGCTGCCGCTGTTCAAGACCGACCTGGACGCGCTGGTGATCGCCGCGCCGGGCGACGACTTCATCGGCGCCCTGCCCGACCTGCTGGACCGCTATCACCCGCGGCGCGTGATCCTGACGCGGGCCATCGGCCGCTCGGCCACCTATCGCGCGCTGCGCCAGAAGCTGATGGACGAAACGATCGAGACGGTGGATGCGCGCAGCCTGCCCACGCTTGACCTGGGCAACGGCATCTCGCTGACGGTGCTGGCCGACACGGACACGGGCAGCGTGCTGCGGCTGGAATGGGAACGGTTCTCGTTCGTCACGGCCCCGACGCTGGACGCCAACGGCGAGACGATCCTGCTCAACGACGGGCTAGCCCAGCCCGCCACCGCACTGCTGCTGGCCAACAGCGGCGCCAGCGGCTCAACCGGGGACGGCTGGCTGCAGGCGCTGAACCCGCGGCTGGCGCTGGTTTCTGTGGGCGCCGGCAACCCGGACGGCAACCCGGCGCCCGACGTGCTGTCGCGGCTGATAGGGCGCGACGTGCTACGGACGGACCAGCATGGCGCGATTACGGTGGAGACGGACGGGACGCAGATGTGGGCGGAAGCGAGCCGGTGAGCCGTGCCTTATATCCGGTCCTATTGAGATTTTCCGCGATGCGCTCCAGGCCCAGCGCCTGCTGCTGCGCCACGCGCCAGCGGGCCAGCCGGTCCTTCACCTGCTTCGTAGCCTTCTTCTGACGGGGAATAAGCGTGGCTTCCGCGATAGAATAGACCCCTTCCGGCAAGGGCGCTACTCAATCGGCAGTGTTACGTCGTCTTCTCGGCCCGTCTGCCAGTAGATGGGCGGCCGACGAGTCATGCTGGCATGGCCGACAGTGATTCTGTCGGCGCAGATCAATCGCGCTTTAGCGCTGAATCAGCCCCATGGGTTCGGCCCGACCGGCAGCTGGCTAGGTCGGCACCGCCTCCATCACGCTGAGCTCTGCCTTTGTAGGGAAGATTTGTTGGAGCTTGAGGCCGCTGGCCGTGAATAGAGCCGCGTATTCGGCTTCCGTCCGTTCCTGGCCACCTGTCATCACCAGCATCGAGATGTCGATCATCTTCCCAGCCATGGCGCCATTGCCAGGCGGTATGAGACGCTCGATCACCAGCAGCTTGGCGGCTCCCATCGCCTGGCGACAATTGCGCAGAATATTCGCCGCCCGGGCGTCATCCCAATCGTGGAGGATTTCCTTAAGGATGTAGGTGTCGCCCTGGCTGGGAACAGAAGTAAAGAAATCGCCGGCAACTGTTTCACAGCGGTCCGCCAGGCCCAGTGCGTCCAGCTGGCGGCGAGCGCCCGCTGTCACTGAAGGCAAATCGAATAATATGGCCCGCGCCTGCGGGTAGGTTCTCAGGATCGCCGCGGCCAGGCCGCCCTGCCCGCCGGCCACCTCCACCAGAGTGCGAGTATTGGAGAAGTCATAGGCCGCCAGGATGGCTGCGGTGAGTCCGGCCGTCATCGCGGCCATCCTCTTATCGTGGACAGCGGACTCTTCCGGGTTCCGGCTCAAATACTCGAACAGATCCATTCCGGAGACATAATTGAAAGCGGTCTCGCCAGTGAGCACGCTCTGCAGTAGGTGCCCCATGGGCAGCCACCACCACGGGCCATAGGACAGGGCGAGTGTGTGGAGCGAGCCGGGCTGATCGGCGCGCAGGCCTTCAGCCAAGGGGGTCAGCCCGAACTGCCCCGGCCCGATCTCCGCAAAAACGCCCAAGCTGGCTAACGCCCGCAGCAGGCGATACAGCGACCCCGGATGGGCGCCCGCGGCGGCGGCCAGAGCCTGATAGGGCTGCGGGCCATGGGCCAAGCGATCGGCGAGCTTGAGCTTGGCCGCCACGTAGATCAGTTGCGTCGTGCGGGCGTCGGTGATCAACTCATTGAGGCGCGTATCGATTGCGGTGTCTGTTGGCGGCATGACCACATTCCTTTCTGCAAAGCAAAGAGCACGGTGCTAGCTGGGTCGCAGAGGCGAAAAATCTACCGCAGGACGCTGGCAAACACAAATAGTTGGAGCGAGGCGGGTGCATCGGATACCTTTTGCCAATCTTTGCTGGGCGGTTGGAAATCGCGGCAATGACCCCGACACGAACCGGGGCGGGCGAGCACAAAGACTAGATCCTTGGCTTTCGTTCAGGGCAGGCCTGCGGCGGGTTGGGCTTCAGTTAGTCTCGAGCGGCCAAAGAGTGCGGATGTACTCAAGCAAGTCTACGCGTCCTCGCCACGGTGCACTGTGCGGCGCTTGATGTCGAGCACTTTGGCCTCGGAGAGCTGCGGTAGGGTTTCGGTCTGCTCCAGGCCCAGCGCCTGCTCCTGAGTAGCGCGCCAGCATGGCTTGTCCTGACCGATGCTCGCATCAGCAAAGTCAACCCTCGTTACCGTGGAAGAAAGCCGGGTTGGCGCAACCCAAACAGGTGCATCCAGAAGCAGAGCAGCGCCGGTCATTAACTGGCGCTGCTCCTCGGATTCCCATTTTCGGCTGACGTTTCTTTCCTACTTGGCCAAGCGCCAGGCAATGCGGGACTGCTCTACGTCAAGCTCGGTGGTGCCCTCATTCCACTCTCCCCGCCGCTGGTTCAACCACGCCTGAGATGCCAGGTCGGTGGAAATCTGGTCGGCGTACCGGATAAAGCGCTGGACTTCGGGGTCCCTGAGCTCAGCCGCCGCCGCGCTGGTTTGCCGGTCGTGCAAATCCAGCGGGGTGTAGATGTCCTCGCCCCCAGCATTCCATTCGCCCCGCCGAAACGCGAGCCGCGCCTGTTCCGCCGCGACCGGGTCGGGGCGGCTCGATGATGGTGCGATGAGGCCCTGAATGGTGGGCGCAACATTCAGCGTGCTGATGGCGACGGGGATGGCCAATAGCGCCGCCGTCACTAGCACCACCAACAAACCGAATCCATGGAACAAACGATTGGTCGTCATGATGGCCTCCTTTGGCCGAGTGTTGAGCGGGACCGGTCACTTGCGGTCCCGATTTCTGGAGGCATTAAACGGCAAATGCTGGCCGGATATCAGGCCATTTAGAGTAAAATAAGCGATAACAAAAGGGATAGTCGTCTCAGGGGAAGGCCTAATGGATGGGCCGCAGTCCTTTGGCCAATGGCTCCGCCACCGCCGCCGTGAACTGGACCTGACGCAAGATGCGCTGGCGCGCCAGGTGGGCTGCGCCCGAGTAACCATCCGCAAGCTCGAGGCCGACGACATCCGCCCCTCGCAACAGCTCGCCGAATTGCTGGCCGAGCACCTGGGCATCCTGCCGGCCGAGCGCGAGCGGTTCGTGCGCTTCGGGAGGGGGCGCGCCCCTGCGGCACCAACGCCCGCCGCCCCGCGGCACAACCTCCCCAACCTGCCCAGCAGCTTCATCGGCCGCGAGCGCGACCTGGCAGCGGTGCGGCAGTTGTTGGCCGGCGCGCGCCTGCTCACCCTCACAGGCCCCGGTGGCATGGGCAAGACGCGGCTGGCCATCGAGACCGCGCGTGGCCTGCTCGATACGCCCGCCTATCCCGATGGCGCCTGGTGGGTGGAGTTGGTCGGTCTGAATGATCCGGCGCTGGTGCCGCAGGCCGTCGCCAAAACCGTCGATGTGCAGGAAGCCCCCAACCAGCCGATGGTCGAGACGCTCGTCCGCGCCCTGCAATCGAGACGGATGCTGCTGCTGCTGGACAACTGTGAGCATCTCATTGCCGCCTGCGCCGAATTGGCCGAGCGGCTGTTGAGCGGTTGCCCGCACCTGACCCTACTGGCCACTAGCCGCGAGGCGCTGGACATATTGGGCGAAATGATCTGGCCGGTTCCCGCTTTGACCTTGCCCGATGCCCAGGCCGAGCGGGCCATCCAATCGGTGAACCAGTTTGAGAGTGTCCACCTCTTCGCCGAGCGCGCCACGGCGTTGCAGCCTGAGTTTGAGCTGACTACTGAGACCATGGCGGTGGTGGCGCAAATCTGCCGCCGGCTGGACGGGATGCCGTTGGCGATTGAATTGGCGGCGGCGCGCGTTCGAATGTTGTCGGTGGAGGACATTGCGGGCTGGCTGGAGAATCGGTTCGAACTGCTAACCGCCGGCAGCCGCACCGCCCTGCCACGGCACCAGACTCTGCGTGCCGCCATCGACTGGAGCTATGACCTGCTCGCCGGTCCAGAACAGGCTTTGTTCCGCCGCGTAGCCATCTTTGCGGGCGGGTTTACGCTGGAGGCGGCCGAGGCGGTATGCAACTTTGGGGACTTGCAGCGCAGTCAAGTCCTTGATCTGGTCGGGCGCCTAGTGGACAAGTCGCTGGTGGTCGCGGACAGCGCGCGCGGGGCCGGGCCCAGGCGCTATCGCCTTTTGGAAACCGTGCGTGAGTATGCGCGCCAGAAACTGGAAGATGCGGGCGAGGCTGGCCTGGCCCAAGAGCGCCATCTGGAATTCTATGCTGCGTTCGCCCGGCAGGCGGACAAGGGGTTGCGCGGCACGCAACAGGTGCTATGGTTCACACGCGCCGAGCAAGAGGCGGATAACCTGCGCGCCGCTATGGACCGGCCACAGGCGGTTGTCCCCAATGAAGCCGCGCGGCGTGCCATGCTGAGGAACCAGTTCCTGATCGTGGGTTGCCTTACAGATTTCTGGGAAAGTGGTTATCGCCATGAAATCGTCGCGGCCCTGAAGAGGCTGCTGGCCCTGGATGATCCCGCCGAGCCGACAACCGAACGGGCGAGGGCGCTAAAGACAGGGGGATTTGTGCTCTGGTCACTGAACCGACTCTCGGAGGCCCAGGCTTACCTGCAAGAAAGCATGGCGATTGCCGAAAAGCTAGGTGACACTTTGTCCATGGCCTGGTCATTGTGTTTGCTGGGATGGGCTTTCGTCAGCCTGGGGCAGTACGACAGTGCTGAAATGGCACTAGAACGGTCGTTGGCGATCGTCAGGCCATTGGGAGAGGATGGTCTGGTGGTAGTCGTCAAGGCTTTGACTTTCCTGGGCGAGGTTCCCTATTGGCAAGGGAATTTGCCGAAGGCACGCCAGCGCTGGGAGGAAGCCATTGCTTCCTGCCGAGCCACTGATGATGTCCATCAAGTGGCATATCCGCTGCGCCGGCTGGGGTACGTCATCCTGCGCGATGGTGACTATGGTCACGCCGCCAGATTGATCGGTGAAAGCCTGGAGGCTAATCGCCAGGTGAGGCATCGTCCAGGGATGGTGGCTTGTCTAGCTGGCTTCGCCGCTATCCATCTGGCGCAGGGAAACTTTGAAAAGGCGGCGGTGCTGTGCGGCAGCGTGGAGAGCCTGCTGCAGCGCTTTGGCGGGCCATTCTTCTTCGCCGATGTGGTCGAATACCAGCGCACGATGGCGGAAGTGACGAAGGCCTTGGATGAAGCAGCCCTGGCTGCGGCTTGGTCCAAAGGCCGCGCGTTGACGCTGGAACAGGCCATTGAATTGTCGCATCCGTCGGCGGCAACTGCTTAAGGCCGCCGCTCGACCGATTGCAGGTGGCAGCCACTGTGAGGCGCGTATGCTGGGCGCCGATTGCTGCCCGGCGCAGCATAAGAAGAGGCCGTTCAGCCACACGTGCCACGTGGCTGGTAGTAGTGGATCACATTGGCCAATACCAAATTCCGGCCCAGGTCATCACCTTCGAATTGCTGTGTAAAACGCCCTGACAGCCGAAAAACCACATCTGGTTTGGGTTTATAGCTGCGGCCAAAACATGCGAGTATTCCTGGCTGTCGATGTGCATTGGAATGCGCCAGTTGGAGATGCACCGAGCACCCGGCATACTCAGAGATAGCGTCGCCGAACGTCGTAAATCGGATGATGGCGGGTAGCGCAGAAATGTGTAAACTAGGCGCGATGATCCCGGTACTCGGCTGTCTCCGGCCCCGTGTTGACATCGCCTGGCTGCTGCCCGCCATCGCCCTGGCTTTGGGCGCAGCGCCCTATGGTCCCGACCGGCCAGCCGGCACTACGTTCACTGTTAACAGCACTGCCGATGAGCCGAACGCCACGGCAGGCAGCCCGGTTTGCGACAGCACGCCCTCGCACGTGTGTACCTTGCGCGCAGCAATCATGGCGGCCAACGCCAACCCCGGGGCCGATACGGTGGTGCTTCACGCCGGCCTGTATCATCTGCAGCTCGGCGGCGACGACGAAACGACGGCGGCCGGAGATCTGGACATCACAGAGAACCTGACCGTGGTCGGCGATGGGCCGGATCTGACGATCATCGACGGGAGCCAATTGACGCCGACTGGCCGGCTGTTCGATATCAACGCTGGAGCGGTCGTTACGATGTCCGGCTTAGCGCTTCAGTACGGCAAGGCGCCGGACAACGGCGGCGCGATCCTGGTCGGCGACCCGGCGTTGGCGCAAGGCGCCGGCCTGAACCTATCCAATTGCCGCCTGCTCAATAACCAGGCCGGTCCCCCCGGTCACGGCGGTGCCATCTACAGCGCGCGCGCCGAAAACCAAGTCACCATCAACGACTGCTCAATTTGGGGCAACAGTACCAGCTATGGGGGCGCGATTGATAACCTGGGCAGCCTGACCATCAGCAATAGCCGCGTGACCAGCAACACGGTGGACACGGCGGGCGGCGGGCTCGAAAACGGGGGCGGGACGGTGCTGATCACCAGCAGCACCTTCAGCGCGGACTCCTCCTTCAACGGTGGCGGGATCCACAACACCGGCGGGACGCTGACGATTGTGGGCGGGACCGTCAGCGGCAACTTCGGCGGCCAGGGCGCCGGCATCCTGAACGATGCCAGCCTCGTCATGAGCCAGACTACCGTCACCAACAACTTGAGCAGCGATTCAAGCGGCGGTGGGCTGATGAACCGCGCTTCGGGCGTCGCAATGCTCAGCGGCGTCGCGTTCGTCTCCAATACGGCCAAGTTCCTCGGCGGCGGCCTTTACAATTCCGGCGTCCTGACGCTCACCGGCGCGTTGATCGAGCACAACACCGCCACCGACAACGGGGGCGGCGGCCTAGTTCAGGACGGTGTGACGGCCTGGGTGGCCAGCAGCGCCATCGTCTCCAACTCGGCCCCGTCCGGCGGGGGCATCTTCGTCCTCAGCGGGGCCATCACGCTGACCAACAGCACGGTTAGCAGCAACACGGTCGGTGGCAGTGGGGCGGGCCTGTACAGCCACGGCGCCAGCGCGGTGGTGGACCTGGCGAACGACACGGTCGCTTACAACCTGGCCGGGCAGCTTTTTGGGACGGGCGGCGTCAAGAACGATGCTGGCGGCACCCTCGCCGTTCAAAACAGCCTGATCGCTTGGAACGCCTATCAGGGCCTCCTGGGCTCCCCGGTGTACCTGGCCGATTGCGACGGTAACCTGACCTCGGACGGGTACAACCTGGTGCGGGTGGATTGCGGTTTCACACACCAGACCGGCGACCAGGTGGGAACTCTCAGTACTCCTCTTGACCCGCGGATCGGCCCGCTGGCGAACAACGGCGGTCCCACCCTCACCCACGCGCTGCTGCCTGGCAGCCCCGCGATCGACCGGGGCAACCCGGCCGGCTGCCTCGACCCCTCGGGCACCTTGCTCACCACCGACCAGCGCGGCTACCCGCGCCCGGCCTTCGGCGGCCTGGCGCTGCGCTGCGACATCGGCGCCTATGAGTTGCTGCTGGAGGCCGACCTGTCCGTCGGCGAGCACGACAAGCCTGACCCGGTGCTCCTGGGCGCGCCCCTGACCTACACGGTGGTGGTGACCAACGCCGGCCCGGCCCCGGCGACCGGGGTCGCTCTAGCCGACACTCTGCCGGCAGGCGCGGACTTGCATAGTGTCGTAGCAAGCCAGGGTAGCTGCCTGGGAACGGGGACCGTCACCTGTGCCTTAGGCACGCTTGCGCGTGGAACCCAGCTCACCGTTACCTTCGTTGTAGCCCCTACGGCAACCGGGACGATTGACAATGTGGCGATGGTGACCGCTGACGAATTCGATCCCGTACTGGCGAACAACACGGCCAGCGAGCGCACCGCCGTCGTGCGGGACTTGTTCTTGCCGCTCATCCTACGCGGCCCGTAAGCCAGCCCGAAACGAGGCCGACCAATTACTGCCCCATCACTATGTAAAGTGTCCCATTAATCGGAAAACTACATCCGGTTTGGGTTTATATCTGCGGCCATATGAGAATCAAGTGAACCTGAAGCTCAGCCGGCCCAGACATCAGACCAGCACCGGACAAGCGGCAGCCAGGGCTGACACGTTCCCCCCGAAGGGATGTCGCATGTTAATGTGATCGGCTGCAACATGCCGGGTATTGCTCGTTCGGTCTACCGCCACTGTTCAGAACACCCCGGCCGGGTGCCGACCCCGACGGGGCTTGCCAAGGCTACCGTCGCACCACCGGCAGGGCCACGCCGAAAATCGACGGCGGGATATAGACCACCTTCATGTAACACAGCTCTTGCCTGCCCGAGCTATCGGGGTACCAGATAAACTCGTACACCTTGGCCGAGTTGTCGATGGCGTCGTTATCCGCCTGGGTCGCGGTGTGAAAGCCCACTGCCGTACCCGAGAACACCTCAGTCGTGACGGCAAACGACTTGTCCTTTATTGCTTCGAAGCCGGCAATGGTGTTGGAAATCAGGCTGCCTTGATTGTTATACCCCAGGATGACCGAGGTGACCACTGAGCCGTCGGGCAGGTTGACAGCGGCGTGGAACGTACCACTGGAGGCCTGCAGGCAGCCAAAGTCGGTATCCTGGAAGGGTATGGTCCAGGTCTGGGCGACGAAGGCGTCGCCCGGGATCGCCAGGGTCTGGGCAGCGACTGCGGCCGCCGCGGGCGCGGCCAGCGAGCCCAGCGGCAAAGCCACGACGACCAGGCCCAGCAGGACGAAGAAACCCGTCTTGTACATCGCATCCTCCTTTCGACATCGGAGTGCTAACCTGAGCGCAAGCGTGACCTGATGGAGCGGAGAACTCAGGTTTTCAATTGGCCAAGCAGGTCAGCATTTACCGCGGCGGTGATTCTTCCACAATGGCACGATCGTCCGGCCTGTCTGAGTTTCCGGGCGCATTCGCAGCCCGCCTAGCGGCGGATGAGCGGCAAGAACAGTTGGGACAGCACCGACTGGACCTGGCACAAAAAGCCGCTGCAGGCCGAGTAGCTAGCACTGGCGCTCTGCCCGATGGCCGGCTGGCCGGCCGTGGAGACAATCGTGTAATTGGCCGACGAGGCGGTTTGTCCGCCCGCGGCCAGCACGCTGGATGGGATCGCGTAATTGGCGGACGACCCAGCGCGCGCCACGGCGGCCGAGCCCTGGGCCAGGACCATGATGACGGTGAGGAGCAGCGACAGGCGTTTCATGGTCGTCAGGCTCCTAGCGCTTGCTCACGGTACCATCGCCGCTGTTCGCCGCCCACATGAACGCACCGTCGAAGGCGATGCCGACTGGATTCGCGCCTACGGTGGCAGTGTAGACGTGGAAGCCGTCGCTGGCGCGCAGCACGCTGACGGTGGTCACGGCAGTGTTTGCCACCCACATGTTCGCGCCATCAAAAGCGATGCCCCAGGGACCAAAACCGACGGTGGGGGTCATCACATGAAAGCCGTCGCTGGCGCGCAGCACGCTGACGTTGTTGTTGCCGTGGTTCACGACCCACATATTCACGCCATCGAAGGCGATGCCAGTGGGTGAGCTGCCCACGGTGGGGGTCATGACGTGTTGACCGTCGCTGGCGCGCAGTACGCTGACGGTGCCGTCACCCCAATTCGTCACCCACATGTTCACGCCGTCGAAGGCGATGCCTTCGGGTTGAGTACCGACGGTCGGGGTCATGACGCGCTGGCCGTCGCTGGCGCGCAGCACATGGACGGTGCCGCCGACAAAGCCCGTCACCCACATGTTCGCGCCGTCAAAGGCGATGCCGTGGGGAGCGCCCACGGTGGGGGTCATCACATGCGATCCGTCGTGCGCGCGCAGCACGCTGACGGAGCCGGAGCCATTGTTCGTCACCCACACGTTCGCGCCGTCAAAGGCGACATCATACGGTTCGGAGCCGACCGTGGGGGTCATCACATGAAAGCCGTCGTGGGTTCGCACCACGCTGACGGTGCCAGGGCCAAAGTTCGCTACCCAGACGGCCGAGCCGTCGAAGGCGATGCCTTCGGGTTGACCGCCGACGGAGAACGTGCTCCCGGTGCCGGTGATGGCCGTGTACCACTTAAGCAGCGCGATCTGCTGAGTGGTGGGGCTTAGCCGGGCATAGCGCGCATCTGCCCCAATCTGGGTCAGGTAGCCGGCGTCGTTGCTCAGCCGCGAGACCCCCTGCCCGCCCAAGACCACGTTGCCCGATAGCCGCGCGTCATTGAGAGTGCCGGCGACGATGTCGGCGGCGGAATGGGTGTGGGTAAGCGGCGCGAAGGCGCTCGAGTCCAGCCCGTCGAGCGTCTGGGCGTTAAGGGCATACGGCACCGCCGCCAAGGCCACGTCCGGCGCGAGCTGTTGAAAGCCAATGACGCCGTCGCTGAACCACACCCGCAGGGCGCGCCTGGGCTGCAAGAAAATGCCGCTGGTGATCGGCTGGGTCATGTGGGGCAGGGCCAGGTCGCCCAGGAGCACGTTGAACAGGCCACCGGTCACGTTCAGGCTCACGGCGGTGTTGGGCTGGGCGGTGCTCCCCAGTGCGCTGCCGTCGTTGGTCCAAACCGCCAGGCCGCCAGCGTTGACAATGGCGAACTTGAACTGGCCCAGGCCATTGAAAAGCTGGCCGTTGACCTTCACCTGGCCCTGGTAGGCGAGCGTGGTGGGGGCGCTCAGCGCGACACTGGCGGGGGCGGCGCCCGAATGGGCCGCCAGCGCGGTCAGCAGGCCGGTGACGGCCAGAATGGGTATGGCCAGGGCCACAGCCAACGCCAGTGCCAGGTTCCGGCTCCAGCGGAGTTCAATGATAACCTGATGGGTTTTCATGGGGCTCTCCTTGGGCGGCGTGCTTCAAGCTTAGCACCAGCAGCCTGCGAGTCAATGAAGTGGGGTACCCAAGCCGCCGCACCCGGCCAAGCTGGACCGACGGAAGCCGGCCAGTCAGCCCTATGTGAAGCACCCCGCGATCCGGACAACCACATCCGGTTTGGGTTTAGATCTGCGGTCACAACGCGAAGATGTTTGCTGAGGCCGAGATTGCTCCCGGCCCTGAGCCAATGAGTGCTGGCTTACGGGCAGAACGCTTGTCTGTCCCATCCAAAACAAAAGACCCCCTCACGGGGTCTCGTAGAGAACAATTTCGATATTCGGGCTCGGCAGTAGGGAAGCAAATCGGCTGTAACCCTGTGTTGGACGGTGCGCATAGGAGGTACAGCCAGCAATTCAGCGTAACAATTGATCACGTGTTCAGTGATGGGCGCTGCCAGCCACCCAAAGCGGTCTCAATCCGTTGAGCTACTGCCAAAGCCACCTCCTCGCGCCATGGACGAGCGACGACTTGGACGCCAATCGGTAGCCCCTCGGGCGACGTACCGCCTCGAACGACCACACTCGGCCATCCCGTCAGGTTGTAAGGCTTGGCGTAACTGAAAGTCGAGCCATCCGCAGCGCCGTGCGGCACAGCCGGGTGCGCGCTCACAGGGCAGATGATCACGTCATACGCTTCAAGGAACAAGAGCATCTGGCTGCGGAACATGCCCCATTCCGCCATCAAGTCGATGAGTTCCACGGGCGACAATGCGCTACCAGACTGTGTCCATTCGATGTTAGGAGACATCTGGGTGGTTCCCGCCTTCTGCAGCAGCCGCCGCACCCCAGCACCTCCATCCGCCAATAAAATCCGGGTCCACAGATCGGATGATCGGTCGACCCCCGGCGGTCTCTTTTCCTCTACAGAAAGTCCGGCTTCGGATAGAAGGTGGGCAACCGTCCGGACGACCTCAGCCGTTTCAAGACTGGGAGACGCCAGCCCGTTGTCGAGATAGAAAGCCGCTCGCAATCCTTTGAAACTCACCGAGTCAGGGTCGGCGAGAGGCATGGGGACAATCGCCGGATCGCGCCAATCCATGCCCGCAAGGATAGGCAGCGTCAAGATCAGGTCTTCGACGAAGCGCGTCATTGGGCCAATCTGCGTCAGCGCATCCAGGATCCCGACATCGAAGGATACGATGTGACCGGTTCTCGGCACACGCCCTGAGGTCGGCCTGATGCCAGCGATGCCGCAAAAGTGCGCCGGAACGCGAATGCTCCCGCCCGTGTCACTGCCCACGTCCAGTGGCGACCCGCCGGCCGCAACAATGGCAGCCGCGCCACCGCTGCTCCCACCAGGAGTCCGCGACACATCATAGGGATTGTTCGTCCGACCGTAAACTAAGTTGTTGGTTTCGCCAGCGAGCGTCAATTCTGAGGAGTTGGTCTTGCCTAGCAATATCGCCCCGGCGGCACGTAAACGCGCCACCACGGTGGCGTCCTGCTTCGGCACAAAGGAAGCCCGGCCTTGCGTCGCAGCCGTACTTATGACGTCCGCCGTGTCAAACGTATCTTTGATTGTCATTGGGACGCCGTGAAGCGGCCCCTTGATCTCGCCATGGGCGAGGGCGGCATCGGCTTGGCGTGCCTGGTGACACGCCGTATCGGCTGTCAGTTGCACTACAGCATTAAGTTGAGGGTTCACTGCCTCGATACGCTTCAAATATGCGTTTACAACCTCTTGTGAGGACACTTCCTTGGTACGAATAGCTTGAGCCAGTTTTGTTGCCGAGGTGTAGATTATTGTATCCATAACTATCGCTCCAGCAGACAACTAGCCGCCCAACGATTAAGGGTTGATGCGGAGCGGCGTCCACAGGCCCGCCTTAAGCTCCCACCAGCAGCCGCAAAATCCTGAGTGGAACCAAACCGTTGGTTGACCGGTTGCAGCGTCTTACCAGAATGTGACCCAAGCGTAAGTATGTTGGGATTTAAGGCAAGTCACCTAACCTAAGCTCACTACGAAAATGGAGGCCGAAGCCGGTTGAAAGCTAACGGTTGGACCGGCGCCAAGGAGGGGCGAGGCAAAAGAAAAACTCCACTTGTGCCACTTCTTGCCTCGCCCCCGCGACCAGCGTCGCTACTGACCGAAGAAGATCCCGTTCCGTTCGTGGCCGAGCTCGGCGAATGGGCTAGACGAAGTTGCCAACGGCGCCGAGACGAAATGGTAATGGCCGACTGTGGCCGTCCACTCCATCTGCGCGCCAGTGCGGACAAACTCTCCGCCAAAGCCGCCGTAGACCGGATTAGTGTTCTTGATGTTAAGCCGATCGTTCACGCCACTCCAGGCGACCGTAAACGACACGTGCCCAGTCACTGGCGCGGGGCCGCCCCCAAATAAGGCGTTGGGGGTGGTGCCGTAGTCGAAGATGGGAACGTCGCTCGCCTGGACCACTGCGCTGCCTTTTCCGAGGTTGACTGCGACGCCATCACCGGAAATTGGCAGCGTCCAGAAGAGGCTGGTTGGGGGGAAGGCGGTAGGGTTCAGGTCGTCGACCTGTGCGCCCGGACCGGGCGCAAAGACGTCTATTCAGACAAACCCGAAAGTGCCGTTGTGGATACGACCATCGGTTCCCCGATACACTCCCTTCATGAAGCGCATATCCGAGTCGCGGGTTGGGAGCGTGAGCACTTCGCCGGTGGCGGTGTTCGTCCGGGTGACGGTGCCATTGATGTAGGCGAGACCGAGGAAACCATTGAAGTCGGTGATGGTGGAGGGTTCGGCATCGGCCGGGTCGAACGCACCTGGGCCGAACACATGAAACGCCCCATGCAAGACGGGTGTGCCGCCCGGAATGTGGACCGGGCTGCCATCGCTTTGCGCCGCCGCTGTGAGCGGCTGCCACAACTCTGAGGCCAAGGTGGCGCCCAACCCGACGGCGCCCGCTAACTTGAAGAATTGCCGCCGCGATACGGCGTGTCGTCCTATCGGGACCGAGGTGGGTTGGGGGCAGGCTTGGCGATAGGCCTCAGCTCTGCGCGCATATTCCTCTGTCTGAAGGCTGCGAATCCACATACTGTCCTCCCTCTACAGTTCTGCGCGACTGCTAGCAGGCATGCGGTTGTGTCATGTCATAGGCCGTCGCCTCCCATCGAGCCAGGCCAGGCAAGCGCATGGAAAACTCCAGGTGCAGTTGAACGCCGTGAGGAAAAAAACGGAGCGAAGTGAATTCCCCCATCAACAGCCAATTGCGGACAAAGCCGCTAGGATTTACTGTAAATCACTAAGAAAGGTAAGTCAATATATAGTTTCGCAGGGGTTTTGCAGACTAGCATATCGAAGGCCCTCTAGGTTGCCACCATACCACGGCTGGTTAGGCGGGCGCGTCAAAATGCTATGTAAAGTTGCCAATTAACCTGAACGTCACTTCGGGTTTGGGTTTATGTCTGCGGACACAACGAGGCGAAATGCTGCCATCAAGCGAGCAGTGACTCATCCGTGATGTTAGGTCAGCTTCAACTTTCCTATGGCTCGGCGCCCCTGAGCCTTAATCAGGCCGATGGGCTCGCCATGTGAGTTGCCCCTGACCTACGATTGTTCCATGTTGGTCACGGACTGCAATGGTGATGGGGTTACCCGCT
>Ga0070730_10002821_pt1 | contig 15757 bp, 12 predicted proteins | sample Coa_R1_3_FD_66447 | JGI IMG/M metagenome (GOLD analysis project Ga0070730, IMG submission 66447) | Surface soil microbial communities from Centralia Pennsylvania, which are recovering from an underground coalmine fire - Coalmine... | ecosystem: Environmental > Terrestrial > Soil > Unclassified ...
CGACGTCCAGGCGCAGCAGGAGTGGCCGCCGACGCTGGGGACGGGGTTGGCCGGATCGTAGAGGTACTGGTCGGAGGCCGCGGCCGTCTCCTCGGCCGCGACCCGATCGCCGAACTCGGTGGCCGCGTGGGCGGTCGCCTCGCCCCGGGCGCCGCGCGCGGGCGGGACGAGGCTCAGCACCCCATCGCCCATCACCGAACCGGCGTGACCGCCGCTGGCCAGGTACCAGGGCTGGTAGACCGTTCCCGCCAGAGGCCATTGCCTGGCCACATGCCAGCGGTTCTCGCCCATCACGAAGTAGTCGACCCGCGGCCCCTCGGCGACGCCGTTGTTCTCGCCTTTCAGGAAGTGGTCGAACCAGGCGATCGTGAGTTCATTGACCGGGCTGTCGGCCACCGGCCCGATCGCCTTCAGCCGCGGGCTGACCGGGCTCTCCGCCCGCCCCCAGCCGAGGTGCTCCCACGGCCCGATGACGATGCGCTGGTTCCGGCGCGCCAGTTCGGTGGCGCCCTTCGCCTGCACCCCCACGAAGTTGCGCAAGGCCCCGTCGACGAAGGCGTCGTACCACCCGTCGAAGGCCAGCACCGGCACAGCCACCTTGTCGTAGCGGCTCTGGATGCTGAACGCCTGCCAGTAGGCGTCGTCGGCCGGGTGTTTCACGGCGTCGAAGAAGTAGGGAGCCACGACCGGGTCCCGCGGCTGGAAGATCGGCAGCTCCGCGTAGGGCGTGAACCGCAGCCACCTGGCGACGTCCTTGGATCCGGCCTTCAGGCTCTCGACCGTTGCGGTGTCGCCCCGGTGGACCGCGGCGCTGCGGGTGATCGTCTGCATCATCCAGGACTCGATGAACGCCAGGCGGAAGGCGCCGTCCTCGTAGGTCCAGCCGTCGTAGTAGTCCGAGGCGGTGTTGGACGGGACGATCGCCTTCAGCGACGGCGGCGCGCCGGTGGCGGCCAACCACTGGGTCGCGCCCACGTAGGACGAGCCGTACATGCCGACCCTGCCGTTTGAGCCGGGGAGGCGCGCGGCCCACTCGACGCTGTCGTAGCCGTCGTCGCGGTCGTGGGCGTACTCGTAGAAGTCGCCGTCCGAGGCGCCCTGGCCACGGATGTCCTGGATGACCACGATGTAGCAGTGGGAGGCGAACCACTCCGGCGTCTGGAACCTGGCCGGCTGCACCTGCGCCTCCGCCTTGCCGTACTGCGTGCGCATCAGGATCACCGGAACCGGCTGGGCGGTCGTCGGCCGATAGACGTCGGCCCGCAGGATCACCCCGTCGCGCATGCGCGCCTCGACGTCGGATTGCTTGGTCACCGCGCACGCGCCACGCCCCTCGCCGGGAGGCCAGGCGGCCAGGGCGGTGGCGGGGACGGCGAGGAGGAGGGCAATGAGGACTGCAGACCGGATTGTTGTGCGCATAAGGAGAACCCCCCCTCTGTTGCCGAGTCCGCAAGTTTGCATAACATGAGTTCGTTGCACGGAAGACCGCCATGTCCAAAACAGTGATGCGGGTCGGCGGCGAGGGGGCCTCCGGCAGTGTCGCGGGGCACATGCGCGACTGCTCGCGTGCAGAACGAGTCCATCGAGTGGCTCAAGACGGAGCTACTCCAAGCGTTCGCTGCGCCGGACAGGGCGTATCGCCCGTTGGTCGTCGGGGAGGTCGTTCAGCGTAACAGACGCTCCGAGGCGCGCTGAAGTTGGAGCGCCGAGCCCCGCGGCGGGCAGTGTCAGCCCTAGCAAACGTCCGCCAATGCCTCTTCATGGAGGCAAGGACAGCCTGATCGCAGACGTCGGGATCTGCGGCGAAATGCAATCGGTGGCTACGCAAACTCTCACGTTCTTGGCGCCGGCGGCATGAGAGGCGCTCCGCCTACCCGCCAATTCACGTCAGCCGGTCCGCTTCGGATGTTCGAACACCAGGCACGTCGTCGTCGCATGCGCAAGCAGCCGATCCCTCGCATCGGTGATGCGCGCCTCGGCGGTGGCGGCGCGGCGGCCGGCATTGAGCACGCGGCCCTCGGTGCGGATCACGCCGCTCGTCTCGCTCATGCGGCGCACGAATGAGATCTTGAATTCCAGCGTGGCGTAACCCGTGCCCGCGGGCAGCGTGCTCTGCACCGCGAGCCCCATCGCGGAATCCAGGAGGATCGCGGCGTAGCCGCCATGCACCGAGCCGATCGGATTGTAATGGCGCAGACCCGGCACGCTGTGAATCACAACGGCGCCAGGTTCGACCGTGCAGTCGAACGGCTCGACCGTCTGCATGATCGGCGGCTCCGGCAATCGTCTCGCGAAGATCGCGCGGACAAAATCGAGCCCCGACATCGACGCCATCACGTCGATGGGCACGATGCCGTATTCGATGGCCTGGCTGCCGTTACCTGACGAAGCCATCGAGTGGTGTCATGTAAATCGGGTGGAAGTCCGCGTTCGCCTTCTTGAACTCGTCCGAGGGCGCGCCGTAGATCACCCAGCGCGTGAGTTTGGCCACCGCGAAGAACGCCTCCGCGAATGGCCCGAAGCTTTCCGCTTGGTGGAGCAGGACCGCCTTTGAATCCGTGTAGCGTTCGAAGAAGTCGACCGTCTTCCCGTCGTCCCCGATGTGGCACTCGAACTGCAGTGCGCCCGGCTCCTTCTCCGTCGCGGCCACGAGCTTTGGTATCAGCGGCGTGAACCTGTCCATCTGATCGACGGTGACGGTGAACACCCAGTACACCTGTTCGCTCCGCATCCCTGCCTCCGTGGTACGGCGCCTCGAGGCCCACACGACGACGACAATCGGCGCATCTCGAACAGGCCACGGTCTTGGAGGCTGTTGTTGCGTCGGGGACGTTCCTGCGGTCCAGGGAGTCACGACCTCGCCGACGGCCATATCCTGGAAGTCTCTCGCCGGCAGGTTCTCAGTTTGAAATCAAGCTCGGTTGGCAGGGCATGGCGCCCCGACCGCGGCGCGCTATGGTGCCGCAATGAAATGGAAAGTGAACTGGATAGTCGCGTTCCTGGCTCTCGCGAGCATCCTCGCCGGTGGCGCCATCTTCTCCCGCGATGTTCTTGCGGGAGTTGCGCTCATCGCCGTGGGCGGCATTCTCGCCATCCGCATCTTCAGCCGGAAGCGCGACGCCTGAAGGACCCAAAGGCGAGACGCACCCGGGCGATGTCATCGCCTTGACTCTGGAACAAAGAGCGAACAAATTGAGCTGACAGCGGGAGGCGACCCATGAAACCCAAGATCTCGATCATCACCCTGGGCGTCGCCGACGTCGCGCGCTCGATGCGTTTCTACCGCGACGGGCTTGGGTTCCCGACCCACAACTACACGGACGGCGACGACTTCGCGATGTTCGCGCTCGAGGGAAGCTGGCTGGCGCTCTATCCTCGGGAGGCGCTGGCTGAAGACGCGCAGGTCGGTTCGGCCGGGTCAGGGTTTCCGGGTTTTTCGCTGGCCCACAACGAGCCCTCCCCCGAAGCGGTCGATGCGGCGTTCGCCGAGGCGCTCGCCGTCGGCGCGACGGCGGTGAAGCGGCCGGAGAAGGTGTTCTGGGGCGGGTATTCCGGCTATTTCGCCGATCCCGACGGCCACCTGTGGGAAGTCGCCCCAATCCCTTCACCGATCTGACCTGATCCGGATGTCGAGGACGCTCTTGACTTCATACTAATGCAAACTATGAGTGAGTTTCGCTCTTTGCCATCGTGAACCCCCCATGCAGCGAAGCCGCGCGAGCGGCGGCGCGCGCCCTCCGGCCGCGCCGCGGGCGCCTCCACTCCCCTCCCAGAAGCTCGCAGGACCGGCGCACGAGCAGGCTCTCCGAGAAAACTGTCATAATTTCAATTTCTTGTCTCCAGTCTCAGCGTCGACAGAGCGCCAAAACGCTCCCAGAGAACGCCCGCCTGACCCCCCCGCAGATCCCCGCCAGCGCCCCCCCAGCACCCCGGAATCGCCCCGCGAACTCCCCGTCGCCTCCCCGCGCGCTCCCCACTGCCGCCCCAAGCTCCTGCGACTTGAATCATTGCGGAATCAGAGAATCCCAGCACCGTATCAACGGTGATCAACGGTGGATCCCGCTCTCGAGTGCGCTCCCGGGGCCTGCCAAAACCTGCCAGAACCTGCCAGAACGGCGCCATGACCGAGACCGCCACCCACGCCGCCCCGCACGCCCCCGGGGAGGCCGCCGTCGACCAGATCCGCGAGGCCGTCCGCGCCCTCTGCGCCCGCTTCCCCGGCGAATACTGGCGGGTGCTCGATCGCGAGCGGAAGTATCCGTCCGAGTTCGTGGCGGCGATGACCGAGGGCGGCTATCTCGGCGTGCTGATCCCCGAGGCCTACGGCGGCAGCGGCCTCGGGCTCTCGACCGCGGTGGCGATCCTGGAGGAGGTCCACGCCGCCGGCTGCAACGCCGCCGCCCTGCACGCGCAGATGTACACCATGGGCACGGTCCTGCGGCACGGCTCGGCGGAGCAGAAGAGGGCGTGGCTGCCGAAGATCGCCACCGGCGAGGTGCGGCTGCAGGCCTTCGGCGTCACCGAACCCACCGCCGGCACCGACACCACCTCGATCTCCACCACCGCGGTGCGCCGGGGCGAGACCTATGTGGTCAACGGCCAGAAGGTGTGGACCTCGCGCGCCGAGCATTCCGACCTGATGGTGCTCCTGGCCCGCACGACGCCGAAGGAGGCCGTCGGCCGCAAGAGCGAGGGCCTCAGCGTGTTTCTGGTCGACATGCGCGAGGCCCTGCGGCGGGGCATGACCATCAAGCCGATCCGCACGATGATCAACCATGCCACCACCGAGGTGTTCTTCGACAACCTCGAGATCCCGGCCTCGTCGCTGATCGGCGAGGAGGGCAGGGGCTTCCGCTACATCCTCGACGGCATGAACGCCGAGCGTATCCTGATCGCCGCCGAGTGCGTCGGCGACGCGCGCTGGTTCACGGAGAAGTCGTCGGCTTACGCCCGCGAGCGGGTGGTGTTCGGCCGGCCGATCGGCCAGAACCAGGGCGTCGCCTTCCCCATCGCCCGCGCCTACGCCGCCGCCAGGGCCGCCCGGCTGATGACCTATGAAGCGGCGCGGCTTTACGACAAGGGCCGGCCGTGCGCCGAGGAGGCCAACACCGCCAAGCTGCTGGCCAGCGAAGCCTCCTGGGCTGCCGCCGACACCTGCCTGCAGACCCACGGCGGCTTCGGCTTCGCCGAGGAATACGACGTGGAGCGCAAGTTCCGCGAGACGCGCCTCTACCAGGTCGCCCCGATCTCGACGAACCTGATCCTCTCCTACCTCAGCGAGCACGTCCTGAGGATGCCACGGTCGTATTGATCTGGGCTCGCCTCGATCGATCACGCTAGATTGGCGCGAACAAGGATTGGGAGCGGAACCACGATGACCGGAGTGTTGGACGGCAAGGTGGCGGTGATCACCGGCGGAGCCGCGGGCATGGGGCTGGCGACGGCGCGCCTCTTCCTCGAACAGGGCGCCAAGGTGGTGGTCGGCGACCTGCAGGAGGGGGAGACGGGCGCGCTTGCGGCGAGGTTCGGCGACTCGGTCAGCTACCTGCGCACCGACGTCCTCTTCGAGGGCGACGTCGAAGCGCTCATCGGCCACGCCGTGCAGACCTACGGCGGGCTCGATGTGCTTTTCAACAACGCCGGCTATGGCGGCACCATCTCCGCGCTCGATGAGCTCAAGGCCGAGAGCGTCGACCGCAGCATCGGGGTGCTGCTGAGGGGCGTCATCCTCGGCTACAAGCATGGCGTCGCGGCGATGAAGGCGCGGGGCGGCGGCAGCATCATCTCCACCGCCAGCGTCGCCGGCCTCTGGGGCGGCGGCGGTCCGGTGATCTACAGCGTCTGCAAGGCGGGCGTGATCCACCTCGCCAAGTGCGCCGCGATCGAGCTCGCCCCTCATGGGATCCGATCGAACGCCATCTGTCCCGGAGCCATCCGCACCCAGCTGCTGTCGCGGGCCTACGGGGTGTCCAAGGCGGAAGCGGAACCCTTCCGCGCCTTCCTGGCCGAGCGCGCCGAGGCGGGCCAGCCGATCCCCCGGATAGGCGAGCCGGACGACATCGCCCAGACCGCGCTCTTCCTGGCTAGTGCGGCTTCGAAATTCATCACCGGCCAGGCGATCGCGGTGGACGGCGGCTACAGCGCCGACCCGGCCGCCGATCAGGGCCAGCGCGCGGCGCTCTCGGAAGCGCTCGCGGCTTTCAGGGCGCGTGCCGCCGCGCCCGCGTAACCCTCTGGGCGATCGGATCGATTGGGGTCATGATCGGTTGGAAGCGGCGCGCAGGGCCGCACTCCGGGAGGACGAACGATGGTTGTGACGCACGGCTTTACGATCACCCCGCTGGAAGCGACCTTCGGGGCGGTGGTCACCGGCCGCCGGCTGGCGGAGATCGACGAGGCGGCGTTCGCCTGGCTCTACACCGCTTGGCTTGACCGCGCCTTGCTGATCTTCCCGGGCCAGCACCTCACCCGCGAGGAGCAGGTCGCCTTCGCCCGCCGCTTCGGGCCGCCGGAGTTCGAGATCGCCCCCTTGAGCAACGTCCGCCCGGACGGCTCGGTCCGCGCGGCGGCGGAGGGCGACGAGGTGGTCAAGACCCTGCTGGGCAACATGGGCTGGCACCACGACAGCACCTACATGCCGGTCCAGGCCAAGGGCGCGGTGTTCTCCGCCCACGTCGTCCCCCCCGAGGGCGGCGAGACCGAATGGGCCGACATGCGCGCGGCCTACGATGCGCTCGACCCGGCCCTGCGCGCCGAGATCGAGCCGCTTCGCGCCTTCCATTCCCTGCGCTACAGCCAGTCCAGGGCGGGGTTTTCACCCGCCAGGGGCGTCACCCCCTACGGCTTCGACGTGGACCAGCCACCCCTGCGGCCCCTGGTCAAGACCCACCCCGAGACCGGCCGGCGCAATCTCGTCATCGGCCGCCACGCCTTCGGGATCCCGGGCCTGACGCCCGAGCGTTCGCAGCGGCTGCTCGATGACCTGTGCGATTTCGCCTGCCAGCCGCCGAGGGTCCACAGGCACAGCTGGACGCCGGGCGAGGTGGTGGTCTGGGACAACCGCCGCCTGATGCACCGCGCCTGCCCGTGGGACATGACGCAGCCGCGGGTGATGTATCACTCCCGCGTCGCCGGCGATCCGGTCACCGAGTTCGCCGCCGGCGTGGAAGGCGTCGCCCACCCCGCCTGACGGGAAAAGCCGAGAAGGCTCAGGCGGTGAAGGTCGCCGCCTTAGTCCTGGCGCGCACGGCGCCGCCGAGCAGGCCGAAACCGACCAGCATCATCGTCCAGGCCGCCGGCTCCGGAACCGCGCCGCCGGCGCTGACAAGGTCATAGAAGAAGTAGGCGCCATCCAGGGTCGCCGGGGTGGCGAGCGTGTCGATGGTGAAATCGTTGGTGAACGAATCCCAGGTGAACGCGGCGTTGGTCGGCGGGAAGTTCGCGGTGTAGCTGGCCAGCGACCCCGACGTCGAGCTGATATAGTTGAACGTATTCACCAGTGTGCCGCCGTCAAAGAAGCTGAACGTACCGGTTACGGCGGTATTTTCGTTTGGAAACGAGCTGCCCGTGTGAATCTCAAGGATATTGGTGTACAGCATGGACACGGGTATAGTGTAAGGCATATCCAGCGTTACGGTCGAATCGATGGTGTCGCCCATGGAGACCGTGAAGGCGTTGGTCGAATCGAGCCCGCTGAGCGGCAGTATGTAACGGTCGTAGTGCTTGCCGCCGGAATTGAACGAGCTGTGCGTGAAGTTGGCGACGACACCCGAGAGGCTGTCGGAGAAAGTGGTCGCCTGCGCCTGCCCCGCGGCGAGCGCAGCGACGCCCGCGACGGCGAGTGACTTCAAAACGTGGTTCATCGATAGATCCTTGTTACCAAGATGAGCGCACGACGGCTTCACTTGGACGCCTTATTGTCGGCCTTGGCAAGGCGACATTCTGTCAACTCGGACGTTCGCAGTCATTTTGGGGCGAAAAGCCTCAATTCGGGGGCGTCAGCCAGCGCCTCATCCACGCCTCCACCGTGGCGTACCACTGCACCGAGTTCTGCGGCTTGAGCACCCAGTGGTTCTCATCCGGGAAGTACAGCAGTTCGCTGGGCACGTGCCGCAGCTGGGCGGCGCCATAGGCGCCCATGCCCTGGTCGAGGGGAACGCGGTCGTCGCGCCCCGAGTGCACCACCAGGATCGGCGCCGTCCAATCGGCCACATGGTCGACAGGATTGAAGCGCTCGACGAAATCCGGCTTCTCCCAGGTCGCGCCGTCGTTCTGCGCCTGCTGGAAGCCGGGGATGTCGGTGGAATAGCTCATCAGACGCACGTCGAAGACGCCGTCGTGGTCGACCAGGCAGCGCCAGGGCTTGGCCCACTCGCCGGCGATCCAGGCGATCATGTAGCCGCCGTAGGAGCCGCCGAGGGCGCAGGCGCGGTCGCCGTCCAGGTAGGCGTAGTGGGCGAGGGCGTAGGCCCAGCCCTTCTGCAAATCCTCCAGGGGCCGGTCGCCCCAGTGGCCGACGATCGACTTGGCGAAGGCCTCGCCATAGCCGGTGGAGCCGTGGAAATCGACCGTCACCACCGCATAGCCCATGCCCGACCACACCTGCGGGTTCCAGCGGTAGCTCCAGGCGTTGCCGAAGGTTCCATGCGGCCCGCCGTGGATCAGGAAGGCGACCGGATACCGGCGCCCGGGCTGGTAGTCCGCCGGCTTGACCACATAGCCGTGCACGGTCTCGCCGTTCCAGCCGGTGAAGCTGAAGGGCTCCGACGGCGCCATCGGCGTCGGGGCGAGGGCTTCGGCGTCGACGTGGGTCAGCTGGCGGGCGCCGCCCTTCGTCCATTCGAACAGCTCGGCGGGGGAATCGAGGGCGTCGCGGCTGTAGACCAGCACGCCCTTGGCGGCCGAGAAGCCGGCGACATGGCCCGCGCCGGTCAGCGGCCGGGCGGCGCCGCCGGCGACGTCGACCGCATAGAGGCGATCCTGGCCGATATCCTCGGCCGTCGCATAGAGGGTGGCCCCGTCCGGTGACCAGGCGATGTCGGCGAAGGAGCGGTCCAGACCGGCCGCCAGCTCCCTCACCGCGCCGCTCGCCAGGTCGCGCACCATCAGCCGCGCGCGCGGTGCGGTGAACACCGACCCGGCCTGGGCCAGATAGGCCAGCCGCGTTCCATCGGGGGAGACCACCGGGTCGGCGTCGGAGCTCGTCCGCGACCAGGTGAACTGCGCGGGCGCCGCCCCGCCATGGATGGCGACCCGGTAGAGGCTGCTGGGCTCACCATAACCCTGGGCCGAACCGGAGGGCCGGGCGGAGAAGATCACCGACTGGCCATCGGGGGTGATCGCGAACGCCGAGTCATCGCCCTCGGGCCGCGAGACGATATCGGCCTTGTAGCCGGGGGTGAGCGCGACCGCTTCGGCGGCAGGGGCGCCATCGCCCAGCGGGACGGCGAACAGGCTGACGAACCGGCCGTCCAGGTAGCTGTCCCAGAACCGCGGCGTGCCCCCGTCGTAGACCGTGCCGGTGGCCTTGGTCTTCGCCTTGGCCTCCTCCTTCGCCTTGGCGCAGGCCAGGCTGGAGCAGCCGGGATCGACCGTCACGGCCGCCACCAGCGTCCGGCCGTCCGGGGCGATGCGGAACAGGCTCACCTCCACCGGCAGGGCGGTGACCGCCCTGGCCTCGGCGCTTCCCGCGGCCGCGCGCCACACCTGGCCCGAGCCGGACCGCGACGACAGGAAGTAGAGCCAGCGGCCGTCCGCCGACCAGCGCGGCGAGGTGGGCGTCGGCTCGTGGTCGCGGATCAGCCGTGGCGGGCCAGCGGGCGCGGACCGGTCCAGCACCCAGAGCGCGTTCCAGCCACGATTGCCCTCCCAGTCGGTCGAGCGGACGTTGTAGGCCACTAGCCGCCCGTCCGGAGAGACCCGCGGGTCCGACACCCGGTCGAGAGTCGCCAGGTCCTTGGCCGTGAACGGCCGCGCCTGAGCCGCGCCGAAGCCCGCCAGCGCGACGAGTGCGGCGCAAAATAGGTTCTTGAACATAGAGAGACTCCCGCCCGAGGCGGGAACCTAGCCCAGCCGGCTCCCGACGGAAACCGCTGCGCGCCCCCTCTGCCACGCGCCTGCGGCGCGCGCCACCTCCCCCTCGCGAGGGGGAGGAAGATTCCTTCTCCCCTGCGAAGCGGGGGGGATGGCTGACCGGAGGTCAGACGAAGGGGGCGTTCACTCCGCCGTCCAGCCGCCGTCGATGGAGAGGTTGGCGCCGGTGATCTGCTTGGCGGCGTCGGAGCACAGGAAGACGACGAAGGCGGCGACTTCCTCGGACGTGACGAACTGCTTGGAGGGCTGGGCTTCCAGGAGGACGTCGTTGATGACCTGCTCGCGGGTCATCCCGCGCGCCTTCATGGTGTCGGGGATCTGGGCTTCCACCAGAGGCGTCCAGACGTAGCCCGGGCTGATGCAGTTGACCGTCACCCCGTGGGTGGCGGTCTCCAGGGCCACGGTCTTGGTCAGGCCGGCGATGCCGTGCTTGGCGGTCACATAGGCCGACTTGAACGGCGAGGCGACCTTGGAGTGGGCCGAGGCGGTGGAGATGATCCGCCCCCAGCCCCGCGCCTTCATGCCCGGCACCGCCGCGCGCATGGCGTGGAAGGCGGCCGACATGTTGATGGCGATGATCTGGTCCCATTTCTCGATCGGGAACTCCTCCACCGGGGCGACGAACTGGATGCCGGCGTTGTTGACCAGGATATCCACCGAGCCAAAGGCCTTCTCCCCATCGGCGATCATGCCGGCGATCTGATCGGCCTTGGTCATGTCGGCCGGGGAGTAGCGGGCCTTGACGCCGAACTCGGTCTCGATGGCCGCGCGCTCCTTCTCGATGTCCTCCGGCTTGCCGAAGCCGTTGATCGTCACGTTGGCTCCCTCCTTGGCCAGGGCGCGGGCGATGGCGAGGCCGATGCCGCTGGTCGATCCGGTGACGACGGCGTTCCTGGTGGAGAGGGTCATGGCTGTTCCTTGCAGGTGACGGAGAGCGGATTTCAGGCAGGGTAGGCGCGCGGCGAACGGCCGGGGCTGGTCAGGTCGCGCGCCTCTTGGCCAGGAGCCGCTCGCAAGCCGCCGGCGCGCGCTCCTTCCTGAAGTGCTCGTCCTCGTCGAAAGTCTGGAAGCTGGTCCCCACGCCCGGGTCGACGATCTCGTGGCGCCTGTGGAAGGCGCGCTCCACCACCCCCACACCCGAGGCCCAGTGCTCCAGCATGGTGGCGCGAGAGAACTCATAGTCCTTCGACTGGCTCTCGTAGGCCTTCCGCCGATAGATCAGCTGGACGATCGTGATGGCGTTCTCGGTGCTCAGTTCGCCGAGGTCGCGGGCGACTTCGCTCGACGCCAGCTCCGGCGGCAGGCTCTCGATCAGCTGGCGGGCGAGGCACTTCAGCTCATGCGTTCGCCGGGCCTGGTCCGTATTGAGGCGCGTACGGCTGGAGTAGCGGATGTCCTTTTCCCGCTCCGCCGCCTCCACCAGGTTCTTCGGCATCGGACCGGCGGCGGGAAACAGGTCGACCTGGAAGATCAACAGATCGGGATTGTCCGGCTCCTCGAGCACATACTCCAGGGGAGTGTTGGAAACCAACCCGCCATCCCAGTAGAACTCGCCGTCGATCTCGATCGGCGGCAGGCCCGGCGGCAGGGCGCCCGAGGCCATGATGTGCTCGGGCCCGATCCGGTCGCGACGATTGTCGAAATAGGCGAAGTTGCCGGTGCGGATGTTGACCGCGCCGACGCTCAGCCGCGTCTCCCCGGCGTTGAGACGGTCGAAGTCGACCAGCCGCTCCAGGGTCGCCTTCAGCGGCGCGGTGTCATAGAAACTGATCGCCGCGGGCGTGCCGGTCGGTTGCAGCGGCGGCGGCGGAAAACGCGGCGCGAAGAATCCGGCGACGCCGAACATCATGGCGCCGGCGGCGTTGACTTGGCTGACGGCGCCCCGGGTCGATCCTCCGAGGCCCCAGGTGGGAGCCTGCGGGCCGCCGGAAACCAGGTTCCAGAATTCCCTGAGGCGATCGACCTGCTTCTCCGGCGGGTTGCCGGCGATCAGGGCGGCGTTGATCGCGCCGATCGAGATTCCGGCGACCCAGTGAGGGCGCAGCCGATGCGCCGCCAGCGCCTCGTAGACGCCGGCTTGGTAGGAACCCAGCGCTCCGCCGCCCTGCAGCACCAGGACCCGCCGAGCCCTGCTTCCGTTTGAATCCGTCGCCGCACGAGCCCCTGAATCCGGCATGGGGTGATCCTCGACGCAGCCTGTGCGCTGCGTCGCACACCTATGTGTGCGACCGCGGGAGTTCAACGCACCTTGGATTTTTCCTTTTCGAGGTCGGGCGTATGCCCGCCGGTGCTCGCGGTCTGGGCGAGAACGGTCTCCTGAAGGGCGGCGGCGGCCCGTTCGTTGCCCATGATCTTCTGCATCACCGCCTGGCCGGCGCGCTCGAACGACTCGCGGTGCTCGATGACATACTGCCGCGAGGTGCGGTAGCCTTCGAGCAGGCCGTTGACCTCCGGGATCACGTGTCGCGCCACCAGGTCCCAGCTGCGCAGGGTGTTCTCGCGGTTGGCCCAGTCATGGGCGAAGCCGATCACCGTGCCGAACCCGCCGCTGAGCTCCTGCAGCCGCCGGATCGCCGCCACCAGGTCGTCCGGCGTGCCGATGACGCCCACCGCGCCCGGGGCGAAGGCGGTCTTGTCGACAGCCTCGTCGGCGGAGCCGTAGGCCACCGCGCCCGGCCGCATCAGGGTGCCGACGTTGTATTCGTTGTGCCAGCGCATCAGCCCCTCGCCGGCTTGCGCCCTGGCCTCGGCGCGGGTCTCGGCGAGGTGCCAGACCATGAGCACGCGCCAGTTCTTGCGGTCCACGACCCCGCCGTGCTTGGCCGCCGACTCCTCGGCGAAGCTCCACTGGGTGGGCAGGGAGAGCAGACCGGCGGTGGACATCGAGCCGATGGAGATGACCCCGGCCCCGTATTTGCCGGCCAGGGTCATCCCCGAGGGGCTGACCTGGGAGGCGACGACGAAGGGCATCTCCTCCTGGAGCGGGAACAGTTGCAGCCGCGCGTCGTGCAGGGTGAACCAGTCGCTCTCATGGGTGACCCGCTCGCCCGCCATCAGGCGCTTGATGACGCCGATCGCTTCGTCCTGGCGGTCGCGCTGCACCATCGGATCGATGCCCAGCACATAGGCGTCCGAGGGCAGAGCGCCCGGCCCCGAGCCGAAGATCGCCCGCCCGCGGGTCATGTGATCGAGTTGGACCATGCGCTGGGCCACGTTGAACGGGTGGTGGTAGGGCAGGGAGACCACCCCCGTACCGAGCTTTATGGTGTGGGTGTGCTCGCCGACCGCGGCGAGGAACAGCTCCGGCGAGGCGATCACCTCCCAGCCGGTGGAGTGGTGCTCGCCGCACCAGAACTCGTCGAAGCCCAGCTCATCCAGCCGCTTGGCGAAGGCGATGTCGCTGCGCAACTGCAGCGTCGGGTGCTCGCCGATGGGGTGGTGCGGGGCGAGGAAGGCGCCGAACTTGATGCGTGTCATCTCTTGGTCAGTCCTCTAAGTTTGGTCTCTGGTCATAGACCAGTTGGCGGCTCCGATCACAATGGGTCTCGTGAACGCGCCGAGGGGCGGATCTCGAACGCCAGTTCATGGTCTCCCGCGCCGATGCGATAGCGCTCCAGAGTGTCCGGCCCGCAGCTGCCCGTGCCCAGGCCGCGCTGGCGGACGTCGAGGTTGACGATCACCTCGGCGCGGGGGGCGAGGTCGGTGGTGTGGCGGGCGGCGAACAGGTCCTCCGGCGTGAAGCGCGTCGCCGAGCCTTCGCAGGGCTCGCTCGGCGTGAAGCGCACGGCGGCCGCCCCGCCGGTGAGCTCCATCCACCTGAGCCCGGTCTTGTTCCCGTGCTCCTGGGGGACGACGTAGGGGACATACTGGCCGCTCACCGTCCCTGACCAACGGCCGATGGCGCCGGCGCGCTGCCGGTCGACGTAGGTGTCGAGCGGTCCGCGCCCGAACCACTCGAGGCCCTCGAAATCGTCCGGCAGGGTCAGGGTGACGCCGAGCCGTGGCAGGTCGTCCAGGGCGGGATGGACGCGGAACGTGTTGCTCACCGTGATGACGCCGTCCGGCCCGAACGAATAGCTGTGGGTGTGCACGACAGCTTGTTCGGCGGCCACGCACGAGATCGCCTGGACGATCGTCACCACCGGACCCGCATCGCCCTGCGCCACACTCAGCGACGCGGGGAGAAACATCGGCCGGTCGATCCCGGCCGCCAGCCAGCGCCCCAGCGGCTTGCGCCGCTGGCCGGTCCAACCCTTGATGCCGTCGTTGTCGGTGGCCCCACGCCAGACCTGCAGCCGCGGGCCGGCGATGAGGATGGGGTGGTTGCGCCAGGTCAGGCGGGTCAGCCGGCCCTCGGTGGCGGAGAATACAGCCTCGAAGCCCTCGTCGAGGATCGTGACGCCATCGGCACGCTCGATAGTCTCCGGCGTCGCCCCCGGAGCGCCGGCGTCCCGCCGGCTTCTTGTTTGGGGGGCAGAGCCGGCGGGACGCCGGCGCTCCAACTGAACCCACGCCACCTCATGACCCGCCGGCGCCCACTTCGTCGGTTCGGCGAGGGCGAAGCGCACCGTCAGGAACATCTCCCGATCCTCGGATACGGACATCGCCGGCAGATCCAGCACCAACGTCTCGCTCGCCCCGGGTGGCGTTGCGAGGCGGCGCAGCGCCCCCGACGCCACCGGTTCGCCGCCAGCCTCCAGCACCCAGCTCCCGGTCAGGTCGGAGAGGTCGGTGAAGTCGCGCTTGTTGCGCACCGTGACGCGCCCCGTCGCCTCGTCCTCCCAGGCGACGTCCACCGGCTGGGCCAGTTTCTTGAATTCCCAGAGCCCGGGATGCGGCGTGCGATCGGCCCCGACGATGCCGTCGCAGCAGAAGTTGAGGTCGTTGGGCGTGTCGCCGAAGTCGCCGCCGTAGGCCATGAACGGGCGGCCCTGCGCGTCGCGCCGGAGTATTCCGTGGTCGGCCCACTCCCAGACGAAGCCGCCCTGCAGGCCATGCCAGGCCTCGAAGGCGTCCCAGTAGTCGGCAAGGCTGCCGTTGGAGGCGCCCATGGCGTGGGAGTATTCGCACAGGATCATCGGTCGTCGGTCGGTCGGGTCATTGTCCCGCGCCCAGGCGACGAGGGCGTCGACGGCCGGATACATCGGGCAGATCAGGTCGCTGGCCACCCGTCCGCCGTCCGCCGTCCCCGGCCCCTCGCCGAAGCCGGAGCGCACCGACTTGTCCCAGCCCCAGATCGCCCCCTCGTAGTGCAGGGGCCGCGAGGGGTCGCGGCGGCGGATCCAGCCGGCCAGGGCGTCGTGATTGGGGCCATAGCCGCTCTCGTTGCCGAGCGACCAGGCGATCACGCTCGGATGGTTCTTGTCGCGCTCCACCATGCGCAGGCCGCGTTCGAGGAACTGCGTCGCGTAGCGCGGGTCCCGGCAGATCTGGTGGAGATAGGCATGGGCCTCGATGTTCGCCTCGTCGACCAGATACAGGCCGTACTCGTCGCAAAGATCGTACCATTGCTCCGCGTTCGGATAATGCGACGTGCGCACGGCGTTGACGTTGAAACGCTTCATCAGTTCGATGTCGGCGATCATGTCCTCGCGGGTGATCGCCTTGCCGCGCACCGGGTGGTGCTCGTGGCGGTTCATGCCGGCGATCATCACCGCCTTGCCGT